>FWPU01001081.1_pt1:12500-84733 | contig 84733 bp, 72 predicted proteins | sample 2228361 | NCBI WGS metagenome assembly FWPU01 (sample SAMEA103939777, study PRJEB20133) | metagenome | reverse complement strand
CATCGGTGCGCCGCTGCGCCTCTGCCAGCTCGCTGACGCGCTCATCGGTGCGCCGCTGCGCCTCTGCCAGCTCGCTGACGTGCTCATCCGTGCGCCGCTGGGCTTCTGCCAACTCACGGACACTTTGTTCGGTGCGCCGCTGGGCTTCAACTAGTTCCTGCACAGTCTGCGGAAGCGAGAGGATGTCGTCTGTCAAGATCAGCCGGCGCATTTGTGCCCGCCATTCAGGCTGCTTTTCCAGGATGATGATCAGATCATGAAAATCCTTTACCGTAAAGGCCATTGGCTCTCCCTCGCACATTGGCCATGAAGCATGCCGAATACATTTCAAGTATAGCACATATCACCGGCGGGGACAAACGTCAGCCAGTTTCGTCACCATTGGCTTGGAGCCGGGTGTGTGGCGCGCCGCCGCGCGGCGGCGCGCCACACGTTGGTCCCTTACGGCCAGTAAGTGACGTAGGTCAGCCGCAGGAGAGGCGCGAACTCCGCTCGGCCGTCCCAACCGAAGATGTACCGCCCGTAGGCGAAGGCGGCGTCGCCGTCCAGCCGGAAGGACGCGCGGCCGCTGCCGTTCAGCCGGCCCTGGAGAGCCACCAGTTGCTCGTCGGTGAAGGTAAAGGTGTTCACCACCCCAGCCCCCACCTCCTCGCCGGTGAGCTCCGGCGGTATGGTGGCCTCGACCGGGGCGTTGTGGATGTGCCAGTAGCCCAGGCTGGCCCACTGGTCGTCCACCTGTGAGCTCAGCAATTGCAGGTCGAAGGTGGCGGGTACTTCAGGCGTGGTGTACCGGGCGGTGCGGCCGGTCAGCTCCACCTGCGCCTTGGTGATCATCCCATCCGCCGGCACCCACGAAGCCAGGTCGAACTGGAAAGCGCCGTGGAGCACGCGCGGGGTCTTGGGCCGGCTGTCCAACCCGGTGTACAGGAAGCCGCTGCCGAAGTAGTTGCCCAGCCGGTTCCAGCTATCCACGTAGCCGGTCACGCCCACCTCAGCCGGGATGACCACCTCGTGGCTGAAGGTGTTGCGCAGATGCATGGGTTTGTACTGCCAGGCAGCGGCCAGGGCGAGCTGATCGGCGAAGTGGGGGTCGAAGACCGGGACGCCGCCGGGCCCCACGCCCACGAAGCCGCTCTGGCCGGGTGGCAGGATGTTCACGCCGCGGACTGGGTCCGTCATCTCGACGATCTGGATGTAGCTGCCCCGGCTGTACCACGGGATGCTGCCGATGAGCTGCCCCTGCCAGCGGAACTCAATGGTGCCAGGATCGTAGCCCCACTGGCTCATGTCCGGACCCAGCTCGGCGGTCAGCGAGGCCACCGCATCGGCCAGGGCATCGATCAGCACCTGGTTGGGGTCCTCGCCGTTGAAGTAGTCCCGCGACGGGGGCAGGCTGGCATCGGCGCCCAGCAGCGCGTGGAGCAGCATGTTGTCGGCGGTGTCGTCGCGGATGAAGCCCTGGTCCACAAAGGGACCCAACTCGTCGCCGAACACCCGGCGCCGGACCATGGTCCGCCAGCGCTCGAAGATGGTCGCGCCTACCTCGCCCTCGTCAACGCGGTTGGGCCAGGTCCGCAGGGTCTCCAACGCCTCGGGGACGCCTTCGGGGAGCGGAGAGATTGCCTCGCCGGCCGCCAGCAGGAAGGGCTTGAGGAAATCGGCGCGGTAGTCGTGGCGGCCAATGTCTATGGCGATGGCGTTCATGTCGTCAAAGGTCATCGACTCGTCCTCCATCAGCAGGCGCTCGATGCTCCAGTTACGGTTGACCGCACCCCAGTCGGCGTCGTCGCCGTTGGGCCAGTCGGCGCGAGGCTTGTTGTTCCAATTAGCCAGCCAGCCCTGGTCCGGGTTCACCACGAAGGGCATCTCCTCCTGGGGTACGATCCCCACCCACTCGGCGCTGCCGTCGCCGGGGAGGGGCAGGCGCGGATCGAACCCGGCCGGGCGGATGGGCTGCAGGCCGCCTTGCCAGTAGGCGATGTTGCCGGCCTTGTCGGCGTAGATGAAGTTGTGGGAAGTGACGATCTTGTCCACCCCCGCGCCGAACTCTTCTACGGTGCTGGCCCGGTCGAAGTCGAAGAAGGCTGTGGCCGTTTGGACTTCCCGGTCCCAATGGCTGCGGCGCTGGGACATGGCGATGCCGTTGTTCTCATCGAAGAAGAACACCGGACCGTGGACGGTGCGGTAGACGGTCACCTCTACCGGATCGGCGCCGCGCACATTGATGACCTCCACCCGGCTTTCCATGTCGCGCCAGGCACCGTCGTACCAGTACTGACGGGGGTTCTCCGGGTTGAGGGTCTCGATGTACACGTCCACCTGGTCGGCGATACCCGAGGTGGAGGTCCAGGCTACCTCCTCATTGGTGCCGATGAGCACGGCAGGCGCGCCGGCGAAGGCCATCCCCACCACGTCTATGCCGGGGGCGTGCAGCCCTACCTCAAAGGCAATGTGGGGTGTGGGGAAGCCCATCTGTGGCCCGCCCAGGAGCAGGGCGTACCCGTTGGCCGTCCGCGACGGGGTGACTGCCCAGGCGTAGCTCCCCAAGCCTGACGGCACGCCTAGCTCGGTGAGGTGGTCTTTCACGCGCTGGAAGCGATCCCTGGCAGCCAGGACGAGGGCCGGGTCGGTGCGCGGCAGCTCGGGCAACGCGTACGTGGCCTGGGCACGGGCTGCGGTTGGGGGCGGGATGGTGACGGGCGCGGCCGGGTCGTTGTTCCACACCACGTCGTTGAAGATGGCGTAGCCCTCCTCAAGGCCGTAAGCCTCGGTCAGGTAGAGCCAGAGGGCGTAGTTGTCCAGCTCGTTGCCGCCGGCACCGCCAGCCTCACCGAAGCGCCGGACCATGAGGTCAATGATGGCCATGGAGTCGGTGATGGTCCAGTCACGAGGCTGGAAGCCCAGGGCGACGTACTCGAAGGGGAGGAGGGCCGGATTGGCGCGCACCTCGGCTATCCACGCGTTGATGCCATCGCGGTAGGCTTCGAGGGCCTCGCGGATGTCGGCCGGCAGGGCCTGGAAGTGAGCCATGCGTTCGTCATCGGTGTAGAACTCCTGGCGGATGAGCATGTCATCATCCAGGTAGTCAGGACCCAGGACCTCGGCCAGTTCACCCCGAGAGGCCCGCCGGTAAGTCTCGAGTTGGAACAGGCGGTCCTGAGCGGTCACGTAGCCGAAGGCGTAGTTGAGGTCGTAGAGGTTGTCGGCGTAGATGTGGGGGACGCCGTACTCGTCGCGGTAGATGAAGGCCCGGGGAGGGCCGTTGCCGGTGGTGGCGGCGTCTGCCGGCAGGTACACTGCGCTCCATGCCAGGAGCAGGGCGAGGATCACCAAGATGAACAGCTTCTTGCCAGTCATGGGAGTCCCTCCTTCATTTGGGTCATTTGGCACGCTCTCAGCATACCGTCAACCCGCCGTCCACGTAGATGATCTGGCCCGTGAGGTAGTCGGAGGCTGGCGAGGCCAGGAAGACGGTCACCCCGGCCAGGTCTTGGGGCACCCCCACCCGGCCCAGGGGGATGCCGGCCAGGATCCGTCGGTAGCGCTCAGGGTTGGCATCCAGAAAGGCCGCGTTCAACTCGGTGCGGATCCAGCCCGGCGCGATGGCGTTGACCTGGATGCCATACGCAGCCCACTCCACCGCCAGGGCACGGGTCAATTGCGACAGCCCGGCTTTGCTGGCGCTGTAGGCCGCCCGCTCCACCGCCCCCACGGTCGCCAGGATGGATGAGGTGTTGATCACCTTCCCCTGTCGCCGCTGGATCATGTGTCGACCTACGGCCCGGGCGCACAGCCAGGCGCCCTTCAGGTTGACCGCCATCACCCGGTCCCACTCCACCTCGCTGGTCTCCAGGGCTGACTTGCGCACGATGATGCCGGCGTTGTTGACCAGGATGTCAATGTGGCCGAACTCGTCCAGGACCCGGTGGACCATCGCCTCCACCTCGTCGGCGACCGACACGTCGGCTGGCACAGCCAGCGCCCGCACGCCGCGCTCCGCGATGGCCGCCACCGCCTCCTGCCCTCTCTCCGCGCGCCGGTTGACCACCACGATGTCCGCTCCGGCGTCGGCCAGGGCTTGGGCCATCGCCAAGCCGATGCCCTGGCTGCCGCCGGTCACCACCGCAACCTTACCACTCAGATCGAACATGGACAGCGCCATCATCTCCTCCTAGGAGGCTGCCAGCAGAATAGCAGTTTCGCAGGAAGCAACCCACGAAGCGTAGCGCAATGGCGTCTATGCCTGGCCTGACGACACTTCACTTCGTTGCGCGCCTCGCTACAAACGCTCCACGGTGAACGTGGAGTTACCTCTAGAACACGCCCTTGTAGAAACCGCCGTCTATGTGAATCGCCGCCCCGGTGATGAAGCTGGCCCGCTCCGACGCCAGGAAGACCACCAGGTCGGCGATCTCCTCCGGCTGCCCCATGCGGCCCAGCGGTATCTGCGACACCACGGCCGCCTCCTCATCCTGGGGCGTGGTGCCCTTCCGCCGGGCCGCCGCCTCAAACAGCTCCACCACCCGCTGGGTGCGGGTCCAGCCCGGGCACACGCTGTTGACCAGGATGTTGTCCTTGGCCAGCTCGTTGGAGAGGGTCTTGGTGAGCCCGATGACCCCTGCCCGCAGCGAATTGGAGAGCACCAGCCCGTCCAAAGGCTGCTTTACCGAGATCGAGGTCATGGTGATGATGCGACCCCCGCCCTGCTTCTGCATGTAGGGCACCACCTTGTAGCACAGGTGCACCACGCTCATCAGGGTCAGGTCTATCGCCTTCTGCCAGGCCTCGTGGCTCAAATCCACGAAGCGAGCCGAGGGGGGACCGCCGGCGTTGGTCACCAGGATGTCAATGCGGCCAAAGTGCTGGACGGTGGTCTCTACCAGGCGCTTTATGTCCACCGGCCTGGTGACGTCCGCCTGGACAGCCAGCACCTGGGAGCCAGTGGCCGCCTCGATCTCCCGGGCCGTCCCCTGCAGCCTCTCCAGCCCTCGGGCGCAGATGGCTACCCGGGCCCCCTCCTGCGCCAGTCCCATGGCCACCGCCTTCCCCAGCCCTTGGCTCGCCCCTGTCACCAGAGCCACCTTGCCTTTCAAGCCTAGGTTCATGCTAGCCTCCCGGCAAATCTTATCTCATCTCGTGCAGCGGTTCCCCAGGCAAGAGGGCACACTTTCCTGCCCAGCCTGTCAAAACCATGCCCGGTTGACGATGGACGCCCGGCGTCCTTACGTTGACCCCAGGGCATTGCCTATTCCCAGATTTTTCCCCAATCCTCACCTGGAAGAAGCCCGAAGAAGTTCAGCCGTCACCCCTCCTCAAGTTCATTTGCCAGAGCCTCCGGTTCCGTGACCGGGGCCTGGCAGGCGAACTGCCGGCACACGTAGACTGTGGCCTGGCCGTTAACCTGCGGCCGATCCGCCAGCAGGGGGATGGCAGCGATGGCTGCCTGGTCATCTGGCGCGGCCAGGGCCACGATGGTGTTGGGCCGAAACCGCCTCCGCACCACCTCCAGCAGTCCCCTGGTGTCATCAGCGTCCGGCTTCCCGATGATGGCCACCTCCTGGGGCGTTGCCAGGTAGAAGTCCATGGCGCACAGCATGTAGCCGAAGCCCAGCGGCTGTCGGCTCACGAACCTGCTGACCAGCCGGAACACCCCCGCTGCCCGCCGGCTGTAGTCCGACTCGCCGGTGTAGGCCGCCAGGCGCAGCAGCACGTCGGCCGCGATGGAGTTGCCGGCCGGCGTGGCCCCGTCGAACAGTTCCTTGGGCCGGGTCACCAGGCGCTCGTGATCCGTCCCCGTCTGGTAGAACCCACCGCGCTCCTCATCGGCGAACAGCCGGATCATCTCGTCCACCAGACGCCGGGCCTCGACGAACCAGCGGGGGTCGAAAGTGGTCTCGTACAGTGCCAGCAAGCCGGCCGCCAGGAACGCGTAGTCCTCCTGGTAACCCAGGAATCTGGCCTCGCCGTCCTTCCAACCATGAAGCAGGCGACCGTCGGGACGCCGCAGCTCGCTCAGCAGGAACTCGGCGTTGGCAACCGCCCCTCGCAGGTAGTCTTCGCGACCCAGCACCCGTGCGGCCTCCGCAAAGCTGCCGAGCATCAGCCCGTTCCACGAGGTCAGCACCTTCTCATCCCGGGCCGGCTTCACCCGGCGCTGGCGCACCTCGAACAGACGTTGGCATGCCCATGCGATGCGTTCCTCCAGCTCCTCATCCGACAGCCCCACCACGTGGGCCACCACGTCCGGATCGCGGGGCACGTGTAGGATGTTCTTCCCCTCGAAGTTAGGACCATCGTCCAGTCCGAAGTAGCGGTTGACCAGTGCGCCGTCCTCCTCCCCCAGCGCAGCGACGATCTCGTCCGGCGTCCACAAGTAGAACTTGCCCTCGACCCCCTCGCTGTCAGCATCCTGGGTGGAGTAGAAGCCGCCGGCCGGGTGGGTCATCTCTCGCAGCACGTAGTCCAGGGTCTCCTCGACAACCCGTCGAAACAACCTGCGCCCGATCATCTGATAGCCATGCAGGTAAACCCGGCTGAGGAGGGCATTGTCGTAAAGCATTTTTTCAAAATGCGGCGTAAGCCATCGGGAGTCTACCGAGTAGCGGTGAAACCCACCCCCTAGTTGGTCATAGATGCCGCCCCGGGCCATGCGCTCCAGCGTGCGCTCGGTCATCTGCAGCGCCGGCTTGAAGCCGAAGCGCAGGTAGGCCCGCAGCAGGAACTCCAGACCGCCTGAGGGCGGGAACTTGGGTGCCCCGCCAAAGCCACCGTGCCGCCCATCAAAGGTGTTGCGCAGGCTGTGATACGCTTCCTCTAGCAGTCGCGGGCTCACTTCGCCATCGGCAGGCTCCAGCCCCGTGATCGCTCGCACCCGATCCGCCACCTGCCGGGCGCTCTCCACCACCTCGTGGGGCCGCTCCCGATAGGCCTCTGCCACCGCCAGCAGCACCTTGCGGAAGGCCGGCAGCCCGGGCCGGTCCTCGGGCGGGAAGTAGGTGCCGCCGTAGAAGGGCTCACCCTCGGGGGTCAGGAACACCGTCAAGGGCCAGCCGCCGCTGCCGGTCATCGCCTGCACCGCGCTCATGTAGATCGCATCCAGGTCGGGTCGCTCCTCCCGGTCCACCTTGATGTTCACGAAGTTCTCGTTCATGATGCGGGCGATCTCCGGGTCCGCAAAGCTCTCCCGCTCCATCACATGGCACCAGTGGCAGGCCGAGTAGCCGATGCTCACCAGGATGGGCTTGTTCTCGCGCCGGGCCTTCTCCAGCGCCCCCTCACCCCAGGGGTACCAGTCAACCGGGTTGTGGGCATGTTGGAGCAAGTAGGGGCTGGTCTCGTTGATCAAGCGATTAGGCATGGGTCATCCTTTCTTAGAACCTATCCGGAAACCCCGCTATCCGACAGCGTCCTCGGGCGACGGCAATACCGTCGCGCACCCCGGGGCGAGGACGCCCCCTGAGCGGTTTCCGCACAGGCGCTTAAAGACTCTAGACCGTTTCGTGAGACTGGACTCTTTCCCCCTAACCCCCAACCCGCCTCTCCTTCCCCGAATTCGGAGAAAGGGGAGGGGCGGGCGTGGGGAAGCGTATTCGCAGTCTAGTTCAGTCGAACGGGTCGTCCAGATCGGGCCGATTGGTACAGCGCATCCAGGACGCACATGTTGTCCCGCCCATCAGACGCGGGAAAGCGGAACTCCCGGCCGGTCAAAACGCACTCGGCGAAGTGCTCCACCATGAGCTGGTAGTGATTGGCGCCCGGCACGGTGATGGTCTCGGTCTCGTCACCCCGGCGCAGGATGAGGGTCGCGTCATCGGTGCCGGGCAGCCAGGGCGCCGGCACCTGGATCACCCCGTCCTGCCCCACCAGCTCGCACAACTGGCGGAACGGTGCCCGGAAGCTGCAGTCAATCTGGGCCAACACGCCGCCGGGGAAGCGCAGCACCCCCACCAGCGTCTCGTCCACCTGGCTCTGCTCGCCGAAGACGGCCACGGCATGCACTTCCACCGGCTCCTCTCCCGTCATCAGCCGCGAGAAGTTCACTGTGTAGCAGCCCACATCCATCAGCGCCCCACCGCCCAGCTCATCCCGCATGCGGATGTTGCTCAGGTCCGACAGGCGGAAGGAGAAGCTCGCCCGGATGAGCTGCAGGGGGCCGATGGTGCCCTCGTCAAGCAGCTCCTTAGCCCGGGCGATCTGGGGATGGAAGCGGTACATGAAAGCTTCCATGAAGCGCACCCCGTGCACCCGGCACGCCCTGATCATCTCATCGCACTGTGCGGCATTGAGGGCCAGGGGCTTCTCGCACAGCACGTGCTTGCCGTGCTCGGCGGCGCGGATGGTCCACTCCTTGTGGAGGCTGTTGGGTAGCGGGTTGTAGACCGCGTCCACCTCCGGGTCGGCCAGCAACTCCTCGTACGAGCCGTACGCCCGGGGGATTCCCAAGCTGCGGGCTACCTCCTGAGCCTGGGACAGTGACCGGCTGGCGATGGCGACCACGGTCCCGTTGTGAGAGTCCTGGATGGCAGGGATGACCGCTCGCTGGCCGATGCGCGCGGTGCCGATGATCCCCCATCTAAGGATCTGGGCCACGATGCTCCTCCTTAGCTTCGATCCCCCGTCTCCATCCTCCTGGCGGCCAGCCAGGCCTGCTCCACCTCCGTCAGGTCATCGAAGACCCAATCTGGCTTGACCGTCGAACGCTCTAGGTCCTCCTGGGTCATAGCCCCGGTCAGGACCAGGATAGTGGCCAGGCCGGCCGCCCGGCCACCCCGGACATCGGTCTCTACCTGGTCGCCGATGACGGCCACGCGCGACCGGTCCACCTCCAGCCGGGCCAGGGCCAACTCAAACAGGTGCGGCTGGGGCTTGCCGATGACCGTGGGCGCGACGTCGGTAGCGGCTTGAATGGCGGCCAGGAGGGCGCCGGTGCCGGGATGCAAGCCCTCCTCGGTAGGGAGGCTACGGTCGGGATTGGTCGCCACGAGCAAGGCGCCACGCCGGATGGCCAGCGCTGCCGTCTTAAGTTTCTCGTAGGTCAGGCTCCGGTCCAGGCCCACGACCGCGAAGTCCACGTCCGGGTCATCGGCCAGGAGGAAGCCTTCGGCGATGAGGGCCTGGCGGAGTCCGGCTTCGCCGATGAGGTAGACCCGGGCGCCGGGCCGGGCCAGACCGGCCAGGTAGCGGGCGGTGGCTTGAGCTGAGGTGAGTACCCGGTCCTCGGTCACGTGGATGCCCATCCGGGCCAGTTTGGTCACGTACTGGCCTGGGGTGCGGGTGGAGTTGTTGGTGACGAGGAGAAAGGGGGTCTCCAGGGCCTGGAGCCGGCCGATGAAGGCAGCCGCGCCGGGCAGAGGCTGGTCACCGCGATACAAGACCCCGTCCATGTCAATAATGAAGGCGGTGATGTGGGACAGATTAGGTGCAGATCCAGGTGACAAAGGGATGACACCTCATCCGCCATAGCCGTTCCCTCTTCAGGCCGTCTTGTTCCGCCACCATCTCAAGCCAAAGGGCAACGGCCTCTTGCAACGCCCTTCCAGGACCCTCTTCACCATACCGCTCACCAGCACGTTGCTCGAATTCGGCGCGCAAATGGTCAGGAATCCAGGTGGTTACATCCATGGCTAGGTCCTCCTCAACCGTGATTCACCCCCTAGCCGGCTCTGGCATAGGCAGGTCCGCGGGGGCTGAGCAAAGAATGCTGCAACTGCGCTTGCCGCTTCTAGTATACACTCTTCCTCGGTCGGGGTCAACGCTTTGTGCCTCTCGTGTTATTCACGGCGTCAGCACCAACACCGCTACCTTCGCCCCCTGTACCCGGCCTCTGCTGAATAGCATCGGGTGGTATTCCACCCCCTGCCAGGCGTTGATCATGTCACCGTAGTGGGAGTGGAAGGGGTGACCGGATTGCCCGGTGGTGTGCATGGACCAGGAAGCATCGAAGTCGCTCAGGTCAATGATCTGGCGATACGAGGCCAGCACCCGCACCCCGTAAGGCTCATTGTAGTTGAACCCGGCTGCATCCACCGTGAACCCCGAACCCCGTGCCGGGATGGGACCGCGATTCAGCATCCGCTCCAGCAGGGCGATCCCACTCTGGCCCAGGGGCTGATGCACGAAGGTCGCGGTGTGCAGCCGGCCCCAGCGCCACTCAGCGGGCACGTCGCCAAACCGGCTCCCCAGCCAGTCCACCGCCCGGGCGAAAGCCCGCGCCAGAATCTGGTCCCGCGTCTCCACCGCCGGCGTGGCCCTATCATCCCACCAGGGGGCAGCCGGCTGCGCCAGCAGCTGCTCCATCGCCACGGTGTGCACATCGTCGGCAGGCAGGTAGCCCTCCATCAGCTCCTCGCCCAGCTCATCCCCGAAGGTGGCCAGCACCAGCTCCCGATACGTCACCTCGAAGATAGCAGCGCCCGGGCTGTCGGCCTCAACGCGATGATCCCAGCGTGCCAGCTCCTCCAGCGCCTTCTCCTGTAGCCAACCTTCAGGCCTCAGTTGCAGCAGGTAGGGCGTGAGGATGGAGCCGGGGATGGAGTAGGTGTCAGCCTGGATGGCCTTGAAATCCTCGACGGAGAGCTTATCCCTGCTGCTCAGCAGGTCTACGATGCGCTGCGCGCGGTAGGGCGCGGCCCACTCGGCGGAGATGAAGTAGGGGTAGTCGTCGGGCACCACCTGGTTGTTGGCGGTGACGATGAAGCCGGAAGCCGGGTTGTAGACGCTGGGCAGCTCCTCGAAGGGGATGTAGCCGGTCCACTCGTACTCGCCGGTCCAGCCGGGCACGGGCACCAGCCCCTGGCCCTTCCTGCGGATGGGCACCAGGCCGGACATCTGATAGCCGATGTTCCCTTCCACGTCAGCGTAGACGAAGTTCTGCGAGGGCACGTCCCACAGCCGCAGCGCTTCGCGGAACTCTTCCCAGTTGCGCGCCTGATTCAGCCGGAAGAGGGACTCGGCCACGCGGATGGCCTCGGCAGTGGCGGTCCACTTGAAAGCGACCGGCTCCTCCAGCCCCTCGATCACATCGTTGATGAGCGGGCCATGGTTGGTCAACCTGACTTCGAGGACCTCTGGTTCGTCCCAGCCCTTCACCCGGATCTCCTCGCGGATGACCGTTAGGGGCAGCCACTGACCCTGGTACTCGTACTCGTCACCCCGCACGTGCTCGATGTACAGGTCCTGCACATCCGGCCCCACGTTCGTCATCCCCCAGGCGATGTAGTCGTTGTGGCCGATGACCACGCCGGCTGTCCCCGGCAGCGACGCCCCCACCACATTCATGCCGGGAGCATGCAAGCCGATCTCATACCAGATGGACGGCATCTGGATGCCCAGGTGGGGGTCGTTGGCCAGCAGCGGTTTCCCGGTGGTAGTCTTCGACCCCACCACCCAGTTGTTGCTGCCCAGGCCGGCCAGGAACCCCGGCGTCAGCCCGAGTGACCGGCGCATAGCCCGGTAACAGCTCAGGTCCGGCGCCCCGAGACTGCTGTAGTCCTTCACCTCCGGCGGGATGATGAAGGGGCCGGCCAGGGGATAGCGGGGCACCAGCTCGGCCACCTTCTCCTGACCCAGAGCCTGGATGAGACGGGCGCGCAGCAGCTCCGATTCCCAATTGCCGCCCAGGTCCCAGGCCATCATCTTGGCCCACCCCAGGGTGTCCACCGGCTGCCAGGGCTCGGGCTCGAAGCCCAGGATGACGAACTCCAGCGGCAGCCGCCCCCGATGGGTCTCGATGTACGCCGTCACCCCTCGGGAGTAGGCTTCCAGGTAGCCCTGGGCTTCCGGGCTCATCGCCTCTAGGTCCTTCTGGGCGGCGCGGGTGATACCGATGGTGCGCAGGAAGCGGTCGGTGTCCAGGGTGGCTTCGCCCAGGATCTCGGACAGTCGTCCGTGCCCCACCCGGCGCTGGAACTCCATCTGCCACAGCCGGTCCTGGGCGTGGACGTACCCCTGGGCGAAGTACAGGTCCTCCAGGTTGTGGGCGTAGATGTGGGGTATGCCCCAGGGATCACGGTAGACCTCGACGCGCGAGGTCAACCCCGGCACGTGTACCTCGCCGTTAGTCTGGGGCCAGCGCTGGCTGAGGAACACATACCCGCCGGCCACCAGGGCGATGGCCAACAGGACGATGATAATCAACAGGCTTGCGAGAATGCGTTTGATTATGCGCATGGTGACCTACCTCACCGGTGATCAGAGATCAGGGTCTGGAGATTAGAAATGAGCGGCAGCTGGTAGCCGGTGGCCCCAGCCAGGTTGCCGGCGCGCACGCCCAGGAGGCGCACCGGCTCGCCCGGCCGCCACTCGCGGTCGAGGAGGGCCGTGGCAACGGCGGCGATGACCTGCGCGTCGTCGGTGGGGGCCGGCAGCGTGCGGCTACGGGTGACGGTGCTGAAATCGGGGCGACGCAGCTTGAGGGTGATGGTGCGGGCGGGTCGCCCGTGGCGCTGCAGCCTCTCGGCCACGCGCTCGCTGAGGCGCCGGATCTCTTCGGCCAGCCGGCCCCGGTCGCGCACGTCCCGGCTGAAGGTGTGCTCATGGCTGACGGACTTGCGTTCGCGCTGCGGCTGCACCGGTCGGTCATCCAGCCCCCGGGCCTGCCGGTAGAGACTGGTCCCGTGTCGTCGGCCGAACTGGGCGACCAGTTGCTCCAACGATAGCCGGCTCAGCTCGCCGACGGTGGTCACGCCCAGAGCAGCCAGGCGTTGGGCGGTGACCGGGCCGACCCCCCACAGCTTCTGGGCGGGCAGAGGGCTCAGGAAGGCAGCCTCTTCACCCGGCGGCACCACCACCAGGCCACCGGGCTTCCCCTCGTCCGAGGCGACCTTGGCCACCAGCTTGTTGGTGGCCACCCCCAGGGAGGCGCTCAAGCCCACCTCGTCGCGGATGCGCGCCTGTAGCCCCGAGGCTATCTCCACCACCCCCTCCCACGGTTCATCGGGCGCAGTGAGGTCCAGGAAGGCTTCGTCAATGGACAATTGCTCCACCAGCGAGGTGACCTCCCGCAGGATGTCCATAACGCGGCGCGAGTAGGCTAGGTAGATTTCGTGGCGGGGCGGGAGGACCACGGCCTCGGGGCACAGGCGCAGGGCTTCGCGCGTGGGCATGGCCGAGCGCACGCCGTAGGCGCGGGCCTCATAGGAGGCCGAGGAAACCACGCCGCGCGCTTCAGGGCTACCACCAACGACGACCGGGCGACCGGCCAGCGAGGGGTTCAACAGCACCTCCACCGAGGCGTAGAAAGCGTCCAGGTCCAGGTGAACTATGCGCCGAGGGGTCACAGCCTGACCGCCAGCCTAACAAACAGCCCCGACCTATCGGCCGGGGCGCGCATGAGCATATGGCAAGCCACCGATCGGACTCGAACCGATGACCTGCGCATTACGAGTGCGCTGCTCTACCAACTGAGCTACGGTGGCATGAGAGACTGATGGACCAGACATTGACGTGAGAGGCGCCGGATGGATTTGAACCACCGATCACGGCCTTGCAGGCCGCTGCCTTAGACCAGACTTGGCCACGGCGCCGGGACAACTGGGTCCGTCACCATTAAAAAGTCTAGCATCATTGCCAGCGATTGTCAAATCAGTGAGCCCGGTGGGACTCGAACCCACAGCCGATGGCTTAAAAGGCCACTGCTCTGCCGCTTGAGCTACGGGCTCCATTCAAGTATAGCACAGGGCAAAGGCGTGGTCAAACAACCAAGACGCACAACTTGCGCATATCCTCAAATTGACGCACGACGACCACTGGGCTATAATCCTGGGTGTATGATCACGAGCACGGAGGAGCACGAACATGAAAGCCATTCGCGTACACGAGTTCGGTGGCCCGGAAGTCCTGAGGTACGAGGAGGTGCCGCTGCCGGAGCCCGGCCCCGGCCAGGCCCGGGTCAAGATCGAGGCCGCCGGGGTCAACTTCATTGACACCTACCACCGCAAGGGCCTGTACCCGCTTCAGTTGCCCTTCACACCCGGCGTAGAAGGCGCCGGCGTGGTGGATGCCGTCGGCCCCGATGCCGAGGATGTCAAGCCCGGCGACCGTGTGGCCTACCCCTTGCAAATCGGCTCCTACGCCGAGTACGCCCTGGTTGACGCCTGGAAACTGGTGCCCGTACCCGAAGGCGTGGAGCCCGGGCAGGCGGCCACCCTCATGGTCCAGGGCTTGACAGCCCACTACCTGACCCACAGCACCTACCCGCTAAAGCCGGGTGACACCGCGCTGGTTCACGCCGCAGCCGGCGGCGTCGGCCAGCTCCTGGTGCAGATCGCCAAGCGACTGGGTGCCCGGGTCATCGGCACCGTGTCCACCGAGGAGAAGGCCCGGCTGGCCCGGGAAGCTGGCGCCGACGAGGTCATCATCTACGCCCAGGCCGACTTCGAGGCCGAGGTCAAGCGCCTCACGGACGGCCGGGGCGTGGACGTGGTCTACGACGGCGTCGGCCAGGCAACCTTCGAGAAGGGACTGAACTGCCTGAGGCCGCGCGGCTACATGGTACTCTTCGGCCAGGCCAGCGGGCCGGTGCCGCCCCTCGACCCGCAGGTGCTCAACGCCAAAGGCTCGCTCTTCCTGACCCGGCCTAGCCTGGGGCACTATGCCGCAAGCCGGGATGAGCTGCGCCAGCGTGCTGACGACCTGTTCACGTGGGCGGCAGCCGGTGAGCTCAAGGTGCGGATAGACCGTACCTTCCCCCTGGTCGAGGCCGCCGAAGCCCATCGCTACCTGGAAGGCCGCCACACGAAGGGGAAGGTGCTGTTGATCCCATGATCGCCGGGTACCGCCGCCGGGGAAGCTCTCATCACCACAGAGGAGGACCTGGACAACATGGGTGAGATGACGGGCAAGGTCGTGTTGGTGACCGGAGCCAGCAGCGGCATCGGGAGGGCGACAGCCCTCAAGTTCGCCTCCGAGGGGGCGAAGGTGGCGCTGGTGGCTCGCAGCAGCGCCACATTGCGGGAGCTCGCCGACGAGATCAAGGCCAACGGCGGGGAAGCCGTAGCCATCGAGGCAGATGTGACCCGGGAGGCGGACATCCAGCGGGCCGTGGGCCGGACGGTCGAGGCCTTCGGTGGGCTTGATGTGCTGGTCAATGCGGCCGGCATCATCGCCACCGGCACCATCGAGACCACCAGCCTCGACGATTGGGACTACATGATGAACGTGAACGTGCGCGGCCCCTTCTACCTGATGCAGTGTGCCTTGCCCTACCTGATCGAGCGCAAGGGCAACGTGGTGAACGTTTCCAGCGTGACCGGCACCCGTGCTTTCCCGGGCATCCTGGCCTACTGCGTCAGCAAGGCGGCGGTGGACCAACTCACGCGCTGCGCGGCGCTGGAGCTGGCGAGCAAGGGCGTGCGGGTGAACGCGGTCAACCCCGGCGTGGTCGTCACTTCGCTGCACCGCCGGGGCGGGATGAGCGCGGAGGAGTACGCGGCCTTCCTGGAGCACAGCAAGACCACGCACCCGCTGGGGCGCGTGGGGCAGCCGGAGGAGGTAGCTGAGCTGATCTACTTCCTGGCCTCCCCCAGGGCGGGGTGGATCACGGGCATCTCCTGCCCCATTGACGGCGGGCGCAGCCAGACCTGCGCCCGGTAAGGCCACCCTGGTCGCGCGGGACCCCAATCCCGCGTCGCTCTGGGCGCGGGGAGCGATGCAAACAGGAAATCCACAGAAAACATCGAAAATGGGGGCAGGCGAGGGCAATGCCCTCCCGGGGCTCTTTCAGTAAACTCAAGTAGCGAACCATGCCTCATCCTTTCGAAGCCATCCCACCCGGCCAGCGCTGGTACGTGTTCCTGCCGCTGCTCGTCGTGACCCTGCTCCTGGTGGCATCTATGAACGTCATAGGCGAGCCGCTGATCACCGATGCCGCGCCCAATGGCATTGTGTCGTTTGAGTTGGCGGGCACTGTGGCTCGCGCCCGGCAAATCCTGGACTCGTGGGATCAGGTGGCCCGGCTCCACGCCGCCTTCAGCCTGGGCCTGGACTTCCTGTTCCTGGTGGCCTACTCGACCACCATCGGCTTTGGCTGCGCCTGGGCCGGCGATGTGCTGGCACGACAGAGGTGGCCTGTGGCCGGCGTCGGCGTGCCCCTGGCGTGGGGCCAGTGGCTGGCGGCGCTCCTGGACGCGGTGGAGAACGTCGCCCTGATCACTATGCTGCTGGGGACGGTCGCTGCGCCCCGGCCGGCAATCGCCCGGTGGTGTGCTCTCCCCAAGTTCCTGCTGGTGGGAGCCGGGCTCCTCTACGCCGCCTATGGGGGCCTGGCCGGGCTGCCGGGGCGCATCTCGCGACGGACGTGAGGACTCAGGATGGCAGCGGCGCTAGTCGGCGGCATCGAGGCGGGCGGCACCAAGTTCGTGTGCGCTATGGGCACCGGGCCGGACGACCTGCGGGCCGAGACCCGCTTCCCCACCACGACGCCGGCTGAGACCATCGCCCGGGCCATCGCCTTCTTCCAGGAGCACCATGCCCAGACACCCCTGGCCGCCATCGGCATCGCCTCCTTCGGACCGCTGGACCCTGACCCGGCCTCGCCCACCTTCGGCCACATCACCTCCACGCCCAAGCCCGGTTGGGCCAACACCGATTTCGTCGGACCCATCCGCCGGGCCCTGGGCGTGCCGGTGGGCTTCGATACCGATGTGAACGTGGCGGCCCTGGGGGAGCATCGCTGGGGCGCAGCGCAGGGGCTGGACACTTTCATTTACCTGACCATCGGCACGGGGATCGGAGGCGGCGGGCTGGTCAATGGGCAACTCATGCACGGCTTGCTCCATCCGGAGATGGGCCACATCCGCGTGCCCCACGACCAGGAGGCCGATCCCTACCCCGGCTGCTGCCCCTACCACGGCGACTGCCTGGAGGGGCTGGCGGCGGGACCGGCGCTTGAGGGACGTTGGAGGCAGCCGCCGGAGACGCTACCCGTTGAGCATCCGGCCTGGCCGCTGGAGGCCCACTACCTGGCCCTGGCTCTGGCCAACTTCATCTGCACCCTCTCGCCCCAGCGCATCATCCTGGGCGGAGGGGTGATGGAGCAACGACACCTGTTCCCGCTCATCCGACGAGAGGTGCAGGAGCTACTCAACGGCTACATCCAGGCGCAGGAGATCCTGGAGCGGGTCGAGGAATACATCGTGCCGCCGGCCCTGGGGAGGCGGGCCGGCGTCCTGGGGGCCATCGCCCTGGCGCAGCAGGTGGCCGGGCGCCGACCGCGGAGAGCCGACGGCTGACCGCCGATTCACTCAGGGTCGAGCGCTCAGCGGTCTGCCGTCGGCGGTCGCACAAGCCTTTCAAGGATGTCGACCACGCCTTCCCCATCCTCGAACGGGGAGACATAGTGAACGCGGGCCTTCACTTCAGGGTTGGCATTGGCCGGCGCGGCCGCAAACCCCACCCGGGTGAGAAAAGGAAGGTCGCCGGGCGAATCGCCTACCCCGCCTATCTGCGACAGCCCCACGCCGGTTTCCTCTGCCAGCCAGCGCACCCCTGTCCCTTTGTCCACCCCTCGCGGGATAACATCCACGCAAGTGACGCTCACCGCAACGGCGTACCAGGCGGCGTAGGGCTGCAGGCTCTCTTGGACCAGCCGGCGGAGCTCACGGACGGATGTGGGCAGCACCGGGTACACGCTCAGGGAGATTTCCTTGCCAGGCTGCAGGTGCCCCAGCCCCGGCGCGACCACCCGCTCCAGCAAGGCTTGTCGCACGTGCCCGAGGGCTTCTCGCACCTCAGGGGTGATGAGGGGGCTGGTGGCGAAGCGATAAGTTTGGGGGAAATACAGCCCCGCCCCGTTCTCGTAGATGGCCGGCCAGAAGGCGCCTATGGCCTGCATCAGCACCTCGATGTAGGGCGCGGGGCGACCGGTGCACAGGGTGACAGCCGGGAGGCCCGAGCTCAGCCGGGCCCGGACGTTCAACTCGGCGACGCGCTGCAAGACGCGGAAATCCAACGGCTGCCCCTCGCCGGGCGTCAGGCAGCCATCCACGTCCACCACGATCAACCGCAGCGTTTCGGAGGTCCTCAACGGGCTAAGCAACTTGCCAAAAGTTCTTTGGCACTTTCTCCTCGCACCAGAACGGCTACCCAGAGGCGTCTTCGCCCCCTCCAGCGGCCCTTTCAACCTGAAAAAGGGGCGAGGACGCCCCTTTGTAGCGGTGGAAAAGTCCAAAGAACTTATGGTTTTGGACTTTGGACAAATTAGCCGGTGATCAGAAACCGGGTTTCTCGGATTTTGTCCAAAGCCCAATATGGTTACCTGTTTAGTCGGTGGCCGGCTGCTCGGTGATCAGGCTCTCGTCCTTGTACTTTTCACCCACCTCGATGAGCATCACGGGGATGCCATCCACGATGGGATAGCGGTATCCATTGCGGCGATTCACCAGCCACTTGCCGTCCACCAGCTCCAAGGGCCCCTTGTCCAGTGGGCACACCAGGATGTCCAGCAGTTCCTGACTCACCTCGCCGCCAAGCTTGCTCAGGTCCACCTCGTAGCCGGAGACGGCGGGCTGTCCTTCGGGCCGTGGAGGTTCTGGGCCGGTCTCCTGCTGCCTGGACGTCTCAATGTACCACTCGTAGAGCCGGTAGCCGGCGGCAACGATGCCGGCCAGGAACCCTAACCCCAACAGTCGCTTGAGCCACTTGCCCATGTCTCCCTCCCCAACTGAAAACCATCGTTCACATCCCCAGGACAACGGAGTAACGGGTACGCAATACGCGGTAGTGCGCATTTCGTACTCCCTATTCCATCAGACATCATGATCCCAACACGGCCAAAGTCTTCTCCCGTGCCTCCTTAGCCACCTCCAGTGGCTCGCGCTCCCAGTACTCAGGCCGGAAGATTTCCACCGAGCACACACCCTGGTAGCCGATGAGCCGCAGCTCGCGGATGATGTCCACCAGGGGGATCACACCGTCGCCGGGGAACACCCGGTGCGCGTCGGTGACCTGCTCACGCGGCACGTCTTCCAGGTCGTCGATGTGGAACACGGCCAGCCGGGTTGGGCTCACCGCGCCGATGCCGGCCAGGGTCGAGCCGCCGGCGTAGAAGTGGCACGCGTCCAGCACCACCCCCACGTTGGGGCGATCTGTGGCCAGGACGATGGCCCAGGCTTCGGTCAGGGTGCGCACCGAGCACCACGGGAAGCCCAGGAACTCCAACGCCAGCTTGACCCCGTGGGGCCGGGCGATGTCGGCCATCTCCTGGAGCACCGCCACCGTCTCCTCGCGCACCTCGTGCCACAGGGTGCCATCCGGCGCCTGTCCGGGCACCACCACGATCCACGGACAGCCAATGGCCCGGGCGTACCGGCTGAGCTGGTGGCAGCGCTCCATCACCTCGGCCCGACCGTCCACATCGCGAAAGGTGATTTTCTCAATGGAATTGATGGCATGGGCCTTGACCCCGGCCTCCGCCAGGCGTCCGGCCAGGTCCTCCAGGGTGTGGGACTTGAGGAACTCGTCGAGCTTGGCAGCCCAAATCTCCACCGCCTTGAAGCCGGCCTGGCCGGCCACGCGGATGTCCGTCGCCAAGTCCGACTTCATTGTCGTGGCGCCGTTCAATCCTAGGATCATGGTTGCCTCCTGACGTCGTTGTCCTCCCCAATGCTATCGCTCCCAGATGGCGCGACAGCGCGCAAAGGGCAGGTGCACGTGCACCCGCTCACCCGGGTTGAAGCGCAGATCGCCATCGGTCTGCACTCGCAGTTCCAGGTCGCCGGGTAGCTGCACCCGGTAGTCAATCTTGTCGCCCAGGTAGGTCTTCTTGCTCACCACCCCCTCGAAGACGTTCTCTTCCTTCGTCTCGCCGGGCAGCGACAGGCCGATCTCGTTGGGGCGGATGAAGATGAGGAGGGGATCGCCCGCTCGCACGCCCTCCGGCGCGGGCACAGCCAGGCGCAGCGGCCCCACGCTAAGCACCGCCCGGCCCTCCGCCACCTCCGCCACCGTCCCTTGCAGGAAGTCCGACAGGCCGATGAAGTCGGCCACGAAGTGCGACTGGGGATGCTCGTAGATTTCCTCCGGCGTGCCCACCTGCTCGATGCGCCCGGCGTTCATGATGGCCACCCGATCGGACAGGGCCAAGGCCTCCTCCTGGTCGTGGGTCACGTAGATGGCCGTGATGCCAAGACGGAGCTGCAGGTCCCTGATCTCGAAGCGCATCTCCTCGCGCAGCTTGGCGTCCAGGTTGCTGAGGGGCTCGTCCAGCAGCAGCACCTTGGGGCGGTAGACCAGAGCCCGGGCCAGGCCGACGCGCTGCTGCTGGCCGCCGGAGAGCTGCCGGGGATAGTGGTTCTCGTAGCCCTCCATGCGGATGAGCCGCAGGGCCTCGCGCACCATCCGCTCCCGTTCGGCCTTGGGTGTGCCCCGGATCATGAGCGGGAAATCCACGTTCTCGTAGACCGTCATGTGGGGAAAGAGGGCAAAGTTCTGGAAGACCATGCCCAGCTCGCGTTTGTGAGTGGGCACCTCGGTGACGTCCACCCCGTCAATGAACACACGACCCTCGTCGGGGGTGAGGTGTCCGGTGATGCACCGCAGGGCGGTGGTCTTGCCGCAGCCGGATGGCCCCAGCAGGGTCAGCAGCTCCCCCCGGCGCACACCCAGGTTGATGCGATCATTAGCCACGATCGGCCCGTAGCGCTTGGTGACGTTTCTCAGCTCAACCATGTACTCGGTCATAGTCCGTATCTCGTATGCAAGTTACGCCTCGGATGACCTGATGCGGTCCCGGCCTGGTTCGACGACCAATGAAGCTGTTACGTAGTTTGGCCTCGCTGTGGGCCTTGAGGGCTCTGGAAAGCTCTTCATGCACAGCGTTAACAATGGCCGGGGTGATACGGAGCAAGATAACCCCGCTGTGCTCTCGAAGCGAGAGGAACACGAGCGCCCCGAAGCCTTCATCCCGCGTAATCATGATGCGGCGCTCATCCCCAGCGTAGAGGAGCACATCTGAATCCGAGGCTCTTGCCAGGCCCGCATCTCTGGCGCGCAACCCGTCATGGCCCAGGCCGCGAAGGAACTCCACGGTCACCTGGTATACGTCCTGATCTGCCAGGAATCTCATGGAACGGCCAGCTGCGCCAGGTGAACTTCCTCAGCGCGTATGATATCCATGGCATACTGGATACACGCTTTCACGTCCTCGACTGTGATGTCCGGGTAATACCGCGTCACGATTTCCGCGAACGGAATGCCGGCCTGAACAAGCTCGAGAACGCAATACACAGGGATTCTGGTGCCGGCGATGCATGGTTGTCCAAAGTGCACAGCCGGGTCGACGGTGATACGCTGTGTTGTCTCTTTACTCTCTCCTTCCCTACCTTCAGCTCCTCATTGTTACTCTGTCCTCTTGCACCCTACACCCCCTTGAACCCACCTACTAGCTTCTCCGGCGCTACCTGGCGCTGGATCATGAACAGCACGAACAGCGACGGGATCACCAGGATCACGCTCATGGCGCTGGTGACCTCCCAGTAGCCCTCCCCTACCGCCAAATAGGTGCGGATGGGCAGGGTCACCGTCTTTGGCCCGTAGGTCATCAGGGTCAGGGTGAACTCGTTATACGATGTGGTGAAGGTGAAGATCATGGAGGAGAGGATGCCGGGTAGCACCAGCGGCAGGATGACATGGAAGAAGGTGCGCAAGGTGTTCGCCCCGCACACCGCTGCCGCTTCGAGCACCCGCTCGTCCAACCCCTCGAAGGTGGCCGACAGCACCAGGATGGCGTAGGGCGCGCAGATGGCCACGTGGGCCAGCGCCACGCCGATGTGGGTGTCAATCAGGTGTAGGAAGTAGAAGATCTGCGCCACGCCCAGGGCAAAGGTGATGGGCGGGATCATGCGCGGCAGCAGGATGATGGAGGTGAGCACCTCCTTGCCCGGCACCCGCCGCCGGCCCAGCGCCCATCCCGTGGGAATGCCGATCAGCGTGGCGATGGTCACCGCAATGGCAGCGATGACCAGCGTGTTCTTCATGATCTCCGGGATGTTCGCCACCTCGATGGCCCAACGGTACCAGTCCGTCGTCAGTGTGGGCGGGAACCAGAGTTTACCAAACCAGTTCTTCCCCACCGACTTCAAAGCGATCATCACGAAGGGCGTCCAGATAAACAGGGCGAAGCTGCCCAGAAACGTGTAGATCAAGAGCTTCTTAGCATCCAGCAGCGCCCGGATGTATTGTCGCAGCAGGGTCATATGGCCGGCCTCCTCAGGACGCGCATGTAGATGGATAGGAAGACGACCTGGAGCACGGCCATCACGATGGCCATGGTGCTGGCCATGGACCAGCGGGCCGGCGTGAACGAGTTGATCTGGACGTAGATGGACACCGCCAGCGGCCGGTAGTTGCCGCCGGTGATGAGCGGGATGCTGAAAGCGCCAAAAGCAGCCATGAAGGTTAGCACCGAGCCGGCCAGGACGCCCGGCGCGATCAACGGCAGCACGGTGTAGCGCAAGACCTGCCAACTGTTGGCGCCGGCCACCCGTGCTGCCTCCTCGACATCTCGGTCCAAGGCTTCGATGGTGGACAGCGTGGTCACCGCCGTGTAGGGGAAATAATGCCACAGGTAGAAAAGCACCAGCCCGTGGATGGTGTAGTTGACAGCCACGGGCTCGTTGATGAACGGGACCAGGCTCATGAGTGCCAGGTTGAACCACCCCCGGCTGCCATAGAGCAGCAGCAAACCCAGGGCACCGATGAGCCCCGGCACGGTGATAGGGATCAGGATGGTCAGCCGAAACACCCGGTGCCCACGCACCTTCTCCCGCAGGATCAGCGCCAGCGGCACGCTCAAGACGACGGACAGCAGCGTGGACGAGATGGCCAGCAAGAAGGTGAGACCGATGACCTCGAAGGACCGGGGGTTTGAAAGGAAGGCGATGTAGTTCTCCAGCGTCCATCCCGAGCTCTGACCCTCAGGGCGCAGGCTACGCACCACGGTCACCAGGATGGGGTAGAAGAACAGGGCAAAAAAGCTGAGCAGGCCCGGGCTGAGCATCAGCAGGGTCATCAGCCCATCTCGCCGCCCGGCCAGGAATCTTCGCATCGCTCACTCCGGTGTGGATGCATGCGCATGGGAGCCTGGGGGTCGGGACAGACGGTGCTCCGGATGAGACTGGCTCTGCCCCGGCTCCATGGCCCCCATGCTCGGGCCCTGAAGCGGCCTATCGCCGCTCAGGGCCACATCACTTGGGCACCAGCTCCTCGACGCCGTGCTCCTTGATGTAGTCCTTCACGTACTTGTTGGTGATGCGCAGCCGCGCCGGCTCCATCTTGTCCCACGGCGGGATGGTGTCCCACACCACGCCCGGGATCTTGTCCCAGATATCGGTGCCGGTGTACTGCCACATGGTGGTGATCAGACGGATCTGCTGGTCGTCGGAGAGCAGGAAGTTGATCACCTTGTACACCACAGGCTTGTACTCCTCCGGGATGTCCTTCGGGACCACGAGGTAGCCGTCGGACCCGGCCGCCATGCCCTCACTCAAGAAGCCGGCCTTGATGGTGGGCGGCATCGTACCCTGGTGCCTCGACCAGAGGGAGTAGTCCATGGCGTAGAAGGCGATCCAGGTGTCCTCGGCGTTGAAGTCCTCGAACATGTTGGTGGGCTCGGGCGGAAGCGGCAGCTTGGCGTAGGTGTAGAAGTCCTTGAGCTTCGCCCACGCATCCTGCCACTCGGGCATCTGCTGCAGCTCCTCCATGGGGATGGCGTTGCCTTCCTCGTCGGTCATCTTGACGAAGGCGTTGAGGAAGCTGTACGGGATGCGGTAGGACGCGCCGGACTTGGCGTCGGGACGCACGATGCCAATGTGGCCTTTCCACTCCGCCCTGCGCTCATAGAACTCCTTCCACGAGGTGGGCGGGTTCTCGATGAACTTGGAGTTGTAGATCAGCGCGTACTGGCTGCGCCAATATAGGGCACCTCGACCGCCGATGTCCACACCCAGCACGGTCTGCAGGTAGTTCTTAGGGCACTTCTCGATGTTGGGGATGGCTTCTACCTGGTCGGGATACAGAACCTCCAGCTCGATCCCCTGCTCCAGGGCGTTGGGGATGGTCTCGGGCTTCACGAACAGCAGGTGAATGTCGCCCTTGCCCGGCTCCCAGGCCTTCATGCGCTCCAGAAGCTCCGACTCCTTGGAGACGATGTAGTTGACCTTGATGCCGAGCTGCTCCTGGATCGCAGGGATCACCTGGTTCTGCCAGTACCACTGGAAGTTGGCCCCGGAGTTGGTGTCCACCATGGTGATCTCGGTGGGGAGCGGGACCGGGGTGGCCGTCACCACTACCTCTACCGGCTTCTCCACCACCTTCTCCACGATCTTGGTGACCTCGACGGGCACCTCCTTCTCCACCACCTGAGGAGTAGGGGTCGGCCCGCAGCTCACCACGAGAACCAGGGCGACGACCAACAGCGCCCCAACCATCCAGAACGTGCGCTTGGACAACATTGTCTTCTCCTCCTCCTTCCTAAGCTTTAGGATGAGCGATGTTGTGGGAGAACCGCTTGTCGGTTCCCGAGGCGGCAGCAAGCAGCGCGTAGTTCCGCTTGGCATCACCTCCTTTGCGGGTGATTCTAAACCCCGGCGGCGGTCCTGATGCCAGATGAGGATCGGTTGAAGTGGCCAATATTATGCTACAATTCATCACGCTTGTCAACAGGATAACAGCCCTCGGGAAGCTTCAAGGGCCACTTCGCGTTGATACCTCAAGATTGGCTGTGACGGAGTCTAAGGAGGCAGCGGCCGCCCGGTATGCTTTCATCAGCGCCAGCGACTCCCGCAGGTAGGCCTCTAGGATCGCCACCGAGTCCGGCCCTTTGTCAGCCGTGAACGGGTCCGGGCCCGGCGGCACGCACTCGAAGATTATGTCGCCTTGGTAGCCGACGGCGGTCAGCGCGCGCACGGCCGCAACGAAGTCGGTGTGCCCTCGGCCCACAGCCTGCCGGTTGGAGTCGGCCACGTGGAACAGGAACAGCCGGTCGCCGGCCCGCCAGATGGCCAGGGGCAGGTAAGGCTCCTCGATGTTGGCGTGGTAGGCGTCCACCAGCAGCCCCACGTTGTCCGCGCCCAGCTCGGCCAGGAAGCCTAGGCCCTCTCTCACGGTGTTCAGCAGGTGGGCCTCGTAGCGGTTGAGGAGTTCGAGGGCCACGCGCAGGCCGGCCTCTCGTGCCCGGTCGGCAATCTGCCCCACAGCTTCCAAGTACAGCCGACCCTCCTCGGCGTAGTCGCTCACCGCCCGCACCCGGCCCACGGCGCCGTGGCAACTGATGAGGGGCGCACCCAGCTCGGCCGCCCAATCCACGAGACGCAGGTAGTAGTCCACGGCCGGCCGGCGCACACCCGGATCCGGATGGCAGATGTCCACGTTCTCCGGGGTGATGGAGAGGGCTGCCAGGCCGTGACCGGCCAGCAGCCGGCGAGTCTGGTGTGGGTCCAAGCTCAGGTCGCCGGCCAGCTCGACCCCGTCCAGCCCCAAAGCGGCCACCCGCCGGGCGACCTCGGCCAGCGGCCGGTCACCAAAGGTCCAGGTACAGACACCGTAGCGCATCATTGCTTGCCTCTCAAAGGGGTAAGACCTGGCAGGTCTGTCTTTCTTTTCCGTGTGCTTCTGTGTGTTTCTTGCGCCGGCTGAGCTCCCAGCCGTGGGTGCGGCCGGTCCCGCCCGGCTCCTTCACCCGCCTGATCGGCCCTCTCGAGTCCAGCAGGATGCCGTCCACGTGGGGCGCCACCTACCGGGCGTATGCGAGGACTCCCTGGCCAGCCACGTGGACCACCCGCGCGAGGGCCACCCCGGGCAGGGCCTCGCGGAGCCGGGCGTATGCCCTCAAGGGCAGCCCGTCGCAGAGCTGGATAGTGTTGGTGCAGCAACGGCGCTGCTGGGCGATGATGGCCTTGGGGTCCTGCCGGCTGGTGAGCAGGAAGGGGCCGACAGCGGCCGGCAAGCCGGCCGCGATGTGGGCGATGAGTTCCTCAGGGATCACACCTGGGCCGCTGGGCATCTCTGAGACCAGCCCCACGGCGGATGCGCCGTAGCGGATGGCGGTCCAGGCTGGCGATGCAGCAAACTTTGACCCTAGTCACAATCATCCGACGATGCTGTACTCGTACTGGCCGCGCACGGGATCGTTCTCCGCGTAGCGGCTCAGGCGGAAGAGGTACGGGTCGAATTGGGGGGCGCTCTCGCCGGTGAGCATGTCGGCCACCATGACGCCCACCGCCGGGCCGAGCTTGAACCCGTGGCCGCTGAACCCGGCGCAGATGTAGAAGCCGCTGCCTTCCGGCACCTCGTCAATCACCGGGTGCCAGTCGGGGGTAATGGCGTAGAGCGAAGCATATCCGCCGGTGCTCTGGCTCATCTCCATGGCCGGGTAGCGCCGCATCAGCCGCTGCCCCACCTCCACCACGAACTCCCTGTCCATCTGCTCCTTGTAGTTGTCCGGGTCAACCACGGCGTCGGCCTCTGAGGGGTCAATCAGGCCGGCCAGGGTGAGGTTACCTCTCTCAGGGCGGAAGTAGGTGGCGTTGATGAAGTCGCCGACCACGGGATGAGGGGCTTCGTGGCCCGGTGGACGGCGGAAGAAGGCCACCTGCACCCGGCAGGAGTTGATGGGGACCTCCACCCCGGCCATCCTGGCCACACGGGCACCCCAGGCGCCAGTGCTGTTCACCACCTTGGGCGCATCCAGCTTCCCTTTGGTCGTCTCCACGCCCACCACCCTGTCTCCCAGGAAGCGGATGCCGGTCACCTCGGTGTCCTGGAAGATGGTGGCACCCAGCCGGCGGGCGGCCCGGGCGAGGGCGGTCACCGTCTGATACGGGTCGGCGTAGCCGCTCTCGGGCTCGTAGGCCGCGGCCACCAGGTCGCCGGTTTCGATCCCCGGCATGATCTCCTTCAGCGCCTCCGGCGAGAGCAGCTCCGTGCGGATGCCCACGCCCCGCTGCAAGGCCACGTTGGCTTCCAGCCCGGCCTGGTCCTTGACGTCAACCACCACTACGAAGCCCGTGCGCGTGAAGCCGCACCCCTCCCCGACGTGCTCCTCGAAGTGCTGGAAAAAGCGCAGGCAGAAGAGAGCCATGCGAGCGGTGAGTTCGTTGGAGTAGTGCTGGCGGATGATGGCCGATGATTTGCCGGTGGGTCCCTCACCGATGGTGCGCTTCTCCACCAGCGCCACCTTCAACCCGCGCTTCGCCAGTTGAAAGGCGCTGCTGCACCCCATTATCCCCCCACCAATGATGATGACGTCATAGGTCTGCGGCATCTCGCTACCTCCATCTACTTTATCCACTCCGTGTGGAAGACTCCCTCTCGGTCCACCCGGCGGTAAGTGTGGGCGCCGAAGTAGTCGCGCTGGGCCTGGATGAGGTTGGCCGGGAGGCGCGCGCTGCGGTACGAGTCGAAGTAGGCCAGGGACGCGCTCATGGCCGGTGTGGGGATGCCCAACCCCACCGCCGTGGCCACCACGTGGCGCCAGGCCGCCTGCCGGCTGGCAACGGCGTCTCGGAAGAAGGGTGCCAGCAGCAGGTTGGGCAAATCCGGGTCGTCAGCGTAGGCCGCGCGGATGTCGTCGAGAAAGCGCGCCCGGATGATGCATCCACCACGCCAGATGCGGGCGATCTCGCTGTAGTTCAAGTCGTAGCCGTACTCCCGACTGGCCGCGCGCAGCATGGCGAACCCCTGGGCGTATGAGCAGATCTTGGCCGCGTACAGCGCGTCGCCCAGGGCGGCGATGAACTCATCGCGGTTGCCTGCATAGGGGCCCTCCGGACCGGTCAGCACCTGGGCGGCGCGCTCCCGCTCCGCCTTGTACGCCGAGATGATGCGAGCCTCCACCGCGGCGTTGATGGTCGGGGTCGGCACGCCCAGTTCCAGGGCATTCTGGCTGGTCCACCGGCCGGTGCCCTTCTGCCCGGCCTGGTCCAGGATCAGGTCCACCAGTGGCCGGCCCGTCTCGTCATCTACCTTGGTGAAGATGTCGGCAGTGATCTCGACCAGGTACGACGACAGCACGCCCTTGTTCCAACTGGCGAAAACCTCGTGGAGCTCTTCAGGGGTCAGCCTCAGCCCGCGATGGAGCAGGTCGTAGGCCTCGGCGATGAGCTGCATGTCGCCGTATTCGATGCCGTTGTGCACCATCTTGACGTAGTGCCCGGCGCCGCGCGGCCCGATGTAGGTCACACACGGGTCACCGTTCACCTTGGCGGCGATGGCCGCGAAGATGGGCTCGACCCGCGCGTAGGCTTCCCTCGGGCCGCCCGGCATGATGCTCGGCCCCCACAGGGCACCTTCCTCGCCGCCGGAGATGCCCACCCCCATGAACTGGATGCCCTCAGCAGCCAGCTCCTGGGAGCGGCGCTCTGTGTCCTGGAAGAAGGAGTTGCCGCCGTCAATGAGCAGGTCGCCGGGCTTCAGATGGGGCCGAAGCTGGCCGATGACAGCATCTACGGCCTTGCCGGCCTGGACCATGAGGATGACGACCCGGGGACGCTTCAACGCCGCCACCAGCTCCTCCGCGCTGTAGGTGGCCGTGATCTGCTTGCCCGCCGCCGGACCCTCCACGAAGGCCGTCGTCTTGCTGCCCGTCCGGTTATACACTGCCACGCGAAAACCGTTACGCTCCATGTTGAGGGCAAGGTTCTGGCCCATGACCGCCAGGCCGATCAAACCGATGGCGTTCTCAGCCATACCACGCTTCTCCTTCGAACCCTGTTCCTCTATCCAAACACAACCCTCAAGTCACCTGAGGTGGCAGGTGTCGTTCACCAACAGGACCACCCACGAGCCACCCTCGTGTTGGAAGACGTTGATGGCCGCGTTGTCCTGCTCGACGCGCCAGATGTCGTCTTTGGTGAGACCGAGGACCGCACACACGATTACCTTGCAGACGATCTTGTGGGAGACCAGGACCACGGTCTGCCCGGCATGCCGGTCGGTCAGCTCGGCTAGGGCGGAGGTGGCCCGGGCGCGCACGTCCTTCAGCCCTTCGCCATCCGGGAAGCGCACCCGGCCCGGGCTGGTGAGCCACAGGCGGTACAGCTCCGGGTACTGCTCGGCCGCCTCGGCCGGCGTCAGCCCCTGCCAGCGGCCATAGTGGATGTCCAGCAAGCCCTCCAGCGGCTGCACCTGCAGCCCATGCCGCCGGGCGATGGGCTCAGCAGTCTGGAGGCAGCGCTGCAAGGGACTGGCGTAGACGGCAGCGACCGGCGTGTCGGCCAGGGCGGCGGCCAGCCGGCGGGCCTGCCGGAGGCCGACATCGTTGAGGGGGATGTCAGCGCGACCGCGATAGCGCTCTTCGCGGTTCCACTCGGTCTGGCCGTGCCGGATCAGCACGAAGCGGGTCATCGGCGAACTCCTCGACCACTACATGCGGGTGCATGCGGCACGGGGGGCGGATCATCGTCCGCCCCGCATGCCAAAGCACCCTACGCTTGTCGCCACAAGCCTTCGCAAGGGCTCCCACGGCGGTTAGCCGTAGACCTCCGGGTTGACGCAGGTGGGCAGACGCTCGCCGCGCAGCCCGGCCAGCAGATTGGCGGCGGCCATCTCGGCCATCTTGCCGCGCGTGGCCACGCTGGCGCTGGCTATGTGGGGGCAAATGATGCAGTTAGGCAGGCCCAGCAGTGGATCGTCCACCGGGATGGGCTCCGGCTCGGTGACGTCCAGCGCGGCGTAGGCGATGTCGCCGTTCTTCAAGGCATTGTACAGCGCCTTGGGGTCCACGATGGGGCCCCGGGCGGCGTTCACCAAGATGGCCGTGGGCTTCATCAGCTTCAGCTCCCGCTCGCCGATCATGTGGTAGGTCTCCTCGGTGAGCAAGGGATGCAGGCTGATGAAGTCAGACTCCTTCAGCACGGTGTCCAGCTCGGTCAATTCGACGCCCAGGGTTTGGGCAGCCTCGTAGTTGGGGTAGGGGTCATATGCCAGGACCCGCATGTCGAAACCCTGGGCGCGCTTGGCCACGGCCTGGCCGATGCGCCCGAAGCCAATGATGCCCAGGGTGGCGCCGTGGATGTCCTGGCCCAGGAGCAGCCGGGGCCCCCAGGTCTTCCACTTGCCGGCGCGCACGTAGTCCACGCCCTCTACCAAGCGCCGGCCGGCCGCCAGCAGCAAGGCCCAGGCAAAGTCAGCAGTGGTATCCGTGAGGACACCGGGCGTGTTCCCCACGGGGATCCCGCGCCTGGTGGCCTCCTCCACATCAATGTTGTCGAAGCCCACGGCGTAGTTGCTGATCACCTTCAGCTTCGGAGCCGCATCCATGAGCTCCGCGTCCACCTTGTCGGTGAGCAGGCACAGCAGCCCTTCTACATCTCGCACCTCTTTCAAGAGCACGTCTCGAGGTGGTGGCAGCTCACCCTCCCACACGCGAGCATCACACGCTCCCAGGACCATGTTGAGCCCCTGCTCAGGGATGAGCCGGGTGACGTAAACTTTGGGTTTCATGGGTGTCCTCCTTCTTCGGAATTAGAGCGTTGCTGGCCTGTTCTTCACAGCAAGGTAAGAGTATGGAGTACGCAATACGGAATACCTCGCACTGCGCATTCCGTCTTCCGTACTACGTCACATTCCAAAGTGAGTGGTGCTTCCCAACAGACGGCGCCACGGGAGCAGGCGGCCCATCGTCACTGAGAAAAGCACTCACCAGCCGGTTGAATTCATCCGGCTTTTCCAGTTGCGGCACGTGCCCGCACCCGTCCCACACCTCCAGCCGGGCGCCCGGGATGCGGGTCCAGGTGCGCGCAATGTCGGCCAGGGGCAACATGCGATCCTCGCGTCCCCACAGGATCAGGGTTGGGGCCTTGATGAGCGGCAGGCTTTCCTCGACCTGCTGGATGACCTCAGGGCGGATGCCGTGTAGGGTGACGCCGAGGCGCAGAGCAGCCAGGTAGGCACGTCGGGCTTTCGGCGTCCGCAGCATCTCGGCCTGCCGGTCCAGCCACTCGTCGGATAAGGTGCGCCGATCGTGGCACATGTAGCGCGCCATCAGCCGCATCCCCCGGGGGCCGGGGCGCGTGGCCAGAGCCAGCTCGCCGACACCGGGCAGAGACAGCAGGCGGAAAATCCAGTGAATGTGCCGGCCGAAGCCGGCGCTGTCCACCAGCACCAGCTTGTGAACGCGCTGGGGGAACCGGGCCGCGGTCAGCAAGGCGATAAGCCCACCCATGGAGTTTCCCACCAGGCTGGCCCGCGCCACTCCCTGGGCATCCAGGAACCCAACCACATGGCGCACGGCGATGTCCAGCGAAGGCACCACGTCAGGCTTATCAGTGCGGCCAAAGCCCACCAGGTCGAAGGCGTAGACCCGGAACCGCTCGCCCAGAGCGATGATGTTACGCTCCCAAAACTCGACGGAGGCACCCAACCCGTGGATCAGCACCACCGGCGGGCCATCGCCACACACCCAGATAAAGAAACCGGGTTTCTCGGACCGATAACTCATCATCTATGACAGCGAGTCCAGCGTGGCCTGAGCATGGCTGCGCGCCTGGGCGATCTTGGTCTGCAGGCCGCTCACCTGGTCCTGCAACCGGGCTTTTTCAGTTTCCAGGTCCTGTACGCGGCCTTGCAGATCGGCGAGTTGTGACTGCAGGCTGTTGATTTGCGCCAGGGCCTGCTGAAGCTGGGCTTGCAGGTCGTCGCCGGAGGCCGGAGGCTGACCCCGGGCGTTGAGGCGCATGAGGGGCCCGTTAGGGCCGTAGGCCCAGTCGGCCGGGCAGACGGTGTAGCCTTGCTGCAGCAGGTCCCGGTGACCCACGACGATCGGTCGCGCCCCCAACCAGCGGTCCAGCACCAGGAACAATCTCTCGAACACGCTGGTCACCGTCTCGACCGTCTCAGAATCCGGCGGGTCGGCAGCGTAGTCCCCGACCCACACGCAGCCCACCACGCTGTCGTTCTTGTCCTTCACGTTGGCGCCCCACTGGAGCACGCTCCGGGTATAGCGCACCTTCCACCAGAAGCCATCGGGCGTCGAGCGATAGCAGTAGATGGTGAAGTGGTAGCCGTAGCCGCCAAAGCGCTGCTTGTGGTAGTTGTAGATGGTACTGGTGTCAGTGCGAGGGGTGGTGCCGTCTCCACTATGGTGGACGGCGTAGAACTGGATGTCCTCGGGCCGGCGGCCCTTGAACCACCAGGCCTTAGGGTCATCCGGGAGTTCGGCCCGCAGGTCATCAAAATGCTCCGCGCCGAACTCCTCGATCAGCATCTGGACAAGGGCATTCTCATCTGGCATGGGCTTGTCTCCATCCATAGATCTGCCTGATGATTGAGAACGTCATATCATAGCTAGCAACTGGCCACCTGACAGTTTGCGGAAGCCATTGCGAGGGAGCGAAGCGACCGAAGCAATCTCCCTGATCTAGGGCACTTTTCCAACCGATAGAGAGACTGCTTCGTCCCCTTCGGGGACTCGCAGTGACACCCGGACAAAAGTGTCGGGTAGCCAGAGCTAGCAACGAGCTGAGCGGTTACGATGGCTCTCCGTCCTCAGAGGTGGGAAAGAAGTGCTGGTAAACAGACTTGGCGGTAGTCACACACTGGCGAGCTGCCTCAACCCCACGCTGGGCATCCTCCGCGCCAAAGAGGTCCCAGGGGGAGCGGAAGGCCTGTTCATCGCCGTAGCTGGCGCGGATGTGAAGTTCGCCACCGTAGGCTAACACAAGGGGGATCATGGCGCTAACCCGCTCCGCCAGAGAACATCTCATCGCTCACACCTCCAGGTAAGAGTATACCAACATGCCTGGAAATAGTCAAAGTCGGGGTTGCTCTGCTGTGCTGTGGCCACCAGGATCCCACTTGTCCGATATGGCGTCATTGTGGTATACTTGCTCCGGAGGAGGTTGGATGGACAGGGATCTGGCCCACAATGTAGTCATCTTTGACCTGGAGACCCAGCGCACTTTCCGGGAGGTGGGAGGCCGGCACAACCTGCATCGTTTGGGGCTGGCAGCAGCGGTCACCTACAGCCTGCGGGATGGCCGGTTCCGCCACTACCTGGAGAAGCAGGCCGCAGACCTGGTGGCGGAGCTCCAGGCAGCCGATCTGGTGGTGGGCTACAACGTCATCGGCTTCGACTACGCCGTATTGCAGCCCTACACCCAGGTACAGCTGCGCCGGCTCCCCACGCTGGACATGATGCTGGAGTTGGAGCGGGTGCTGGGGTTCCGGCTGGGGCTGGACGCTGTGGCCAAGGCTACGCTGGGGACGCGGAAGTCGGGCGATGGCCTGCAGGCGGTGCAGGCGTGGTTATGTCGCATCTCGCAACAAGAGGCGTCGGTTTCAGAGTCTCAATCTTCTGCGGGTGTCTGGAAGGGATTTGCTAGGTGCGATGACCAGTTTTGAACCCGCCTACCTCAAACTCCTCCGCTCCGGCGAGCTCAAGGAGCGCGTCCGGGAGGCATATCGTCACCTGGAAGCCTGCGACCTGTGCGGGCATCAGTGCGGCGTCAACCGGCGTGAGACCATCAAAGGTGCTGTGTGTCGCACCGGCGAGCGCGCCGTGGTCGCCAGCTTCCACCCCCACTTCGGCGAGGAGGATCCCCTAGTGGGGACGGGTGGGTCCGGCACCATCTTCTTCTCCTGGTGCAACCTGCGCTGCCAGTTCTGCCAGAACTACGACATCAGCCAGAAGGGCGCCGGGCGCGAGGTAGAGCCGGAAGATCTGGCGCGCATGATGCTGCACCTGCAAGACATGGGCTGCCACAACATCAACTTCGTCTCCCCCTCCCACGTGGTGGCCCAGATCCTGGCCGGGGTGCTCATCGCCGCCCAGGCCGGCCTGCGCCTCCCGCTGGTGTACAACACCGGCGGCTACGATTCGATGGCCGCCCTGAAGCTGTTGGATGGCGTGGTGGACATCTACATGCCGGACATGAAGTACAGCGACCCGGCCATCGCCCGCAAGTACTCCAAGATCAGGAACTATCCGGCCATCAATCGCGCTGCCGTCAGGGAGATGCACCGCCAGGTGGGAGACCTGGTAATGGACGAGCGCGGGGTGGCGCTGCGTGGGCTCCTGGTGCGTCACCTGGTGCTGCCCGAGGGCCTGGCCGGCACGGCCGAAATCGCCCGCTTCCTGGCCGAGGAAATCTCCCCCAACACCTACATAAACGTCATGGACCAATACCGCCCCTGCTACAGGGCTCACGAGTTCCCGCCCCTCAATCGGCCCATCACCCGCGAGGAGTACCAGGAGGCCCTGCGGGTGGCGCGGGAAGCCGGCTTGCACCGCTTCGACCAGCGCCTCCCGCGCCGGCTGTGGATCATCTGGCAGTGATGCGAGAGGCAGGAGGCTACACCATGGGTGATACGGCTCGCTTGGAGGCCATCGTGCACGGCATCGTTCAGGGGGTAAACTTCCGCTACTACACCCGCAGGGAGGCTGCCCAGTTAGGCGTGGTGGGGTACGTGCGCAACCGCTGGGACGGGACCGTTGAAGTGGTCGCCGAGGGGGACCGGGAGAAGCTGGAGCAACTCCTGCGCTGGCTCCACCGTGGTCCACGGTCAGCCGTAGTGGAGAAAGTGGACGTGCGCTGGACCGAGCCCATGGGAAAATTCACGCGCTTTGAGGTGCGCTACTAGATGCGGGAAAACCCCGAACGCATAGCCTGGATCATCATCTCCTTGAGCTTTCTCACCTTCTGCGTGCTCGCGGTGACGGTGCCATGGGCCGGCTACCGTTACGTGATGACCTCCACCCGGCCTAAGGAGGCGCGCCTGGAGGTCATCGAGGGCACAGTGCAGCTCGAGGAGCCTGGGCTGGGTATCACCGCCGGCGTGCGGCCCGAGGCCAACCCCCGCCCCGTGCGCGAGGGCGCCCGGGTCAAGACCGATGGCTCCTCTCGGGCCTTCATCCGCTTCTTCGATCAAAGTGGCCTGACCATGGCCACCAACACCGACGTCAAGCTGGCCGTCATGCGCGCCCCGCGCTTCAGCCTCAGCTCTGAGCCCAATCGCCTGGAGATTGAGGTGGACGGCGGTCGGGCGACCATTGGCGTGGCGCTGAACGTGGACCGGGAGACCGAGTTGGTGGTGAGCACCCCGCAGATGACCGGAGTCCTGGCGCCTGGCGGCAACTACGAGTTGGAGGTCACCAACGACGGCACTCAACTGGTGGCGTACACCGGCACGGCAGAGGTGGTGGCCCAGGGACGCGCCGTCCGCGTGGCTGCAGGCGAGCGCACCACTGTGCCTCTGGGCCAGGGACCTGAGGACCCGGTGGCGGCAGCCCGGCCCCTAATCGTCAACGGCGACTTCACCGCCCCTCTGGAGGACGGCTGGGGGGTGTGGAAGGATCAGGGGGGCGACGGCGGCGAGTTGGACGGGATTGTGCAGCAGGTGGATGAGGGTGACCGCTACGCCGTGCGCTTCTTCCGCACCGGGTCGGAGTCGGCGCCGGGCCGGGGCAACTTCGCCGCTACCGGCATCCGCCAGGAGATCAACCGCGAGTTGCCCGCGCTGGCCAGCTCCCTCATCCTCCAGGCGGAGGTCAAGCTCATCAACCAGAGCCTGTCCGGCGGTGGCCAGTACAGCTTCGAGTATCCGTTGATCCTGCGGCTTACCTACGAGGACGCCTACGGCAGCAAGGCCGAGTGGTTCCATGGCTTCTACTACCAGAACTACACCAACAATCCCACCCTCAACGGACAGCCCATCCCGCGGGACATCTGGTTCCCCTTCAGTTCCGGCAATCTGCTGGAGTTGAACCCGCCCCCCTTTCGCATAATTGCCCTGGACATCTACGCCGCCGGGTGGGACTACGAGAGCCTGGTCTCTCGCGTGCGCCTGGTGGTGGAGTAAGCAAAGCAGCCGGACATTATCGCCAAAGCGACCTCCTCCCCCCTTTGAGGGGGAGGATGGGAGGGTGGGCCATCTTCAAGACAAAGGCCCACCCTCCCCTTGCCCCTCCTTCATAGGGGGAGAGATCAGATGTCTCCCCGGCGGGCTGTGACCCCCGATACCTGCAAGGGCATAGGCTCCTCAAACTAACTGGACATGCTCACCGCCCGGCAACGATGGGCAGGTACAGCATCATCCCTCCCTCAGCCTCCAACGTCGCGCCTTGCGTGGCCATGCTGTCCTGCTCCTGGCCGAAGCTGTCCGTGGTGCGCACCTCGCTCAGCGTTAGCTCGCTCTGACCGGCGCCGATCACCTGGAAGGTCACCTGGGCCAGGCATCCGGCCCCCTCAACCCCCGGCCCCGCACCCAGCATCACCGCGCCGTAGGCCAGGTTGCCGTCGTCCACGTGCAGCGGCACCTCGATGGACATCTGGTGGTCCAGGAGCGACCCCACCTGGGCACTTATCGGCCGGAGCACTGCCGGGTCGTAGCCGATGTGGAACTGGACCCCGCTCAGGTCCAGCGCATCAGCGATCATCAGCCGGACGGTTACCGTCTGGCCCTGGCGGAAGGGGCCGGCGGGCACCTCCAGCCAGACACCCGACGCGGGAGCCGACTGATCAGACTTGCCGGCCACCGAGGCTGGCCCCGCTAGGGCCGCAACGGCCGACCGCCTGACCGTTTCATCGCACGTGCGCCCCCAATTCTCCAGGACGATGAACAGGTCGTCCAGGTCAATGTCGCCGTCGTCATCCAGATCGTAGCGGGGGTCGTAGTCCGGATCGCCCTCGACAGCGCCCCACCGGCTGGCCACCAGCCGGGCGTCCACGATGTCCACCCGGCAGTCGCAGTTCACATCGCCCAGGATGCAGCCACCAACGACCACCCGCCCGTCCTGGGTGATGGGTTGTATCAACTCGCCATCAGTGGTGGCAAGGGTGACGCTCTCCAAGGCCAACTCGCTGGCACCTTCGGCCTGGCCGGAGAGCACCACCAGGGCCAGGTCGCCGCCGCCAGACGGGCCGGCCTGGTCGCCCCTGCTGGTAGCCTCAAAGTGGACTCGGCCGTTTTCGTTGTCAATGACCGGCTCGCTCGCCAGCACCTCCCGGCCTGTCCCCCCCAGGAACCCACCCAGGATCACGTCCTCCACGTGCACCACCTTCGGGTCGTACGCCAGGTCGAAGGCAAAGCTCCCTAGATCGCGCACTTCAGCCACCTGCACGCTGACGGTGATTGGCTGATAGGCGCGGATTTGGGTCACGCGGGGATAGATGCTCACAATCGGATACAGGACCTTGGAGAGGATGAAGTTGATCTCCGGGGTGTCCTCGCCGGCCGTCACCTCCACCGGCGTGGCCGCCTCGGGGTCCGTAGCGTCGTCGTAAAACTCGGGCTGGTAGCGACCCAGGGGGTCATAGGCGTAAACGCGGTAGGTGCCGGCCGGCAGGCTGCGGATGCGGTAGTTACCGTCCGGGCCGGTCTCCGCCCGGCCGATGGGCCGGTTATCGTCCCACCGCAGGCCATCCACCTTGATGCCCATGAGCCGCTTGATAGCGGGAAGCATGGGGCCCACCTCACCCGCCACCCAGCCGGAGATGGAACCACCTTGAGCCAGGGCGAAATCTATCCCCGTGGTCTCTTGCCCGGCATTGATGAACACCGGGTCCGCCTCGTCCATGGTGAGCTTGTCATCGTAGAACTCGCCGATGACCGACCGGTAGGGCGCGTCAGCGTAGACCCAGTAGACACCTGAAGGCAAGCGCTCGATGAGGTACGTGCCGTCCTCCAGCGTGCGCCCCCTGGCGATGACCTTGCCGGTCATGAAATCGCCCACCTGGATCCGCGCGCCGGCCAGTGGTGCGTCGTCCTCCTCCAGGGTCACCTGGCCGCTGAGCTTGCCGCCCGGGGACAACACAAAGTCTATGTTGATGGTCGTCTGGCCGGCGTTCACCTCCACCGGCGTGGCATCTTCACGTTCGAAGACGTCGTCGTACCACTCGGGCAGGTAGTTCTGGTGCCGGGGCTCGGCGCGCACCAGGTAGGCGCCCGGTTTCAAGCCCCGGATCAGGTAACGGCCGTCGTCATCGGTGCGGGCGCGGCCGGCGGGCCAGCCGGTCTCCGCGCGGTAGGCCCACATGCGCACCCCCTCCAGCGGCAGCCCGGTATCCAGGGCCGTCACCCGGCCGGCAATGGCCCCCTCCTCGGGCTGGCCCACCACGCGCACCAGCAGCCGCACCTCGTCCACGTCCTTATGCCCGGCGATGCTGACGGCGCCCGGCGGGATGACCTGGGTCTCCAGCCGGGCCAGGAGGGTGAAGGTGCCGGGGTCAGGGAACGTGACCGGGACCTGCAGGCGGCCGGCCGCCCTGTGCGGTCCCTTGGCCTGGACCTCGACCTTGTCGTCGGCCACGCTGGTGGGCGTGGCGACCTCGGTGGGGCGGAACAGCTGCAGCGAGCTGGTGGCCGTGGTAGTTGCCACCGCTCCCTCGTACCATACGAACTCGTAGCCCGTTGTGAAGGTCACCGTCGAGCCCGCCCGCACCGTGATCTGGGCACCGTGGCCCTGGGCGAAGTTGTCCACGCCCACCTGGGCCGGAGTCACCACAGCGGTCCTGGGCCTGCCCACGGTAAAGCTATCCAGCGGCACGGGTGTGGGCTGATCACGATCGCTGGCCTGATCAGCCCCAGGAGGGGTCACCACTACGAAGACAGTAATCTCGTCCTCGTCCACCGCCGGTGTCGGGTTGGCCAGGGCCCGGGCCATGGTGCGCGAGCGGATCAGCAATTGATAGAGGCCCGGCTCATCGAACTGCAGGTCCACGTGCAGGCTGCCGGACTTAAGCAACGGCCCCAGGCCGGCCTCCCGCGCGTGATCCTCGCCCAAGAGCGTTGGCTGACCGTCTTCGTGCATGAGGTAGACGTAGAGGTCGTAGCTGGCCCAGCCCGAGCTACGCGGGTAGAAGACGGCCTCGTACGCGGAGTGAAGCCAGAAGGGGCGACCCGCGCTGATGGTGGTCAGTGGATTGTCGGATGTTTGACCCCTACCGGTGAGGAAATTCTCGGCCCCGGCCTCAGTCCAGGAGACGAACCCGGCCCGAGGGTGGGCGATGGTGATGGTGGGCGGAAGCGGTCCGAGGTCGTCATCGGCGAGGGCCGGAGCAGCACCCTGCAGCAGGGTGCCCAGGGCTAACAAGAGGGTTAGAAACGTGGGGATCCAACGTCTGCTCAGGGTTTGTGTGTTCATCTTCACTCACTCCTTCCAGTGGGACCTAATGATGGCCGCCGGTTGGTCTCGAGCACCCTGACAGTAGCAGACGGCGGCGATCAAGCAGGCGTCCCTTCGACACCTGCCGGGCAGGGACATCTGTCGGGCAGGGACAGAAGCGCATCGCCGCCGCCTGCAACAGGGAAGACGCACGGTAGTCGCGCCCGGATACGGAGGGGTCAGGGGCGCGGTGACATCAACGCGGGGTAAGGAGACTGCTGGCCAACCGCCAGTAGACCTCCAGGGTGGCCCGCGCAGTCTGCTCCCAGGTGAAGCGAGCGGCCTGCCGGCGGGCGCGAGCTGACAGCTCGGCGCGCAGGGCCGGATCAGAGGTCACCCGGCTGATGGCTTCGGCCAGGCCGGCCACATCGTGTGGATGCACCAGGATGCCGGCCTCGCCCACCACCTCGGGCAGGGAGGCGGCGTCAGAGCAGATGACCGGCGTGCCGCAGGCCATAGCCTCCAGTGGCGGCAGTCCGAAGCCCTCGTACTGGGACGGGAAGACGAAGGCCGTGGCGCCGCTGTAGAGAGCCGGCTTGTCCGCGTCATCCACCCAGCCAATGGAGGGCACGTGGTCGTCGGACAGACCGGCCTCACGAGTCAGCCGGCGGGGGTCCGGGCTGAAGGCGGAGTCACGGGCCGGGAGCCGCCCGGCGACCACCAGGGGCGGGGGCTGTGGCTCCCCGGCGCGGGCTATGGCATACGCGCGCATCAGCGTGGCCAGGTTCTTGCGTTGGTCGAAGCCGCCCAGGTAGAGGATGTACGCCGAAGGCAGGTTGTAGCGGCGCCGCACGGCGTCCATTTGGGCCGGGTCGGTGACCGGCGCAAAGCTCTCGTCAGCCGCCAGGTGGATGACCTCCACCCGGTCCGGCGGCACACCCAGCACCCGCACGATGTCGCGCTTGGAGCACTCAGAGTCGGCGATTACGGCGTGGGCCCGGCGTGCGCCGGCCGCCACCAGGGCCATGTAGAGGCGCACGGCTGGAGAGCCCCGGTAAGCCGGTAGGATGAGGGGGATGACGTCGTGGATGGTGACCACTGTTGGCAGGGAGGGGAGCAAGGGAGGGGCGAAGTAGGGCACGTGGGCGAGATGGGCTCCGGCCTGGCGGGCTCTCTGGGGGAAGGTCACTTGCTCGAACCACACCTTCTGGATATTGGCCACAGAAGCACACGGAAACACACAGGACAATTTAGAGCTATTTTCTTCCGTGCGGTTCTGTGTGCTTCTGTGGCCCGTGTGTGCCCAACCGGGGGCGATAAGAAGAAGCTCAAGCTCCGGCGCGATGGACTGTAGAGCGCGGACCAGATTCCGGACGTACTGGCCGCTGCCGGTGTGCGGCTGGTCCCAGAAGCTGGCATTCAGCGCGACGCGCATGCGCCTCACCCGTGCCTGGCACGGAAGTACTCGACCGTGCGGCGCAACCCCTCTTCCAGGCTCACCTGGGCGCGCCAGCCCAGCTCGCGAGCGATCTTGTCGCAGTTTAGGTAGGAATAGCGGATGTCGCCGGGGCGGCGCGGGCCGCGGTCCGGCACCACGTTTAAGCCCATCACCTTGAGGAGCGTCTCGTAGAGGTGATTCACGGACGTGCCGTGGCCGGTGCCGATGTTGTAGGCCTGGCCGTCGCCGCCATCGAGGACCAGCAGGTTGGCCCGAGCGCAGTCACCCACGTACACGAAGTCCTTCTGCTGCTCCCCGTCCCAGTGAATGACGGGGGTCTGGCCGGTGAGCAACTGCTCGGTGAAGATGGCAACCACGCCGGCCTCACCGTGGGGGTCCTGTCGTGGACCGTAGACATTACCGTAGCGCAGGCTGGTCCAGCGCAAGCCGTACTCGTGCTCGTAGAAGCGCAGGTAGTGCTCGCCGACGGCCTTGGTGATGGCGTAGGGTGAGAGAGGGCGGATGGGATGGTCCTCATCCACGGGGAGGTACTCCGGCTCGCCGTACATGGCGCCGCCGGAGGCGATGTAGATGAATTTTTCGACGCCGGCCTGCCACGACGCCTCCAAGACGTTGATCAGGCCCAGCACGTTGATGCGAGCGTCCAGCGCCGGGTCGTCCACCGACACCTTGACGCTGGGCTGGGCAGCGTGGTGATTGACCACCCGAGGCTTCACGTCGGCCATCAGGTCGTGCAGGGCCGGGTCGCAGATGTCCATGACAACCAGCCTGGCGCGGGGGTCCACGTTTTCCCGCCGGCCGGTGGCCAGATTGTCCACCACGATGACCTCGTGGCCGGCTTCCAGATAAGCATCCACAACGTGGGAGCCGATGAAACCGGCCCCGCCGGTGACCAGGATTCTCAAGGTAACTCCTCCGCTGGGTTGTTGGGCGCTGCTTACCCGCGTTAAAATCTGGGCGAGTAGCTTGTCACCAGCCAGAATTAAGGATGTTCCGATACTTCTTCAGCTAATGCGATCCTAGCTGAATAGTACTACAATCTCCTCACTGGGGCAAGCTTTGAGCTGGTTTGAGGAGCTACCATGCAAACACGAAGGTCAGGTCGTTGACGTTAGTGTTGGTCGGCCCGGTGATGAGCAGGTCACCCAGGGCCTCGAAAAAGTGATAGGAGTCGTTGTCCGCCAGGTGAGCGGCCGGGTCCAGCCCTAGCTCCCGCGCCCGGCTCACGGTGGAGCCGTCGGCCAGGGCGCCGGCTGCATCTGTCGGCCCGTCGGTGCCGTCCGTCGCCAGGCAGGCGATGATGACGTCGTCCAGGCCGGCGATCCCCGTCGCCGCCGCCAGCGCCATCTCCTGGTTGCGCCCCCCCTTGCCCTGCCCGCGGATGGTGACCGTGGTCTCGCCGCCGGCGACGACGCACGCCGGCCGGGGAACAGGCCGGCCCTCGTGGATCAGCTCCTTGGCTACCCCCACGAAGAAGCGGGCGATCTCCCGCGCCTCCCCTTCGATGTAGGTCGAAAGCAGCAGTGGGTTAAACCCCAGCTCCCTGGCCCGGTCCACGGCAGCCAGGGCAGCGATGGCGTTGCTGCCGACCAGCACGTTTTGCACGTGATCGAAGACCGGGTCGCCGGCCTTGGGCGTGTCCGGGATCTCCCCTGCCCGGCCACGGTGCAGGTGCTCGGCGATGGACGCGGGTATCTGGTCCCACAACCCGTAGCGGTCGAGCACAGCGCAGGCGTCCTCGAAGGTGGCCGTATCCGGGACCGTCGGCCCGGAGGCGATGACGTCCAGCGGGTTGCCCACCACGTCCGAGAGGATCAGGGAGACGGCGTGGGCCGGGGCGATGAGCCGGGCCAGCCCACCGCCCTTCACCAGGTCCAGGTGCTTGCGCACGGCGTTGATCTCGTTGATGGTAGCTCCGCAGCGCAGGAAGGCATCCGTCAGGACCTGCATATCCGCCAGGGTGACGCCCTCAACGGGCAGGGTCATGAGGGCCGAGCCGCCGCCGGAGATGACGCACAGCACCAGATCGTCCTCTGTCGCCCGGCGGGCCAGCTCCACCATGCGCCGTGTGCCGGCCACGCCGTTCTCATCGGGGATAGGATGGCCGGCTTCGTTGATCTGCACGGTGCGGGTGGGCGCCAAGTGAGCATACTTCACGTTGACCGCGCCGGCTGTCAGCCGGTCACCCAGGATCTGCTCCAGCGCTGCGGACATGGCTGCGCCCGCCTTGCCCCCGCCGATCACGTAGACGTTCCGGTACTGGGCCAGGTCGTACGTCAGGTCAGCCACGTGCAGCAGATCGCCTTCCCGGCGCACCCGGGCGTGGATGGCCTTGACGGGGTCCACGGCCTCCAGGGCCGCGGCTAGCACGTCCAGGACCTGGGATCGTCGCTCGCGGGTAAGTCCTTCGCCCAGTTTGGGTGACTGGAAGCAGATCATCTCAACCTCCGGTAGGGGCGAGGCATTCCCTGGGGCTTGCCCTTCTCAAGACCCCTCTTGCATGGATGTATTGCTAGAAACGGAGGGAGAGGGTGACAGGAATGCCTCGCCCCTACTCCACGCCAGCAGTATCTCCTCTGCCACCTGCTCCTGGGTCAGGTCATCGGTGTGGATGGTGCAGTCGGCGAGGGCGTAGTAGGGCTGGCGAATCTCCTTGAGCCGGATAATGCGGGCCAGAGGGTCCGGGCAGGCCAGCAAGGGCCGCACCACATCTGGCTCCCCCCGGGCTTCGGCCTGCTTCAGCCGCCGGTAGATGGTTTCCGGCCTGGCCTCCAGACAGACCACCCAGCCCCGCTCTCGCATCAACTCCCGATTCTCCCGCTCCAGAATGGCCCCGCCGCCGGTGGCGATGACCGTCCGCTCTCGGGCGCATGCTTGTTCCAAAGCCTCTCGCTCCAGGTCGCGAAAGTGCAGCTCACCCTCATCGGCGAAGATGTCCGGGATGGACTTGCCGGCCCTCTCCACGATCAGATCATCGGTGTCCACGAAATCCCAGCCCAATCGCCGGGCCAGCAGCCGGCCCACCCTCGATTTGCCGGTGGTGCTGAAGCCGATGAGGATGATGTTGGGGCGAGGCTGCACGTAGAAGCGCCACGGTCTGGTGCGCGCCAACTCGTCGCCGCGCACGCCGATGCGGGGAGATGTCTTGATGGCGCCGGGGGCCACACGCAGGCCGGCTTCTATGAACAGCTCGTCGCCGGCCACCAGGTCCGTCCCGTTGAGGCGCAGGTCAATGGCCAGGGCCTGGCAGACCTTGGCCGGCCCGTCGGTAAGGTGAGCAGGGTCTTTGCCGGGCCGGTTGCGGCGCATGACCTCCACCCCCTCGTCCGGGACCAGGGCGCGGATGAGGACCGCGGCCGGGTAGCCTTCCGCCTCGGTCACGGCGTTGAGGCAGTGATGCACGCCGTAGATGAGGTAGACATAGGCGTGGCCGGGGGGGCCGTACATCACGGCGTTGCGCGGGGTGCGACCCACAGAGGCGTGGGAGGCCTGATCGTCCTCGCCGATGTAGGCTTCCGTCTCGACGATGAAGCCGCTGACCCGCTGACCATCCAGCACCCGCACCAACCGGCACCCCAACAGCTCCCGGGCCACATCGAGGGTTGAACGATCGTAGAAATCACGGCTCAAACGACCGCCGACGGCGGACCGCCGACCGTCGTGCCCTTCCACCAATGGGCGGTCCGCGGTCTGCTGTCGGCGGTTGTCTCGGCCCCCACCGACCACTGGCAAGATGACGTAAAGCCGATCGCCGTCGTGCACCGGCGTCTCGGCCAGGGACCAGCGGTCCACGAGCTTGTCGTTGACGAAGACGGAGTAGGTTGCTGAGCCGTCGCCGGCGCCCTGGGCGAACTCGCGCTGGAAATCGGGGTACTGGGCGCCCAGCTCCGCCAACACCTGCTGTGCGGTGGCACCATCCTCAACCTCAAGGGTGACCACCCGGGCGCCGACGGTCTCCCAGATGGGCCAAGAGAGTTTGACCTGAACCTTCACGGTCACAGCGCTTCCACAATCGCCGCGATCCCCTGTCCACCCCCGATGCACATCGTGGAGAGGCCGTATTTCTTGCCCCGCCGGCGCAGCTCGTAGAGCACGGTGAGGGTGAGGCGCGCGCCGGTCGCCGCCAGGGGGTGGCCGATGGCGATGGCCCCACCATTGACGTTCAGCCGCTCCTGGTCAATCCCCAATTCCTTGACCACCGCCAGGCACTGGGCGGCAAAGGCCTCGTTGACCTCGATGAGGTCAATCTGGTCCAGGGTCATGCCGGCCTTTTCCAGGGCGATGCGGGTCGCCGGCGCCGGCCCGATGCCCATGTAGTCCGGGTCCACACCGGCCGTCCCCCAGGAGACGATGCGGCCTATGGGCTTCAGCCCGCGCTCCTGCGCCTTTTCAGCCGACGTGACCACCACCGCTGCCGCGCCATCCACGATGCCGCTGGCGTTGCCGGCCGTGACCGTACCATTTTTCTTGAAGCGAGACGGCAGCCGGGCTAGACCTTCGAGGGTGGTATCAGGCCGCATGTGTTCATCGCGCTCAACCAACACCGGCCGGCCCTTCGGGTCCCGACCCTCAACAGGCACCACCTCTTCGGCGAGATGGCCAGAATTCCACGCCTCGGCAGCCCGCATCTGGGAGCGATAGGCGAAGGCATCCTGCTCCTCGCGGGTGACGTTGTAACGCTCGGCCAGGTTCTCGGCGGTGATGGCCATGGGCATGTTGTTGTAGCTATCGGTAAGGGCCGCCCACAGGTAGTCCTCGAGCTTGCCCTCACCCAGACGCAAACCCCAGCGAGCGCCCCGGATGACGTGGGGAGCCTGGCTCATGTTCTCGGCCCCACCGGCCAGCACGAAGTCCGCCTCGCCCAGCAGGATGAGTCGGGCGCCCGTGAGGATGGCCTCTAGGCCGGAGCCACACAGCCGGTTCAGGGTCAGGGCGGGGCGCTCGATAGGCACGCCGGCCTTCAGGCCCACGTGGCGTGCTAGGTAGATGGCGTCACCGCTGGTCTGCAAGACGTTGCCGAAGACCACGTGGTCGATCCAGGCCGGGTCCACGCCGGACCTCTCCAGCGCGACCTTGGCAGCGATCACGCCCAGGTCCGTGGCCGAGATGTCTCTGAGCCCCCCGCCGAAGGCCCCGAAGGGAGTGCGAGCACCATCAACTATGACGATGTCCATTGTGCCTCCTTGAAGCCCATTGTGGGAAGGTGCAACGCATTGGTGAAGGGCGCTGTTCCTGTGCCCTCAACCACCTGAGACCACCGCTATCAGCTTGACCTCGTCTTCATCGCGCAGGACGACGTCGTCGGTCACCAGCTCGCCGTTGCGGACGACGAGGACGGCTTCTGGGTCCAGCCCGACTTTCTCGATGGCCCGTCGGGCGGTGATCCCACCCGGCAACTCCCAGGTCTTGTTGCGGTAGATTACCCTCATCACACGCGATCATCTGCTCCACTGTTCTCATGCCACCAGGCGATGGGACGACCGCAAGGGTCGCCCCGACGTGCTGTGCCAGGCGATGGGCAATCGCAACTTGCAGGACGGCTAAATAGTCAACGCCGCCATAGTGTTGCGGATCAGGTTTACCGACTTCTGGAGCATGGCCTGCTCCTCTGCGGTGAGCTTGATCTCCAGGATTTGCTCGATGCCCTTGCGGCCCAGCTTGCAGGGCACGCCGAAGAACATGTCGTGGATGCCGTACTCGCCCTCCAGGTAGGCCGAACAAGGGACGATGAGCTTCTTGTCCTTGAGGATGGCTTCCACCATCTGGGCGACGGCGGCACCGGGGGCGTAGAAGGCGCTGCCGGTCTTGAGCAGGGAGACGATCTCGCCGCCGCCCTTGCGGGTGCGCTCCACCAGGACCTCGATCCGCTCAGGCGGCAGCAGCTCGGTGATGGGGATGCCGGCCACGGTCGAGTAGCGCGGCAGCGGCACCATCTCGTCCCCATGCCCGCCCAGGACGAAGGCGTGGGTGTTCTCCACGGACACGTCCAACTCCATGGCGATGAAGGTCCGGAAGCGGGCGCTATCCAGGATGCCCGCCTGGCCGATGACCCGCTGCTTGGGGAAGCCGCTCACCTTGTAGGCCACGTAGGCCATGGTGTCCAGCGGGTTGGTCACCACGATGAGGATGGCATCTGGCGAGGTTTCCTTCACCTTCTCCACCACGCTGGCGACGATCTTCTGGTTCGTGCCCACCAGATCCTCGCGGCTCATGCCAGGCTTTCTCGGCACCCCGGCGGTTATGACCACGATGTCTGACCCTTGGGTCTCCTCGTAGCCGGTAGCGCCCACGATGCGGGTGTCATACCCGACCACAGGTCCGGCCTCCAGCAGGTCCAGGGCCTTGCCCTGGGGCATCCCGTCCATCTCGGGGATGTCCACCAGGACCAGGTCACATATCTCGCGCTCTGCGAGCCAATGGGCGGTAGTGGCGCCAACGTGGCCGGCGCCGATGATGGATACTTTGCTGCGACTCATAGGACTGGCCCTCCTACTTGACGGTTAAGAACTATCCGGAAACCCCGCTATCTGACGGCGTCCTTGGGCGACGGCATTGCCGTCGCGCACCCCGGGGCGAGGACGCCCCTCCTGAGCGGTTTCCGGATAGGCACTAACCTGTCCGAAAAGGGTGGGGTGGGCTTTCAAGCCTGCCCTGACGGCCTCGAAAGGCTGTCCCACATGTTTTTTTCTGGATGGTCTCTAGGAAGCTCGACGCTGGCGTTTTTCGTTCGTAGCGACGGCTTGGCATCCGGGCGATGCACGAGCAGCCGTCCAAGGGGCCGCAAGCGGCTAACGTCGCTATACGAACCCCTACATCCTTTCGCAACTGCAAAGCCTCTATCTCGCTGTCCCCCCTCGCACCTATAAGTTGCTGATTAGCGCGCTGGCAAATTCGCTGGTCTTGACCTCTTTCGCCCCTTCCATCTGCCGGGCGAAATCGTAGGTGACGATCTTCTGGGCGATGGTGCGCTCGTACGCCCGGCAAATGAGCTCGCCTACCTCACGCCAGCCGATGTAGTCGAACATCATCACGCCGGAGAAGAGCAGCGAACCCGGGTTGACCTTGTCCAGCCCGGCGTACTTGGGGGCGGTGCCGTGGGTGGCCTCGAAGAGGGCGATGTAGTCGCCGATGTTGGCACCCGGCGCGATCCCCACACCACCTACCTCGGCCGCCACCGCATCGGACAAGTAGTCACCGTTCAGGTTGGGGGTGGCGATGACGTCGTACTCGTCCGGGCGCAGCAGCATCTGCTGGAACATGATGTCGGCGATGCGGTCCTTGATGACCACCTTTCCTTCCGGCTGCCGCCCCCCGTACACCTCCCACAGCTCCTGCTCGGTGATGGTCTGGTCCCCGAACTCCTCCCTGGCCACCACGTAACCCCAGGCGCGGAAGGCACCCTCGGTGTACTTTTGGATGTTGCCCTTGTGCACCAGGGTCACGCTCTTGCGGCCCTCGTCCAGGGCGTACTGGATGGCCTTGCGGATCAGGCGCTTGGAGTTGAACTCGCTCATGGGCTTGATACCGATGCCGGAGTCCTCCCGGATGCTGGTGCCCATCTCCCGGTTAAGCCAGGAGATGACCCGGCGCGCCTCTGGCGTGCCCATCTCCCACTCGATCCCCGCGTACACGTCCTCGATGTTCTCCCGGAAGATGACCACGTCCACCAGTTCCGGGTGCTTGAGGGGGCTGGGGACACCCCGGTACCAGCGGACGGGCCGGACGCAGGCGTAAAGGTCCAGCTCCTGGCGCAGGGTGACGTTGAGGCTGCGGAAGCCCCCGCCGACTGGGGTGGTCAGCGGCCCCTTGATGCCCACGATGAACTCGCGCATAGCGGCCAGGGTCTCCGCCGGCAGGTAATCACCGTCGTAGAGGCGGGCGGCCTTCTCGCCGGCGTAAATCTCCATCCAAGCCACCTTGCGCTGCCCACCGTAGGCCGCCTGCACCGCCGCGTCCCACATGCGCAGGCACGCCCGGGTGATGTCCGGCCCGATCCCGTCCCCCTCGATGAAGGCCAGGATGGGATGATGGGGCACGTGCAGCCGGCCCTGACGGATGGTGATCTTCTCGCCTTCCGTCGGAACGACAATCCTGTCAAATGCCATAGGTCGCTTTTCCTCCTAACGCCCTAGGTCGCCGCGCCACGCGGGCATGCAATCACCAATCACTAACCAACCGACGGTGCCAGAAAGCCGCGTACGTGGCGTGGTCGGCGGACGTGTGTTAGGCGACGCCCCAAATATATTTTATCACGTCACTACTCTGGACCAATATCTTGTGCAAATATCAAGATGAACCCAAAGGGGTCTCGAATAGCAAATTCCCGAATTCCATAAAATTGGTGTCTTGGCGACATAATGACTTGAGCTTTGTCTTTGATTTGGTCACCACGGAGCAACTTTTTGGAACATGCTCGAAGGCCCCTTTCATTGATGACCTCACTCCACATTAGACAGACGTGTTGTGGCGTGGATCAATGCGCTGCGCCAGAACTTCGGCCAGTTGGGCCATCGCGTCCACCAGGGAATCGCGGTCCAGGGGCTTGAGCATCACCGGCAAGGGTACGTCGCGTTCCACTTGACGCAGCATCCCCAGTAGGTAGAACTCGGTCAAACCGGGGTCCTTCTCTCTAGCCATATCAACCAGGGTCAGAAAGTCGAAGCCTGCTTGCACCAGAAAGTAAAGGTCCACGAAATCCTTCATCTCTCCACGCCCAAGGATTGCGGTCACCTTGTTGGCTGCGATGTTCTCCAAAGCATCCACCCGGATGCCTGCTACCCAATGAGGTTCCCCGTATTGAGGCCCGAACTCACGAACCAAATCAGCCTTCAGTGCAGGACCCCTGTCCGGCTTCTCCCGCAACACGAACCGCAGGAAGCAGGGGGACAGCCGGACGTCCTCGGCCAGCAACTGGAGGTCACGCCCAACGTCGTGCAACACGGGCACGATGAGATCCAGCGCCTCGTCGTCAAGGGTGAAGAGGTCCAAATCGTCGCTCAAGCGGTGATGGAAGTAGAAGGCCGCCAGCGCAGTGCCTCCGGTCAAGAAGAACTGAGAACCGCCGGGAGAGGCAAAGAACCGGGTGAGAAAGGCGTGCTGAAGCGGCGTTAGTACCCCGGGCTCCAGACGCGGCTGAGGTTTCGGAACATCGCATATCGGGGCAGGCTCCCCCAGCTTGCCCGGGCTGTCTCGTCTCGACCACACCTCCAGTACGTACTCCCAGATCTCACGCTGGAAGGGACGCATGCGCAGCCGGTCGAAGTACCTGCGCACCTCGTCTACCGTGACGTATTTCCAGATGTCTTCCCAGCGCGCAGCCTCGAGGATGCGACCGATGAGCCAGGCCTTCTGATCCTCGTTGTCGCCTTTGAGGATGGCGTGGACCTCGTCCTCAGTGACATCATAATCCCAGATGAAGTAGGGGCGCTGGCGCCGCCGGCTCTCGTCCATCGTTCCCCGTATGTTCAACGCATGCTCTGAGTGCGGCTTGCGACCTGCAACTTGCGACGTGCGACCTGTTCGCAGTCAGGCTGCAACTGTGTCTGGCCCCGCGGCAGCCACGCTCTCGGCGGCCTCCACGGCCAACCCCTCGTCGGCCAGCACACGCTTGAGGGCAGCGATGGCTACCTCCAGCATGGACTCATCCGGCTCCCGCGTGGTCAGGCGTTGCAGCGCCAGGCTGGGGGAGATGAGCCAGCGCACCAGCCGGCTCTGCTGGTAGTGGTCTGCGCTGAAGCGGATGAACTCGTAGGCCAGGCCGGCGATGAGCGGGATGAGGGCCACGCGGGAGAAGAGGCGCAGCAGCAGCCCCGGGCGCCCGGCCAGGCTGAACACGAAGACGGACAGCACCATCACCACCAGCAAGAAGCCCGTACCGCAGCGCACGTGCACCGTGCTGAAGCGCCCTACGGATTCCGGCGTCAACTCTGCCCCGGCCTCGTAGGCGTTGATGGTCTTGTGCTCGGCGCCATGGTAGGCGAACACCCGCTGGATGTCGGGGAGCAGCCCGATGGCCGCCACGTAGCCTATGAACAGCCCCAGCCGCACCACCCCTTCGATGACGTTGCTGACCAGCGAGGAACCCAGGTAGGGGTCCACCAGACGCACCACGAAAACCGGCGCCATGAAGAATATCCCCACCCCCAGTGCCAGAGACACGGCGATGGTGCCCCACGCCAGCGGTCCGTCGAAGGATACCTCCTCTTCCTCGGCCAGCGCCACATCGGCGGAGAACATGAGACTCCGCACTCCCAGCACCAGGGCATCCCACAGGAGTGCCAGCCCTCGCAGGAAAGGCAATTGACCCCAGCGGCTGGTGTAGATGCCAGCAGTTAGCGGTTCGCCGTGTAGCACGATCTCACCGGAGGGGTGACGGACTGCCACCGCCATGTGTCGTGAGCCGCGCATCATCACCCCTTCGATGACTGCTTGTCCCCCGTATCTGAGCCCTCCCAGCGGGCCAGAACCCCTGCCACCAGGGATGGACTCGGCCTGAGCCCTTGCCCGCCTCTTGCCCGCCGAGTTGCAAACCGTTCCTCGTTCTTCCACCACCGTCTCCTTTACACGTGTTGCGGCCACTTGTGTCCAGTGGCCAATTGTACACGACAGGTTGACGTCTGTCAAAGCACGTCGTGCGGGCAGGGCTCTTCAGTCCTGTAACTGACATGGGCTATAGTGGTTTGACAAGCCTCTGGTGCACGGGTATAATTAGCGTAGGTTCTGCACACGTGTGCAAACAACCGGCTGGTCGTGGATGGATGCAATCGCATGAGTGTTTCGATCAAAGACATCGCCAAAGCCGCCGGCGTATCCCACTCCACCGTCTCGCGCGCCCTGCGAAACAGCCCCCTGGTCAACCCCCAGACCGCTGCGCACATTCGACGCCTGGCCAAGGAGATGGGCTACACCCCCAGCGCCGTGGCCCAGAGCCTGGTGACCCAGCGCACGCGCACCATCGGCCTGGTAGTCACCTTCATCTCCGACCCCTTCGTGGACCGCGTGGTGGACGGCGTGGAAGATTTGGCCACCTCCGCCGGCTACAGCGTGTTCCTCAGCTCGTCTCAGGGCGATCCCGAGCGGGAGTTGTCCGTGGTGGAGACCTTTCACCGCCGGCGCGTGGACGGGGTGATCGTGCTGGCCTCTCGCGTGGGACGGCTGTACAGCCATCGCCTGCGGGAACTGGGTGTGCCCATCGGGCTGATCAACAATCAGGCCGACGGCGAGTACCTATACTCTGTGTCGGTGGACGATGAGCAAGGGGCACGCCTGGTCGTGCGGCATCTGGTAGAGCTGGGTCACCGGCGCATAGGCTACATCGGGTCCACCTTCCGGCGGGCTACCAGCCTGCGGAGGCAGGCCGGGTACCGGGTCGAGCTGAAGCGGGCCGGCATCCCCTTCGACCCCGACCTGGTGGTCGTGCCGGATACGCTGAACGACCTGCGCAGCGGACGCTTGGGGCTGGGACAACTCCTGGCCGCCGGCGTGACCGCGATATTCTGCTACAACGATCGCACCGCCATCGGCGCCCTGCTGGCTGCCCGGGATCGCGGCATCGCCGTGCCCCAGTCGCTGAGCATCGCCGGCTTCGACAACATTGAGCCCAGTTGGTATGTGACGCCGGCCCTCACCACGGTGGACCAGCCGCGCTTCGAGATGGGGCGTAGAGCCATGCAGATGCTTCTGGACCTCTTGGCTGGGGAGCCGGTCAGCAATCAGGTGCTCCCCTGTCGGCTGATCGTACGTGATTCCACCGCACCGCCGCCGAGATGACAGTGGGCCACAGAACCACACGGAAAAACACAGAAACGATTGCAAGACACTCTTTTCCGCGTGGTTCTGGGTGACTGTGGGGCATATTTCCATGCGCGAGTTGAAGGGTCTGGGTGACAGAGTGTCTTCCATTGAGCAGCTACTGGGCCATGATTTAGGCCCGGCACTGCCGCCGGAGCAGGCAGCCGGGTGGGCGACCCGCCTGGGCGAGATCAGCGGGATGACGGTCTACCCTCGGTCCATCACCGTCGCCCACGGCTGCATCTTCTTCCTGGGCCGGCGCGACACCGAGAAGTTCCTGGGACTCATCTCCTCGGATGGACGTGCCGACTTCGAGGGCGCCCGGCAGCAGGTCACCCTGGAAGATCAAGCCCTCATCCTGCAACTCTGCCCCACCAGCCACACCAACGCCGTCGCCCTGCGCCGCGCCCTGCCCTTCACCGCCCCCACGCTGATCGGCCTGCGCAAGTCCGTGGGTTGCGGCGACCGGCTGGGCCTGGCGACCCCGGGCCACGTGCGCGCGGTGCGCCGGCATACCCTGGCCCCCATCTTCGCCCAGCAGTCCATCCGCGAGATGACGCGCACCGACCGCACGCCGGAGGAGGTGCTGGATGATGCTACCTGGGGCGTCTTCAAGGAGGGCTGGCGCGAGGGCTTCGGCGCCGACGCGGATCACCTGAAGACGGTGGATGATGTGGACCGCTGTGTGGCGGCCGGCTTCACCTTCTACACCGTGGACCCGGGCGACTATGTGGACGACGAGGCCGATGACGACGACAGGAGGACCCTGGAGGCCAAGTTGGGCACGTTGCCCTGGCGCGTGCTGGACGCTTCACCGGCCGGGCTACGTGAGCTTTATCTGGGCAAGAGTTTCGATCTGGGAGAACTCAGCCTGACGTTTGGCGAGGAAAAGTTGGTCCGAGCAGTCGCCAAGTACGGTCGCGCCATAGCCCACACCGTGGTTATGTACCGGCACCTGGCCGAGCAGATGGGTGACCGGCCTTTCGAGTTCGAGATGTCCGTGGATGAGACGGAAACCCCCACCAGCGTGCTGGAGCATTTCTTCATCGCCAGCGAGCTCCGGCGCCTAGGGGTGCGGTGGGTGAGCCTGGCGCCGCGCTTACCGGGCCGCTTCGAGAAGGGGGTAGACTACATCGGCGACCTGGCCGAGTTCGAGGCGACCCTGGCCCGGCACGTGGCCGTTGCCCGGTGTGTGGGGCCGTACAAGCTCAGTCTCCACTCCGGCTCAGACAAATTCCGCATCTACCCAGTCTTCGCCCGGCACGCCGGTGACCTGATGCACCTCAAGACGGCTGGCACTTCCTACCTGGAGGCTCTGCGGGTGGTCGCCGACGTAGCCCCGGACCTCTTCCGCGAGATCCTGGCCTTCGCCCTAGAGCGCTATCCTCGGGATCGGGCCACGTATCACGTCTCCGCCGATCCCTCGCGGGTTCCCCGGCCGGACCGGTTGGCTGACCACCAGTTGACCTCGGCCCTCGACGACTTTCACGGCCGACAGGTGCTCCACGTGACCTTCGGGTCAGTGCTGACGGCTAGAGGCGACAACGGGGCATACCGCTTCCGAGATAGGCTTCTGGAAGCGCTGCGAGCTAACGAAGAGGCGTACTATGCGGGGCTGGAGGCGCACTTTGAGCGTCATCTGGCACCCTTCGACACAACGGGACGCAATACGCAATAGGAGGAATTCCCATGAAGGGTCTAGTGCTCGACGCCAAGTGGGATCCCAGGCCGGACTATCAGGTATCCGACTGGGAGAAGCAGACCGGCAAGGCCATCACCGGCAGCAGCATCTGGCGCTACCCCAAGCTGGAGGTACGTGAGTGGCCGGACCCCAAGCCCGGCCCCCGCGACGTGGTGCTAGAGGTGAAGGCCTGCGGGGTGTGCGGCTCGGACATGCACTTCTACGAGACCGACGAGGATGGCTACATCCTCTACCCGGGCCTGACCAAGTTCCCCACCATCCTGGGTCATGAGTTCTCCGGCAAGGTCGTGGAAACAGGACCGGAGGCCAAGACCCTCAAGGTGGGCGACATGGTGACCGTGGAGGAGATGATCTGGTGCGGTCGCTGCATCCCCTGCCGCAATGGCTACCCCAACCATTGCACCAACCTGGAGGAGATCGGCTTCACCATTCCCGGCGCCTTCGCCAACTACATCGCCGTGGACGAAAAGTTCTGCTGGCCCATCAACGCCATCGCTGAACGCTTCGGCGACGAGGAGAAGGCCTACGAGGTGGGTGCTCTCACCGAACCCACCTGCGTGTCCTACAACGCCATGTTCGAACGGGCCGGGGGCTTCCGGCCGGGGCACTACGTCAGCGTCTTCGGCGCGGGGCCCATTGGTCTGGCGGCCATCGGCCTCGCCAGGGCGGCCGGCGCCGGCACCATCGTCGCCTTCGAGGTATCGCCGCAGCGCCGCGAGCTGGCCAGGCAGGTCGGCGCTGACTACGTCTACGACCCCCGCGAGGTCTCGCCCGGTGAGGTCCTTATGGAGCTGAGCAAGGGCGAGGGGTTCAACTTCCACGTGGAGGCAGCCGGCGCCCCCCACCTGACGGTGCCGGAGATGGAGAAGGCCCTGGCCATCAACAGTAAGATCGTGCAGATCGGCCGGGCCGCCCAGCGGGTACCCATGTACCTGGAGACCCTGCAGGTGCGGCGCTCGCAGGTCTTCGGCGCCCAGGGACACTCTGGCCACGAAACCTTCCCCAACGTGATTCGCATGGTGGCGGCGGGCCGGCTGGACCTGAGCCCCATCATCACTGCCCGTTACAAGCTGGAAGACGTGGTCACGGCCATCGCTCAATCTACCGAGCGGCGCGATGGTAAGATCATGGTCAAGCCGAATTAGGCGCCCTGACCACATGTGTTCCCCAGAGTTCCTCGGAAGCCGGTGATCTCTAAGGAACTCAGGGGAACTCGAGGTAACTCGTAAGGAGTGACGGCCACATGGTGAACAAGGTCAACATAGGCATCATCGGCACGGGACGCATTGGCCGCATGCACGCCGAGAACCTGGCGTATCGGGTTCCGGGGGCCAACCTGGTCGCCGTGGCGGACATCTTCGTGGAGGCGGCGGAGAAGGTGGCCGCCGAATTGGGCGTCCCGGCGGCGTACAAGGACCACCGGCGCATCCTGGATGACCAGGACATCGAAGCGGTGCTCATCTGCTCCAGCACCGACACCCACGCTCAGTTCATCCAGGAGGCGGCCGAGGCCGGCAAGCACATCTTCTGCGAGAAGCCCATCGCCCTGGACCTGGCCCAGATTGACCGCGCGTTGGCGGCGGTGGAGGAGGCCGGGGTGAAGCTGCAGGTGGGGTTCAACCGCCGCTTTGACCCCAGCTTTCGCCGGGTGCGCGAGCTGGTGGCCTCGGGGCAGCTTGGCGAGCCGCACCTCCTGCGCATCACCAGCCGTGATCCGGCCCCGCCGCCCATCGAGTACATCAAGGTGTCCGGCGGCATCTTCCTGGACATGACCATCCACGACTTCGACATAGCCCGCTATCTCATTGGCAGTGAGGTGGAGGAGGTTTTCGCCGTCGGTGGGGTGATGGTGGACCCGGAGATCGGCAAGGCCGGCGACATTGACACGGCCATCGTCACCCTGCGCTTCGCCAACGGCGTGCTGGGGACCATTGACAACAGCCGGCAAGCCGTCTACGGGTACGACCAGCGGGTGGAGGTGTTCGGCTCGGCAGGCATGGCCCTGGTGACCAACAAGACGCCTGACAACGTGTTCGTCAGCGATGCCCAGGGGATCCACGGCGCCAAGCCGCTGTACTTCTTCGTGGAGCGCTACACCGACGCGTTCGTGGAGGAGATGCGGCAGTTCATCAACTGCATCCTGGAGGACAAGACGCCGCCGGTGAGCGGCATTGACGGGCGGATACCGGTGGTGATGGGTCATGCAGCCAAGAAGTCTTACCAGGAGAATCGGCCGGTCAAACTCAGCGAAATTGACGCGGCATAAGGAGAGTTGAGATGTCGGACAAGACAGTACCTGAAGGCTGGTTAGCTACCGACACCCCGGGCGTGATGTTCGAGGACAATCACATCGGCCGCATGAAGAAGGCCATCTGGGAGGCCAGCGAGGAGGAGATTGACGCCATCCTGGCGGAGTACGGGTTCCCGGCGCCGGTCGAGTGGGGCAAGCCGGGCTCTTACATCCAGACCACCATCCGCCATCAGCTCATCGAGGAGCGGCGCAAGAATGACATCGTGCTCATCCCCATCGGCTGCACCGAGAACCATGGCCTGCACACCGTGAGCGCTATGGACACGCTGTTCGTCAGCCAGATCTGCGAGGGCGTGCGCCGCTACACCAAGGCTCGTGGTTACCCCGTGGCGATATCGCTGCCACCCCTCAACTTCGGGTCCCATCCCTACCACCACTACGGGATGCCCGGCACCGTGCCCATCCGCGAGAACGTGGCCCGGGAGCTGCTGATTGACGTGATGCTGGGTCTGTGGAACGACGGCTACCGCAAGCAGATCCTGGTCAACAACCACGGCCACCTGTGGGTGCTGGAGTCGGCGATCCAACAGTTCACCAAGCGCTACCAGCTACCGGGCATATACCGGGTGATTGACTGGCACCGGGCGGTGCGGGAGTTCTTCTACGCCAAAGACCGAGGTGGGGTTTGGGGGTCCAACTTCGTCCACGCCGAGGAAGCCGAGACGTCCCTGGGCCTGTACCTGTTCCCGGACATGGTGGACATGGAGTACGCGGTCAACACCCGGGGGAAGTCCTACCTGCCCGAGGGGCACTTTGACAAGTCGGTGGACCCCTACGGCCGGCCCAGCCGCTGGTCCGAGGGCGAGGGTCACTTCGCCATCGAGATCGCGGCTACGCCGGAGGGTGTGGTGGGCAACGCCGCCGACGCCCAGGCATGGAAGGCCAAGCGCCCCCTGGCAGCCATCCTCCGCTACCTGACCCTGCTGATTGACGATATCCTGGAAGCCTTCCCGCCCGGCACCGTCCCGCCTGTGGAAGAAGTGACGCTGCGGACGGAAGAGGAGATGGAGCCCTATCTGCGCGAGCCCCTGAGCGAGGGCTGGAAGCCGGTGTACGCGCTGCCCCGGATTGGCCAGGGTGCCGATTGGTAGCTGTAGCCGGTAATGAAACTGTCCATTGTCCTTTCGACCCAGCCGGCTCAATTCCAGGCGGTGGCCTTCAAGGGCGACTTTGAAGCCAACGTGGCCAAAATCGCCCGCTGGGGCTACGACGGCGTGGAGTTAGCCATCCGGGACCCCGGCCTGGTGGACGGCGACGCCTTGCTGGCCCTGGTCCGGCGCCACGGGCTGGAGGTGTCGGCCATCGGCACAGGCCAGGCTTGGGGTGAAGAGGGACTCTCCTTCACCGACCCGGACCCGGCCGTGCGCCGGGCAGCGGTGGAGCGCATCAAAGCCCACCTGCCTTTCGCCGCCCGGGCCGGCGCCGTGGTCATCATCGGCCTCATCCGGGGTGTGGTCAAGCCGGGAGTGCAGCCGGGGCACGCCATGAGTTGGCTGGTGGAGGCGCTGCGGGAATGCTGTCGGGCGGCCGCCGCGGCCGGCGTCCAGCTAGCCCTGGAGCCCATCAACCGCTACGAGACCACCCTCGTCAACAACGTAGGCCAGGGGCTGGACTTGATCGGGCGGGTGGGCGCGGACAACCTGGGGCTCTTGCTGGACACCTTCCACATGAACATCGAGGAGCCCTCCATCGAAGAGAGCATCCGGGAGGCCGGCGACCGGATCTTCCACTTCCACGTAGCCGACTCTAACCGTTGGTACCCCGGCGCCGGACACCTGGACTTTGGCAGCATCCTCGCGGCGCTGGCCGCCACCGGCTACCAGGGCTACGTCTCCGGCGAGTTCATGCCCCTGCCGGACGCCGACACAGCCGCCCGGGAGGCGATCGCCTATCTGCGAGCCCTTCGGCCCGCGGCCGGGTCGCGTTGACCGCGTTGCGCCCAGCAGCCCCTTGTGGCATAATTCTGACATCCGTCTGATGTGCACGCGCGTGTTCAAAACGCGTTGGTAGGGGCGGGCCTGGCGCCCGCCCAAGTACATGGGGTATTGATGTCCAACGGCGTTCTCCTGGACCTGCAAACCACCTGGAACAGCCTGCCGCCTGATGTCCTGTCCAGCAGGTCATCATCGGCTGGACCGGCCAGGTGGCCGCGTCCTTCACCGGGGTGGTGGTTGGCGGGTTGAGCGGCGCCCGGCGCTGCCGCATCGAACAAATCCCGGCCCAAAAGGCGCTGCAGGAGGCGTTCCAGGCCGGCCTGGAAGCCTGCATGGTCACCCTGGCCCCGCCCGACACCTGGCGCGAGGAGTGCTATCGCGATGCCCTGGCGCATTTCTTCAGCCAGGACGAGGTGGCCGACGAGTTCGGCGCTCTGGTGGACGTGCGCCCTGACGTCGAGCTGGATATCCCCCACTGCGGGAGCTGTTCCAGGCCGGCGGACGGGACCTGGCCGAGATGCCTGAGCTGCACTTAGAGCTTATCCGAAAAACCAAGCTACCCGACGGCGTCCTCGCCGTCGGGCGGGGCGAGGACGCCCCGCTTTAGCGTTTTCCGGATAAGCACTTAGAAGGGGACAAATGACATGATCAACACCAGGAAGCAACCGGATCGTCACAAGGAAACCATTCCGGCGGGGAAGACAGTGGCGTTTTGCCGCTGCTGGCGGTCTGACAAGTTCCCCTACTGCGACGGCACCCACCGCAAGGTCAACGCGGAGACAGGTGACAATGTGGGGCCGGTGGTGGTCACGGCAGTCGCGGAAGAGCCGATTGCCCGTGACCAGTAATCACTGACAGGAGTTACGCGGGAGTTCGGAGAACACCCGCTGTGGCCGGTCCCCTGGGCCTGAGCCCTTCGCCCTCCTCAGGGCGGGGCTCGGGATGAAGGCTCCCAACGGTGCTACAAGGGGCTGGCTCGGTCAGAGCTTGCCCTGAGTTCACCGATGGCATGACATGGAGCAGTGGGTGGCAACCCCACCGTGTAACTCCTGTCAGTGGGATGTGCCATTGAGTTCGAGGAGGAGAATCATATGGATGCCGGAGAGTACCTGCAGGGGTTTTTCAGCCTCGAGGGCAAGGTTGTCGCTGCCACCGGCGGTGGCGGTGTCCTGGTGGGCGAGATGTCCCGCGGGCTGGCCCGGGTCGGTGCGCGGATGGCCGTGCTGGACATCGTGGAGGAGGCCGCCCAGCAGGTGGCCGACGAGATCGTCGCCGCGGGCGGCCAGGCCATCGGGGTCAAGACCGACGTACTGGACAAGTCCGGCGTGGAGGCGGCCCTGGAGACCATCCTGGACCGATTCGGCCGGGTGGATGTGCTCATCAACGGCGCCGGGGGCAACCGGCCGCAGGCGACGACCTCGCCTGAGCTGCCCTTCTTCGACCTGCCCCAGGATGCCGTGCGCTGGGTCTTCGACCTCAACTTCCTGGGCACGCTGATACCCAGCCAGGTCTTCGGCCGGGCCATGGCCGAGCAGAGCCAGGGGGTGATCCTCAACATCTCCTCCATGAACGCCTTCCGACCCCTCACCCGCATCCCGGCCTACTCGGCTGCCAAGGCAGCCGTGAGCAACTTCACCCAGTGGCTGGCCGTCCACATGGCCCGGGAGTACTCGCCCCGCATCCGCGTCAACGCCATCGCGCCGGGCTTCTTCCTGACCCATCAGAACCGCTTCCTGCTGATTGACGAGCAGACCGGCGAGCTGACCCCTCGGGGGCGGGCAATCATTGACCACACGCCTATGGGCCGCTTCGGCGACCCGGCCGACCTGCTGGGCACGGTGCTGTGGCTCCTGTCGCCGGCTGCGGCCTTTGTGACCGGCATCGTCGTGCCTGTGGACGGCGGCTTCTCGGCCTTCAGCGGCGTCTAATCCTTGACTGCTGCTAAGGGGCATCCTCACCCCGTCTGGCATGTCACAACGCCGCAGAAGGCTGGGCGAGGACACCCCTCGATAGCAGGTTATGTTAGAATGTCGCTGTAGTACTATCTGCCGAGGAGGTAACGATGCTCATTGGGAAAGGTTTTACTGACAGATTCCTGACCGAATCGGAAGTTCGTGGCTTGACGGCTGAGGCTCTGGCCCAGGCCGACCTGGCCGGTAAGCGGGTGCTGATCATCATCCCTGACGGCACACGCAGCGGCCCCATCAGCCTGTTCTTCCGCCTGTTCCACGAGCTGCTGTGGGGCCGAGTAGCCGCCCTGGACTACCTCATCGCCCTGGGGACCCATCAGCCCATGCGCCAGGAGGCCATCCACCGGCGGCTGGGGGTCACGGCCGCGGAGATGGCCGAGCGCTACGCCGGGGTCCGCGTCTTCAACCACCAGTGGGAGGACCCGAAGGCATTCCGCACCGTGGGGGTGATCCCGGCCGGCGAAATCGAGGAGCTGAGCCGGGGGCTCTTGTTCCAGGACGTCCACGTGGCCCTCAACAAGATGATCTTCGACTACGACCAGCTCATCATCTGCGGGCCGGTCTTCCCCCATGAGGTGGTGGGCTTCTCCGGCGGCAACAAGTACTTCTTCCCCGGTATTTCCGGCCGCGAGGTGATTGACTTCACCCACTGGCTGGGCGCGCTGATCACCAGCTACGAGATCATCGGCACCAAGCACACGCCGGTGCGGGCTGTCATTGACCGCGCAGCGGCTTTCATTGACATGCCCAAGCTGTGCTTTAGCTTGGTCGTCAAAGACGACCGGCTGGCCGGGCTGTACATCGGCTCGCCAGAGGAGGCGTGGTCGGCCGCGGCGGACCTCTCGGCCCAGGTGCACATCATCTACGTGGACCACCCCTTCCGCCAGGTGCTTTCGGTAATGCCCCAGATGTACGACGACATCTGGACGGCGGCCAAGGGGATGTACAAGCTGGAGCCGGTGGTCGCCGACGGCGGCGAGGTCATCATCTATGCGCCCCACATCACCGAGCTCTCCTACACACATGGGCACCTCATTGATGAGATCGGCTACCACGTCCGCGACTACTTCGTGAAGCAGTGGGATCGCTTCAAGGGCTACCCCTGGGGTGTGTTGGCCCACTCGACCCACCTGCGGGGCATCGGGACGTACGAGGAGGGTGTGGAGCGCCCGCGCATCAAGGTGACCCTGGCAACGGGCATCTCCCGGGAGCGCTGCGAGCGCGTCAACCTGGGCTACCGCCACCCGGCTACGATCAATCCCGCCGACTGGGCCGGGCGGGAAGAGGAGGGAATACTGCTGGTGCCTCACGCCGGGGAGATGCTGTACCGATTACGACCGCGGACCACCGACGGCTGACCGCTAATTGCCGGGCGACAGCGGGTGGCGGTTGTCCTGCCGGGGTAAGCATTCACTCCCTCCTCCCTGGTAGGGGGAGAGTTAGGGAGAGGGTGAGGTCCGCAACCGATATCGCAGTAGGCCTGGCAACGGACTGCGTCGATTGGACAAGATCCCACCATCCCCCAGCCCCTCCCTCACAGGGAGGGGGAATAGTTGTCTGCCGGGAAAGGGAAGGAACCGTTGTCAACCGTTACTCCTGTGCGAGCTGAACCACCCCTCGTCTTGGCCCTGGACCTGGGCACCTCGTCGGTCCGGGCGGCCCTTTTCGACCGCCTGGGCCGCGCCGTGGAGGGCCTGGAGGTGCAGCTCGCCCACCGGTTCCACACCACGGCCGAGGGAGCTTCGGAGGCCGACGCTGACGCGCTGCTGGAGCTGGTCTGGCAGTGTATTGACGGCGTGCTGGCCCGGGCCGGCGGGCTCATACCCCACATCGCCGGCGTCGCCGCCTGCACCTTCGTCAGCAACGTTCTGGGGGTGGATAGAGCCGGTCAGGCGGTGACCCCCCTCACCACCTACGCCGACACCCGGGCTGCCGACGAGGTGGCCAGGCTGCGGGCCGACTTCGACGAGGCCGCCGTCCATGACCGCACCGGCTGTCACTTCCACCCCAGCTATCTGCCGGCTCGTTTCCGTTGGCTGGCCAGGACCCAGCCGGACCTCTTCCGCCGGGTGGCGCGCTGGCTCTCCATCGGCGAGTATCTGGAGTTGAAGCTCTTCGGCGAGACGGCCGTGAGCTACTCGGTGGCGTCGTGGACGGGCCTTTTGGACCGCCACCGGCTGGTGTGGGATGAACCGTTGCTGGCAGCGTTGCCGGTCAGCCGAGAGCAACTGTCCCCCCTCACCGACGTGAACGTCCCTAGGCGGGGGCTGCATCCCGAATTCGCCCGGCGCTGGCCGGCCCTGCGCGACGTGCCCTGGTTCCCGGCCGTGGGCGACGGCGCAGCGGCCAACGTGGGTAGCGGGTGTGTCTCGCCGGAGCGGGTGGCTCTCACCGTGGGCACGTCCAGCGCCATGCGGGTGGTGACCGACGCCGCCGTGCCCCATGTCCCACCCGGGCTGTGGTGCTACCGGGTGGACCGGGGCCGATCTCTGCCCGGCGGCGCCCTGAGCGAGGGAGGCAACGTCTTCGCCTGGATGCGCGCAACGCTGCGTCTGGGAGACCTGGCGGAGGTCGAGGAGGCACTGGCGGCCACGGAGCCGGACGCCCACGGGCTGACGGTGCTACCCTTCCTGGCCGGCGAGCGCAGCCCAGGCTGGGCAGGCCACGCCCGAGCCGCCATCCACGGCCTGTCGCTGGCCACCACGCCCCTCGAAATCCTGCGGGCCGGGCTGGAGGCTGTGGCCTACCGCATCGCCCTGGTGTTCGAGTTGCTGCGCCCTCTGCTCCTACCACATGTGCAGATTGTGGCCAGCGGCGGAGCGCTTTTGAGTTCGCCGGCCTGGCTGCAAATCATGACCGACGTGCTGGGCCAGCCGGTGGCTGTGTCGCAGGTGGAAGAGGCCTCAGCGCGGGGCGCGGCCTTGCTGGCGCTGGAGGCGTTAGGTGCTCTGGAGGACCTGGCGGCGCCGGCGTTCATCGGCACAGTGCACGAGCCGGACCCCGACCGGCACGCGCGATACCGGGAAGCGGTCGAGAGGCAGAAGGAGCTGTACGCGAAGCTCGTCTCAGGCGCCGCCTAGCCCAGGCCGCAGCCCCAACACCCGCAACACAAGCTCCCACCCGGCGCTCGTCGTGGTTGCACAATTGAGTGTCAGCACTACACCTTGTGTAAAGTCGGATCATTGAAAGCCAACATGTCGCGTTTTGCGGCAATTGGGCAACCACTCTAGTGCGTGACGCTCTCACGTCCCCCTTTGCGTGACGCCCCTGAACATGGTATAATCAACCCAAGATGCTGGCTTGCACCGGCCGATCCACGACCCTACCTGGAGGACCTCTCTATGGCGCTGACGCGTGAAGAGGTAGAACACATCGCCGAGCTGGCCAAGCTGGGGCTCAGCGAAGAGGAGAAGGAGACCTTCCGGCAGCAGCTGTCCGCCATCCTCGACTACGCCCAGATGCTGCAACGCCTGGACACCGACACCATCCCGCCCACCGCCCAGGTGATCAGCTTGCAGACCGTCATGCGGCCGGACGAGGTGTGCCCTTCCTTCCCGCGGGAGGACATCCTGGCCAACGCCCCTGCCGTCCAAGATGGCTGCTTCAAGGTCAAAGCCATACTCGGCACCTGAGAAAGGTCACTCAAAAGGGGCGCCCGCGTCTTTGCGACCCCTGGTGCCAGCCTGTCCGTCCCATGCAGGCCGCATGGACTGCGCTGCGGCCGACAGACGGGGGACTGGTGCGCACGGGCTCGCCCCGGCGGGTGGCGGGGACGCCACCCGGCAGAATTTCTCGTCTACTGATACCCGGCAGTTGAGAGCTTTGTCCGGCCCTCGGGCCTTTGAGGTTTGAGATGAGAGTTGCCTGGTTCGGCCATCACATTCGAGAGCGGGGAAACGGCCTGGTCACCTACTCGCGCGTTGTGACCGCCGGATTGCGCGCTCGTGGCGCCGAGGTGATCTTCTTCTACCACGGAGCTGACGACGAGGAGAGCGACGATCTCCACGCCATCCGCATCGGCTCTTTCAACATCCTCAACCACGCCATCATCTCCTACCCGGGTGCCAGCCGGATCATCGAGGAGACCCTGAGGCAACGCCGCATTGACATCGCCCACGCCTCCCTGTCTTTCTCGCTGCTGGACTTCAGCCTACCCGATGTGACCCATGCCCAGGGTGTGCCTATCGTAGCCACGCTGCACATCCCGTACGACCGGCGCTTGACCTTCTGGGGCGGCAGTAGTCGCGCCCTCTACCTGCTCTACTCGCTGCCATTGAGCAAGTACGATGCGGTGATCATCTTCTCGGAAGGCCAGCGGGAGCTGCTGGCCGGCTTCGGCGTCTCCAGGGAGAAGATCCACGTGATCCCCAACGGGGTGGACGTGAACCGCTACCGCCCCGGACCCTCGACGTACAAGCAGGAGATCGGGGCAGACCTGCTCATCGTCTACTGCGGGCGGGTAGACCCGGAGAAGAACGTGGGGACGCTGATCCAGGTCTTCAAGGACCTGGAACCGCCGGCAAACCACAAGCTGGTGATCATCGGGGGTGGGATCGAGCAGGAGCGACTGGCCGAGCGCTATGCCGGCGATGGCCGCATCATCTTCACCGGCTTCGTGGGAGACGAAGATGCACGCATCCGCATCCTCCAGGCCGCCGACATCTTCGTGCTGCCCTCGGACATCGAAGGCCTATCCCTGGCCATGCTGGAGGCCATGGCCTGCGGCCTGGCGACGGTGGCCACCGATGTGGGAGCCGACGGCGAAGCGCTGGCGGGGGCCGGCATCCTCATTGATCCGCGCCAGTTGCGAGCGCAATTGGCCCTGGCGCTGGACTTGCTGATCAGGTATCCGGCCTTTCGCCGGGAGCTGGGGGAAAAAGCCCGGCAACGCGCGGTGGAAAGGTATTCCCTGGACAAGAACATTGACCAGGTCGTGGCCCTCTACGAAGAGCTGCTCGCAAATCACGGAGGTGCCCGTTGGAGCTCTACAACTTGACCGTGCACGAAGCCCTCGACTTGCTGCGCCGGTGGGAGCTCTCGTCGGTCGAACTCACTCAGGCCGTGCTGGACCGCGTGCTGGAGGTGGACAACGTGGTACGCGCCTACCTGACCCTGACACCCGAGGTGGCGTTGGAGCAGGCTCAGGAGGCAGATGCGCGCCGCGCAGCCGGCGAGGACGGCCCCTTGCTGGGGATTCCCATGGCGGTCAAGGACATCATCTGCACCGAGGGGGTGCGGACCACGTGCGCTTCGCGCATCCTGGAGGACTTCGTGCCGCCCTACGACGCCACGGTGATGCGCCTGCTGCGCCAAGCCGGCGCCGTGTTGCTGGGCAAGACCAACATGGATGAGTTCGCCATGGGCTCCTCGACGGAGAATTCGGCCTTCTTCCCCACGCGGAACCCGTGGGACCTGGAGCGGGTGCCGGGCGGGTCCAGCGGCGGGAGCGCTGCGGCGGTGGCAGCCGGCGAGTGCCTCTTCGCCGTAGGCTCAGACACCGGGGGGAGCATCCGGCAGCCGGCCTCCTTCTGCGGCATCGTGGGGCTCAAGCCCACCTACGGCCGGGTGTCGCGCTACGGCCTGGTGGCTTTCGCCTCCTCGCTGGACCAGATCGGCCCGCTTACCCGGGACGTGACCGATGCCGCCCTGGTGCTGGAGGTGATAGCCGGCCATGACCCGTTGGACTCGACCTCGGCCGACGTGCCGGTGCCGCCATACAGCCACAGCCTGACCCCGGACCTACGCGGGCTGCGGGTGGGCGTGCCGGCAGAGTACTTCATTGAGGGGATGGAACCAGGGGTGGAGGCGGCTGTGCGGACCGCCTGCGAAGTGCTGGCCGGGCTGGGGGCCGAGGTGCGCAACGTCCACCTGCCTCACACCGAGTACGCCCTCCCGACGTACTATCTGATTGCGCCAGCTGAGGCCTCCGCCAACCTGGCCCGCTACGACGGGGTGAAGTACGGCTACTCCCGGCCGGATGCCGCTGACATCTGGGAGGCCTACCGGCTGACCCGGCAGGACGGCTTCGGGCCGGAGGTGAAGCGGCGCATCATGCTGGGCACCTACGCCCTGTCGGCCGGCTACTACGAAGCATACTATCTGAAGGCCCAAAAGGTGCGCACCCTCATCAAGGCGGACTTCGATCGGGTCTTCAAAGAGGTGGACGTGATCGCCGCGCCTGTCTCGCCCACGGTGGCTTTCCGGCTGGGCGAGAAGGTAGATGATCCGTTGCAGATGTACCTCTCGGACGTGTTCACGTTGCCGGTGAACCTGGCCGGGCTGTGCGGGGTGTCGGTGCCGTGTGGATTCAGTGACGGGTTGCCGGTGGGTCTGCAGCTCATCGGCCGGCCCTTCGACGAGGCCACCATCCTGCGCGTGGCCTACGCCTACGAGCAGGCTACGGAGTGGCATAAGCGAAAGCCCGAGATGCGTGGCAGGGACCATGACCACCTTAACCGCTGAGTTGACCCTTGATCAGATCCCCGGCGCGATCAAACGTCTATAGGAAAGGATCGCAAGCATGAAGATCACCAAAGCCGTCATCGCTGCGGCAGGGCTGGGAACGCGATTCCTGCCGGCCACCAAAGCCGTGCCCAAGGAGATGCTTCCCCTGCTGGACCGGCCCATCCTCCAGCACGTGGTGGAGGAGGCGGTCAACTCGGGGATCACAGACATCATCCTGGTGATCCGGCGTGGCAGCCACGCCATCACCGATTATTTCGATTCGGCGCCCGAGCTGGAGCGCATCCTGGAGGCAGCCGGCAAGTGGGAGTACCTGGAAGAGGTCAGACGCGTTTCGAACTTGGCCAACTTCGCCTTCGTGCGCCAGGGGGCCGACCTGCCCTATGGTAACGGCACGCCCCTGCTGGCCGCCAGGCCCTTCATCGGCAGGGACGAGACATTCGCCTACATGTTTGGCGATGACATCATTGACGCCAACCCGCCCGGCCTGCGCCAGGTGATAGACGCCTTTGAGCGCTACCGGCCGGCTGCCGCCATGGGTGCCTACCAGGTCCCCTGGGAGGAAACCCATCTGTACGGCTGCATCAAGCTGAAAGAGGGCACCGAGGCGCCGGAGATCGAGGACCTGGTTGAGAAGCCGGAACCGGGCCAGGCTCCCTCCAACCTCATCCAGGTGGGCCGCTTCGTCCTCCCCTACGAGATCATCGAGATCCTGCAGAGGCAAGAGCTAGGCAAAGGCGGGGAGCTCTGGATGGCCGATGCCATGTTGACTTTGGCCAGGCACAAGCGGGTGGTGGCGCAGCCGCTGAAGGGCATCTGGTACACGACCGGTGACCCGCTGCGATTCCTGCAGACCTTCGTGGCCCTGGCGCTGAAGGACGAGCACATCGGTCCGGAATTCCGGGAGTATCTGAAAGGACTCAAGCTGTAACTTATGGAGGCAATTGTCGAGTGTTATTCGGGCTATACCTACGCCCAGGAACCCCGAGCCTTCACCTGGCGCGGCTCGCGACATCGGGTGACCGAGGTGATTGCTGCCTGGCGCGAGCCATCAGGCCCATGCTTCATCGTCCGCGCCAACGATGACCGGCGCTATGAGCTGAGATACAACCAGCCCAGCGATGGGTGGGAAATCAGAGACCTGACAGGTCTGGATAAGGAGGTCGAAATCACAATGTCCACTGTAGCTACCCGTGAGCGCGTGGCTGAGCGCGTGCGCAGCGTGCCGCCCTCAGGCATCCGCAAGTTCTTCGACATCCTCGCCACGATGAAGGACATCATCTCCCTGGGGATCGGGGAGCCGGACTTCGTCACGCCGGAGCCCATCATCCGCGCCGGCATCCGCTCCCTGGAGAAGGGCAAGACCGGCTACACGTCCAACTCCGGCATCCTGGAACTGCGCCAGCTCCTGAGCCGGCACCTGGAGCAGCTCTACGGGGTGCAGTACGACCCCGAAACCGAGATCCTCATCACTGTGGGCGTGTCGGAGGCGCTGCACCTGGCCATGCTGACGGTGGTCGAGCCGGGTGACGAGGTCATCGTGCCCGAGCCGTGCTTCGTGGCCTACAAACCATCGGTGGTCTTCGCCGGCGGGACGCCCGTCGCCATCCCCACCTACGTGGAGAACGACTTCCAGGTGACCGCCGAGGAGATCGAGGTGGCCATCACCCCGCGCACCAAAGCGCTGCTCATCGGCTACCCCAACAATCCCACCGGCGCGGTGATGAGCCGCGAGCGGCTGCTGGAGGTGGCCGCCGTCGCCGAGCGCCATGATCTCATCGTCATGTCCGACGAGATCTACGACCGGCTGGTGTACGGGGTGGAGCACACCTGCTTCGCATCGCTACCCGGCATGCGCGAGCGCACCATCCACCTGAGTGGCTTCTCCAAGGACTACGCCATGACCGGGTGGCGCATCGGCTACGCCTGCGGCCCGGCCGACCTCATCGCAGGCATGCGCAAGATCCACCAGTACATCATCATGTCTGCACCCACCACCGGGCAGATGGCCGCCATCGAGGCGCTCAAGAGCGGCGAGGAGCACGTCCAGCGCATGGTCGCCGAGTACGACCGCCGGCGCCGGGTGATCGTAGACGGGCTGCGCGCTGCGGGCCTGCCCTGCTTCGAGCCCCGTGGGGCCTTTTACGCCTTCCCGGACATCCGCTCCACCGGCTTGACCAGCGAGGAGTTCTCCGAGAAGCTGCTCTTCGAGGAGAAGGTAGCCGTGGTGCCCGGCAGCGCCTTCGGCCAGTGCGGTGAGGGCTTCGTCCGCTGCGCCTACGCCGCATCGCTGGAGGACATTGAGGAGGCGTTGCGGCGCATCACGAGGTTTGTGAAGAGGTACGGAGGGTGAGAACATCGGTATCTTGACATTGGAGTTACCAGAGGAACTATTGGCCCTCTTGCAAGAGCGAGCCACGGAGAGAGGCGAAGACCCGCAGAAGATGGTGCTAGAGATCTTGCAAAAGGAATTGGTTGCCGAAAGAGAGCGAGAGAGCGGGTCATCCAGGCACTTGAGAGGCTATGATGCAGCGCAACTAGCTGCTGCCCTATCCGCGAGGAAAGCAGCAGGTGATCTGGTAGGACTTCATCTGCAGTGATCACCAGTTGCTCACGGCTGCTCGGGAGAACGGTCTAGCCGCAGGGAACCCAAACTTGCATGAGCCAACTGAAGAGGAGCCCGAATGAGCGAGTACGAACCTGTCATCGGGCTGGAGGTTCACGCCCAACTGCTCACCAAATCTAAGATGTTCTGCGGGTGCGCCAACGATTACGCTCCCGCAGAGCCCAACACCCGGGTGTGCCCGGTGTGCCTGGGGATGCCGGGGGTGCTGCCGGTCATCAACGCCAAGGCCGTGGAGTACACCGTGATGACTGGCCTGGCCCTCAACTGCCAGGTGCCGGAGTTCACCAAGTGGGACCGCAAGAACTACAGCTACCCGGACCTCCCCAAGGGCTACCAGATTTCCCAGTACGACCTGCCCCTCGCCCGGGATGGCTGGCTGGAGATCGAGACGGAAAGCGGACCCAGGCGGGTGGGCATCCGACGGGTGCACCTGGAGGAAGATACCGCCAAGCTGTTCCACGTGGACGGCCACAGCCTGATTGACTTTAACCGGGCCGGCGTGCCCCTCATGGAAATCGTCAGCGAGCCGGATATGCGCTCCGTCGAAGAGGTGCGCCTCTACGCCCTCAAGCTGCGCCAGATCCTGCGCTACCTGGGTGTCAACTCCGGCGACATGGAGAAGGGTGCTATCCGCTTCGAGGCCAACATCTCCCTGCGGCCAAAAGGAGCAAAGGAGTACGGCACGCGCACTGAAATCAAGAACCTCAACAGCTTCCGCGCTCTCCTCAGGTCGCTGGAGGCGGAGATCGAGCGGCAGCGCCAGATCCTGGAGTCCGGCGGGGTGGTCGTCCAGGAGACCATGGGTTGGGACGAGGAGCGCGGGGTGACGGTGCCGCAGCGGGGCAAGGAATACGCCCACGACTATCGCTACTTCCCGGAGCCGGACCTGCCACCCCTGGCCCTCAGCCGGGAGTGGGTGGAGAAGCTGCGCGCCCGGCTGCCGGAGCTGCCGGACGCCCGCCGTGACCGCTTCGTGAGCCAGTACGGGCTCTCCCGCTATGACGCCGGCGTCCTCACCGCCGAGCGCGCCGTGGCTGACTACTACGAGGGGTGCATCGCGGCCGCCGATGGCACCATCGAGCCGAAAACCATCGCCAACTGGGTCAGCGGCGAGCTCTTCCGCCTGCTGAAGGCCCAGGATCAGGAGATCGAGCAGGTCCAGGTGAAGCCGGCTCAGTTGATCAGCCTGCTGAACCTGGTCCAGCAAGGCAGGATCAGCGGCAGCGTGGGCAAGAAGGTCCTGGAGGAAGCCTTCACCACGGGCGCCGACCCGCAAGTTATCGTGGCGCAGAAAGGGCTGTCCCAGATCAGCGACGAGGTGCGGCTGGCGGAGATGGTGGACCAGGTGATCGCCGAAAACCCGCAGGCGGTGCAGGACTATCTGGGCGGCAAGAAGGAGGCTCTGGGCTTCCTGGTAGGCCAGGTGATGCGCATAACCCGGGGCCAGGCCAACCCACAGCTGGTCAACCGGCTGCTGCGTGCCTGGCTGGACGCCATGGCGAAGGCAGGACAGAGAGGGTCATGAGCATCACCCTCGCTCTGGAGTCCATGGCCCACGGCGGCAAGGCCATCGCCCACCACGAGGGCAAGGTGTTTTTCGTGGCCGGGGGGATCCCCGGCGAGACCGTCCAGGCCGAGGTGGTCCAGGATCAGAGCCGTTACGCCCACGCCATCGTGACGGAGGTGCTCAGCCCCTCACCGCAGCGCACCGAGCCCCCCTGTCCCCACTTCGGTGACCCCATCCGGCGCTGGGGCCTGGATGCCGCCACCAGTTGTGGGGGGTGCCAGTGGCAGCACATCGCCTACCCGGCCCAGCTGGCTTTTAAGCGCCAGATCATCCATAATCAGCTTGCTCACCTGGGGCGTCTGCCGGGGGTCACGATCGGTGAGCCGCTTGGGATGGAGGAGCCATGGGCTTATCGCAATCACGTCCAGCTCACAACGGACCGGGCCGGCACTTTGGGCTACCTGGCCGTGGACGGGCGGTCCATCGTGCCCGTGGAGACCTGCCCCATCATGCATCCGCTGGTGGCGGAAGCGTTTGCCGAGCTGGAGCTGGATTTCCCGGAGCTGGAGCGTGTGTCGCTGCGGGCAGGAGTGGGAACTGGCGACCGGATGGTGGTGATCCAGACCCGGGGTGATGCCGCCCCGATGATCGAGGTGGACTCGCCGCTATCGTGCACCCTCCTGCTGAGTGACGGCACCCTGGTGACCCTGGTGGGACGGCCCTACCTGGAGGAACGTTTGGCCGGGCGGACGTTCCGCGTCTCGGCTAACGCCTTCTTTCAGGTGAACACGGCCCAGGCCGAGCGCCTGGTGGAGCTGGTGGCGGAGTACCTGGAGCCGGGGCCGGACGACGTGCTCTTGGATGCCTACTGCGGGGTGGGGACCTTCGGGCTGGCCCTGGCGGAGCGCGTGGCCGAGGTGATTGGCGTGGAGGAGAGCTCCCAGGCACTGGCCGACGCCGACCACAACGCCGGCGACCTGGACAACGTGACGTTGATCGAGGGGAAGGTGGAGGAGGTGCTGTCGGAGCTGGAGGAGAAGGTGGACCTAGCGGTGCTGGACCCGCCCCGGCAGGGCTGCGAGCGAGCGGTGGTGGCGGCTCTGGGCCGGCTGGGGCCGCGCCGGATCGCCTACGTCTCGTGCGACCCGGCCACCCTCGCCCGTGACCTGGGCCAATTGAGCCGGCTGGGCTACCGGGTGGTCCAGGTGCAGCCTGTGGACCTCTTCCCGCAAACCTATCACATCGAGAGCGTGACCCTGCTGGTTCATGAGGGCTAACCCGAGCTGGTAGTGCGCGCTTCAGGAGGCCAGAGGCGGTGGAGATGGTGAAGATTGATCCATCGCTGCGGCGGCAGTTGGAGGCCGAACCGGAGGGCTCGGTGCGGCTCATCGTCCGCCTGAGGGACCCGCCACGAGACGTGATGGAGCAGGTGGCCAGT
>FWPU01001081.1_pt1:0-7500 | contig 84733 bp, 72 predicted proteins | sample 2228361 | NCBI WGS metagenome assembly FWPU01 (sample SAMEA103939777, study PRJEB20133) | metagenome | reverse complement strand
GCCTTTCGGCCTCGGCTTAGGCCCGACTAACCCGACGCGGATTAATCTTCCGTCGGAAACCTTAGGCTTACGGCGAACACGTTTCTCACGTGTTTTGCGCTACTCATACCGGCATTCTCACTTCTGCCCACTCCACCAGTCCTCACGGTCTGGCTTCTCCGCTGGCAGAACGCTCCCCTACCGATGCAGCCCTTTGACCTGGCCCGCCGTCAACTAACCCACGCCTCAACCACACCGCAAGCTAAGCGGATTGCTCCGCTCGCAGTACGGCGCAGGAGACTGTGAGTTCAGGAGATTTTGGGCCAGAGGACTACATCCCGCGGCTTCGGTGCCAGGCTTGAGCCCCGTTACATTGTCGGCGCAGGATCACTTGACCAGTGAGCTGTTACGCACTCTTTAAAGGATGGCTGCTTCTAAGCCAACCTCCTGGCTGTCCGAGTAATCCCACATCCTTTCCCACTTAGCCTGGACTTGGGGACCTTAGCCGGCGGTCTGGGCTGTTTCCCTCTCGACCATGAAGCTCATCCCCCACGGTCCGACTCCCAGGCTCTAAAGTGACGGCATTCGGAGTTTGGTTTGGTTTGGTAAGCGTTGTGCCCCCTAGCCAATCCAGTGCTCTACCTCCGTCACTCAACGCCTGAGACTAGCCCTAAAGCTATTTCGGGGAGAACCAGCTATCTCCGAGTTCGTTTGGCATTTCACCGCTACCCACAGCTCATCCCCCAGATTTGCAACTCTGGTGGGTTCGGGCCTCCACGCAGTCTTACCTGCGCTTCACCCTGGCCATGGGTAGATCACTCGGTTTCGGGTCTACTCCCTGCGACTAGACGCCCTATTCAGACTCGCTTTCGCTACGGCTCCGCCTGTCACTGGCTTAACCTCGCCACAGAGAGTAACTCGCCGGTTCATTCTCCAAAAGGCACGCGGTCAGGCGTGCCACCTTATTGCGGCATAGCCCTCCCACTGCTTGTAGGCATACGGTTTCAGGTTCTATTTCACTCCCCTCACCGGGGTTCTTTTCACCTTTCCCTCACGGTACTTGTGCACTATCGGTCACCAAGAGTATTTAGCCTTGGAGAGTGGACTCCCCTGCTTCCCACAGGATTAGCGTGCCCCGTGGTACTCAGGATCACCGCCGGGAGTCTGGTCCGCTTTCGCATACGGGGCTATCACCCTCTCTGGCGGGCCTTTCCAGTACCCTTCTGCTAATAACGGCCAGATTTGTAACTCCCTGGAAGGTCCGCAGCCCTTCCTGGCGGGTCCTACAACCCCCGTGTTGCAACGACTGCGGTCTTTAGCACAACACGGGTTTGGGCTGTTCCCCTTTCGCTCGCCACTACTCAGGGAATGATCTCTTTTCCTCGGGGTACTAAGATGTTTCAGTTCCCCCGGTTCCCTCCTCCTGGCCTATGTGTTCAGCCAGGGGTACCTGGGCATTCCCCCAGGTGGGTTTCCCCATTCGGGCATCCCCGGATCAACGCCTGCTGGCGGCTCCCCGAGGCTTATCGCAGCCAGCCACGCCCTTCATCGGCTCTTGGTGCCTAGGCATCCACCGTACGCCCTTAGTAGCTTAACTCACGTGTTTCGGCGACAATTGAGATCTCGCATTCTGTTCAGTTGTTAAGGTGCCAGGTGCCTTAACCACCTTCTCACCCGGCAAGCAATTCCTTGCCTGCCTTGTCTCTAACGCTTAATCGCTAGCTGCTGAGTGCTAGCTTCCTATCCCTCACCAGCCAGGAATCAACCAACACACAAAACGGCCTGGCATATTACCAGGCCGTAGATACACAGCCTAGAATATGACCAGGATCCTAGCTATTCAGTTTGGGGCATCCTGCAACGCATTCACTTGGCCTTACCTTTCTCCTGTCCCCCTCGTTGCATGTCCATTATACACAGAAGTCCAAAACCTGTCAAGCCCTCCCTTGTTAAATCATGGAGATGAGGGGATTCGAACCCCTGACCTCCTCCGTGCAAGGGAGGCGCTCTCCCAACTGAGCTACATCCCCGGGTCCTGCGAGCTAGTGGGCCTTTCTGGACTCGAACCAGAGACCTCTCCCTTATCAGAGGAGTGCTCTCACCAGCTGAGCTAAAGGCCCACGGCAACAAAAAGCATAGGACAAACCTATGCTTGAGTTAAGGGATGAGACCCTTAACAACTGAGGAGTGGCAGGGAGCCTAGGGCGGAACCCAGGCAAAGTCTGGGATTGACCTAGGAGCCAGGTCAGCCCATCTAGCCGATTAGGCGGAATCGGTTCGAGATCAGCTGACCCTCTCTCCCTAGAAAGGAGGTGATCCAGCCGCACCTTCCGGTACAGCTACCTTGTTACGACTTCGTCCCAGTCGCCAGCCCCACCCTAGACGGCTCCCTCCGGCTTGCCCCCTTCAGAACACCAGGCCTTTTATCCTGATGCCCTGAGAGGGGCAAGCCGGTTGGGTCACCGGCTTCAGGTGTTGCCGACTCCCATGACGTGACGGGCGGTGTGTACAAGGCCCGGGAACGTATTCACCGCCGTATGGCTGACCGGCAGTTACTAGCAACTCCGCCTTCATGGAGTCGAGTTGCAGACTCCAATCCGAACTGAGACCGGCTTTTTGGGATTCGCTCCCCCTCGCGGGTTGGCTGCCCATTGTACCGGCCATTGTAGCGTGTGTGTCGCCCTGGGCATAAAGGCCATGCTGACTTGACGTCATCCCCACCTTCCTCCCAGTTGCCCGGGCAGTCCCCCTAGACACGTGTAACTAGGGGCAGGGGTTGCGCTCGTTGCGGGACTTAACCCAACACCTCACGGCACGAGCTGACGACAGCCATGCAGCACCTGTGCGCGCTCCCGAAGGTCCCTCCCCTTTCGGTTCGGTACCACGCGCATGTCAAGCCCAGGTAAGGTTCTTCGCGTTGCATCGAATTAAACCACACGCTCCGCTGCTTGTGCGGGCCCCCGTCAATTCCTTTGAGTTTTAGCCTTGCGGCCGTAGTCCCCAGGCGGCGGACTTAACGCGTTGGCTTCGGCACAGAGGGGGTCAATGGCCCCCTACACCTAGTCCGCATCGTTTACGGCGTGGACTACCGGGGTATCTAATCCCGTTCGCTCCCCACGCTTTCGCGCTTCAGCGTCAGGTGTCAGCCAGGAGGCCGCCTTCGCCACTGGTGTTCCTCCCGATCTCTACGCATTTCACCGCTACACCGGGAATTCCACCTCCCTCTCCGACCCTCAAGACAGGCAGTATCGTACGGCCTCTCCCAGTTGAGCCAGGAGCTTTCACGCACGACTTACCTGTCCGCCTAGACGCCCTTTACGCCCAGTAAATCCGGATAACGCTCGCCACCTACGTTTTACCGCGGCTGCTGGCACGTAGTTAGCCGTGGCTTATTCCTGGGGTACCGTCCTTTCTCGTCCCCCAGAAAAGGGCTTTACGACCCGAAGGCCTTCATCGCCCACGCGGCGTCGCTGCGTCAGGCTTTCGCCCATTGCGCAAGATTCCTCACTGCTGCCTCCCGTAGGAGTAGGGCCCGTGTCTCAGTGCCCTTGTGGGGGGCCACGCTCTCACGCCCCCTACCCGTCGTAGCCTTGGTGGGCCATTACCCCACCAACTAGCTGATAGGCCGCAGGCCCATCCCGAAGCGCCGGAGCTTTACTCGACAAACCGAATCGCCGAGCACATCAGGTATTAGCCACCGTTTCCAGTGGTTATCCCCGTCTTCGGGGTAGGTCACCTACGTGTTACTCACCCGTTCGCCGCTGATGTACCCCCGAAGGGGCCTCATCGCTCGACTTGCATGTGTTAGGCACGCCGCCAGCGTTCATCCTGAGCCAGGATCAAACTCTCCGTATCTGTCATTGGCTTCGTCTTGGGAAACCCTTCGGTCTCCCTGCCACTCTTCAGTTGTTAAGGTTCTCCCTTAACGCCCAGAGATTATAGCATGCTTTCGGAAACATGTCAAATCCGAAAGCAAACCGCCGATGTCTTCCATCGGCGGAGGTCAAGCGGATCTTCCCCCACATATCTTGGTCTAGAAGCTAGAACGATCCCTTGAACCTCCCTTTTCCTTTGTCAGATCTTTTCGCCATCCAGGCGAACGAGATCGCGAGTGTTAGTCATCATTATTTTACCACAATCTTGCCGACTTGTCAAGAGGCTCAGCCGACTTCTTTTCGCCAAATCCTGCAATTTGCCCCAAATTCGTCACTTGATCGCCGGCGGTCACAGCTCCCGCCGGCCCTCCAGCGCTCGACTCAGCGTCACTTCATCGGCGTACTCCAGATCGCCGCCAACCGGCAGCCCGTGTGCCAGCCGGGTGACCCGCACGCCCAGCGGCTTGATGAGCCGCTCCAGGTACATGGCCGTGGCTTCGCCCTCCAGGTTGGGGTTGGTCGCTAAGATGACCTCGCTCACCGGCTCCCTGCGCAACCGCTCCAGCAGCTCGTCAATGCGCAGGTCGCCTGGCCCGATGCCGTCCACCGGCGAGATAGCCCCGTGCAGCACGTGGTAAACCCCGTGGTACTCGCCGGTACGCTCAATGGCCAGCACGTCCAGCGGCTCCTCCACCACGCAGATCAGGCTGTGATCACGATCCTCGGCCGCGCAGATGGCGCAGGGATTGGTTTCGGCAATGTTGAAGCATTGCTGGCAGTAGACGATGCGCTCCTTCAGCTCCCGCAGCGCCTCTGCCAGGCTTTCGGCCTGCTCCTTGGGGGCACGCAGCAGGTAAAAGGTGAGGCGTGACGCTGTCTTGGGTCCGATTCCGGGCAGCCGGCTCAACTCGTCAATCAGCCGGGCCACGGGTTTCGCCACCGTCTGCATTCTACATCAACCCCGGCAATCCCAAACCGCCCGTCAGCCGGCCCAATCGCTCGGCTGCGAGCTGCTGAGATCGCTCCACGGCCTCGTTCACTGCCGCCACGATCAAATCCTCAAGCATCTCCACGTCATCAGGGTCCAGCACTTCCGGGTCAATTTTCACCGAGCGCAGCTTCTGATGCCCGGTCATCACCACGGTGACCGCACCGCCTCCGGCGCTGACCTCAACGGTCTCCGCACCCAGGGCTTCCTGGGCCTTGAGCATCTCGGCCTCTAGCTCCTGGGCCAGCTTGCGCATGTCCGGGGGTCTCCCCCCAAGGCGCACCTGCTTGCCGCCTTTCCTCCGTCCCATCTAGCGCCTCCTTGTCTATACGCCACCCCTCGGCAGCCCACCCTCGATCTCGGTGCGCACTTCGGCGATCTCGGCGCCGTACTTCTCCACCGCCACCTTGATCAGAGGATCATCAGCCACCAGGTCGCGAGTTGTCCTGGGGACCCGCTGTTCTGGCGACCGGTCCTCTTTCCCCGTCAATACGCATCGCACCCGCTTGACACCGCCCAGCACGCGATTCAGGGCGGCCTCCACGACGGCCTTGCCCCGTGGATCTTCGATGCGCTGCTTGTGGAAGGGGTAGGGGAAGCCAAGCACCACCGTATCGCCCTCCACCGAGACAGGCCGACAATCCTTCAGCAAGGCTTCCACGCTGCGGTTTTGAGCCCGCACCGCCTTGAGCACGTCGGGCCACCGACTCTGCACCGCCTGCAGCCCGATGGTCCCTGCCTGTCGAGCCCCCGGCTGATCTTCCACCGGCTCGCCTTCCCCAACCGGCGTCGCGCTCATTGACGCCTGCGCGGAGCCAGATCCGCCCTTCTGGGCCGACGCCTGCGGGGGCACGGGTTCCAACGGGATGATGGTCCGGTCGGCCGGCTTCTCATCGCCGGTGGACGCCGGCTTCGCCTGCCCGGTGAGAACAGCCTCGACGAAGGCCATCTCCAGGGGGAGTTGCAGCTGCCAGCCGGGGCGCATGCCGGCCAGGGCATCGTTGAAACGCCGCATGATGGAGACCAGCCGGGCCGGCGAGAGCACCTTCACCTGTTGGCGCATCCGGGTCAGGGTCGCTTCGGGAACAGTGAGCAGGTCCTCGTTGCCGACCTGAAGCAACAGCAGCCCCCGCAGGTACTCCAGCAACTGCCGGGTGAACTGGCGCGGGTCCGCCCCCTCGTCCACCACGGCGTTGATGAGGTGCAACCCCGCTTGCAGGTCTCCGGAGAGCAGGTGATCCACCAACCCTTGCACAGCCTCCTCAGCTACGGTCCCCAGGAGCGACTGGACATCCTCCAGGGTGATGTGGCCGCCGGTGAAGGCCACCAACTGATCCAGGATGCTCTCCGCATCGCGGAAGCTGCCTGTAGCGCTGCGAGCGATGAGTTCCAGCACCCCCGGCTCGGTCTGAACCCCTTCGGCCTGGCAAATCTTGCTCAGCTTGCCGACCAAGTGTTTCAGGCTCAGCCGGTGAAAGTCAAAGCGTTGGCAGCGCGAGAGGATGGTGGGCAGGACCTTGTGCGCCTCGGTTGTGGCCAGGACGAAGATGACATGGGGCGGCGGTTCCTCCAGAGTTTTGAGTAAGGCATTGAAAGCCGCCGTGGAGAGCATGTGGACCTCATCAACGATGTAAACTTTATAGCGGCATTCGGTGGGTGAGAAGCCCACCTTCTCCCGCAGGTCCCGCACGTCATCCACGCCGGTGTTGGAGGCCGCGTCAATCTCGATGAGGTCCAGGGAACGCCCTTCTGTGATGGACTGGCACACGGCGCAGTGATTGCAGGGCTTGACCTCATCCTCACCCAGGCAGTTGACGGCTTTGGCCAGGATGCGTGCCACGCTGGTCTTACCGGTCCCTCTTGGGCCGGTGAACAGGTAGGCGTGAGCCACCCGCCCGTCCCTCAGCGCGTTTTGCAAAGTGCGAGTGACGTGCTCCTGGCCGATGACCTCTTCGAAGGTCTGGGGCCGCCAACGACGATAAAGCGCCTGCGAATCCACGATTGTCTCTCCTGCCAAAGAGTCACCCTAACCCGAATGCCCTCCATCCTTCGTGCTCAGTAGTTTACCACCGATGTTCCCGAAATGCAAGCCTCAGCCCAGCCCAACTTCGCACCCCACTTGACAAATTGGCTAAAATGTGGTAAATCAATTTACGTTATAAAGTACTCTACGGGCGTGTGGCTGTGCCCGGCGCGGAGGCGAGCAGATGACATCTGACGAGGCTCGAGAGAATTTGCGGATCAGCCGGCAGGTGATGGAGCAGACCCGGCGGTCCATCGCCGTGGCCGGAGCAGGTCACATCATGGTGATCTGGGGTGTGGTTTGGCTGCTGGGGTTCTCAAGCAGCCAGTTCCTGAGAGGCCCGGTAGCAGGGTGGGCCTGGCTGGCGTTGGAACTCCTGGGTGCCGTCGCGACGCTGGTGGTGGGCCATCGCCTGGGTATCCGGATGCGGGTGTGCCCCGGGTGGCGTATCGGGCTGTTCTGGCTGGCTCTGTTTTGCTACACCTTCATCTGGAGATGGGTCCTACAGCCCCGGGATTAAGAACCTATCCGGAAAGCCTGCTATCCGACGGCGAGGACGCCGTCGGACGGGGCGAGGACGCCCCTCCTGAGCGGTTTCCGGATAGGCACTAAAAGCCTATCCGAAAAGTCCGGCA
>FWPU01001080.1_pt1 | contig 84764 bp, 71 predicted proteins | sample 2228361 | NCBI WGS metagenome assembly FWPU01 (sample SAMEA103939777, study PRJEB20133) | metagenome | reverse complement strand
AACCCAGCAATTCAAAAGATGGCGATTGTTTCGATCATCGAGATATGCGCAAGGGTAAATTGTGATTTCAAGACAAATAAGCATTTCTTTAAACCTTTCTTCGAAAGGGCGAAAGAAATTTTCTATGAAACAAAAGATATTGACTTTAAAGTTTGCTTCTTAGACTTTGTCTCAAAACTGGTGAATTACGACGACGTTAAAACTTTTTTGCTAAAGCTTTTGAAAGGCTCAGATGAAATTTCGACAAAGGTTTTTGATATCGTTATTTCAAATGCGGTGGATTTCCTCAGATTTTGCCTGGGGAATCAAATTGCAATGGAAGATTTTGTTGATTTGATCGAATTAGTCTTTTATAATTCGAGTACGATTTCGGATGAGGTTGAGTTGAAAAACAGAGTAGTTGGAAGATTAGTTGAGGCTTTTGATCTCGTCAGTTCAGAGAGAAAAGTTGTGGTCTTAAATCTATTGCGCGCGCTTGATCAAATGTCTTTTGAGAACATTTTGAGAAAAGTTCAATTTGAGTCCGACCCTATTGTGAAAATGTACATTGATTCAAACTTAAGTTAGAAAAGATATGGCTGGACTTGTTTTAAGCGATGTTGAATTTTTTGAGTTTAGGAATTTCATTCTGCGTTTGACGGGCATATATTTCCCGGGAAGTAAAAAGTATTTCATTGAGTCAAGGGTTCGCCCAAGGGTTGAGGCTTTAGGTTTAAGAACTTACGCAGATTACTTGAGCTATTTAAAGTATTCGCCATTTAGAGACAGGGAACTTGAGACTTTATTCAAATTAATCACTGTAAATGAAACATATTTTTTCAGGGATGAAGTTCAATTTAAAATGATTGCGGAAAATATCCTTCCGGAGATCATAGAGTCAAAACCAAGAAATGGCTTTAGAACTTTAAGGATATGGAGCGCTGGTTGTTCAACTGGCGAAGAAGCATACACTGCTGCAATAGTTTTTCTTGAAAGAGTGAAACCAAAATTTCCGGATGTAAAGGTTGAAATAATAGGAACAGATATAAATACAGCTGTTCTTGAAGTTGCAAAGAGAGGAGTTTACAAGCAATATTCGGTTCGGTATATCCCGGAGGATTACTTAAACAAGTATTTTAGAATTAATGGCACAGAGTTTCATTTAGGGGATGAAGTTAAGAAGATTGTTCGATTTGAGCAAGTTAATTTGATGGACAGGTTTCAGATGGTTTTAATGAAAAATTTTGATCTTGTCTTGTTAAGGAATGTGTTGATTTATTTTAGCGAAGATGCGAGGCGAGAAGTTGTTGCATCAATTTATGATTCATTAAATCGCGGAGGTTATCTTGTTGTCGGCTATTCGGAGACATTGAGAAACTTAACAAGGGCATTTAAGCCTGTTTATTTCGACAAGGCAGTAGCATATAAAAAAGAGTGAGGTGATAAATCTATGCCAAAAACAATACTTGTTGTCGATGATTCACCAACGATAAGAAAATTCGTATCGCTTGCGCTTGAAAATCTCGGTTATAAAGTTGTGACCGCATCAGATGGAATGGAAGCGTTTGAAGTTCTTGCCAAACTCGATTCAGTTGATCTGATAATTGCAGATATAAATATGCCAAATCTAGATGGGTTTGAGCTTATAAAGTTGTTGCGCTCTAAAGATAAGTTCAGGGATATTCCGATAATAATATTGTCGTCGCTTTCGGATGGAAAAAGCATTGATACAGGTTTGAGGCTTGGGGCTAACTCGTATCTTATTAAGCCGTTTAATGTTAAGCGAGTTCAATATGAAGTTTCAAAGTATCTAAATTAAAGGAGGTGCAAAAAATGGAAGATGGAAGAATTCGGTTTCTTGTTGTTGACGATTCACCCACGATGCGAAGAATTGTGATCAATGCGCTTAAAAATATAGGATATACTGAAATAGTTGAGGCTGAAGATGGAAAGGACGCCCTTGCAAAGCTTTACGCTGAGAAGATCGATTTCATAATAACGGACTGGAACATGCCAAATATGAGCGGTCTTGAACTTACAAAGGCGGTTCGCTCGGACCCAAACTTTGCAAACATTCCTATTCTTATGGTCACGACGCGAGGGATGAAAGAGGATGTTCTCGAGGCGCTTCAAGCAAGGGTGAATAATTATATAGTTAAGCCGTTTACTCCACAAATTTTGAAAGAAAAAATTGAACAGATTTTGAAAACATTGTAAAGGAGGTCGAACTATGGGGGTAAGAAAAGAAACAGGGGTTGTAAATCAAATCGATTTTATCTTAAACGAGATAGAAGAACTGAAGGCGCTTTTCGTCTTGGGTCGTAGATTGATACCATTTCTTGAGGAGTTATTTAATTTCATCAGAGAAATTGTCCCCGTGCTCGATGAGATAAATAAATCCCTTGAGGAAAGTTCAAGCAAGATACCGCGGGCTTCAAATCAACTCACTAGGGTCACAAAGACAACTGAAATGGCGACAACAGAGATTCTTGATGCGCTTGACAAGATGAGTTTGAAGTTTGGTGAGATCAGGGGTTTTCTCAACGCAATAAAACTATGTCATGAGAAACAGAAAAAACTTGCGTTGAGAATGGATAGATATTTTAAAAAGGAAAATTTTGAAGGTGCAAAAAATTTATGGGGGAAATTTTCTGAGGTTCTAAAAAATTGCGATGGATTTGGTGATGTCCTTGAAAAACTTTCGGACGCAAAGCAAAGCGCAGATAACATTATGATGGCTTTACAATTTCAGGATATAACAGCGCAACAAATTTCAGCGATAAATCACCTAATTAGCTCTGTTCAAGAAAGATTGTCCAATCTTCTCAAAAGACTTGGAAGCATTGAGAGCAAAAATTTTGGGACAAAATTACCCGAAGATAACAACAAAGGGAATTCGTTTAATTCGTTAGCTGAATATGTCCAGCCTGGTTCAAAGCAAAAAATCATCGATAAAGTGATAAAAGATTTAACTACTACTGTTCCTAATGAAAATGGTAGTCCAGCATCTCAGGAGGAGATAGATAGACTTTTTAATGAAGGTAAAAAAGAAAAGAGAGAAAAGTTACCATGACAACATCCGCGATTTTTGATGATGAGATGAAGGAAATAGTCGAAAGTTTTATAGTTGAGACAAAGGAACTGCTTGAAAAACTTGATAACGATTTGGTCGAACTTGAAAAAAGACCCGAGGATTTGGAGCTTTTAAATGCCATTTTCAGATATGTTCACACAATTAAAGGGACTTCGTCTTTTATTGGGTTTGACCAGATGAGCGAATTGACGCACAAGTTTGAAGATATTTTAAATAAACTTCGCAAAGGTGAATTAAAGGTCAACGCCAGTATAATGGACACGATGCTTGAGGTTTTTGATCTTATGAAAGTTCTGCTTTCGAAACTTGAAGTTAAGGATTTAAGCCCGATAGATATTAGCGATGTATTAAAAAAGTTTGAAAAGATAAATCATGATGAGATTGTTGAAATGGAAATTGAATCGAAGAATGAGACGAGTGTGGATTTAAACGTAAATGCATATGAAGATCAAAACGTTTGGCAGAAAACTCAATCGAAGGTTGTTGACAAGACTATAAGAATTGAAGTTGAAAGGCTCGATGAGTTGATGAACCTCGTTGGTGAACTTGTCCTCGGTAGGAATAGATTATCTCAGATAATTTCAGACGTGGTTGAAAAATTTGAGGGGGAGCCGATAGCCCGGGAAATTATCGATGCGGTGTCTCAGGTTGATCATTTGACTTCTGAACTTCAAACGGTTGTGATGAGAGCACGGATGTTGCCTATAGCGAAGGTGTTCAACAAATTTCCGCGAATGGTGAGAGATCTTGCAAGGGAAATGAATAAAGAAGTCGAGCTTTTAATCTACGGCGAGGAAACGGAGGTGGATAAATCCGTGATCGAACATATTTATGACCCACTTGTTCACCTCATAAGAAATGCGATTGACCACGGGATCGAGCCACGTGAGGAAAGGGTAAAATTAAGAAAGCCAGAAAAAGGGAAAATCATCCTTAAAGCTGAACATGAAGGGAATTATATTGTTATAACTGTTGAAGATGACGGGCGTGGGATCGACCCCGAAAAAATCAGGAAAAAAGCGATTGAAAAGAAACTCATCACTGAACAGGAAGCAAATTCAATAAGCGATAAAGACATTTTGAATTTTATTTTCTTTCCTGGTTTTAGCACAGCAAGTAAAGTCACAAATGTATCCGGCCGCGGAGTTGGGCTCGATGTTGTAAAGGCAAATATAACTAAGTTAAATGGGATGATTGACCTGCGATCTGCTCCAGAGCAAGGGACAAAATTTATATTGAAATTACCTTTGACGCTTGCAATCATTCAAGGTTTGCTTGTTGGGGTGCGCGGTGAAATTTTCATAATTCCGCTTTCGTCTGTGATCGAAGTTGTGAGAATTCCACGCAAGCAAGTTCATTCGATAAAAGGCAAAGAGATAATCCGTTTAAGAGATTCAATTTTGCCTATAGTTCATCTTGGAAAAATTTTCAATCTTAACAGCAGAGCAAATGGGGAAGACAAGGAAAATCTTTACATCGTTGTTTTTGGACTTGCTGAGAAAAAACTTGGCGTAGTAGTCGACGGATTACTTGGACAAAAAGAGGTCGTAATTAAATCTTTGGGTTCTTATCTAAGCAATGTAAAAGGGATAGCGGGAGCTACGATCCTGGGAGATGGAACGGTGAGAATGATAGTCGATGTTGCACGAATTTTTAAAATGTCAACTGAAAATTCTTTTAGTTTCGTGGTTTAAAATTAACTCGGTGGTTTTGTTATGAGTTCGGATTCGATGATAAAAGTTATCGTGGTTGATGACTCCGCTTTTATGAGAAAATCAATTTCAATGATGCTTGAGCAGGATCCGGAGATAAAAGTTGTCGCAACCGCAAGAGATGGCGCAGAGGCGATCGAGAAAATAAAAACTTTTAAACCTGATATAGTCACGCTTGATGTTGAGATGCCAAGGATGGATGGGCTAACAGCGTTAAAAATTATAATGAAAGAATGTCCCGTCCCAGTTTTAATGGTCAGTTCTCTTACAACCGAAGGAGCGTATGCAACGCTTGAGGCTTTAAAGTTGGGCGCTGTCGATTTCATCCCAAAACAACTTTCCTATGTCTCGCTTGATATAATCAAAATAAAAGACGAATTGATTCAAAAGATAAAATCGATCGCAAGGAGTAAATATATCCGCCGTAAAATTTATAGACATGATGTTGAAACATCTAAGGAGTTGAAGTTCAAAAATATCGTCAAGGATTTTAAAGTAGTCGCGATCGGCGTATCAACCGGTGGTCCGCTTGCACTTCAAGAAGTTTTGCCGAAGATACCGGAGAATTTTCCGGCTGGAATTGTGATCGCACAACATATGCCACCAAATTTTACAAAACTTCTTGCCGAGCGTTTAAACTCGATAAGTAAAATTGAAGTTCGTGAAGCTCAAGATGGTGATGTCGTTAGACCAGGTCTTGCTTTGATCGCGCGGGGTGGGAAAAACTTAATCTTTGAAAATAATTTTAGAAATAAAATCGTCAAAATCATCGATAAACCTGATACGCTTTACAAACCTTCTGTTGATGTTATGATGGAATCCGCATCAGAAATTTTTGGAGATAAAGTTCTTGGTGTGATTATGACAGGGATGGGAAAGGATGGGCTTGAAGGTTTGAAGAAGGTTAAAGATAAAGGCGGATATATAATTGCACAAAACGAAGAAACTTGTGTTGTGTATGGAATGCCGAAGGCTGTGGTTGATGCTGGCCTTGCGGATAGCATACTTCCGCTTGATAAAATCGGCGAAGTCATCACGAATATGGTTTCAAAATGATATCGGTTTTCTTCCAATTATTAATTTCACTACACCATCGTAAATATCTTCAACCCTTTCAATTACAACGCCTGATTCGAGCGCGATATCCGCTGTTTTACGATTTATGTTCTCCCCGAAAAGAGATATGAAGAGATTCCCGATATCGAAAATTTTTGAAATAAATCTTCCATCTGGGCGGACATGCTCAAGCAAGATCAGTTTTCCATCAGGTTTAAGAACGCGGAGTATTTCTTGAAAACCCTTTTCCGGCTTTTTGACCTCACAAAAAACAAATGTCGCAAAAACTGTATCAAATGTTTTGTCTTTAAAAGGAAGTGCCTCTGCAAACGCACAAATAAAAAATGTTTTTCTCCCAAACTTTTTTGCTCTTCTATTTGCCCTTTTCAACATTTCAAACTTTGGTTCAATTCCAACAATCTTAACCCCGTTCGGATAACCAGATATATTTAACCCAGTCCCAACCCCAAGTTCAAGGACATTTTCTCCGTCTACAAGTTTCAAAATCTTTTTTCTCAACCTTCGCAAACCAGATTTTTCTACTGGAGCCATCAAAAGGTCGTAAGCAAGTGCTATGAGAGCTTGGGAGATATTTTTAAATCCATTTATTTTCAACATACCACTCTATTGTTTTTCTCATACCATCTTCGAGCGAAACCTTTGGGCTGTAGTTAAGTTCTTTTTTTGCTTTTTCAATTGAGCAAGCCCAATTTTTTTGCCTCACATCTCTTATCTTTTCAACATTCAAAGGCGATGCTTTCCCTTGAATTTTGAAAATCAGCTCAGACACAAATGAAACTAAATATAAAATCGGTGCAGGTATTCTTAAGCTTATAACTTTTTTATCAAGGGCTTTCAAAAGCGCGTTTACAATTTCTTCTCCAGTGTAAATCCTATCTTCCGAAATGAAATAAATTTCATCAATTGCTTTATCACTTTCACCAGCGAGTATGAAACCATCGACAAGGTCAGAAACATAAACAATGCTTAAGAGTTGTTCTTTTGGAAATACGATCGGGAGGATGCGAAACTTCAAATATTTAAAAATTTCAAATGTGTAAGTGTCCCTTGGACCATAAACGGAAGGCGGACGAATTATCGTAATGGGCAATTTATCTTTAAATGAAAGAGAGATTTTTTCCGCCTCGGCTTTGCTTTTTCCATAAGAAGTTATCGGATGATATGGCATAGTCTCATCAATTGGAATTGCGTCATAACCCGGACCAACGGCAGCGAGACTGCTCGCAAGCACAAATTTTTTTAATCTCGTATTTTTTAAGCATGCATTAAGTAGATTTTTTGTCGTCTCGACGTTGCCACGATAATAATCGTTGTAATTTCTTCCTTTTGTGATCCCAGCGATATGATAAACGTAATCGACATCTGCAACTGCTTTTTCTAAAAATTCAATGTCGAATAAACTTCCTTTAACTGTTTCTACCTTTTTACCTTCAAGCCATCTCAAATTGCTTTCGCTTCTTACGATGCATTTAACCTCGTATCCGCGATTTAAAAGCTCATCGACAAGATGGCTTCCTATAAAGCCTGTGCCCCCTGTTACAAGTGCTCTCATCTTGAACTAATTTTATTTTTTATCCGCAAGTTGTGGTGGTTGCCATTTGTTTCTATCCCATTTGATGAGTTCAACCTTGACATTCCCAAGAAAGGTTTTGAAGTACGCTTTTATCGGTATTCTTGCTGAATCGTCGGAATAATAAGCGTAAAAATCCCCTGTCAAACCAGCTATGTCCTCTGTAACAAACGGTATGAAACCACTTATCTTTTTGGTTCTGATAGATGAATTCAAAAAGTTTATCGTCGAATTTTCCGGATGAAAATTTAACTCGACCTCTCTCACATCAAGCTGAATTAAAATTGGAATAGTTAATTTTTGGTTTGTCCCAAGAAGCTTTCTACTCAAGAAAAACGCAGAGATGCCATTGTAAAAGCTTCGTGCATCTTTTTCGATGACTTTGATGATTTCGCCTGTCTGAAGTTTCTTCTGCGTTGCGATGATTTTATCGTTTTTCTTAACAAAAATTGTGACAATCTTTTCTCCTCGTATCGTCTCGTAGAGCAAAATTTTTGCGTCAAGAAGGGAATCGACGCTAAATTCGCTTTCAAACTCATAGTGTATATTAATGAAGAAAAGCCACGGGTTTGAATCCAGCTGAAATCGTGATTTGATATAATTACCGTTTGCATCCGTCCACACTTTTATGCTCCCGAGATTTATGAAGCCCCAAAATACGTTGTATTCAAGATATTCATCCTCAGGCTTGAAATAGCTATCTGCTGGGATTGCCTTTGCAGTTATGTAAAGGATTAAAAGTGCGGAAAAGAGACCTAAAATAGCTTTTTTCATTTTATGTTTCGACTTTTATTTCAATTGCCCATCTAAGTTTGGGTTTCTCGTTACCGCGCACAATTGGGAAAACCGCGTTTATGTTTAACCTGTTGAATCTATTTATCAAATTCTCTGCGATTGATGGAATAAATGTAAGAGGTTGAATTTTAATTTCAAAACCGTGGTCATGCCATAGTTTGTATTTTTTGTCTTCGGGAAAATTCAAAAGCCCAGCATCGCTGAAATATGAAAAACCAAGATTTCCAAAAATTGGCAAATTTCTTAACTTCAAAAATGTAAAATCAATGTTGATGCTTGCGCCGCTTTTCACCCATAGGTCGGTTTCGTCGAAATATCCACGCAAGTTTAATCCACCTTTTAAAAATAATTTTGATTTTTTCGAAAACGCAGAGTCTATTAAATAAACCATCCTGAACGACTGATTTAAAAATTGTTCATGTGGATTTGCGATTAAATAAAATCTCTCTTGAACAGGTGGATCGCCAAATGTTTGTGCAAGGTTAAGCCGAGCGGAGAAATCAAATCCAGCAAGTTTATCTTTTATCTCGAGGTTTGAAAATATGTTTGTGAAATTCTTTTGACTGTTTGCTATCGTAGTTTTGAAGTTGAAATTAAACGATATGATGGATGAATTTTGAGCGACATAGTTCATCTGTGCTTTTAACCCAACGCTGTAAAGTTTTCCCTCAAATTTTAATCTGGCAAAGTTGAACTCGTTTCCCACTGCCGATGTATGTTCGAAGAATAAAGTAACCTTATAGAAAGGTGGAATAGTAAGGTAAAGCGGCCGTATATCTTTTGATATTTCAAAGTAAATTCGCCTTAAACCGTGAAGTTTAAAAATTTCAATCTCAAATTCGCTCAACCTTCTCAAAACCTTCGCTGTGTTATTATAGTAACCAAACAAGTAATCGAAATCTCGCGACCTTGTGTTGAACCAAAGCCCTGTTTCAACTCGGTAAAAATCAAACAGATATGCTCCATTTATCAAGGCTCCAATTCTTATCCCGTTCATTTGAGCAAACCAAATGGATGGTTTGAACGTAAACCAATATTTATCAATTGGTGGATTTAAATATGTCTGCTCAAGAAATTTAAATTGAACCTTGTTGAAAATACCGGTTTTATTGTTTAGCCTATTGATGTCTCTTAGCTTTAGCCTGCTATCGATTTCAATAAATTTAACTTCCTTATCGAAATCAAGCTCAAGTTCATATTCCGGGTTAACCCAATGCCAAAAGTCGAGTGTTACCGCACCGGGTTCTTGTTTTGGCTTGAGTTGAATATCAAGCGGAATTATGACTTTTTGATAAGTTCCATCTATGAAGTAAAAGTAAAGGTCGATTGGCATCACGATTTGACCTTTGTTTCGCAGTCTTACTTTTGCGGTGTATTTTTTCTTCCCATCTTTTATTGTCCATTTTCCTTCAAATTTTTCAATTGCGTAATCACATTTTCTAGTCGTTTTTAACCATTGGTCGAAGAACCAGTCAAGTTCCATTCCGCTTATTTTTTCCGCAGCTCTTTCGAAATCTTTGGTCGTTGGGTGCTTGAGGGCCCATTGGTTGAAAAATTCTTTCATTATTTTGTCAAATACGCTGTCCACAACAACATATTCGAGCATTTCAAATACACTGGCGCCCTTACCATAGACTGCGTTTGTGTAAGTTATCGACTCTAGGAAGGAATCCGAGTGTAAAAGAACTGGTTCTTCATATTCAAGATTTGAAAATCGGATATAATTTTTATAACCGGTATAGATATCAGATTCAGGTCTTAGCAATTTGTCAATTCCCGAGAAATCGTTCCATTTTTCACCGAGAAATTCTTTAAATACCCTTGGCGTCACAAAACTTGCTCCTCCTTCATCTATCCATGCCTCTTTTGATTCATTATTTCCGATCAAACCGTAAAACCAATTATGTCCGATCTCATGCGCGAGAATTCCGATCATACTTGTTCTACCTCGTTTTCCTGTTATCATAATCAACATAGGATATTCCATTCCGCCATCGCCTGCTTGTGCGACCGTGAAACTTTTATATGGGTATTTATAAAACCATTTGCTGTAAAGTCTTATTATTTCACGTGTAAATTTCCCAGCCTCGCGCCAGAGCATATAGACATCGGGCTGATAAAGAAGATGAATTACCACAGTATCATTTCCAAGCGCAAGCCATGTTATCTCATGTATGTAATCTCTGTCCGCAACCCATGCGAAATCATGAACGTTTTCTGCTTTAAAATGCCATGTTTTTAATTTACCTTTTGATTGCTCCTTCCATTGACTTGGGAAAATTACTGTATCAACCGCGCCAAGTTCATATCCACAAAGAACTTCATCTGAGTTTTGGATCACGCCAGTTGCGCCAACGAGATAATCCGATGGAAGGGTTATCTTAACATCAAAATTCCCCCATACGCCGTAAAATTCACGCTCTATATATTGATCCACATGCCATCCTTCAAAATCATATTCGCATATCTTCGGATACCATTGAGCCATGCTATAATCGATGCCTTCGAAGTTGTCTCTGCCATTTCTTCTTGTTTGCTTAGGAATTTGGGATTCAAATTCCATTTCAAGTTTAACGGATTGTGAAGGGAGAAGTGATTTTTTAAGTTTTGCTTTTAAAATTGTGTCGAAAATTTCAAGTTTGATATCTTCACCATCAGCTTTCAGAGATTTAACGAACGTCCAACCATATTCGTCTGGTTTCATCGTCCTTATTCTATCACCGAGCCTATTTCTTATTACATCACCCCTTATCTGCATGGAGCTTCCTGGTTTAAACGCGTTCAAGTAGAGATGATAATAAACTTCGAAAAGCGTATCTGGTGAATTGTTTTGATAAATTGCTATTTGTTTCCCCTTAAGAAGATGCGTTTTGACGTCTAAGTAGACATCCATTTCGTAATCAACGCGTTGTTGGAAATAGGCATGTCTTTGTGCGATTGATAAATTTACAAAGAGCAGGGCGAGTATGATTATTCCCATGCGAATGCTTCGCTTATTTTTTGAATCTCTTCCTGGCTCAATTTAAAGTTGACAGCGCCGGCATTTTCTTCCACCTGTTCTGGATTTCTTGCTCCAACGATCGCGGATGTGATCCCAGGTTGTGAAAATGTCCAATTTATCACGAGTTGAGCGAGCGTGATATTTCTTTCTTTCGCTATAGGTTTAATTTTTTCAAGCGCATCGAGAACTTTCTTTCTATTTTCCGGCTGGAACCAAAATTGTTTCTTTCTCAAATCGCCACTTTTAAATTCCGTCTCCATCGTTATTTTCCCTGTTAACAAACCTTGCTCAAGCGGACTATATGCAAGGATTGAAATTTGATTTTCGATACAAAATGGAGCGAGTTCATTTACAATGGCTCGGTCGATCAAACTAAATTTTGCCTGGTCGCTTTCAACCCTTGTGTATTTTACTGCTTCTTTAAATAAATTAATGTCAAAATTGCTAACCCCAAATGCTCTTATTTTACCTTGTTCTTGAAGTATGGTTAAAGCCTCGAGCGATTCGTCGATGGGTGTCGTTTTATCAGGCCAGTGAATTTGATAAATGTCTACGTAATCTGTGTTAAGTCGCTTCAAGCTTCTTTCGCATTCTTCAATTATCGATTTTTTTCGGTTGTTTTTGTAAACATAATATCTTTTGCCGTTAAAATAAGTGTCGAAGAAAAATTCGCCTTCTTCTTTGTCCCATCTTAAACCACATTTTGTCGCTATTATGACCTCGTTTCTTCTATCTTTTATCGCTTTCCCAACTATTTCTTCGCCAAGCCCGAACCCATAAACTGGCGCGGTATCGATGCAACTTATCCCGAGATCGATTGCCCTTTGAATTGCTTTAATTGAAATCTCTTCATCTGTTCCTCCCCAATACCATCCCCCGATTGCCCAGCCGCCGAATATTACGATGGGGACTTGAATTTCTGTCTTTCCAAATTGTATGTATTCCATTTTTAATTTATGCTTTTGTTTTTGATATATTGTATCCATAAAGCCAGTATGCGATTTCATCGCTTTTATTTCTTACAGAGTGAATCGCGCCTTTTGGGATAAACCATTCATCGCCCGGGTGAAGTTCTGCAACTTTGCCATCGCATTCGATTTCAAGCACGGAATTTAATGGTGTTACAAGTTCGTCGGTCTCATGCACGAAGTTTTCCCATCGTTGTCCTGGCGGGTCTATCCAGACATCGCATGTGAAACCTCTCTCTTCCCAATCTTTTTCGATATCTTCTTTTTCTTTGCCGAGCCATTTTCCACGTTCGATGAAAAGTGGCATTTTTTGTTAAGGTTTTGTTTTAGTTATGTTATAAATTTAAGTCCTGTTATAGAGAAATTCAAAGCGAATTGCATTTTTGAAATTTTTTAAACCGGCCCAAAAACCTAAAAAATGCTTGACAAATGATTTAGAATTTATTATATTTTTAGTGCGTAATCATCCCCGTTTCCTTTCCCGCCGAGATCGCTGGCGTGTGTCCCCGAGCGCCAGCGGTCTTTTTTATTTTATCCCCACGCCAAGGCTTGAAAAGTAATCAAAATTTAAATATCTTTAAATTGACAAGAATAAATCTTTGGAGTCAGTCAAATGAACAAATTTGAAATTTGGGATGCACACGTTCACTTTTTCTCCTTCAATTTCTTTAAAACATTGATAAGAATGAAGGGGAAGGAAACACCACTGAGTGAGGAATTTGCAAATCTTAAAGAAAAATACGGGATAGAAACCCCACCCGTAAGCCCGGTTCAACTTGCGAAACGGTGGATTGAGGAGATGGATAAATATGGAATTTCAAGATTTGTTCTTTTTGCAAGCATTCCGGAAGATACACTCTCCGTTTCAACCGCTGTTTCCGCATTCCCCGATAAATTCATCGGTTTTTTTACGGTTAATCCACTTGCCGAAAATGTTGATATTGAAATAAAACATGCTGTAGAAAATATGGGAATGAAAGGCATTATCTTGTTCCCAACGCTTTATCATGTACATATTTACGATGAACTGCTTGAAGGAATTTATGCCATTGCTGAAAGATACGGGCTTGTTGTTTTTACACATTTTGGAATTTTGAAAATCCCTATTCGTGAGGCTATTGGTTTAAAAGATCAAATCGACGGAACATATGGCAATCCAACCGACCTTCATAGAGTCGCTGTAAAACATCAAGATATTAACTTCATAATACCTCATTTCGGCGCTGGATACTTTAAAGAACTTTTGATTTTGGGTGCTCAATGTAGAAATGTTTATGTTGACACATCGAGTTCAAATTCGTGGATAAAGGTGTTGCCCTATAAAATCGAATTTAAAGATATCTTCGCAAAAACGATGGATGTTTTTGGAATTGATAGAATCATATTTGGCACCGATAGCGGGGTTTTCCCGCGTGGATACAGAGTTGATATTTTAAATCAACAGTTGGAGATAATGAAAGAGCTTGGTTTATCCGATGACGAAGTTAAAAAGATATTGGCTGGGAATATCAAACGTTTGCTTGGATTTTGAGCGGAACTTGAAAGTTTGTGTTTGGTGTTGTCAAATTATGAAAAATAAACGTTTTGGAAGAATTTGAGGTTAAGGAAGGTTTACATAGCGTTGACTTTATTGATGTACCTTAGTATGGTTGTTTATTTCAGTGCTAATTTTCATTTCCACCTTAATTTAGGGCTGAAACAGATAAACGAGCACGATTGTGTTGGTCATAAATTCCATCCCAATGTAAAGATTGATTACGTGTGCGTTTTTTCGTCTTCGAATTCAAATCATATCTTTTTAAAAATTTATAGCTTAGATTCAACCCCAGAGCCTCAGAATATATCATGTTGTGAACATTCACTATATTTTGAAATTCTACTCCGATCTTCAATTCGAAACCGCGCCCCACCCGTTACATGACTTTACCCATCCATGAATTCATTAAAAACTTGAAAAATCAAAAATAAAATTTAACCCAAGCTATGCGTGCAATCGTCGTATTTATATTCACCCTTGGACTTTATTTGAATTTATTTGCGCAGGGAGCAATAAAAGGCAAAGTCACAGATAAATCGACGGGCGAAGCTCTACCATCAGCGAATGTTCATCTCGTCGAACTTAAAAGAGGGGTGATAACAAAAGTTGATGGGACTTTCATAATTGACAGGGTTTCGGAGGGAAGTTATACAATCGAGATAAGTTATGTCGGATATAGAAAAACGCGCAAGAAAGTGGATGTGAAAGATAACGAAATAGTTAACTTAAATATCGAACTTGAGCAAATGACGATTTCACTTCAAGAAGTTGTCGTCACAGGGACACCGTATGAAAAAAGCTTGTTTGAAATTCATCAACCGATAACTGTGCTTGATGAAGACAAACTTGGATTAAGGTTGGGGGATAACATCGCAAAAACTTTATCTTACGAGCCGGGGATAAACCTTGAATATAACGGTTCAGCGGTTGGTCGACCAGTGATACGCGGATTGACCGGGACGAGAATTCTCATACTTGACAATGGGGTCAGAATTGGAGATGCGTCGGATTTATCAGCTGATCATGCGATTTCATTCGATCCAATTTCCGTTAAAAGAATCGAAGTTATACTAGGACCGGCAAGCTTATTCTACGGGGTAAATTCCGTTAGTGGAGCGATAAACATAATTTCAGAGGACATACCTCGTGCGGTTCATGATAGATTGAATGGCTCTTTTAGATTGATGGGAGCAACGGTTAATTCGTCATTTTCAGGTTTTGGCGTTTTAGATTATGGAATTAAAAACCTGGGATTTAGAGTTGAACTTGGATATAGAGAAAACGGCGACACAAAGACACCAGTTAGAACATTGAATAATACAGAAGCTAAAGATCTAACCTCATCAATTGGAGTTGCCTATCACACGAAAAATTTTAGCAGTGGATTTGCTTTTAGAAATTTCAATGGCGATTATGGAATCCCATCTCTAGAAGACGAAAAGCCGAGGTTTAAAATAAATCGAAATAAATATACTTTCAGAACCGAGGTTAATTTTGAAAATTCGAATTTACAAGGACTTGAGGTTCAGTTAAATCAAACAAACTATGATCATGATGAAATAGAAGATGGCGAAGTGGCGACTCGAATAGGGATGAAAACGATAAATGGCGATTTAAAGTTGAAGCATAGCAAAATTTTTGGTTTCGTTGGGATGTTGGGCTCGAGCTTTTTGTATCAGAATTATAAAACAGCGGGCGAGGAAAAATTTTTCGCTGACGCAGATTTATATCTTAGCTCTTTGATCTTATATGAGGAGCTCGAGATTCGCAAGTTAACGCTCCAGGCTGGGTTAAGATATGATTTTGCAAGGGTTAAATCAAAAGAATTTGAAGATATCCCATCGCAGGTGAAAAACTTTAACGTTTTGTCAAGCTCAGTCGGTTTGGTTTATAAACTTGCCGAACCGATGAATTTGGCGTTTAGCTTTTCGCGCGGTTTTAGAATCCCATCTCTTCAGGAGCTTTTCGCTTATGGACCACATCTTGGAACGTCAAGTTTTGAAATCGGGAATCCGAATTTAAAAGTTGAAACATCAAATGAATTAAATCTCTCGTTGAAATTGCTTACCTCTCGGGCAAGTGGAGATGTTTCTTTGTTTTTGAATCACATCAATAATTTCATCTACCCTTATAACACTGGGAAAATCGATTCTACGTCCGGGTTTCATATCTATGAGTATGCTTTTGCAAATGCTATTTTGAGAGGATTCGAAATGAAATTTGATTTTGAACTTTTTAGAAATCTGAATACATCGATCGTTGCTGACTATGTCGAAGGCAAACGAAGAGATACAAACGAATATTTGCCATTAATTCCACCGCTAAGGGCAATTTTGGGAATCGAATATAGAACCAACAGATATAATTTTGGTTTTGAGGTTAAGTTAGTTTCCACACAAAACAAGCTAGCAACGGACGAGAAGCGAACTCCCGGATATGGCATCATTAATTTACATTTTGGACTAAGGTTGCCCTTTGCTGGAGTTGCACATGAGATAAATTTAAATGTTGAAAACCTGACCGATAAAACGTATTACGATCATCTCTCAAGGATAAAAGATTTCGCTCCGATGCCCGGGCGAAACATAAGCTTAGTTTACCATTTTCTGTTTTAGATAGAAAATCGTTAAATTTATAAATGAAGGCAGGCTTTTAACGCCTGCCTTTTTTATTTTTGGAACTTTGGTATGGCTCCGTTCGTATTAAATGAATGAAAATTTGAGCAAAAACTAAAATGGTTGACCGCATGCGTAATTGGTTACTTATCCTTTTGTTTCAAATCTTTATGATTTCGCACCTTTTAGATGCACAAGATTACAAACTCAGAGCGGTTAAAATCGATGGTTATATCAACATTGATGGTAAACTTGAAGAAGAATTTTGGGAAAGTGCGGAAAGAGTTGAGTTAAATTACGAAGTTCAAATTACCGACAATAGCCCTGCGCTTCAAAAAACGATAGCAATGACTCTTTACAACAACGAATATCTTTATTTTGGATTTATTTGTTATGATTCAGAACCAAAAACTATAAGGGCACACATAACCGATAGAGATAAAGTGTGGGAAGATGATTTTATTATTTTGATGATCGATACATACGGCGATAATCAAAATGCATACGCACTTGCGGTCAATCCACATGGGATTCAAGGGGATGGGATGAGAAGTGGAAATTTTGAAGATATGGGGTTTGATTTTGTGTGGCATTCTTCGGGTTTGATAAGTGATTCTGGTTGGAGCGTTGAGATAGCTATTCCGTTTAAAAGCATTAGATTTCCAAATAAGCAAAATCAAGAATGGAATATATTGCTTGCTAGAAATTATCCGCGCGAGAGTAGATATATCTTCTCTTGGACGCCGGTTGATAAAAGTAATCCATGTTTGATGTGTCAGACTGGGAAATTAATCGGGCTTGAAGGGATAAGCTCTGGAAGTTTCTTTGAACTTTTACCGTATGCGATGAGTTATCAAACTGGTTATTTACAAGATAACGATCCAGCCCAGAAATTTAAAAATGAGCGAATAAAAGGGAGGGCGGGCATTGGAATTAAATTTTCTCCAAGTTCTGAAACTGTGATAGAGGGCGTTTTAAATCCGGATTTTAGCCAGGTTGAAACTGACGAATATCAAATAAAGGTCAATACAACTTTTGCCCTTTATTATCCCGAGAAGAGACCGTTTTTCCTTGAAGGTATGGAAGGTTTTCAAACTCCGATAAATGCCTTTTATTCCAGGATGTTAAATAGTCCTTTATTTGCTTTGAAAGTGAAGCAAAAGCCAGATAAACTTTTGCTTACTTATATATCCTCGCTCGATCAAAAAACACCATTTTTAATACCGGGGGAGGAAAGCAGTTCGACTATTTTAACTTCGCTCAACTCGTTTGTGAACTCTGGCAGATTAAGATATGACTTTGGAGGTCAATCTTTTGTAGGATTGCTTTTCACATCGCGGAATCTGAGCGAGGCTTATAACTATGTCGCTGGTGTTGATTGGAACTACTCTTTTTGGAAGAGTTATTACTTTAGGGGTCAGATTCTTTATTCAATTGTGAAGGAGGTAAACAACCCAGATATTTTTACAAGCGATAGGAAATTTGGAAATACAAATTATACTGAGACATTTGATGGTGAAAGATATTCTGGGCTTGGTGCAATTGTTAGATTTATGAAGTTCGCAAAATATCATGAGTTCGAGATCACTTATAGGGATTTTTCTCCAACTTTTCAGCCACATCTTGGTTTTATCAGGGGGAATAATGTAAGGTTTATAAACATTGAAAACAGGTTCAACTTCTATCCGAGAGGTTCTATCGTTGATATTTGGGATTTATTTATGGAATTTAGTTTGCAATTCAATTATGCCGGTATAAGAAAGGAAAGATGGGGTATGGTTGGTTTTAGAGCCCAACTTAAATCACAAACTGAGGCGTTTGTTGGTTTTCTGCCTATAAATGAAGAGATTTTTGCAAATCGTAAATTTACTGGGATTCACAGAATTTTTGGGAATGTGTATTCTACACCATTTAAATTTTTATCCTTCGGTGTCAGAGGTGAATACGGTAGGCAAATTTACAGAGACCCAGATGATCCAAAACTTGGATTAGCGAAAAATTTTTCAGTTAATTTAAGACTCAAACCTTCGGAAAAGGTTGAGGTTTCGGGGTGGTATTCAAGGGCAAGTTTGGAAAATATCGAGACAAAAGAATTGTTCTATGATGGATATGTTTCTGGCATTGTTGGAATTTATCAATTCAATCCAAATTTATTCGTGCGGTTAATAGCCCAATATGATTCTTTCGATGGTTCAGTTCAGGTTTTCCCATTGTTAAGTTTCAAACTCAATCCATTTACGATATTTTACATTGGCTCAACGGTTAATATGTTTGATTTCGGTGAGGGATATGGGGTAAGGCAGACGAATCGAGAAATTTTCCTAAAGGTTCAATATTTATGGCGAAACTAAATTCAAGATTTGAAACCAACCTCGACGCCATTTTCAGGCGAGGTGACATAAATTTTTAATTTCCTTCCGAACAGTTCTTGAAACTTTTCCGAAATAATTCTTATCGCCTCACCCGTTTTCTCTTTCATAGTTATAACCACCGCACCTGAACGGTTTCCAAACAGTTTCGCCCCTATGACGCCGTCGATAGTTGCTGATATATCTACTATTGCATCGATCTCGGGTGAAATTATCTCGTATTCATTTCTTAGGCTTAAATGTGAATCAAACATTAATTTCCCCGCCATTGAAAGGTCACCGCGTCTTAAAGCGATAACGAAATTTAAAATCCTTTCATTTTCCCCAACAACATAGCGAACCTTTCCCATTGAACTTTTGTCGAGGAAATTTGAATATCTTTTAAGTTCATCAAATGTTAAATCGCGCAGGGAATGGATTTGTGGGTTGAGGCTTGGGATGACTTCTAAAGCGGAATCGCATTCAGATTTTCGTCTTAAAAACTGAGAAAGGGCGTTTGGTTCACTTTTGCCGGTGTCGATGATAAGAATTTTTAAACTTTTCGAAATCGGGGCATATTCATATTTCAATGTCCTACAATCGATCAAAATTCCGGTTCTATCTCTTGCCATTGCAGATGCGATGCAGTCGAAAATAGTTTCGTGAGGCGAAAAATTTTTGTTTGCTTTTTCGCATAAATGAAGTAACTCGATATCTTCGATTTCGATGTTTTGAAGGCGTCTAATTGCAAATGATAAAGCGACCGCAGTTGCAGATGAATTCGCAAGTTCAACGCTTGTTGATATATCGCTGGCTACGCAGATGTTAAGCCCGGGCAAATTGAATCCATTATCAAGAAAGGATTTTATAACACCTTTGACAGGTGCTGACCATTTGTTTTTTTCTATTTTGTCGAGCGTTTTTTTCGTGAAAATTTCAAGTTCCACTTCACGATTTGAATATGCTATGAATTTATCGTCAAGCCTTGATGAGATGCTTACATAAACGCGTTGATTAACCGCAATTGAAAAGATGAATCCACCGCTGTGATATGTGTGCTCGCCCATCAAATTAATTTTACCAGGGGCTGAGCTGACGACTTCAGGTTTTTCATAAAAGATCGAGTTGTGAAGCGACTCAATCATTTCGAGACTTCTTTTAATTCTTTCTCTTTAAGTTTTGCAAGCTCAGACCACATAAGCTCTATCAATTCTTTTAGTCCCTCGCCCGTTACTGCAGAAATTTTTATGAAGGGAACGTTATCTTCAAAATTTATTTTATCAAGTTTTTTTCTCAATTTTGCATCTGCAAGATCAATTTTCGTGATGGCTATAATTCTAGGTTTTTCAAGCAATGTTGGGGAGAATAGTCTCATCTCGTTCAAAAGAGTTTCGTAATCTTTCACTGGGTTTGGGCTTATGCATTCAATCATTATGACGAGAAGTTTCGTTCTTTCGATATGCTTTAAGAATTGGATACCGAGCCCTTTCCCGATGTGTGCACCTTCTATCAAGCCCGGCATATCTGCGACGATGAAGCTTTTGAACTCATCATATTTGACGATTCCAAGATTTGGTTGAAGCGTTGTGAATGGATAATCAGCTATTTTTGGTTTTGCAGCGGAAATTCTTGAGATTAAAGTTGATTTCCCGACATTTGGGAAACCAACAAGACCAATGTCGGCTATGAGTTTAAGTTCAAGTTCGATTTCTCTTTCTTCGCCTTTTTCTCCTTTTTCAGCAAATCTTGGGGCTCTGTTTGTTGGGGTTGCGAATCTTGCATTTCCTTTGCCACCTTTCCCACCACGTGCGACTATAACTTCATCCCCGTGATTTACGAGGTCAGCGAGGATTTCTCCAGTCTGGGCATCTTTTACAACTGTTCCACATGGGACGAGCAAAATTATATCTTTACCATTTTTCCCATGTTGATTTTTACCGCGACCATGTACCCCATTTTCAGCCCTGTAAAATGTTTTGTATCTATAATCAAGTAGTGTCGATAGATTTTTATCCGCGCGAATTCTCACATCACCACCTTTTCCTCCATCGCCGCCATCTGGACCACCTTTAGGAACGTATTTTTCTCTTCTAAAGCTGACGCAACCATTCCCTCCATCGCCAGCTTTGACATGTATTTTCGCATAATCTATTAAAAGCATATCACCCCACCCTTGGGATATATCTTCTATAAACAAAATCAGTGAATTCAATTGCTTCGTCCGAGTAAGGATCGATTTCATGTTCGATGAATATCGAATCAATAAATGCGGATGCTTCTTTCCATGTGTCGATCGAGTTAAGTTTTTCTATGGCTTGTTGAAATTTTAATTCGTTTCCCTTGAAGATTTTCTTTATAAACTTTTCTCTCGTTTTCTCGTCGAGGAGTAAATTTAAATCAGGTAGTTTAACTGTCGTCTTGGATTGTGGTTCTTCAATTTCAGGTTCAATTGTTTCTGGTTCGCTAATTTTTTCTTCCGGGGTTGGTGTCTCGATTTTTGGCTCGGTTGTAAAAGTTTGGACTTCAGCAGGTTTAGAAAAGCGTTTCAAAATTATCTCAACATCGTTTATAGTAAATTTCGCTCTTCGATGAAGGTCTCTTTCAAGTTCGATTTCTTTCACAATGTTTTCTGCTCCTTTATCATTGAAGAAAATTATCAGAGCTTCCGCAGGGACCGTGTTTTCGTCGTTTGCAAATCTGAAAAATTTAAAAACTGGTTCAATTATTGAAAGCAATTCTCTTATCGAGACGCTTTTCATAACTTCCTCGTCAATTTTACGAAGGATGAGTTGGAAAAGATCAAATTTAATTTCATTTGATCGATATTTCTGGAGAACTTTCTCCAGAAGCTTTTTGTAATATGTATATTCGTTGAAGTTTGAGAGCGATTCAAGTATCTGTTCTGTTGTTTTGGCGTTTTCGTTTTTAAATATGACTTTTGTAAGCGTCCACTCAGGCCTTAGTATGAAATTAATCGCAAATTTTGAGGCTTTGTCAAGGGCGTTTTCTAATTCGGAATAACTCAGCAAAATCGAGTTTTTTAACGTGCCTATTAATTTTTTCCGCGCCTCAATGAAGTCGATGTTTTCCTGGTCGAATCTTTTTGAATAGAGGACGTTCAACAGTTCCTCGCTTAAAATCCTCTCTGCGAAAATGTTGAAAAAATAATCTTTCAACGGTTGCGGTATATCCCAGTTCATAATTTCAGACAGCGAAATTTGTTCTCTTCCACTCGCATAGGATAATATCTTTTGTTTTATGTTTTCAACTTCCTTTTCGAACATATTTTTTATCCTTATTTATTGTTTAAAATCAATTTTACGCGTTCGATCTCTTTTTGAGCCCCGGCTTTGAAAAGTGGATCTATCCCAGGTCGATCAATTATCTGCTGATACATATTTATCGCCTGGTCATATTTTTTCATTTTCTCATACGATTGCCCAGCCATATAGAAAGCATTGGCTGTCCAGTCGATCTTCGTTTTTCTTGTGACGAGGTATGGGACTTTTAAAAATTCAAGAATAGCCTGTTCATACTCACCTTTGTAGTAAAGCGCTTCACCGATGTAATAGCGAAGCTCCGCTTCTAGGCCTTTGTCCGCTTCCTCGAGAAGCCCTTGAAAATAGGAGAGGGCAAGATCATAATTCCCGAGCATCTCACACATTACACCAATTTTTATCTTCACATCAATTATATCATCAGCGTTGGGGAATCTTTCAATGTATCGTCTTGCAATTTCGATACCAAGCTCATAATATCCGAGCTCTTCATAGCAAGCGAGAAGGTTACTCATCGCGGTTTGTAAAGTTTTAAGATCTTCTGCTGACTCGACAACAAACCTGTAGAAGATCGTCGCTGAATCATATTTTTCAAGTTTAAAATACATATTCCCAAGTGATAGATTAACGCGTAGTCTGATGTCTTTGTCGATGGGTTTTTGGTTAAGTTCTATGAGTGATTTAATCGCCGATTCAATCTTCCCATTATATTCGTCAATTTTTGCAAGCCAATATTGGGCAAGGTAAGAAAATCTCGTGTTTGGATAATTTTTTATCACATCATCGAAAGCCTTTTTAGAGTTGGTTGTATCATTTTTTCTGAAATAATATCCACCGAGTTCAACTTGAAATTCAGCGAGGTAATTTTTTAGGTCTAACTTTGGAAAGGTTTGTTTAAATTGATTAATTGCCTTGTTTGCGTTGTCGATATCGTTCATTCTGAAATAGCAAATTATAATTCTTGATTGAATCCATGCATGGGATGAATCGTTTGTAGCAATTTTTAGTGCATCGTTGTATCTTTTCAGGGCTTCATCATATCTTTCATTTTCAAAAAGTATGGCGGTGGATTCAAGAATTGCTTTTAAACTAAGTGATGTTTGAAATTTCCCAGCCTTGTCGAAATAGTAGACCGCTTTTTCATTTATCCCCTCCTTTTTGTAAATGCTCCCAAGGGCGTAGTATGCTTCGCCAGCAAATGGTAGTAATTTTTCTAGAGTTATCCCTGGGTTTGCTTTTGGGGTTGAAAGGTAAAGTTTATAATATCTTTTTGCGTTGGAGATGTCGCCAAGCCTTTGATATGCGGATGCAATTTTAAATGTAATATCAGCTCTCTTTTCGTGTTCCACGAGATCAAGATTTGAAAGGTAATCTTTGTATTCATTTATCGCCTTGAGGTGATCATTTGATTCAGAGTAAATGTCCGCGATTTTTAATTTGGCATCTTCTGCGATATCCGTGTAGAAATACTTTTGCTCTATATCACGCAGAGCTTTTATCGCTTGAGAGTAATTTTTGCTCTCTTTGAAAATTTGTGCCTGTAAATCTAAAGCTTTTGCATCGTAAGCTGAAGGCGAATGTTTTATCAAAATTAGATCTATATCGAATAAAGATTTTTGTTTATCTCCAATTTTATAATAGGCGTACGCTCTTTTGAACAAGGCTTCGGGGATTTGCTCTTGGTTAAATTTATTTAGGTTTTCAGTTATAAGCTTTATAGCTTCATTCCAATTTCCATTTTCGATGTGATAATTTACAATTTCAATTGTGAAAAGTGTGGAAAATTTCGAATTTGGATATTTATTTTGAAATTCCTCCGCGATTTTTCTTTTTTCATTTCGATTTAGCCCTGCTGTTTGGACTTTGTAAAGGTAAAAGATGACGCTGTCAAGTTTTTCAGGTTCAACTCCAGAGCTTAAATTCATGAACCTTTGGATTATATTCTTCACAGAGTCGGGATTTAACTTGTTATCAAGAAATAGGTTGTAGGCGCAGTTTAACTTTTGGTAATTTATCCAGGTGATTTTATCAGGCCCAAATTCGCCCTCGGATAAAGCAATGTTGTAGTATTTTAAAGCAGTCGAGTAATCTTTAAGAGTGAAATTATAGAAATCAGCGAGTTTTAAAATTATTTCACTTTTGGGTTTGTTTGTGAGAATGTCCCCGATGAGTTCAGCAATCGAATTTATATAATTGTTCTGATTTACAACATAAAATCTTGATAAGGTTTCAATTTGGTTAAGCGCATCGTTGTAAAACTCTGATGATTTGTAATTCTTGAGCAGTGTTTTAAAACTTGTTAGAGCGTTGTTTATCTCTCCAAGTTTTGCATAGCACAGCCCAATATGGTATATCGCGTTGTCAACAAACTTGCTTTGTGGGAATCGATTTAAAAGATCGGTGTAGTAAAAGATTGCTTTTCTGTGGTCGTTAATTTTTTCTTCATAGGTCAAAGCTAATTGAAAAAGAATCGCGGGGGTTTGTTTGCTCGTTGGATATAGCTCGATATATTTTTTGTAGAAGTAAACTGCGTTTTCAAAATCAGCGAGACGAGCATAGTTTCTCGCAAGATTAAGCATGGAATTTGAAAGTCTTGCGGATGCTGTATCGTGGTTGATAACTTTTAGGTAAAATTCGTTTGCCTTTTGATAGTTTGCAATTTTATCAAATGCGGTTGCGATGTTGAACCAAAGTTCGGGATTTATATCGGATAGGGAGATTGTTTTTAAAAGTTCGTTGTAAAATTTTATGGCGTTTTGATAATCCCCGATGTTGAAGTAGTAATTCGCAAGTTGAGGTAAAATTTCTTGTCTTAAAGTTTTAGCATTTTCGGATGTATCTTTCGAGGTTATCAATGAATTTGCCTTTAGTGTGTAATCTATTGCGCTTTCATACTCACCGAAATTAGACTGAAGTTTCCCAAGTTCGAGGTATGCGGATGCAATTATCATTGGGTTGATTTGGCTCTGGGCTATGATATCTTTTAAAATTATTTCCGCTTCTTCGCTTTTGTCAAGACTTGAATTTATTTTTGCGATATTTAACTTTGCTTCGAATTTTAAATTTCTATCTTCAGTTTCATTTGATATTTTCTTGTATTCTAGCAAAGCTCTTTCGAGATTTCCCTCCTTAGCGAAGATTTCGGCAAGTTTAAATTTCGCCGTGTAGAGGTATTCATCGGTTGGATATTCTTGAATTAGGGCTAATAATACCTTTTTTGTGTTTTGAATATCTTCTGCAAGTTCAAAATATCTTGCGGACTCTATCAATGCTTTTGTCGCAAATTGACTTTGTGGGTAGAAAAGTTTAATCCTTTCGAAAGCTGAGCCAGCCTCTTTATATTTTTTCATTTCAACAAAACACTCAGCGGATTTCCACAGCGCTTCGATCGCCTTTGGATGCGAGTGTTTAGATAATGCGAAATCTTGAAGTATTGTTTGGGCGTCCTCGAATTTGCGAAGTTTGAAATAAGACATACCAAGATAAAATTGTGCCTCTGGGGTTAAAGGATTATTTGGATATGTGTCGATGAATTTTTTTAGCTGTGCGATCGCCAAATCGTAGAAGCCTTCATTGTATAGATTTATTGCTAATTTAAATTCCGTGTTTTCTTTCGTGTCTTGTGAGACCGCGGTCAGACAAAAGACTAAAATCGTAGCAAGAAGCAAAGCTTTTCTCATGACCGGCAGAGCAGGGTTTGTTTTCGTTCTGAAAAAATTTAATATTTATTTGGTTTTTAAACAATTTGATTCTGGTTGTGTGATTGTCAAAGTAAACGAACATGATGGGACGATGAGCAAGATAAGGATAATAAGCGTGGAAAAGTTCAAAAGGATTGGGCAACCGGTGAAATTGAAGCACAGCTGAAGACTGAGTAGATCTGTGAGAGTTGTGCCGAGGAGTTTGCCCTCGGCGCGGATTCTTATTTTGTCTAAGGGAGAAGTTACCTTGCCAAAACCATTTTCATAACCTTATTAAACCTCTTGCCACTCTCACTTACAGCGGTGATTCGATAAAAGTAAATGCCGCTTCCAACCTTCTTGCCTGATGTATCTGTCCCATCCCATCTAACACGATGGTATCCAGCAGAATAATCACCATGTACAAGACGTAAAACTTCTCTTCCTAAAATGTCTGTGATTGTAATTGTAACCCGTGAAGGCTCTGGCAAACCGAATGTGATTTCAGTTTCAGGATTAAATGGATTGGGATAGTTTTGAGAGAGGGAAAAATCAGTTGAGATAAACATAGTCACCGCATTATTATCTTGATTATCTTGGTTGGAAAATGATGCCCCGCCAACATCAACCGAGTGAATATCAGTAGCAGTATTGTTACAAGGGTCGATGACTTCGCATTTCAGGGAGAAATCATAATTAGACCGCAAGGTGATGGTTTGGCGTCCTTCCCAGTAGGGCATATAAATCCACCCTCCTTGCGGAAGTGAAGAGGGAGTGATTAAACCCGTTTTTCTTTTATATGCATATGGTTCTATACTTGTTTCATCATTGCGAATCCACCACTTGTAATTGATGTAGGTACCACTACCGCCAGATGGATTGGCGGTGAAGGTGCCGGTTTGTCCTGGATTTAAATAAGTCAGTCCGCTTATATTTAAAGTTAAAGGCGACGATGGTAGTTGACAAGGCAACCAGGAAAATGGAGTTGTGCCACTATCAAATTCAAATTTAGGCTCATAATCTGCAACAAATAATACAGGCTGAGTGCCTGGAGGTGCATTAATTCGTCTCAATTCCGCTTTAATTTTAATAGTGATATCAGTACCTGGAGGAACATTAATAATTGTATTTTTAAATTTTTCATAAGGGATATACCTGGTTCGCAAAACATATTTACCATCAGTACTGGACTCGATTTCATAAATTCCTTGATTCAGCCAATCATTTATACCGGGCAAATTTGAATAAGGATATTTATATACTGAATCTAATCTAAAAACAATCGCAGCTTCGATACTGGATACCTGTAATTCCAAATGGGGGTTCACCGCATACAATATTGAATCCTTTACTTTATACGAGTAATACTGCATGAAGAGGTTTGGATTATTTGTTTGCTGCCAATAGCGACGGTATTGCAGCACAGGTGTTTTGGTAAGATTAAATATTCCCAATGGTTTATCATATAATGGAATAAAATTAGGATATTTGTGAATTGTTCCCGGTGTCTGAAAAGATAATTGAAAAACTTTTTCTTTTGTTTCCGCAGTACCCGATAACTCAAATGCACCACTGAAAACCATAGGTACAGGAGATTCTTTTCTTATACTACGGCCTCCAGTAATTAAAAAATCGATAACGCCCGCAGCAGCGCCTATTAAACCTAAGTTATTGATTACCCATGTCGATAATAAATTCTCCAAATTTGCTTTTAAAACAGGATCTGTTTGCCTATCTTTAATTTCCCTTAATTTATTTATCTAGGAATTCCAGGTATTAAAATAACTTGCAACTTGTGTACGTGCATTCGATCTACAGTGTATTGCAAATTAAATTCGAAGTATGTATTCTTTGAACTATCGCGAGCTAATTTTACAAGACCCGGGTATACATGTTGGGCGTCTAATCCTGCATATAAATTACCCTTATAGGCAGTGATGCAATTTGCAGGTGGAAGGAAATCAATTCCATTTGCATCATACATTTTTATCCACTCCATCCCATCTTTTAAGTAATAAACCTCCCCATCGCCACGAATAACAAATAAGGAATCTTCCTTGATCACAAAGTCAACTAATTTGTTGGAAACATTAGCGATGTTTGGCCCTACCGGAAGCCATTCGTTATTTATCTCGTCAAAAGTATAAACAATATCAGCCAAGACATATAGTTTACCATTAAAAACCTTTATTTTATTTTTAAAAATTTTTCCCGATAAACTTCCAGTTATATTTTCTCAAGCGATAACATTGTCTTTTTCAGGTGGTCTCATTGGGCTATTACATGAAGACATTAAAACTGATAAAAATATGATAAAGCTAAAAATTAGATAATTTATAACTGTTCCTTTTACTTTATTTCTTTTGCGCTTTTCAGAAAGGAAAAATCCTGATAGCATAGTTGGTCCCCCATCCTTTATTTTGTTTAAAATTTTGGAAAGTAATAAGCATTTGGCTTTCCTAATTGTTTGGGGTTTCGTTATCTCAATATCATTGAAGCCGTTGATTTCAACCCTTGACATTACCTTTTATACTTTTTTATACTTTTCCTAATATTTGCAACTATTAAAAATTTAATATTTAAATTAAAAAATCAAGATCTTAATTTTCTCAAAATTGTCAAAGTAAGCGAACATGGTGGGACAGTGAGCAAGATAAGGATAAGCATGATCAATACTACTGGAATAAAATCATTTGCTTCTAATAAAAAATATTTTGCATATAATTTCAAACTGTTCCACTGGGGGTTAGATGATTCCGCTGTATGGTGACGAGTTTGATAATTTCTTTTGAAATTTTTATTTTTTTAAAGTAGTGCTACAAAACTAATGAGGCAAACAGTGCGACTTAAAGATAAAGTTGCAGTTATAACTGGCGCTTCACGCGGGCTTGGAAAGGCAATTGCCGAAGCATTTGTTCGCGAGGGCGCTTTTATATCGATTTGCTCAAGAACGGACGATATTTTCATCGTTGCTGATCAAATAAAATCATCCTGCACGAAGTGTCATGTTGGGAAAGTTGACGTAAGCGATTATGACGCTGTTAGGGAATTCGTTGAGGAAGTTTATAAAAGATTTGGAAGGATAGACGTTCTGGTTAATAATGCAGCGGTTCTTGGGGCAAGGGAAAAAATTGTTGACTATCCGGTTGATGAATGGGAAAATGCTATAAATGTGAATCTTAACGGGGTTTTTTATTTCACTCGCGAAGTTTTACGATATATGATACCTCAGGGAAGTGGAAGTATAATAATGGTAAGTTCAAGTGTTGGCAGAAGAGGTAGGGCAAGATGGGGGGCGTATGCTGTATCAAAATTTGGCGTTGAAGGACTTATGCAGGTTCTTGCGGATGAGTTAAAAGATACGGGAATTAGAGTAAATTCAGTTAATCCAGGTCCACTTGCAACGAAAATGAGAAAACAAGCATATCCGAACGAAGATCATTCAAGGCTTAAAAGGCCAGAAGAAATAGTTAAAATTTTTGTCTATCTTGCTTCAGATGAATCGAAAGGGATCACGGGGATGCAGTTCGACGCTCAAGATTTAAAACAACAAATTGGAATAGAGAAATGAAACTGAGGAAATTATTTATTCTTCTCGTTCCGGTAGTTTTGCTTTATTCGTGTTTCTATTTTGGAACCACATCTCCTCAAATTGATGAGCGGGATCTTTACAACCATTTAAAATATATCGCTTCTGATAAGCTTGAAGGGAGAAGAGCTGGAACCAAGGGCGCGGAACTTGCTGCGGATTACATTGCAAAACAATTTAAAAAGTTCGGTTTAAAACCAGGTGGAGATAATGGAATGTATTTTCAATATTTTGATTTTGTCAGCGATGTTAAAATGGGAGATTCGAATTTTGTAAGTTTTAAAACCAGGGTTGGGGAAATTAGCTTAAGTTTTGGGCATGATTTCGTTCCTCTTTCGTTTAGTGAATCTGGGAAAGTTAAGGGTAATTTGGTTTTCGCTGGATATGGCATAACTGCGCCAGAGCAAAATTACGATGATTATGAGGGAGTTGATGCAAAAGGTAAAGTTGTTGTAGTTTTGAAGGGAACGCCGGATGGTTATAAGGCACATTCACCGTTTGAGAAATACCTCCCGTTAAGATATAAGGCAAGCAATGCGCAATCTAAAGGAGCGATTGGGGTAATTTTTGTTGATCCGTTTTCTGAGAAGTTTGAAAAATTCAGCTTTGATTATTCAGCTGGAAGAGCTGGGATAGTGGCGGTCGAAGTTAAAAACAGTGTGATCGATAGTTTGTTCAAGGCTTGTGGTTATGATTTTAAACTTTACGATTTGGTCAAAAAAATTTACGATTCGATGAAACCAAGCTCATTCGAGATAAATAATTTGGTTGTCGAAATTCAATCTGATGTTAAATATTTAAAATCGAAGGTTGCAAATGTTATAGGTTATATCGAGGGTTCGAATCCTGATTTAAGACATGAATATATAATCATTGGAGCGCATTATGATCATCTCGGTTGGGGCGGACAAGGTTCGCTTGTCCCTGATACAGTTGCCATTCACAATGGAGCTGATGATAACGGTTCTGGGGCAGTAGGTTTGCTTGAACTTGTGGGGTATTTTTCGCACAATAGAAAAAAACTTAATAGAAGTTTGGTTTTTATAGCCTTCACAGCAGAGGAGCAAGGGACAATTGGCTCCGGTTATTATGTAAAAAACCCTGTTTTTCCGCTTGAAAATACAATTGCTATGATAAATATGGATATGATTGGGAGAATAAAGGATGACAAGTTAACGATCTACGGCGTTGGAACTTCGCCGGTGTGGAATGGTTTAGTGGATGGGTTGAATTCAAAGTTTAAATTTAACTTAAACCTCATAAAAGATGGTTACGGCCCCAGCGACCATGCTCAATTTTATTCAAAGGGAATCCCTGTTCTTCATTTCTTCACCGGAATTCACTCGGATTATCATAAGCCAAGCGATGATTATGACAAGATAAATTACCAAGGGCAAAGAAAAATTCTTGAGTTTATAAGTCAATTGGTTTTAGAACTTGACAAAGTCAAGGAAAAACCCCAATTCGTAAAAGTTGAAACACCGCAAAGAAGCGCAAGGGGATTTAGGGTTACGCTTGGAATTGTCCCGGATTATTCAGAAGATGTGCGAGGGATGAGAGTTGGAGATGTTCGCCCGGGAAGTCCAGCGGAAAAAGCAGGTATCAAACCTGGGGATGTAATTGTCAAAATGGGCGAGAGGGAAATTAACAATATTTATGATTACACCTATGCTCTTGGTGATTATAATCCGGGCGATGAAGTAGAAGTTGTTGTTTTGAGAAATGGAGAAAGGTTGAGTTTTAAGGTGAAATTTTAAAAAGTAAAACGATTGTAGTTATTTTCAAACACAAAAATCGGGAACAAGAATGAATCCTGAGGCAAAGAAGAAAGCTTTGAGGATGATAACATACGGTCTTTATGTTTTGACTTCAAAATCTGGAGATAGATATTCAGGAGGAACAGTTAACTGGTTAAGTCAAGCATCGTTCGAACCACCCCTTGTTATGGTTGGTGTAAAAGGGGATTCTGGATTACATAGTTTGATATCGGAAAGCGGAGTTTTTGCAGTGAATATGCTTGGTTATGATCAAAAAGATATTGCATCCGCCTTTTTTAAACCGACAAATGTTGAAGGTGATAAAATAAATGGCTATAAATTTGAACTTGGTGAAACGGGTTCGCCATTGCTTGTCGATCTGCCTGCTTTCTTTGAATGTAAGGTTGTCGATAAAGTTGAGCGTGGAGATCATACTATTTTCGTTGGCCAGGTTGTAAATGCAGGCGTGAGGAATGAGACGAAACCGCTTGTTATGTGGGATACGGGTTGGTTTTACGGAGGTTAGAAGATAAAAACAAAAATGGAGATTAAGCCATGAAGACAGCAGGCGAAATTGTCAGAAATAAAAATCTTTATTTTGTGAAAAGTGGTGACACGGTGTTGGATGCTGCAAAGCTTATGGCAGAGAAAAATATAGGTGCGGTTCCAGTGTTATCAGAAGATGGAAAATTGCTCGGGATTTTTTCAGAGCGCGATCTTTTGAGAAGGGTCATTGTGAAAGGTTTAGATCCAAAGGAAGTTAAAGTTGACGATGTCATGACGCGTGAGATTATGCTTGCCCTTGACGATGAATCCTATGAAGAATGTCTTGCAAAGATGAAGAAGGCTGGTATCAGGCATCTTCCGGTTGTTGACAGAAATAATAATCTTCTCGGGATGCTTTCGATTCGTGATCTTATGGATATTTCGCTTGATGAGAAGACCGAAAAGATAGAAATGTTGCATGCTTATATTTACTACAGACCACCGCTTGAGGAAAAATAATTAAAAACAAAAAAGGAGGTAAATTTGCCCCTGGTAAAATTTGATCGAGAGGGAAGAACAATTGAGGTCCCGAGGGGTGTGAATTTAAGGAAAGTGGCTCTAAAGGCAGGGATAAATGTTTATAAGGGCATAAATCAAATTTTAAACTGCCAAGGACATGGGCTTTGCGGAACTTGTAGAGTTGAGATAATTCAGGGAGATAGAAATGTTAACTCTAAGACGTTGCTGGAGGAATGGGTTTTAAAAGGAAAGTTTTTGATCGCTCATAAATTTAAACCCAACCTTCGTTTATCTTGTCAAGTTAAAGTTGAAGATGATATCGTTGTTTTGACGATGCCAGATTATGAAATTGATAAGGAGGAAACCAAGGAAAGGATCAAAATTTTCGCTGTCTCAGCTATATTTGGCTTGATTTTCCTCATCGGGGTTATATTGATAGTTTTCGATTACCTTGGAAAGTTTTAAAAAATAGGAGAGCAGAAATTGAGAATTTTATTAACAGGCGGAAGTGGATTTTTTGGCTGGAATTTTTGTAAGACGTTAAGGTTTAAGCACGAAATCAGTGCTTTTTATTTTCAGCACGAGCTATTTCTTGAGAAATGCAAATTCTATAAAGTGGACATACGAGACCGCGAAGCTGTTTTTGAAATGGTTAAAAAAATCCAACCTGAGGTCGTTGTTCACGCGGGAGCTATAACAAGTGTCCAACTTTGTGAGCAGGATAGAGAGTTTGCTTACTCTGTCAATGTTGAAGGAACAAAAAATTTATTGGAGGCAAGTGCTGATATTGGCGCAAAATTTATTTATATCTCAACTGACCTTGTTTATAGTGGTGATGGAGGTTATTTCACTGAAGATACCCCGCCGGAACCAAAAAGTTATTACGCTCAAACAAAACTTGAGGGGGAAGAAATAGCCAAAAGTTATGATAATTATATAATCCTGCGTCTCGCTCTTATGTATGGCTGGGGGAATGTCTTCACAAGTTCTTTTTCGGATTGGCTTCATACAGAGCTAAGGGCAGCAAGGAAAGTTAAGGTCTTTGTCGATCAGTTCAGAAGCCCAATTTATGTCATCGATGCTGTTATGGCTATAGATGAATTGATCTCCAAAGATGTAAAAAACGATGTTTTTAATCTTGGCGGTTCGGAGAGGATTTCAAGATATGATTTTGCGTTGAAATTTGTTGATGTCTTCGGGTATTCGCGAGATCTGGTTGTCCCTGTGCCGATGGATTCTGTTAAAACCTATCTTGCGAAAGCGAAGGATTGTTCGCTTAACATAGGCAAGATACAATCGATCTTGAGTTTTAAGCTTAAAAATGTCGAAGAAGGTTTAAACTTGGCAAAACGAAGTTAAAAAATTGTTGAAATGCCTATGTTTGGCTCTTTAATTAAAAAAGGAGAGAAGGAGCTTAAAGAATAATCACGGGTGCGTCAAGCGGAATTAGGAAAGAAACGGCTAAAATTTTTGCCAGAGTTGGATGCAAGGTTGTTCTCGCTTCGAGAAATTTGGAGAATTTGAGCAAAGTCGCGGATGAGATAAAAGTTTTTAATCCAGATGTTCTAGTTGTTCAAGCGGATGTTTCCGACTTTAAATCTTTGGATGATCTTGTTGAGCAAACTTTGAAAAGTTTTGGTAAAATTGACATTTTGATGAACAACGCTGGCTTTGGTATCTATGGATGGTTCCATCAAACTCCGTTTGGGGAAATAGAAAGAATAATGAGGGTAAATTTTCTTGGTGCTGCTTATTTGACTTATAGGATTTTGCCCTATATAGTAAAACAAGGAAGCGGTGTTGTGGTAAATATTTCATCTGTTGTTGGTAAAAGAGGAGTTTCAGGTATGAGTATTTATTCTGCAAGCAAATTTGCTCTTACTGGACTAACCGAAGCGTTGAGGGTTGAGTATAAAAAAATGGGCATTCACTTCATTGGGGTTCATCCAGGAACGACCGACACGAAGTTTTTTGAAAATGCAAGATATTACGGGACAGATAGAATGCAGGGAAGATTCATGATTATGTCCGCTGAGAAAGTTGCAAGGGAGATATTGAAGGCGGTTATTAAAAAGAAGAGGGATATAGTGTTGACCCCGGTCGGTAAGTTAACAGTTTCAATAAACAAAATTTTCCCATCGTTCGTCGATTACATGATGAGCAGAGTTGTCAAAATAACTTGAATTTGAATATGAGCTACAAATTGCTTAAACTAATAATGAAGCTAAAAAACCTGCAAAACAAATTTTAGAGGTGCTACCATGGCAGTTGCGGAAACCTACATCAAAGGAGGAAGTTTCCTGATTCAAGAAAATTCACCTGAGAACATTTTTACACCGGAAGATTTCACGGAACAACATCTGATGATTGCTCAAACCACAAATGATTTTGTCGAAAAGGAGGTTTTGCCAAAAATTGAAGAGATCGAAGAGCAAGATTGGGAAGTTACGCTTCCACTTATGCGCAAAGCTGGCGAGATAGGGCTTCTTGCGGTTGATATTCCAGAGGAATATGGTGGATTGGGGCTTGATAAGACAAGTTCAATGCTTGTCGCAGAGGAGCTTGGAAGAGCAAGTTCATTTGCAGTTACACATGGGGCTCATACTGGAATTGGAGCGCTTCCAATAGTTTATTTTGGAACAGAAGAACAGAAGAAAAAATATCTTCCCAAATTTGCAACTGGTGAATTGATATCTTCATACGCTCTTACAGAGCCAAACGCTGGTTCAGATGCTCTTTCGATAAGGACGACCGCAACTTTAAGTCCTGATGGAAAATATTACATTTTGAATGGAAGCAAAATTTTCATAACAAACGCTGGAATTGCTGATGTTTATATAACGTTTGCCAAAATCGACGGGGAGCATTTTACAGGATTCATACTTGAGAAAGGATACGATGGAATTTCGCTCGGTCGGGAGGAAAAGAAGATGGGGATAAAAGGTTCATCAACTCGTGCTTTAAATTTTGACAATGTTAAGGTTCCAGTTGAAAATGTACTCGGCGAGATAGGGAAGGGGCATAAAATTGCTTTTAATATCTTGAACATTGGAAGATTCAAACTTGGCGCTGGAGTTATAGGTGGAGCGAAGGCGGTTATCACCGAATCAGTAAAATATGCCAAACAAAGAAAACAATTTGGAAGATCAATTGCGGAATTTGGTTTGATTAAATATAAAATTGGTGAGATGGCTATAAGAACATTTGTCGGTGAGAGTATGGTTTATAGGACCGCAGGATTGATCGACATTATACTTTCTGGGATCAGCAAAATAGAGCAAGGCGCGGAAGAGAAAATGTTAAAGGGAATTGAGGAATATGCGGTTGAATGTTCAATTATAAAAGTCTATGCATCTGAAATACTCGATTATGTCGTTGATGAGGGGGTTCAAATCTTCGGTGGTTACGGTTATATAGAAGAGTATCCTGTCGCGAGAGCGTATAGGGATTCAAGGATTAATAGAATTTTTGAAGGGACGAACGAGATAAACAGGCTTGTCATAACAGGAATGTTATTAAGGCGTGCGATGAAGGGCGAATTGCCTCTGATCCCAGCAGCGCAGAAATTAACAGACGAGATAATGGGTGTTAGAGTTTCGGAAGAGGAAGCAACAGGTGTGTTCGCAGATGAGAAGAAACTTTTGAAGTCGGCTAAAAAGACCGCGCTTTTTGTTGCTGGACTTGCTGTACAAAAGTATATGACAAAACTTGAGGATGAAGAAGAAATCATAGGTCGCATAAGCGATATAATTATGGAAATTTACGCAATGGAGAGCGCAATTCTAAGAGTTGAAAAGATGTTGATGCGCGGAGGTGAAAACAAAACAGACATCTATGTTGATATTGTGAAAGCATTTGTAAATGATTCAATAATACGCGTTGAAGCATATGCTAAGGAAATTCTCGCGGCGATCGCAGATGGGGATATGTTGAAGACTTATTTAGTTGCTTTGAGAAGGTTGATAAAACCCGTGCCAGTTAACACGATCGCATTAAGAAGGAGGATTGCGGATTATTTGGTAGAAGCCGAGCGTTACGCTTTATAAATGTTTTGTCTCTCCAAGTTAAAAATTTAGGGAGGCGAGAGCTTCGCGATGATCGATGAGTTGAAAAAATTAATTATACCAGCATTATTGTTTTTTGGCGGAATTGTTTTGGGGATAATCTTTGAAAGGGTTATTCTTAAATGGCTTAAAAAATTAGCTCAAAGAACGAAATGGGAAGGAGATGATATTCTAATTGCTTCGTTGCGTCGTTGGGTTACTTTTTGGTTTGCTCTTGCTGGTTTATACTTTGCTTTGATTTCGCTTCAACTTAGCCCAACTTTTATGGAGCATTTGAAAAGGGGAGTTATGATTTTGTATATCTTTTCCGCAACCGTTGTTCTTGCAAATATTGGAGCTGGTTTTGTAAGCGCGTACGGGCGAAAGGTGCAGGATGTTTTGCCTTCGACGAGCTTGTTTACAAATCTGACAAAGATAATAATTTTTCTCATAGGTGTTTTGATTATAGTTAATTTGCTTGGGATTTCAATTACCCCAATTCTCACCGCACTTGGAGTTGGAGGTCTTGCGGTTGCTTTGGCTTTACAAGACACGCTTACAAATTTCTTCGCTGGTCTACATGTGATATTAACAAGGCAGATAAAACCTGGGGATTATGTAAAACTTGAAAGTGGGGAAGAAGGTTGTGTCGTCGATATAACTTGGCGAAATACAACTATACGAGAATTGCCAAACAATTATGTCATAATTCCAAATTCAAAACTTGCTAATTCGATTGTAAAAAACTATTTCATGCCCGATAGGGAAATATCCGTTAATGTCCAAGTCGGCGTAAGTTATGATAGCGACCTTGAAAAAGTCGAAAGGGTCACGATAGAAATTGCAAAAGAGGTTATGCGTGAAGTTCCGGGTGGAGTTCCTGAATTTGAGCCGTTTATCAGGTATCATACATTTGGTGATTTCAGCATAAATTTTTCGGTTATTATGCGAGCGAGGGAGTTTGTGGATCAATACTTGATAAGACACGAATTTATAAAAAGATTGCATAAGCGTTATAAAGAAGAAGGAATAAAAATTCCGTTTCCGATCAGGACAGTTTACATCAATAAGAGCGACGAAATTTAGATTTGATTGTTTGTTGAGGTTTTTTTGTTTATCAGTTCTCGTTTTATTAATTTTTTTAATAGAGAAAATTGATTTGTTTTTTCCCACAATGAAATATTTTATCTCTTTTTTCTTTGGTTATTTTATTGGTTCTTTTCCGACCGCTTACATTTTCGTCAAACTGTTCAAGGGGATCGATATTCGAAAATTTGGAAGTGGGAATGTTGGTGCTTTAAATGCATATGAGGTTTCTGGTTCAGTTTTGATTGGGATAATCGTTTTGATAATAGATATTTTGAAAGGATTTTTTGCGGTGAAAATTTCAGGAAATTTATTTGATTGGGATGAGATAGCTGTTGTAATCTCAGGGGTTTCTGCAGTTTTAGGGCATAATTTTTCTGTATGGATAAGTTTTTATGGTGGGCGTGGGCTTGCAACCTCGCTTGGCGTTTTTTTGGTCATTAATCCAGCGTTAATTTTGGTTTGGTGTGTCTTGTGGTCGATAGCGTATTTTAGAATTCATAATGTTCATGTTGGAAATATCTGGGCAACTGTTTTCACGCCGGTTCTCGTTCTGCCAACAATGAAATTTTTTAATTCCTTTGGCTTTGTCAGAATGAATGAGAAAACTTTTTTCACTTTTTTACTTTCGATCTCTTTACTTGTCTTCGTAAAGCATTTAAAGCCTCTTTTTCAACTTGTCAAAGAAGGCAAAATTTTAAAAAATAAATTCGAAAGAAGCGATGTCAAGGGGTTCGAATAGAAAAATCTTGTGGCTTGGTTTTATCGTTACCCTTGCATTTGGTGTATTCGCGGGTTATTTTTTGAATTCATTTACAACGGAAGCAAAGCGTGGGAATATGTTAAATGAGAATTTTTATAACGAACCGAATAATTCGAAAAATACACATTATGATGTCGCTCAAGATATTTATGATTCAAGACATAATGCTATAACAAAAGCGGTTGCAAAGGCAAGCCCTGGCGTAGTTGGAATAAATGTAACCGCAATTGAAGAGTATACAGATCCGTTCTTTAGATTTTTTGAGGATGATCCTTTTTTTAGATATTTCTTTGGTGACAGGTTCAAGTATCGAGTTCCGGTAAGAAGTTTAGGCTCGGGCTTTATTATTTCACCAGATGGTTACATTGTCACAAATGATCATGTCATTGGGGATGCAAGAGAAATCGTCGTCACACTTTCGACGGGTGAGAAATATAAAGCGAAAGCCGTTGGAAAGGACCCTGTATCTGATATAGCGGTTTTGAAAATCGATGCTAAAAAAGAATTACCATATCTTAAACTTGGTGATTCAGACGATATCTTCATTGGCGAGTGGGCGATAGCAATGGGAAATCCTTTTGGATTGTTTGAACTCGGAAATCAACCGACGGTTACGGTTGGCGTGATAAGCGCTGTCAAGATGAATCTTCATTCTGTCGGCGGGAGAATTTATAGAGATATGATTCAAACTGACGCGGCAATTAACAGCGGAAATAGCGGTGGTCCTCTTTTGAATGCGCTTGGGGAAGTTATCGGGATAAATACGGTTATTTACACGCCAAATCAAGGTAATGTTGGGGTTGGATTTGCCATTCCAATAAACAGAGCGAAGGTAATAATTAATGAACTGGTCAGAAAGGGGAAGATCGATCGAGATTTTAAAATTGGGATGAGAGTTCAAACTGTGGATGAAAATATAGCTAGATATTTTAAACTTCCCAAGGCTGAAGGAGTTATAGTTACCGATGTTGCCTCTGGCAGTCCCGCACAAAAAGCTGGATTTAAAGAGGGAGATTTGATCATCGAAGTTAATGGCGAGCCAGTGAAAGATGATCAAAGTTTGGTCGAGATAATTCAAATGTCAAAAGTTGGCGATGTTTTGAATTTTAAAGTTTTGAGAGATGGTAAGGAGATCACAATTAAAATGAAACTTGAAAAATAATAGGTGAAAGTTTATGATCCCGAGGTACACAAGACCGCAAATGGAGAAGATATGGTCGGACGAAAATAAATTTAACATTTGGCTTCAGATTGAAATCCTTGCAGTTGAAGCGCATTCAAAACTTGGGCTTGTCCCAGAGCATGTGGTTGAGGAAATAAAGCAGAAGGCAAGATTTGATGTCAAAAGAATCCTTGAAATTGAAGAGAAAGTTAAACATGACGTCGTAGCTTTTTTGACAAATGTTGCGGAAAATGTTGGTGAAGCCTCAAGGTATATTCACTATGGAATGACATCATCAGATATCCTCGATACATGTCTTGCTTTGCAGATGAAACAGGCTGGGGAGTTGATCCTTGATGACCTTTATAATCTTTTGGATGTTTTGCGGAATAAAGCGATTGAGTATAAATATACAGTTATGATCGGGAGAACTCATGGCGTTCATGCTGAGCCGATTACACTTGGTTTTAAGTTTGCCTTGTGGTTTGAGGAGACGAAAAGAAATATAGAAAGGATGAAGAAGGCGCTTGAAAACATATCTTATGGGAAAATCGCCGGAGCGGTTGGGACTTATGATAATGTTGATCCATTTGTTGAAAAATATGTTTGTGAAAAGCTTGGCTTGAAGGTTGAACCAATCTCGACTCAGATAATTCAACGTGATAGGCATGCAGAATATCTTGCGACTCTTGCTATAATTGCATCATCGCTTGAAAAGTTTGCAACAGAGATAAGGCATCTTCAAAGAACTGAGGTTCTTGAAGTTGAAGAATTTTTTTCTGAAGGTCAAAAAGGTTCATCTGCGATGCCACATAAAAGAAATCCTGTGAGATGTGAAAGAATCTCTGGACTTGCACGAGTTGTTAGGGCAAATGCGCTTGCTTCGCTTGAAAATATCCCACTGTGGCATGAAAGAGATATTTCTCATTCCTCCGTTGAAAGGGTGATAATACCAGATAGCACAATACTTGTTGATTATATGCTTAACGAGATGATCGATATAATCGATAAACTTTTGGTTTATCCTGAAAGGATGCTGAAAAATTTGAATTTGACGAATGGGTTAATTTTTTCTCAAAAAGTTTTGCTCTTTCTTGTTGAAAAAGGTCTCTCGAGGGGAAAGGCATATGAACTTGTTCAAAGAAACGCGATGAAAAGTTGGAGGACGGGCGAAAGTTTTGCAAACCTTTTGAAAAACGATCCAGAAGTTGCAAAATATCTAAGCGACGATGAATTTGAGAAAATTTCTGATTATAAAAGCATCTTTGAAAAAATCGATTTAATTTTCGATAGAGTTGGGGTTGAGAATAAAATTTGAGAAAGAACAAAATGGAGTAATCTAACATGGCTGATGTATTCAAAAATTATATCAATGGGAAGTGGGTTGACGCCAAATCTGGGAAAACATTTGAAAACAGAAATCCCGCCAACTGGGATGATTTGATTGTAATTTTTCCGAAGTCAGGACCTGAAGATGTCGAAGAAGCGGTTAAAGCTGCGAGAAAAGCGTATCAATCATGGCGACTTGTTCCGCCACCAAAGCGCGCAGATATAATCAAAAAAGCGGCAGACTTGCTTGTTCGGAGAAAAGAAGAAATTGCTCGAGAGATGACACGCGAGATGGGGAAAATTTTGCTTGAGACTCGTGGCGATGTCCAAGAGGGAATTGATACCGGTTATTACGCAGCGGGCGAAGGGAGAAGATTGTTCAGCTACACTACAACTTCAGAGCTACCGAATAAATTTGCGATGGCAATTCGACTTCCCGTTGGAGTTGCTGGTGTTATAACGCCATGGAATTTCCCAATGGCAATCCCGACGTGGAAGATCTTCCCAGCGCTTGTTGCAGGTAATACTGTTGTTTTCAAACCCGCATCCGACACGCCGAAAACCGCTACGACACTTGTCCAAATTCTTGAAGAGGCAGGCGTTCCAGAAGGCGTTGTCAACCTTGTTAATGGTGGTGGAAATGATGTTGGAATGGCAATCGTAAGACATCCAGATGTCGATTTGATAAGTTTTACTGGTTCAACAGCGGTTGGGAAAATTATTTCAAAAGAAGCATCAGATACATTAAAGCGTGTCTCACTTGAGATGGGTGGGAAAAATGCTCAAATTGTTCTTGAAGATGCGAATCTTGAACTTGCTCTTGATGGAATCTTGTGGGGAGCCTTTGGAACAGCAGGACAGAGATGCACCGCTACAAGTAGATTGATCTTACATGAGGCAATTTACGATCAATTTATCGAAATGTTTGTCGAAAGGGTCAAGAAGTTGAAAGTTGGAAATGGACTTGATGAATCGACCGAAATGGGTCCAATTATAAATGAAGCTCAATTGAACAAAATTCATCAATATGTTGAAATTGGAAAACGGGAAGGAGCGAAGCTATTGATTGGTGGACATAGGTTGACGGGTGGAGAATATGATAAAGGTTGGTTTTATGCACCAACAATTTTTACCGATGTGCATCCGAAGATGAGGATAGCGCAGGAGGAAATTTTCGGTCCTGTTTTGTGCGTTATAAAGGTTAAATCTTTTGAAGAAGCAATTGAAGTTTTGAACGATTCGGCTTATGGTCTATCTTCATCGATTTATACAAGAGATGTGAACAAAGCTTTTAAAGCGATTCGCGACATTCAAGCTGGGATTACATATGTTAACGCTCCAACGATTGGTGCGGAAACGCATCTTCCATTCGGTGGCGTTAAACAGACCGGAAATGGGCATCGCGAAGGAGGGTGGACCGTTTTTGACTTCTTTACAGAGATAAAAACTGTTTACATCGACTACGGCGATAAATTGCAAAGGGCACAGATAGATACATATAAAGAATAAAAATTTTGTTTCTCATTTCCAGATGATTTTGTAGCCCGTTTTTTCAAAAGATGGCGCAGATGTTGAGGCGAAAGATCATTCATTGGACAATTTGGTAAATTTTTTTCTGTAGCGGTGAATTATCATTTGCTTGTGCATAGAGGCCCCGAGGGACGACAGGTTGATAAACTTTATTTAAAAAATTGAAATCTTGAATTTATCCTTTGCCTTGTTTATATTTTTGTGTTTCCACTAGAAAGTCAAACAAAAGGTTAACCTGAATAGATGCCGGAGTTTGTTCATCTTCATAATCATTCTCATTATAGCATTCTTGATGCGATAAGCACCATAGATGGAATAATCGAGTCAGCGGTTCAGAATAAAATGTCCGCTGTTGCTTTGACGGATCATGGTGTTTTGTTTGGCGCACTTGAATTTTATATCAAAGCAAAGGAGGCGGGTATAAAGCCAATAATTGGAAGCGAGGTTTATATCGTAACAGACGGTTCAAGATTTGACAAGACGAAAGGAAGTAGGGATGAAGAATCTGATTTAGCTGTAAGACAGAGAAGGACACATTATAATCATCTTGTTTTGCTTGCGAAAAATGAGATAGGATGGAAAAATTTAATCAAACTTATAACGATCGGGCATGTTGAGGGATTTTATTATAAACCGAGAATTGATTTGGAAATCCTTGAAAAACATCGTGAGGGTTTAATTGCTCTTTCATCCTGCATCGGTGGGGTTGTCTCTGCCCATTTGGTTGATGGTGATTACGAAGGGGCGAAGAGGATGGCGATTAAATTTAAAGAACTTTTTGGAGACGATTTTTATCTTGAGATTCAAAATCATTTCATAGACAAGGAAATCCCAGTTCTTCAAGGCATGCCCCGACTTTCAAAAGAACTTGGGATAAAACTTGTTGCGACGAACGACTGTCATTATATCAAACAAGAACATGCAGTTCCTCACAACATTTTTATATCAATTCAAGATAAAAACTCGGTTCGGGATATTTATCAATTGAAATATGGGACCGATCAAGTTTACTTCAAAAACGCTGATGAGATGTATAAAGCATTTAAAGATTTTCCTGAGGCGCTTGAGACGACACTTGAAATAGCCGGAAAGTGCAATCTTGAAATTGAACTTGGCAAAAATTACCTTCCGCATTTCCCGATACCTGAATCCGCTGGCGTTAAAACCCCCGGTGAATACTTGGAAAAACTCGCATGGGAAGGATTACAAAGGCGATATAAAACTATAACTAAGGAGATTGAAGATAGGTTAAGATATGAACTTGATGTTATAAAAAAGATAGGTTTTTCGACTTATTTTTTGATCGTTCAAGATTTTATAAATCAAGCGAAAAAAATGGGCGTTGCTGTTGGTCCGGGGCGTGGCTCAGCAGCTGGTTCGCTTATCTCGTATGCGCTTGGAATTACAAACATCGACCCATTGAAATACGGTTTGCTCTTTGAAAGATTTTTAAATCCGGAGAGAGTTTCAATGCCTGATATCGATGTCGACTTTGCCGATGACAAAAGGGAACTTGTAATCGATTATGTCAAGAAAAAGTATGGAGAAAAATCCGTTGCACAGATAATTACTTTTGGAACGCTATCTTCTCGTGCAGTTATAAGGGATGTCGCAAGGGTGCTTGGGATATCGCTTCAAGTTGTGGATTCAATAACGAAGAATATACCCCTTCAGTTAGGAAAACCATTAAGTTTAAGCGAGGCCCTTGAAAAAGTCCCGGAACTTGAGTGGTTGAAGAACACCGCTGATCCAAAACTTAAAGAATTGGTTCGATATGCGCTTGTCCTTGAGGGTTTAAATCGCCATCCTTCGACGCACGCTGCTGGAATTGTGATCGCCCCAAGAGATATAAGCGATTATGTTCCACTTTATCAAACGCCACAAACTGAGTTGATGACACAATTTGACAAAGATTATCTTGAAAAAGCCGGGCTTTTGAAAATCGATATACTTGGGCTGAGAACCCTTACGGTTATAGTTAACACTTTAAAGCTGATAAAGCAGAATTACGGGATCGAAATAAACATAGACGAAATCCCGCTTGATGATGAGAAAACTTACCAACTTTTAGGTGAAGGGAAAACGGTTGGAGTTTTCCAATTTGAAAGTTCCGGGATGCAGGAGTATCTGCGAAAATTGAAACCAACAAATTTGAATGATCTTGCGGTTATGAACGCTCTTTACAGACCGGGCCCGATGGAGATGATAGATGATTATATCGATAGAAAACATGGAAGAAAACCGGTTGAATATATTCATCCAAAGCTTGAATCAATTTTAAAGGAGACATTTGGAATAGTTGTATATCAAGAGCAGGTTATGCAAATTGCAAATCAAATAGCCGGTTTTTCTCTTGCTAAAGCTGATTTAATGAGAAGAGCGATGGGAAAAAAAGATAAGGAGTTGATGGCTAAACAGAGGGATGAATTTATCGAAGGCGCAGTTAAAAATGGGGTTGATAGAAAAATTGCCGAAGCAATTTTCGATATGCTTGAGAGATTCGCTTCCTATGGCTTTAACAAAAGCCACGCTGTAGCGTATGCTTATTTAGCTTATCAAACTGCATATCTAAAGGCTCATTTCCCAGCTGAATTTATGGCTGCGACGATGTCAAGCGAATTGAATAACACTGATAAAATTGTTCAGTTTATCGAAGATTGTAGAAAGATGGGGATAAAGGTTCTACCACCGGATGTGAATGAGAGTAACCTTGATTTCACAGTCATAGATGATAAAACAATAAGATTTGGTCTTGGGGCGATAAAAAATGTTGGTGAAAATGCGGTGAATGAGATAATTCGTGCGAGAAATGAAGGTGGAAAATTTAAGAGCTTGTTTGATTTTTGCGCGAGAGTTGATTTAAGAGTTGTAAACAAAAGGGCGATCGAGAGCTTAATTCAAGCAGGAGCGTTTGATTCACTAAATTGTGGTCATAGGGCGCAGTTGCTTCAGGCAGTTGAAATGGCGATGAATTACGGTGAAAAAGTTAAAAAAGATAAGAAAAATGGACAAGTTGCTTTATTTGATTTGTTTGGCGATGAATTGAACGAGGAAAATTATCCGCCGCTCCCGGATGTAAAAAAATGGAGTGAGATGGAAAAACTTTCTTACGAGCGAAGCGTCCTTGGATTTTATGTTTCTGGTCACCCGTTGATGAGGTATTTTGATGATGTTCAAACTTTTTCTACAGTAAGACTTGGCGATCCAGACTCAGTTGAGGGGGAACAGATCGTTCGCGCTTGTGGCGTAATTACGAATATGACGGTAAAACTTGATAAAAATAAAAATCAGATGTTGATATTCGAACTTGAAGATTTTACTGGGAAAGCGGAATGCGTTGCTTTTAGCGAAGTTTATAAAAATTATTCAAGGCATCTTGTGATCGAGGGACTTGTTATGGTTGTAGGCGAAGCTAAAAAACATGGGAATTCGCTTAGAATTCAAGTTAAGGAAGTTTATCCTTTAAGCGATGTTAGAGAGATTTTTACTTATAAAATTGTTGTAAGTGCGAGTAAAAATGAGCCCGCTGAAAAAGTTGAACGCCTTGCACAGATTCTTAGAAATTCCGAAGAAGGGAATTGCCTTATCGAGATCGATGTTAAGGATAATGGAACTTTGATTCAAAGATTTGAAATCCAATACGCACTTGTCAAACCAAATTCAAATTTGATCAATGCATTAAAAGAATTGTTTGGTGCTGAGAACATTAAACTAATTCCAAAATAAAAAAGGAGATAAAATGGCGAAAAACATTGTTGAACTCACAGATGCTAACTTTGACGAGGAAGTCCTTAAATCTGACAAAATTGTCCTTGTCGATTTTTGGGCTGAATGGTGCGCCCCGTGTAGGATGATCGCTCCAATAATTGAGGAAATCGCAGTTGAATACGCAGACAAGTTAAAAGTCGGAAAATTAAATGTCGATTATAATCCAAGAGCAGCTATGAGATATGGGATAATGAGCATCCCAACGCTTATGCTTTTCCAAAACGGTCGAGTCCTTGAACAAATCGTAGGCGCTATGCCGAAGCGTAATCTCTTAGCTCGGCTTGAAAAATATCTCCAACCGGTATAATAATCAGGGAGACTTTACGTCTCCCTTTTTTGCTTTTAATAAAAGCGGAGATATTAAGATATGATAAGAGTCCTCTTCCTTTGCACAGGAAATTCATGTAGAAGCCAAATGGCCGAGGGTTTGCTCAGGCATTTTGGAAACAATAAATTTGAAGTTTTTTCTGCTGGTGTGAATCCATCATTTGTCCATCCGCTTGCGATCAAAGTTATGAAAGAAATTGGAATAGATATTTCGAACCATAGATCTAAAAGTGTAACTGAATTTCTTGGGCAAAGCTTTGATTATGTTATAACCGTTTGTGATAAAGCTAAGGAGTCATGTCCAAACTTTCTTGGGCAAGTTAGGAAAATTCATTGGAGTTTTCAGGATCCGGCAGAGGCAAATGGAAGTGAAGAGGAAAGATTGAAAGTATTTGAAAAAGTTCGCGACGAGATAAAGGAACATATTCTTTCGTTTATAAAGGAATTGGAAACAAGATCTGAGTAATTGGGAATGCTTTTAGCAATTGACATTGGAAACACCCATACTGTTTTTGGAATTTATAAGGATGGAAAATTACTTCAAGATTGGAGAGTTTCGAGTCAGGTTGCAAGGACCGAGGATGAAGTATGGCTTCTTGTTAAGTTTTTCTGTGGCGACTTAAATATAAATGTGGGTGAGATAACTGGAGTTGGAATTTCATCCGTTGTTCCAAACTTGACGGACATTTTCGTTTGGATGAGTCAAAAGCATTTGAATATAGAGCCAGTTGTTATTTCATCTGAGCTTGACCTTGGGATAAAAATTTTATATGATGACTCAAGCGCTGTCGGAGCGGATAGATTATGCAACGCGGTTGCTGGTTTTGTTAAATACGGTGGACCCGTGATAATTGTTGATTTTGGAACTGCAACGACTTATGATGTTGTATCTGAAAAAGGTGAATACCTTGGCGGGGTTATAGCTCCGGGACTTGAGACAAGCGCTGCTGAACTTCATAGAAGGGCAGCGAAACTTCCAAAAATTGAACTTCACTTCCCAAAAGATGTCATAGGTAGAAATACAATCTCAAGCATGCAATCGGGGATTATGTATGGCGCTGTCGATGCTATGGAGGGAATGGTGAGAAGAATTAAAAATATCATTGGGCAAAACGCAAAAGTTATAGCAACAGGCGGACTTGCAAAGATAATAATTAAACATACAAATGTGATTGATTTCTTCGAACCCTCGCTTGTGCTTGATGGAATCTGGATAATTTATAACCGATTGAAAAATTTCATTCAATGATCTTTACAAATTTCTTTTCAGAAAGAGCGACATCAAGCAATTCGTAAACTTTCACTGACTCGGTTTTCCCTTTTACATTTATTTCGCCAAGTTCTCTTACTTTTACGAAATCTTTAACCTTGTTATATGTGTATTCGCTTATGATTATGTTTGTTCCGAAGTTTTTATTCGCCGCTTCAAGTCTTGCCCCAAGATTTACGCTATCGCCTATGACTGTGTAATTAAACCTTCCATACCCACCAACGTTTCCCACGATCATTTCACCTGTATTTATCCCAATTCTCATATAAAACAGAGGTTTACCTTCCAATTCCCATTTGAGTTGTGATTTTTGAAGTTCAAACTGCATCTTTAAAGCACACAAACAAGCTCTCAAGGCATGGTCTTCATAGTAAATTGGTGCTCCCCAAAAAGCAACTAAGGCGTCACCTATATATTTATCAAGCGTCCCACCATATCTGAAAACAACTTTTGTCATAGTTTCGAAATATTCGTTAAGTTGATTAAAAACAAACTCAGGGGGATAAGTTTCGCTTATAGATGTGAATTCCCATAAATCTGTAAATAAAACTGTCATTTCCCTTTTTTCACCACCAAGTCGAACAAGTTCAGGGTTTGTAATAAGTTGATTTACAACAGATGGATGAACATAATAGCTAAAAATTTTTTTGATGATGACCTTTTGTTTTCTTTCTAAGAAGTATTGATAAGCAACCGAGCCTGTGTAAGTTATAACCCCACCAAGGATTGGAGATATCGTTGGCAAAATTAAGCCTTTTTTAAAAATTAAGATTGTAAAATAGGCCCATACAAAAAAGATAAAAATCAAACCTAACACGATCAGAACCTCGAGAAGAAATTCCGGTGAAATTTTAAGACGCCTTATGCTTAAAATAGCCAGAAAGATAAGAAACGATATACCATAGGTTATCAAAAAAGTCACAAGCCATGAAGTTTTTCGGATAAATTTTTGCTCAACTATCGTTGCGATCGCGTTTGCGTGAATTTCAATGCCATACATTAAATTGCTTTCATCTTTAACAAACGGGGTTGGGAGTAAATCCCCAAGTTCTCCCTTGAACTCAGGAACAGCGCTACCAATTATCACAATTTTATCTTTAAACGTTTCCTCATGTAAAAACCCGTATTCTGGGTCGTCAAATGTATTTATATCACCATATTTGAGCTCGTCTTTGGTTTTAAAATCTTTATCATCGAGGACATCTATAAGGCTTACATATCTAAATGTTCCTGCTGGTCCTGCATAATTTATAAGCCAAGTTTTATCATCGAATTTTGGAACTTTTATATGGCCGATCTTGAAGAAGCCGTTATCGAAGGGAGTTTTCGGGGGGAGGTCGTAAACCGAATCAATTGTTAACTTATAATATGAAAGCAAAGTTGCAAGCCCTAAGCTTGGGAAAATCGAATCCGCAATCTCAAACACTGGCACATATCTTCTACAAACTCCATCATAATCTCTAATTACTTCAACTATGCCTGGGAGCGAATTTGGCGTTTCAATGAATATATTTCGCAGAAGATTTTTTGTCTCGATTAATTTACCTTTTGCTCTGATATCTTTAGTTTCCCTTCCAGCAAGTATAACATTTCCTGCTTCTTCTATCGCTTTTCTAAATTCATTGTCATTTTCTGGGTTTAAATCAGGTGCGTCGAAGTTGATATCGAAGACGACAACACGAGCACCAGCCTTTTTAAGATTTCTCAATAACCTCGCATAATAGCTTCTTGGCCATGGCCACTTGTGCGGAGCTCTATCAAGCGATGATTCATCAATTGCGACGATGACAAATTCCGATGACTCGGCGTATCCGGAAAGTAGTCCCCGATAATTAAATCTTAAATCAATCGTCTTGAGTTCAACACCTTTTAAAATTGGTATATATTCAGTTGTGATGAAAGCGATAACCGAGCTTATAAAAGTGATGAGAAATAAAGCGCCCCAAAACTTGGCTTTTTTCTTATCTTTCATATCAAAAGCTAATCTTGTAAGTTATGTATGCGACTATATCGATATAACTGTAAAACAGCAAATTACAGTTGAAGTTCAAAGTTTGATTTCTCGCTATCGCATATTCTCCGCCAAAATAAATGTAGAGTCTTTTTAAATTTCCAAAACTTGGAGCTAAATTGCCCCAAACTCTTATGTCTTTAAACCTGTAATCAGCCCCGACACCCAGCGAAACATAATTAAACTTCTCATCTCTTGTCCCGATGAATTTCCCCGTAGAATCAAAGATGGGACGTTTGAAGTTTGAATTATTTAGAACAAACAGAAAATTTCCACGTAAGTTTTCCTTTATATCCGAGTAAAGCGAAAGAGAAAAATTCGTATTTTTGAGATCAGAATTTAACACTGTTTTATCATCCGAGCCAGTGATTGAAAAACTAAAGTTAACGCGGTTTCTGAAGATAAGCTCAAAGTTATGACTTATATCAAAGCTTAGTTTATCTACTTTGACATTTAAAGCTTTCAAAGTATCTGAAGGTGAAAGTCCGTTGTCACTTGTCGACCGCGAATATGTTAACGATAAACTTGGGAGATTCGCAAGCGGTGAATACATCGCTGAAACCTCAAGATTTACGAATTTCGTCGTATAATCTCGTTGTTTTTTAGTATTGTCATTCAAGTTTTCAAATCTTAAGGTTAAAAACACTTGATTTTTCAACAATCGCAATCTATCAAAAATCTTAAAGCCTTGAATATCCTGCCTAAGATACGGTTGCCCAAACGAAAGATACTCGTTACCATGGAAGATATAATCAAACTTGAAAAAGTTTCCGAAGTAATTTAAATTTATCCCAACTTCATAAGCAAGGGATGAAAACCCGAGCGGATTAATAGGAACTATATATTGATTTAGTGGAACAAATTTTTCAATCAATGGACGATATTTTTTCAAATCGTCCCTTAAACTTGGTGTGTCCTTTAATATGGAGTCAATATCCGCGTCGGTCCAACTTCTTGCTTTTAGATTTTCATTTCTTATGCTTAAAGCACCTTGCGCTCTTATTTCGGTTCTTGCGTTATCAAATGAAAGCAAAAGGTTGGGGCCAAATACGACGTTTTTCTGGGGATTGCCTCCGTATTTTATCGACGCCTTATCATCTTCTGAAACAAGATAAGTAAAACCAAGTTCGAACGCTCTTTTGTATTTAAACGCTGGTTTGATCGCGAATAGATTTCTGCTAAATGTCCCGTAATCGTAAACCAGGATTTTCTTGTTTGTCGTATCGTAAACGCTATTCGTAGGAAGGGTTTCAGATAAGCTATCGATCGGAATTTCTTTTATAACCGAACCTTCTATCCTTCGCCTCGTCTGCCCATTTACAACCTCAATCTGAAAGTATCTTAAATCGACCTTACCATAAAGCCCTCTTACTCTATAACCACTTAAAACAAGTGGAGAGAAGTTTGGATAAACATCGCCAAACCCAATTCTTACCCAATCAAGCAAATTGCCTTCTATTAAGAATCTATGCTGAGGTTGAATTGTTGAGTGTTCTTCGCTTGTCAAATATAGATTTGAATTTAAATTGAGGGGTCCATAGTTACTGTTGAAGTTTGCTCTACCACGAACATAAAAATGACTCTTTCTCTGAACAGATTCTTCCCTTAGTTCAACTTCAAAGTTAGCCCTGTAATTAATCTTTCTCTCTCTTTCAGCAACCTCAACTGGAGAGATAACTCTGAAGCTCCACGAAGTTTTTGCAACAATTTTATTCGATGTGTCCTTTAAAATTATCGTAACATTGTGGGTGCCCGGTTTAACTAAAAACTTAACATTTTCGGGAACAAAGATGATAATTTCGTTTGATACGACTGACCATTTCGTCACATCGACATTATCAAACAAAATTTGTGATTTTTCCGGGTCAAAATTTTCGATGTTTATAAGTGAGACGGATACGATAAGTTCATCGAGGCGAACACTTGCGTCTTTTTCCGGGCTTAAAATTATGATCTCTTCTGAGATTTCTGGCGTTGATATAGGAATTTGCATAAATTCAAGCGGAGATTCGCCCGGGAAATAACTTAGTTCATTCTTTTTATTTGTAATTTCAAGCAAAATCTCCATCACTGGTGCTTTTACATCTCTGCCCGGGATCGTCACGGTTATAATGTTTTCCTTTGGTCTAAGTATCTCGATGGATTTAAACTGTTCTTCTCCGCTTGCTCTGTAAAATAGCTTAACTTCGGATATTTCTGGTACATTTGTAAGTTCAATTCTAAGTTTTAATGCTTCGCCTCCGACGCCTTTTTGTAAAGGCAGAACGTTTAGGACATACTTCGTCTGTGCGAGGGAAGTTAGATTAAAGATAAAAAGGAGCAGAAAAAAGGCGGTTGTTTTGTTCATGAATTTTATTTCTCTCTTATTTTAATTCGAATTTCTTTTCCTTCCCCAGTTTTACCTCTTATCTCGATTTCTCTTTGTTCAGTTTCTCTTCTTATCTTTTGCAACTTTTGCTGGTCTAATTCTGTCATTGCTCTTGTAGAAATTTCACCTTGCTTAGTTGATATTCCGATCTCCCCCGCTTTTACTGTTCTGCTTATGTTTGAAATTTTGTTAAGGAAGTCGACCTCACCCTCTTTTACCAATAATGTGTCAGCATCAATTCTTGAAATCAAGGCCCCCTCTGTTCCCCTTATCGTTGCAACGGATAAAGGTGTTGTGAATTCAAATTTGCCCTTCACTTTGCTCACCTTAAAATCGACGCCGCCATTTTCAATATTGACTTTACGAGAGTAATTTCCCTTTGGATTTTCCCCAACGATTTCAAGCGTTGTGTTTTCATCCACCCTGAGGAAACTACCGTCGAGAAACTTGATCAAAAGGAATGATTTCTCATCCGTTTTCACGAGCGTTCCGGATTCGAGCCCAAGCCCTTTTTGCGCCAATTTCCAGTCGTTAAGTTTCGGCGGTTTATGAAACGCTTTATTTTTAACAAGTTGAACAATAGCGATAGTTGGGGCATAATTTACAAGAGCAAGGAATAAAATTGAGATAATTGAGATCGCCCAGATTTTTAAAATTTTCTTGCGCATTTTGCGAACCCAAAATTTTATTTTTCTTCAATTTCTATTATTTCATATCCGTTGCTTTTGAGAAGCTCCAAAATCTCAGTAAACTCGGAAGGCGTTGCTGGTCTTCCATTGATTAAAATTACAAGGTCAGAAGTGATTTTGCTTAATAAAGAAGCAATTTCAGTATTCCCGCTTTGGTTTAGGGCATTTATCAATTCCCCAAGATTTTTTGCCTGCTCCGGGGTTAATGTTATATGAGTTGTAATTGGTTGACCAAGTTTAACATTAAAACTCCATATCTCACTTCTTATTTCCTCTGTCCCGCGACTTCCATAGATTTGAGACTTTACAAACCAGAGGTATGTTTTGGCATCTTCGAGCGGTAGCGCTTCCCGCAGATATTGAACTTGAGTATCATTGGTTTTAAATTTCCACCTTAAATTTTTATCCCCCGAAACAACTTCTTCTGGCGTCTCTTGATCAGGGAGTTTCTCATAAACATAGATTTCAAATTCTTTCAAATAAGGCGCTATCCATTTGAAAATGGGGAATTGCGTTCGCACCTCCGATTGATAACCAGGCAATACAAGATCAATTCTCGACGGAGCAGTTATCTCATAAATCTTTTCCCACAAATCAAGAACAGAGAATTCATCTTTGCTGAGAATTTGTATCAGAAATCTATAAGTCCCCGCAGGCAATTTCCCTGTCGATTGAGCGATTTCTTTTATTCGTTTTATTTTATCTTCGTAAATCTGCGTTCTATTTTTATCGCTTTTTATGCTCGTTCTACCAGAGGCAAGATCTTGGTTTGTAAAGCTCAAAATTTTATCAACTCTAAATGGTAAACTCCAAGCATCAACAAAAATATTTTCTGGTTCACCGCCAACTTTTGCAAATACTTGAAAATGTAGCTTAACCTCAACAGTTGTGTCACTGGTTATAGTTACGGTGAATAAAAGTGGGAGATCGCTTAATTTGCTTACATCGAGATCCGCAATATTTACCTGATCAAGCGTTGCTGGTGCGGAGACTTGAATTCGGACCCCTTGACCAAAGGCTAAAACAGAGAAGATGAGTAGAAATAAAATTACCCTCATGGCATACTCCAAAATTTTATTTTTGTTCGCTTAAAAATTACTCAATGTACAAATTAATGTCAGTGAACGGTGTCACGCCTTAGAAATTGACGATGTCGTTGTATAGCACAAATATCATCAGGATTATCAAAATAATTATCCCAGCCTGTTGAATTGCGATTTTAACCCTGTAGGATAGTTCCCTTCTTATTATTCCTTCGATTGTTAAAATTAGCAAATGTCCGCCGTCAAGCCCTGGAAACGGGAGAATGTTTAGGAAAGCAAGGCTTATGCTCAAGATCGCCATAAATCCAATGAATGCGGTGAGGCCGATATTTGCACTTTGCGTCGCAAACTTCGCAATTCTTATTGGGCCGGCTATTCCCTTTTGAACCGGGATTTTACCTGTGATAAGCTGTTTTATACCATTTATAGTAAGGGCTGAAACTCTATAAGTTTCCTTCGCTCCAATCCAAAGCGCTTCAAATAAATCGTAGCTTTCCTTTTTAACCGGACCATTATAAGAGCTTGTTATTTGCACCCCGATCCTTCCATCCAGATCTGGTATAATTTTTTGCTCGAAAATTTTATCGTCGCGCTTGACCTTTAATGCTACTTCTTTTCCTGCATTTGATTTTATAATTGATGTTAGTTGAGCTGGGTTATATATCTTTTCTCCGTTGACCGAGACGATGATGTCTTTCGGTTGTAGTCCAACTTTTTCTGCGGGTCGATTTGGTTCAACCGCGAGAACCATCACTTCAACATATCTTGGTAAAATTCCAAGTATTTCCTCTGATGTTGTAAATTCGGAGATTTTTACACGAGGGATCGAGATGAAAAGTTTTTGATTTTCGCGTTGGACTTCAAAATTTAAATCTTTCGATAAATCGTCAACAAACGCTATTCTTAATATATCGTCCCAGTAATTTATCTTTTTACCATTCAAGCTTAGAATTTTGTCTCCTTCCCTGAAACCAGCTTCAAAAGCAGGGGAATTTGAAATCACATAACCAACTTCGTTCACATCTCTGAATGTTTTTCCCTGGATCATAAATATTGCCCAAAATAAAAACACAGCAAGAAGCATATTCATAATAACTCCAGCAGTGATGACAAAAAACTTTTGATAAAACGGCTTGCTTCTGAATTCATATGGCTCGGGTTTTGAATTTGCAAATCCAGTATCTAAACTTTCGTCGACCATCCCTGCTATCTTAACATATCCGCCAAGCGGAAATGCGGAAATTCTATAGTCAGTATCACCAATTTTCTTTCCAATTAGTCTCGTCCCGAATCCGATTGAGAAAACTTCAACCTTCATCTTTGAAAGTTTTGCTGCTATAAAGTGGCCAAATTCGTGGACAAGGACGAGAACGCCAATTGTTATTGCGAAGTAAAATATTGTTTTTAAGACCTCCATTTCAATCAGTTCCCTCCAAATTTTTTACGAATTTTCTAGTTTCGTGATCTGCATTAAAAATATCTTCAAGGTCTGGGTCAAATTTTGGTTTATGAGCGTCAAGTGCTAGTTTTATTATCTCTGGTATTTTCGTAAACTTTATTTTTCCGTTGAGAAAAGCCTCTACAGCGATTTCATTCGCAGCGTTTAAAACTGTTGGATAAGTTCCATTAAGTTTGGCAACTTCATATGCAATTTTCAAACATTCAAATTTATCAAGGTCTGGTTCAAAAAATGTGAATTGACCAAGTTTGACGAAATCGACCCAACCATAACTTGCTGGAGTTCTATCTGGATATGTGAGAGCGTATTGAATCGGTATCTTCATATCCGGAACGCCAAGTTGAGCCTTTATCGAGCCATCGATGAATTCAACCATTGAATGAATTATTGACTGCGGATGGATTAGAACTCTAATTTTATCAACGCTTAAGCCAAAGAGCCAATGTGCTTCTATAACCTCGAGCCCCTTATTCATCAAAGTTGCAGAGTCAATGGTTATCTTATTTCCCATTTTCCAGTTTGGATGTTTCAAGGCTTCCTCAACAGTTACATTTTCAAGTTCGTTTTTTTCTTTGTAGAGAAATGGTCCACCAGATGCGGTTAAAATTATTCTATGAACGTTTGAAACATTCTCTCCAACGAGGCATTGAAAGATTGCGTTATGCTCGCTATCGACGGGAATTAATTCTACATTATTTTCTTTCAAAAGTTTCATAATGATTCCGCCTGCTACGACGAGGGTTTCTTTATTTGCAAGAGCAATTCTTTTTTTATTTTCAATTGCTTTAATGGTTGGTTTAAGCCCTGAAAATCCAACAAGCGAGTTCAACACTATGTCAACATCGTCTCTGCTTACAATCTCAAGTAATCCTTCCTCTCCAGCAAGAACTTCAATCTTTTCATTGATCAGCTTTGAAAATTCAGCTGCTTTTTCCTTATCGAAGATTGCGACGCCTTTTGGTTTCAAAAGGTTTACCTGCTCAAGGAGAAGATTTGTGTTTTTATTAACCGCTAGATAAGAGACCTTGAATTTGTCTTGAAAATTTAAAATCACATCTATTGCGTTCCTTCCAATTGATCCAGTTGAGCCCAAAATAGCTATTCTTTTCATTGCAATTGGTTGAGGGAAGTTTTTTAGAATAAATTTGCTAAAGACAATTTATAAAACCACACAAAATAAAACAAATTAGATATCTAGCTCCATACCTTCCGCTGCGACGAGGAGATTGAATTTATATTTTCTTTTTTTGATCTCATTTTTGCAATGGTTATAAATTTCATCGATCATATTATCTGTGTGCATATGGTCATGATGGAACAAAAGAAGTCGTTTTGCTTTGCCTTCGTGCGCAATTCTCAGCGTAAATAAATAATGTGAATGCCCCCAGCCAACTTTTTCAATGTATTCCTCAGGTGTGTAAGTTGTATCATGAATCAAAAGGTCTGCACCTTTCACAAAATCAAAAATTCTCTTGTTCGGGTCACCGGAGATATTGTTAAATCTTTCCACAACTTCTTTTTCCCAATTTAAAAGATATGGTGTCACCTCTCTATCGAAAGGTTCGTTGTCGCTTATGTAGACAATGGTTTTATTGTTAAAGGTTATTCTATATCCAAGTGTAAAACCTGGGTGATTGACATATATTGTTTGAACGGTTGCGTCGTAAATTTTGAATTCTTCCTCTCCAACTTGTAAAAACTTTATATTTGCTTTTAGCTCGCTTAACTTCACCGGGAAATAAACCCTGTCCATTTGGTCTGCGACGATTTGTTCAAGCGTTTTCGTCCTGGCTCCAGAACCAACTATTGTAAATTCATTTCCCGAGATAAAAAGTGGTTTAAAAAATGGAAAGCCTTGAATATGATCCCAGTGTGGATGTGTTATTAAAATATGGGCGCGGATTGATTCGCCTTTTCGAATAAGATAATTCCCGAGATTTTTTATTCCGGTTCCGGAGTCAAGAATTATTAAATTGTTGTCGTCGAGTTTAAGTTCAACACAGGGAGTATTCCCCCCATAGCGAACTGTTTCTTTCCCCGGAGTGGGAATTGAACCTCTACATCCCCAAATTTTTAACTTCATAACTTACCCCCTTTAAGTTCTTATATTCTTTTGAAAGTTCAACGTAATGAATCGCTGACTCCTCAAGCGCTTTTCTTTCATCTTCCGTCAACTCTCGGACAACTTTTGCTGGGACGCCGGCAACGAGAGTTCCTTCCGGGACGACGAATCCCTGTCTTACCAACGAACCCGCTGCAACAAGAGAATAGGGTTTAACCTCAGCCCCATCAAGAACAATAGCCCCCATACCAATTAAACATTTATCACGTATCACCGCACCATGTAAGATTGCCCCATGACCAACAGTCACATCATCCCCGATTATCAATGGATATTTATCAGTTGTAACATGAAGAATGCATCCATCTTGAATGTTTGTTCTTTCGCCAATTCTTATGTAGTTAACATCGCCCCTAATTACAGCATTGAACCATATATTTGAATCCTTCCCAATTATCACATCGCCAATTACGACTGCGCCATCCGCCATGAAGACTGATTCGTCTATTACTGGGAATTTACCCCTATAAGACAAAATTTTCATAGCTCAATTGTTTTTTATTTTTGAGATTGTTTCCAATTCCCATTTAAACTTTTCAATTCAACCACGACGCTCCCAAGCAGAACTTTTAACTTTCCTTTTAACGGTATCGCTCTTTCATCAGCACTTATCCATCCGACGAAATCACCAGTTAATCCAAAGAGGCCAATATAATTTGCTTTACCATTGATCTCATATGCATCCACCGACTCGTCCATTGCCTCCACTTTAACTTTTGTCTTTTTATTGCCGAAATTTATTAACGTGATGCCTTTTACTCCTTCGATAAATGTCGGCAAAATTACAGTTTTATTTAAGTATGCATTTGAACGAGCATAATAAAAAAGAGATGGTCCATCGCAATACATCGTTGATATTTTCACTGTGTCTATTTTGATTCCCCTTGTATTGTTTTTGAAATCATGATAACTTTTTTCAACAATGTAAGCTGGGTAGCTTTCAACAAGTTTATATTTAACGCTTTGATAATACTTTCCCTCTCTCAACTCGCTATGGTATTCTCTAGCAATGAATTTCGAATCGAAAACCGCTTCAAAATCCGCATGTATATCATCAATAAATGGGAAAGCATAGGAATCTATTCTTACTTTAACTTTATAAAATTCTTTCCCGTTATCAATGAACTTGTCCATAACTTTGAACTTTATCTGACCAAGTTTGAAAAAAAGATATTTGACCTCATAAACAAGCTCTTCGCCTATTTGAATGAACGATGTGTCAAACGGTTTTGTGAATTTCTCAAATTCCTGCTGGACAGAAGTCGCAAAGCTCAAGGTTAAAATAAGCGCAATGATAAACTGCATAGTTTATTCTTCAGATTTAGAAGCTTTTCTTTGTGTTCTACGTCTTGGCGCGAGCCTTTCCTCTAACTTTGCCTCAAGCTGTTGTTGTGCAGAGATTATTCTTTCCTCTAGTATTCTTTGATATGCGACCACTTCGCTTGTTTGTTGTTTGAGGACATCTACTACTGTCTTCAAATCGTTTGTCGTGACCTCAATTTTCCCGGCGGTGTTTTCAAAATTATCAAGTATATTCTTCTCAACCGACTTAGTTAATTTTGAAAGATTTAAAATTCCAACCGCAATTCCAGCAGCTAGAACTATCACAATTATAAACCCAACTATGAGTGTGGCTCTGTTTGTGGCGACTTTTGATAAAACCTGTTCAAATTTTGCTATGCTTTCATCAACTTTGGATGAAACCTCTTTGACCCCAATGTTTACTTCACCAACAGACCTTTTAACATCCCCAATTTCATTTCCAACCGCCGAGACTTTCTCTTCAAACTTTGAAATTCGATTTCTCAAATCCCTATTTTGTCCTTCTACTCTGCTGATTCTTTTTTCGATCCACTCTGTTGAAGATGAAAGAGAAGAGACTTTTGAATCGAGCTTTTCAATTTTTGAAGACAGCTCGTCTCTTATTTGATTTACACTTTGGCTTAATTTTTGGTCGAATTCACCACGGAGTGCATTGACGTTTTCCTTTAGAGAACTATCCATTGCTTCGAGTTTTTTCATGACATCGTCGACAGAATACTTCGTCGGTTGTTGAGCTTGAGTGAAGAGATTTGCAGAAAGAACGACAATTAGAAAAAATAACAATTTGAATTTCATTTTTTCACCCGGAATTTATTTTTTAAGTAAAAGGCTCCACGCAAAAACGGGAGCCATTAAAATCATTTGCCACTTGCGAGAAGTTCTTCTGCCTGTGGTAATACTTCAAGTGCCTTCTGGAACTGCTCGTCAACATCAAGCATCACCAATGACCAGCCTTCATTTCTCCAAATATATCTGGCGATATGTGCTTTCAAAATCGCTTTTATGTAAGGTAAATCTTTTTGATATTGTTGCTCATCCCACTTTATCCCTTTTGAAATGACGAAATTTTTGAAGTCGTTGAGCATTTCATCCGTTATATTGAAATTGCGTTTGAAAAGTTCAAGGTTATTGCCATACTTGCTTCTTATCTCATTGCCATTCTTGTCCATAAAGTTGGAAATAAAGATATAAAACAAGTTTTGTCTTCTTATATCAACAGAAAGATCGGTTAAAGTTTGAGTTCTGACAAAGAAATCCGGGGCGATTCCACCACCGCCATATACGGGGCGATTTAAAACTTTGGTGAAATACGCTGTTTTGCTTGTGTCTTTTCTTTCTGTTGACGAAGCATACTTTTTACCTTCATAAGGTTTCTGGATTAGCCTACCGCTTGGCGTATAGTATCTTGCGGTTGTCAATCTTATCGCGGAACCATCGTTCAATGGGAATTGTCTTTGGACAAGACCTTTGCCGAAGGTTGTATCTCCGACGATCAATCCTCTATCCCAATCTTGGATTGCACCAGCGATTATTTCGCTTCCAGAGGCGGTGCCTTGATTTATGAGGATTACAACCGGGGTATTTTCAAACGTTCCTTCGTTAGTTGAGTAAAATTCTTCATTGTATTCGGGCAATCGTCCTTTCGTGTAAACGATAAGTTTTCCTTTCGGGAGAAATTCGTCTGCGAGTTTAACTGCTTCAGAGAGTAGACCACCTGGATTGTTTCGTAAGTCAAGGATGAGTTTATTCATTCCTTGTGTTTTGAGCTTTTGAACAGCCTCTTTGAATTCGCGATCGGTTGTCTCAGAAAACCTGTTTATGCTGATGTAACCCACATCCTTTGTAACCATCACCGCAGCATCGACGCTGTAAATGGAGATTTTATCTCTTGTTATCACATAATCGATCGGCCCTTTCACCCCAGGTCTTAAGATAGTAACTTTAACTTTTGTCCCTTTTGGACCGCGCAATTTCCTTATCACATCTTCATTCTTTAATCCAATAGCAGGTTGATCGTCTATTTTGACTATCTTATCTCCAGCCATTATCCCAAGTTGTTCACTTGGTCCACCGGCGATGGGCGAGACAACATTTATTGTATCGTTTATAATCGTGAATTCAATCCCAATTCCTTCAAAACTTCCCCTTATATCCTCATTCACCCTTTCCATATTTTTTGCGGAGATGTAAACCGAATGTGGGTCAAGGACTCCGAGCATCCCTTCTATTGCTGCTTCAACCAAAGTTTGAGTGTCGATTTTATCGACATAATTTTTTCTCGTTAGATTCAATACATCATTTAACTTCATTATTTGAACATAAATGTCATCGCTTGAAAAGAGGCTGTTTAAGTTCGCCCCTATCACAATTCCAATTATCAAAACTACCACAATTGTCAATGATGAGAACCTTTGCCTGAGCATATTTGCCTACCTCCTAATAGTCTACTTTTATTTTGAAATAAGTTAAAAAATTTTTCTCATATTTTCCAACACCGAAGCTAAGCAAAATGTCCTTCCTCACTTCCCAAAGCAGGTCAAGTCCGAGCCTGTAATTATTTTCAAGAACTCCATCGAGAAATTTTACTTTTTCCGCATCCCAATTCCGATGCCCAAGCTTAAAATCACCACCGACATTTATTATCGAGTCTTGATTCACAACGATGTTTTTCCCATGCCTTATTTTTTCTGCGAAAATCGTTAAGGTTGCTCTTTTTGATAAAAGATAAATAATTTTGACAAAAAAATCATCCGAATTAGGACCTATTTCATGACCCAGGAGAAAATCGTTGTGCGAATAATTGTTTTCGTTGAATCTATGTGAGTAGACGTATGGTTCGATCCTCGTGTATTCAAATATCAAATCTGCATCTTTTATAAAATTGGCAAAGTAAAAGCCGAGTTGATAGCCCAATTGATTTCCATACCAGCCTGTGCCAAGTTTGGAGAAATTTATGTCGTCAATTAGAATTGTCCAGTAGATTTGGAAGTTTTTGAATAAGTTTGATTTAAAATCGAAGCCAAGTAAAGCGTTATCCCTGTCTTGAAGTGAATGTTCTGCGGATTTATAGAAATTAATCGGATTTAGATAAGCAAGCTCCGGGAAACGTTTTGTGTAAGTGACCCCTTCCCACACACCAAAATTGAATTTATCCCAAAAGTTAAAATTAAGCCTGTGCGTTGCAAGATATTTCGAATTTATCACAGTAATATCTCCCGAGATCGTATCCGGTATGCTAAATTTCGCCCCGAGTAGCCATGAATGAAAGAAATCATAAGACACACCTTTGTATTTGAAGCGAATTTTAAAAAAGTCAAAAATTGGCGCTGTTTTTGAGATAAATAATTTCCCTGAGAAACCGTAGCCTTGCGTTATCCATTCCCTTCCAATTTGAAAACTTAGATATTTTGTTTGATACCTTATATACGCTTCTGTAAAGTCGAAGTTTACTGAACCTTCCTCGTTGAATTTATAATTTTGTCTTAATCGAAAATCTTCAAGCGCAAGTTCTTTGCTACCAAATGATTGTCCATCCGTTGATTCAAGGTAAAATCCAAGTTTTCCATCATATGTTCCACGAAGCCGTCCGCCGATCTCTGCAAGTAGGACTTTTGATTCTTTCGAAAATCTAAAATCAAAGTTTGTAAGCACATCGACGAATAAGGAAATGTTTGTATCTCTATATGCGTAAAGATATTTTGCTTTATCCGAGAAAATATCCGATGGTTTCAAACCGTTTTTTAAAATTGCGGTTTCGTAAAAATTCTCAGTTTTAAGTTCATTTTCAAATTCGAGCATCAAAAGTTCAAGATAACTGATTTCCTTCGGGCTTAAATTTTCTCTTTGTATATAAATTTCGCGTAAAAAATTCGCTACCTCGTTTCTTGATAAGGGTAGTGAACCATCATCATAATTTTTAATTATCCCCCTTACCTCCGTTCGTTTCAGAAAATCGTAAACTCTGTGCGATATCGGGACGTTTTCGACTTGTGAGAGGATAATCTGGGCTGGGAGAAGTAGTAGTAGCGTTATAATTCTTTTCATCTTACAGCGTCCCAAACTTTTGAAATTGATTTTTTTAAAAATATAATTGAAATCGAATTTAAAAACCAAAGCACAAAGGTTCGCAAATATCCATATTTTCTATATCTTCTCGGCGATTCATAAATTTTCAAGCCTTTGACATTAATTATCTTTCCAAGACGACGAAGTCGCATATATAGATCAAAATCCTCTCCTGCTGCGAGATTTTCATTGTATCCATTGACTTTGAAAAAAGCTTCTCTTTTTATGACATGGCATTCACCTCTTCCCATGCCGAGTCCGACGATATTTAGCATTGCGAAGAATTTGTTGAGCAGATAATGGAAAATTTTATCTTTTAATAATTCTTCATCGGGATAAACATAAACTTCAAATGAAAGCGCAACAACCGAAGGCAATCTCATCAGGTTGTCGCACAATTTTAAAAAAGTTTCAATATCGCTTATCCTTGCGTCCGCGTTCAAGAAGACGAGGATTTCTCCCTCGGATGCAAAAGCGCCGATGTTTCTTCCAAGTGCTATTGTTTGTTTGATGTTTTCTTCGTTTGTGATGATTTTATCTGCAAAACATTTTGCTATTTCGAGCGTCTTATCCGTGCTCCCACCGTCGCTTATTATTATCTCAAGGTTATATCTTTGTTTTATCTCTTTTGTGAATTTTTTTTCCGCCCAGGTGAGAGTTTTTTCTTCATTGATGGTTGGGATTATCAACGAAAATCGATGCATTTGAGAAATGTTTTTGTTTGTTAATTAAAAAAATGGGGGCATCTTTATGCCCCCTTCAATTGTTTTTCTTATCAAACTGATAAATTCAAATTACAAAATTTTCAACTCTTCAATGAATAAGTCCATTTCCTTTTTGGTTCTTTTTTCGGTCACAGCGATGAGCAAGCCGTCTCCGTAGCCATCGAATTTTGAGATATCAATGCCTGGGAGAATTTTTTTCTGTTGAAGTTTCTTTTTTATCTCAGAAGCTGGGATCGGCGTTTGCACGACAAATTCTTTGAAGAATGGTTGGTTGTATTTTAGTTTGAATCCATTGATTTTTGATATTTGTTCGGCAAGATAATAGCTTTTTTGAAGGCATAACTTTGCTACTTCTCTTAATCCCCGCTTTCCCATCAAAGCCATATATACGGTTGCAGCAATCATCATTAATCCTTGATTTGTGCAGATATTTGAAGTTGCTTTTTCTCGTCTTATGTGTTGTTCTCTTGTTTGAAGTGTAAGCACAAAACCTCTTTCTCCGTCTCTGTCAATTGTTATGCCGGAGAGCCTGCCGGGGATTTTTCTGATTAAAAACTCTTTTACCGCAAGAATCCCAAGATAAGGTCCGCCGAAACTTAATGGAATCCCGAGCGGTTGACCTTCGCCAACAACAACATCAGCACCGTATTCACCGGGTGGAATTAAAATGCCAAGCGATATCGGATCGATGGCAACTATGAATAATGCTCCAACATTATGTGCGAGTTTTTCGATCTCAAAAACATCTTCAATGTTTCCGAAAAAGTTTGGTTGCTGAACCACAACGCATGCGGTTTTATCAGTGACCTTGTTTTTTAAATCATCAATATCGCAAATTCCTGAATCAAATCTTGTTAATTTTATGTCCGCTCTTTTCGGATGGGTATAGGTTCGGATAACCGATAGATAATTTGGGTTGATCGGACCAGCTATTATGACTTCATTTCTTCCTGTATGTCCAAATGCTAAAAGAACTGCTTCTGCAAGCGCGCTTCCACCATCATACATCGAAGCATTTGCTACATCCATTCCCGTTAATCTGCAAATCATCGTTTGATATTCGTAAATCGCTTGCAATGTTCCCTGACTCACCTCAGCTTGGTAAGGTGTGTAAGCAGTGTAAAACTCGGATCTGCTTATTATTGTAAAAACCGCAGATGGAATGAAGTGGTCATAAGCTCCTCCGCCCAGAAATGATATTGCATGGTTTAGGTCAAGGTTTTTTTCGGATATTTCGCGCAGTTCTTTTAAAGCTTCATATTCTGAAAGTGGCTCCGGGAGTTTAAGGTCTTCTTTTAACCTTATTTCGGGAGGGATATCTGAAATTAGCTCTTCAAATGAGGAGACGCCTATCGCTTTTAGCATCTCCTGTCTGTCTTCTTCGGTGTTTGGCACAAATCCCATTTTAATGTGCTCCTTAGGTTTTTAAGATTTACTTACCGATTAGTTTTTTGTAGTCTTCAACGGAGAGAAGGTTGTCAAGTTCTTTTAAATCGCTAATTTTGATTTTAATTATCCATCCCTCCCCATATGGGTCTTTGTTAATTAAATCTGGTGAATCTTTTAATTTTTCGTTAACCTCGATTATTTCGCCTGAGACAGGTGAAAATAAATCCGATACAGCTTTAACTGCTTCAATTGTTCCAAATGATTCAAGTTGTTTTACAACTTTACCAATTTGTGGGAGTTCGACATACACTATGTCCCCAAGTTCGCTTTGAGCGTAGTCGGTTATTCCGACGACGCCAATTTGATTATCTTCAACCCTTATCCATTCATGTTCTTTTGTGTACTTTAAATTTTCCGGGAATTGCATCTTTTTTCTCCTTTTTAGGTTTTAATCTTTCATGTTGAATTTTAGATCGACAAACTTTGTATCGTAATCCACCCCACTTCTGAATTCTGGTGAATCTAAAAGTTTTATGTGAAAAGGTATCGTCGTATGAATTCCTTCAATAACAAATTCTTCAAGTGCTCTTAATGTTCTTGCTATTGCTTCATCTCTTGTTTTTGCATGAACGATAAGTTTGGCAAGCAGTGAGTCATAATATGGTGGGACGACATATTCTTGATAAATGTGTGAATCAATCCTTACTCCATAGCCACCCGGGAAATGAAGTGCTGTTATTTTTCCAGGCGACGGCCTAAAGTTGTTAAATGGATCTTCCGCGTTAATTCTGCATTCGATAGCGTGTCCATTCGGTTTTAATTGCCCCTGTTTGAGGTCGAGTTTTTCGCCAGCAGCGATTTTAATTTGTTCTTTAACTATGTCAACTCCGTAAACCATCTCTGTGACTGGATGTTCTACCTGGATTCGAGTGTTCATTTCCATAAAATAGAATTTTCCATCTTTATCAACCAAGAATTCAATAGTTCCAGCATTTATATATTTGACGCTTTTTGCTCCTTTTATAGCAGCTTGTCCCATTGCCTCGCGTAGTTCGGGAGTGACGATTGGGGATGGTGATTCCTCTATAAGTTTCTGATGTCTTCGTTGAATTGAGCAATCTCTTTCGCCGAGGTGAATAACCTTGCCGTATTTATCAGCGAGGATTTGGATTTCAATGTGTCGTGGTTTTTCGATAAATTTTTCGGTGTAAAGCGATGGATTTCCAAACGCTGCTTCCGCCTCAGCTCTTGCGGTTTGCCAAGCGTTTTCAAGTTCATCATCGTTATGTACTAATCTCATCCCTTTGCCTCCACCCCCAGCGGTAGCTTTTAACATTATCGGATAACCGATCTCATTTGCGATTTCTCTTGCCTTTTCAAGTGTTTCAACGACGCCTTCGCTTCCAGGGATTACTGGAACCCCAGCCTTACGCATTGTTTCTTTTGCAAGCGATTTATCCCCCATGGCTTCGATCGCATCAGGCGTTGGACCGATGAATTTAATACCGGACGATTCACAGATCTCCGCAAACATCGCATTTTCAGCAAGAAAACCATACCCAGGATGGATCGCCTCCGCATTCGTTATCTCGGCTGCAGCAATTATTCGTGGAATGTTAAGGTAACTTTCCTTGCTTGGTCCAGGACCTATGCATACAGCTTCATCTGCAAATCTAACATGGAGGGAATATCTGTCTGCTTCGGAATAAACCGCTACGGTTTTTATCCCGAGTTCTTTACAAGTTCTAATGATCTTTAAAGCGATTTCACCTCTATTGGCAATTAAAATTTTTCTAAACAAAACTTGATGCAGATTTATTTTTCAATCAAGTAATTCTATCAAGAAAAGAGGTTGACCGTATTCGACGGGTTGAGCGTTTTCGACCAAGATCTTGGCAATTCTACCGTGGACATCCGATTCAATTTCGTTCATGAGTTTCATCGCTTCAACTATGCATAAAACTGTGCCAGTGAAAACCTCATCCCCGACTTTAACATATGGTTCTGCATCTGGGGCAGGCGCCCGATAAAATGTTCCAACTATTGGGGATTTTATCTCGTGATATTTTTTGCCAACCTCAACTGCTGGGGCTTCTGCAGTTTCGGCTTTCTTTTCCCCTTTAACCTCAGTTGAGGTGGTTTGCTGAACTTGTGGTGTCACAGATGGAACTTGTGGAACAGGCACCTGAAATTGTGGAAACCCTGTAGGTTGGTAGATCGGAAAAGGAACCGGAATATAGTTTGGGAATGAATTCGTGGCTACAGATGCGTTCGCCTCGACCTTTCTGTTTTTACTTATCCTTAACCTTGAACCTTCAATTTCTATTTCAACTTCCTCAACTCCGCTTTCGTCAACTGCCTTGATAAGTTCTTTAATGTAATTTAGATCCATTTTTCCGAGCTTCATTTTTTATTTTGCTCTTTCCACATATTCGCCGGTCCTTGTGTCGACTCTGATTTTTTCGCCCCGCTCAATAAAGAGAGGAACGTTTATAACTGCGCCTGTTTCAAGTTTTGCCGGCTTCATCACATTTGTAACTGTATCACCTTTGATCCCGGGTTCAGTTTCGATAACCTCAAGTTCAACAAATGTTGGGAGTTGTATTCCAAGGATTTGATCGCCATCGAACAAGATATCAACAGTTTCATTCTCCTTCATGAACAAGGCATTATCACCAACCAATTCCGCGGGGACATGGATTTGATCAAATGTTTCGAGGTCCATAAAGACAAATTCATCGCCGTCCTTATACAAGAATTGAAATTTTTTAAAATCAAGACGCACAATTTCAATTTCCTCGCCGGAATCGAATGTCTCCTCGAGAATTCGACCTGTTTTGACATCTTTTAATTTAACGCGCACAAAGGCACCGCCGCGTCCTCTTTTCACATGTTGGAAATCGATGATCGTATAAACTTTATCATTATATCTTATGTTCAAGCCGTTTCTAATGTCAGCAGTTGTTGCCATAAGAGCTTAGATTTTATTTTAGGTTCGCCTTGAAAATATAAATAAAACCTCCAATAAAAACAAGTATTAGCCAAAGAATTTGTGATGAAAATTTTGAAAAAGCGATAATTTTTCCTCAAAATTTCTTGCTTTTCAACTCCCCCAAAATTATCTTATCTTTGGTTTGAAAAACAAATTTTTTCAGATATGCCAAAAATCGCATTTTTCTGTTGCTTCTTAACACTATCAATTCTTATCTTACTTTATGGATGCGATAAACCGAGAGATTTGATTACGCCGACGCACATTGACAGAGTTCCTGAGGTGAAAAATTTAAGAGCCGAGGTTGGGAAGACGGTTACGGGGAAGAAATTAGTTCTTTTAAATTGGGATTACTTGGACAATGGAAATCTAAGGGAGTGGGAAGTTTATAGGGTTTTGCGTGATACCGCTGGTGGAAATTATTCATTCCTTCGACCGCCGGTTAAAGTTCCAAGTTATGCTGATTCAACGATACCAAGTTTTGTTGAAGATAGCATTTGGGTTTATTACAAGGTTGTCCCCGTCGGATATGATAGGTTTCTTGGGAAACCTGGAATAGTTCGGGTAACTCTTTATCGCAACTAAAATTAAATAGGTGAAAAATTATGCGCAAAATCATCATATTAATTGTGGTTGTTCTGCTTATTTTTGGGAGCAGGGCTTATTCACAGTGGGCACCGCTTGATACAGCGACCCATAAATGGTTCACCGTTGATAATACCCCTAACTTAGCCGGGACGTCCGCGAACTGGGAAGTTGATCGCGATAGCGCGGATGGTTATTATGAAAAGGAACCAAACACCGTTGCAAGTGGTCAACCAGGTCCTGGCTGGTTTACAAACACCGGTCCTGCAAATGTCGGTCCTGATCACAGAAGGACCCCTTACACAGCTGGAAGCCCATCAGGTGCCTGGGTGAAGTATATTTTTGGGATTCCAACACAGACACAGAATAACATTCTTGACGAAGATGATCACTATATCCTTTACTTTTACTTACAGCAAAGTGGCAATGCTTCTCCAAATATCTATGCTACGGTCGAAAGATTCGGTGAGGGTTTTTATGCGGACTCGTTAAGGCATAATGAAATGTTAAATGGCGCTGATTTGACTAGTTTACAGCAAGTGGGATTATGGAATCCGACGCAAAGTGGGGGTGATGGCACATGGTATCCGCTTACAATTTTACGTTTAAGCGCAGGCGCACCGACGATTGTAACGCTTGGTGCTGACACATTGACGCCAGCTTTTCTAAGAGTTGACGCAGTAAGACTCTTAAGAAGTAAACTTCCAAGAGATCTCGAATTTGGACGTAGGATGAAGGGAAATCCATGGGAGAGAACAACTCTCGATACGACAAGGCCGAATGCTGATCATTTCGCTTTATACAGAGTTGGTGAGCGATTACCAGATGTGACAATTGGCGAGACCTCTGAAAAGAAGGTCAGATTGTTTAACCTTGGGGATAGTGTTGTAACGATTTACAATGTTTATGGGCACACCGGAAGATTTTATACAAATGATCCAATGCCAATAACAATAGAACCAGGGGAATATTACGATTTGACGGTTATATTTAGACCTTATCAGGAGGAGTTTGTAGTTGATTCACTTGCAATTGAAAGCGATGATACAGAGGAGCCGGTTGCTTATCTTCATGTCGTTGGTCAAGGATTGAACTATAACTTCATTATGAATGCAAGCGATGGGACTGAACCGCACTGGCGGGCTCCCGGGGGAGATCAAGTTCTTTATCAGGAGACGCCAGCAGGATGGTTGAACTCAGTTGCAAGTCCGTATCCGTTTCCAATTCCCGGTGGAAACAGATATAGTAGGGTTTATACTGGGACAGCTCAGATTCCTTTCGCTGTTTATCAGTTTGTAATTCCTGATACGCTTGGTGGTGATTACATACTTGAATATAGCGGACCCGCGGGTTCGCCGAACGCTGCGACAGCAGCTCAAATTGATGTTGTCACACCATTTTTTGCTGATACACAGAGAGTAACGGGATTTAATGAAAGACAAATATCAGGACCGGTTATTTGGGCTCAAATAGGTGGACCTGGTTATACGTTTAAACTTAATCCAGGTGGACCCACGCAAGTAATCTTTAGCAATCCGGGGCAAGCCTCTGGTAACTTTTTAAGGACGGATTTGCTTCGTGTTCGTAAGGTTCCAACACATCCGCAGATTACTGTTGCGTCGAGAACAGTTAACTTTGGTGAGGTAGCAATTGATTTGGTAGAGAGGGAGTCGCAGGGGAATTATCGGACGACAGTAACTATTGGGAGCAATGGTGAGAAAGCACTTTGGATTTATGATATTCATTTTGCGGATACATCAGGTATATTTAAGATTATAAACATGCCAAGATTACCCCTTGAGCTTCCTGCGATAAATGGAAAGTTTAATCTCGTTGTTGAATTTGCACCTCAAGATATAAGAACTTACAGAGATACGCTTTACATAATTTCGAATTCCAAATATGATAGTGTTTTGACGATTGTTTTCACTGGAACTGGAAGAGGGACACTTATTTATGCCGATAATGATGTTGAAAATGATTTTTACGCACAGCCGTCGATAGTTGATTATGTTTATCCGCCGAATGACACAACTTATAATAAGTGGAATAGGGTAACCGGAAGTGGTATTAATAATTCCAGGTTACTTGCTTATATCTACGGTGTCCCAGGGGCATTTGCGGAGTGGTATCCATTCATCTCATTTAGAGAGGGTGCAGTTGAGGTTGATAGTTTTGATGTTTACGCCAGAACTGGACTTGCTGCGAATAATTCAACTCCGAGAGCCAGGTATTTGATTTATCAGCAGGGTGGGGCTCAACCTGAAACAGTGATTGTGAGCCAGCTTGGTGTTGAGAGGATCTATCTTGGTAGATTCCAGTTCAGGCGTGGTGGTCGCGATTATACGATGGGTTCAAAGCAGACAGCAATTTTTGGATACATTAGGCTTGAGAATGACACAGCGCTTGTGAATGCTTACTATGCTGATTCACTTATTAACAGGGCAAAGCAAGATAGCTTTGTCATAAGAGCTGATGCGATTGAAATTCGAGAGGCACCTAAACTAGTGAAAGTGCAGATTGCTACGAATGAAATTCCGAAAGAATTCTATCTGGGTCAGAACTATCCTAACCCATTCAACCCTGAAACGGAGATTGAGTTCTCAGTCCCTGTTGCTGTAAATGTCGAGGTGAAAGTTTATGATATACTTGGCAGGGAAGTTACGACGCTTATAAATGAATTTGTTCAACCAGGTAAATATAGGGTAAGGTGGAATGGGTTAGATAAGAGCGGAAGAGATGTTGCTTCAGGTGTTTACTTCTATATTATGAAGGCTGGTAAATTTGTGCAGGCGAAGAAAATGATGTTTCTCAAGTAAAAATTAAAAGCCCGGGTCGATGCCCGGGCTTTATTTTTAATCCTCGTCCTGGTTGTTATCATATCTCGTTTTTGTTTTCAGAACCTTAGAGAAGCAGTAAATTGTAAGCGATGCTACAATCCCCCATGCAAGCGTCATAAATATAATCCCTTCTGTTGTGAGTTTCATGTTAATTAACCCAATTTTGTTTTTTCGCGTTTTTTCCAGGCTATTCTGACCATTAGAATCATTGCAATTAAAATTAAAAGCATCAATATCCTCGCGCCCCATCTGTACGGGATATCGGTTGGATTGACGTCTTCCATAAGGAAAGTAGGAATGGCATCTTGAATCAGCCAGTTTACCATAATGAAGAGAAGATAAAGCGGTGTGATATACTTTATGATGTAATAAAAGATACGCGGGATTTTTATATCTGCGCCTTTTGTAATTTCAGCCCAGCCCTTGTCCATTCCGAATATCCAAGCGAAGATTATAATTTCAAACATAGCAAAAAGCACCAGCCCGAAAGTCCCAGCCCAATAATCCATTTCATCAAGAAATCCATGGTTTAGGAAGAAAACAACGAAATGAATTGCTATGAACACAGAAAGACCAACTAATGTGGTTGCTCTACCATGTGGGATTCCAAATTCTTCTTTAAGGAAAGCAATTAAAGGTTGAGCCATGGCAACAGATGAAGTTATGCCAGCAAAGAATAGAAGTAAAAACCAGAGAAAGCCGAAGAATTCCCCAAATGGAAGTTTTTGGAAAATTATTGGCATCGATACAAATCCAAGATTGAAGGCTCCCCCTTTTGCAATTTCTTGTGTTGTTTCAATCCCAAAGAACGCAGCTGCCACAGGGATTGCGATGCTTGCCCCAAGGATTACCTCGACAAACTCATTTGTTGATGCTGTAGAAATACCGCTTAAGGCGATGTCGTCGTTTTCTCTGAGATAACTTGCATATGCTTGAAGCGTTCCCATGCCAACGCTCAATGTGAAAAAGATTTGACCTGCTGCAGCGAGCCAGATTTTTGCATCACCAAGTTTTGAAAAATCGGGATTCCAAATGAAAGCGAAACCACTTTCAACACTCCAGTTTGGACGATTTACAGGGTCAGGCGTTCCAAGTGTTACAACTCTTACAACCAAAATAATTGCGAACAAGAAAAGCGTTGGCATAGCGATCTTTGCAAACATCTCTATCCCACGGGATATACCGCGGTATAGGATGAAAAAGTTGAGGAATAGAGTTACACACATAAAAAAGTATGCAGGCAAGATGCTTTGAAAATAATTTTTCTCTATGCCTTGGTAGCTGTGCAAAAAGCTTCGCATCGCTTCAAAAGTTGTTTCCCCAAAATATGCTTTTGTAATCGAGAAAAAGCTGAATGCAAGCGTCCAAGATTCGATGTATGTGTAGTATATCATTATCACTGTTGAGATGAACAGCCCAAGCGCCCCAAGATATTTCGGTATTGGAGCTTTCCACATCGCATCGAACATTCCGGGGGCACTTCCATGCCCAAATTTTCCACCATATCTTCCTACAGCCCACTCGACCCACATTAGAGGAATTCCAAGAAGAAGAAAAGCCACGAAATAAGGAATCATAAAAGCCCCACCGCCATTTTGCGCAGCTTGGACTGGGAAACGAAGAAAATTCCCAAGCCCAACTGCATTCCCCGCCATCGCTAGTATTAAACCAATTCGAGTAGCCCAACGCTCTCTTTTTGCCATTGCGCCTCCTTTTGGATTAGTTTTTAATTTTAGTGAATTTAAACTATGTGGGCTTTTTTAACCTCTTTGACGATAGATTAATGAAACTTGTGTCGAGAATTTTTATAAACTCCGTTGTTGAGTTTTAAATTTTCCTAAATGATAAAAACTTTAACTGAAATTTTCAAGCCATTTTGAATAAAATTTCTCAAAGACCTGGTAAATGCGATTTTTTAAGATTACATTTTTTTCCGATAAAATTTGTTGACTTATACAAGGAGCATTTTTATATTAAAGGTAAAGAAAATAAACGAGATTTTCGAATGTGCGGACAATACTTGTGTTTTTAATTTTGCTTCAGGGCTCTATTCTGGGGCAGAGCGGAGATGAGATTAAAAACTATTTTAAAATTGCTGGCGATGAATTTGACGTTCCATCAGAAATTCTTGAGGCGATAGCATTTGTAAGCACACGATGGAAGCACATCGAGCCAGAAAAACTTGCTCCGCCTTGCGATGGAAAACCACCTGTTTATGGAATTATGGGACTTAGAGATGATGATTGGTTTGGACGTAGTTTAATTGAGGGAGCGAAATTGATAGGCGTTCCAGTTGAAGTTGTGAAGAAAGACGTTTATCAAAATATAAGAGCTGGTGCAGCTTTACTTGCAAAACTTTCTAACGAAAGAGGATTGAGAAAGAGGATAGCAAAACTTGAAGATTATAAAGATGTGGTTGCAAAGTTTAGCGGAATTCCACAACCCGAGATAGCGCAAATTTTTGCCTATGATGTTTACAAAGTTTTATCGACAGGGTTTGAAGGGTTTGATATAGAGATTGGGAAAAAAGAAATAGATATGTCGATTTTCCCGCAAGATTTATTTGAAAAGGCTGGATTGAAGATCTTAAAACCAGATGAGATAAACTCTGAGGATTATCCACCCGCTGTTTGGGATCCGAGTCCAAATTACACTGCAAATAGACCTTATACAACGCGAATCGTAATACATGTCACGCAGGGAAGCTTTGCCGGAAGCGTGTCTTGGCTTAAAAATCCTGCGTCAAACGCAAGTGCTCACTACGTGATTCGCAGTTCTGATGGATACATTGTCCAACTTGTCCGTGAGAAGGACAAGGCATGGCATGCGAGATGTTGGAATAGTTTTACGCTTGGGATTGAACATGAGGGTTTAATAGAGCATCCGGATGTTTGGTTTACGCCTGTTATGTATCTTGAATCTGCGAAACTTGTTCAAAATATGGTAATAAGATGGGCTATTCCGGTTGATAGCAATCACATCATAGGACATAATTTTTGGCAACAGCCACAATGGCCTATCGTTAGACAAGAATGGGATTTTGCAACTTATGATCCCGCTTCAACTTATCCAACTTCTTGTAATGATCACACTGATCCTGGTCCTGGTTGGAATTGGCGGTATTATTTAAGTTTGATTCGTCAAGAACCACCAGAACCACCAAAGGTTGTCGCGGTTACACCTGAGTCTGGGAGCAGTAATTTTAAGGCTTATAAATCTGTTAAAATTGAATTTTCTTCTCCAATGGATAAAGCATCTGTTGAATCAAATCTTGTTATAACTCCTTCAGATACTGTGACGTTGATATGGAGTTTGGATCAGCGCGTCCTCGAGATAAAACCAAACAAGTTTTGGGAGTTTTCGACGTATTACACGATAAAAATCGACACGGGCGCCAAAAATGCCTTTGGTTTGGGAATTGACGGTGATGGCGACGGAAATCCGGGCGATCCATATTATGTTGAGTTTACCACAACTGAGCCGGATGTTTCTCCACCTGTTGTTGAAAAGGGTTATCCATCGGGCGAGAATATAAGCATTTATGCGGAAATGAAATTTGTCTTTAATGAGCCAATTGAAAGTGTAAGTTTATCGGGTAGGGTTAAATTGCTTGATGAAAACGACCAGATCATTTCAATTACGAGTGGAAGACATGTTATAAAAGATGATAAAAGCATTGTGACCTTCAAGCCCACAAGCGCGCTTTTAAATAATAAAATTTACAAAGTAAAATTCTTAGCCGGTTTAAAGGATCTGTTTGGCAACGCGACGCAGGGGGATTATGTTTTTATATTTAGAACCGAACCGGGAGCTTTTTACCAAGGAACTTTGATCGATTCCTTTGAAACTTCGGGTTTGTGGTGGAAGCCAACGCAAAGCGGAAGCACAGTTGGAATTGACGTAAGCGCGACCGATTTCCTCATCACCAAAGAAAAGAAAAAGAGCGGTTCGAATTCAGGTAAATTGATCTACAAGTTCGTCAATGAAAGTGGTGGTGTTGTAAGAGTTTACAATCCATCGAAGCCAAGCGTTTCCGATGTGCAGGGAGATATTGGATTATGGGTTTATGGTGATTTAAGCGGAAATCAGCTTGAACTGTGGTTTTATAATCCAAACAATTATATTGTAGCGCTTGGGCAGATAAATTGGTATGGATGGAGGTTTGTATCTTATCCAATTTCTTCCGTTCCGGGCACAAGCAAACAATTTCATAGCATCGTCGTAAGGCAGGTTAGCGGAGCTGATAAAGAGGGTGAATTATATTTCGATGATCTTCAAGTCGGCGGTAAAATTACAAGCGTCGCATCGGATGAACTTCCAATAGAATTTTCGCTTAAGCAAAATTATCCAAATCCATTTAACCCGGGAACCACGATAGAGTTTGATATACCCGAGAGGTCATATGTTAAGCTTAGAGTTTATGATGTCCTTGGGAGAGAAATTAAAACTTTGGTTGATAGGGAGTTTTTGCCCGGAAAGTATTTTGTCAAGTTTTCCGCAGATGAGTTGCCAAGCGGAGTTTATTTTTACAGACTTGAAGCAGGTAGGTTTATCGCTGTGCGGAAGATGATATTGGTGAAATAGATTTGTTTGAAAATTTAATAGATCAAATCAAATGACGCGAAGGTTTATTCGCCCGTTGACTCAGGAAGAAAGAGAGAGGTTTTTAAAAATTGTCGAGGAAAGCAAGGATAAAAACCCGGGGCTTTATCGCAAGATAAAGGTGATTTTGTTAAGCAGTCAAGGTAAATCGGTAAAAGAGATAACTGAAGAACTTGGGCTCACGAAACAAGCGGTTAATTATATTTTCAAACAGTTTGAAAAATTGGGCGTTGATGGGTTTTTGGCGAAGAAGAGAGGGAGAAGGATAAGATTTACAGATGAGCATAAGCAAAAAATAGTTGATTTGGTAAATCAATTCGCACCGGTTGAGTTTGGTTTTCAGAAAAATTATTGGACTCTTAGTTTGATTGTAAGGGCGATGAAAAAAATTTATAACATCGAGATTTCCACAAACACAGTTTGCAAAATTTTAAAAGATAATGGAGTTGATCTTAAAGCGATTCGTGATAGGTTTAAAAAACACAGGTTGATCGATTTTCTCAAATAAGCCCCCACAGATTTCGGTCGAGACTTCTATATTGGATTGCCTCGCTTAAATATTCGGGTCTTATGTTTTCACTTCCTGCGAGATCAGCTATCGTCCTAGCAACTTTTAATATCTTATCATACGCACGCGCGGAAAGGCCAAGTTTCGTGATGGCGTTTTTAAGTATAGCTTCGCCCCCAGGATCAATTTTACAAAACTCGCGAATTTCTTTTGTTTGCATATCCGCATTTTTGTAAAGACTTTTTCTGCCTTTAAATCTTTTGATTTGGATTTCCCTTGCTTTCATAACTTTTTCTCTTATCTGTGCTGATGTTTCACCAGAGGTTTTGCTTGCGAGTTCTGAATATTTTACTGCTGGGACCTCGATATGTATATCAATTCTGTCGAGCAATGGGCCCGAAATTTTTCCCATATATTTTTGGATTTGTGCAGGTGAGCAAGTGCATTGTTGATAAGGATTTCCAAGGTTTCCACATGGACATGGGTTCATAGCGCATACAAGCATAAAATTTGCTGGATATTCAACCGTCATTTTCGTTCTGCTTATTGTGACCTTTTTATCCTCGAGAGGTTGTCGTAAAACTTCAAGAACATTTCGGTTAAATTCTGGAAGTTCATCAAGGAATAAAACGCCGTGATGCGCAAGTGAAATTTCCCCGGGTCGTGGAATTGTTCCACCGCCTACAAGAGCTGAGTCTGAAATCGTGTGATGTGGTGCTCTGAATGGTCGGGTTGCGATAAGCGCTGTATCCGGAGGCAAAAGTCCAGCTACGGAGTGAATTTTCGTCGTTTCAAGAGCTTCTTCAAGCGTCATAGGTGGCAAAATGGTTGGGAGTCGCTTTGCAAGCATAGTTTTACCACTTCCGGGTGGACCAATCATTATAACATTGTGTCCCCCTGCGGCGGCGACTTCAAGCGCTCGTTTAACATTTTCCTGTCCCTTTACATCAGAAAAATCGATAGTGTATTTGCTTTCTTGATTGAAAATCTCGTCTACATCAATTTTAAAAGGATTCAAAAGCTTGTATTCCCCATTTAAAAAGTTTACAACTTCGGTCAGGGAACTCATAGGATAAACTTCGATATCAGATACGATCGCAGCTTCTTTCGCATTTTCCTTTGGAAGTATTATTCCCTTTAAACCTGAATTTTTCGCTGAGATTGAAATCGGAAGCCCACCATGAGTCGGTCTTAATGTTCCATCAAGCGCAAGTTCACCAAGGATTAAAAATTGATCAAGGATATCGGATTGAATTTGTTCGGTGGCGGATAAAATTCCTATTGCAATGGGTAAGTCAAATTGTGAGCCTTCTTTCTTTATATCCGCTGGAGCTAAATTCACAGTTATTTTTTTGTTGGGGAATTTGAAGCCGGAATTTTTTATAGCTGCGTTGACCCTTTCTCGACTTTCTTTGACCGAGCTATCTGGGAGTCCTACGATTGTGAAAGAGAATAAACCTTGTTCGATGTGTGTTTCAACTTTTACAATAAATGCATCTATGCCATAAGTTGAAGCGCTCAGAGTTTGAGAGAGCATTTTAAAATCAATTTAGTTTTAGAAAATGGGTTTATCAATTGGACGGATTTCCTCTTCAAAATCTCTTCTTGTAAGTTCGAGCCGTACAAACTTAGTTGAATACTTCAAGAAACCTAAACGAATTGTGCCGATCGGACCGTTTCTTTGCTTACTTATGATTATCTCCGCTGTCCCTTCTGTTGGTGTTCCATCATCGTATGCGGTAATGCCATAATATTCAGATCTATGAACGAAAATTACAACATCTGCATCCTGTTCCAAACTCCCGCTTTCTCTTAAGTCGGAAAGCATAGGTTTTTTATCGCCTCTTTCCTCGACCGCCCTTCTTAACTGCGAAAGTGCTACAACTGGGACATCGAGTTCTTTTGAAAGCGATTTCAGAGATCTTGAAATCATTGATATCTCTCTTTCTCTCGTCTCTGCTTTTACTCCGTGCATAAGCTGGAGATAGTCTACGATGATAAGCCCAATGTTATGTTGCGCTTTTAATCGTCTTGCTTTAGCTCGTAATTCAAGTGTGCTTAAAGCGGGTGTATCATCGATAAAAATCGGAGCGTTGCTAATTCTTCCAACAAAAGATGAAATCCTTTGCCATTCTTCAGGGTATAATCTCCCAGTTCTAAGGGCATGCATATCGACATTTGCTTCCATACAAATTAATCTCAATGTTAACTGTTCAACCGACATTTCAAGCGAGAATATCGCAACCGGGACTTTGCCTTCAACCGCGGCGTTTCTTGCTATTGATAAAGCGAAAGCGGTTTTTCCCATGCTTGGTCTTCCGGCGATGATAATTAAATCGGATTTTTGAAGTCCCCCTGTCAAAGCGTCAAGTTCCGGGAAGCCGGTTGTGATCCCAGTTAAATAAATTTTATCTCTGGTTATCTTCTCGTATTTTTCAAGGACTCCCTTTAAAGATGATTTTAAATCGACAACGTTGGCCTTGAACTTCTCTGCGGATATTTCAAGAAGTTTTTGTTCGACTATATCGAGAAGCTCGAACGCATCTGTATCTTCTTTGAAGGCACGATTTGCGACTGAATTTGACATTTTTATCAGTTCTCGAAGTACATATTTATCATGAACAACTTTAGCATACTCTTCGACATTTGCTGATGTCGCAACGGCGTTTGATATCTCTGTTAGATATACTGCGCCCCCAACTTTTTCAAGCAATCCATTCTTTCTTAATTCCTGAGTTAAAATATAAAGATCGACGTTTTTGCCGGATTCGAAGAGATTAAGGATGGTTTTATAAATTACCTGGTGTTCCTCTTTGTAAAAACATTCCGGTCTCAAAATTTCAATTACATTTGGGATGCAATCCGGGTCGATTATCATTGAAGATAAAACCGCTATTTCAAGTTCAAGCGCTTTAGGTAAAACTCTTGGAACGATCTCGCTCGGTTCAGATATTGAATTTAGTTTTGAGTAATCTTTAGTAATTTTATCGAGCGGGAATTCTTGTTTCATTCCTTTTTCAATCGCCATAGTCTTTATCCTTTATTTTTTAAGCAATTTATTTTCCATAAAGTATTTCCTTTGCTGTGCGCAAATCTTCGAGCAGAGGTCTTTTCCATTGTTGATTTCTAAGTGCTGCTGCAGGGTGATATGTGACTATCATTTTTATTCCTCGCCACTCGAAAATTTGCCCTCGTAAAGAATTAAGAGGCGCATTTGTCTTTAAAAGTGTTTGAATAGGGAAACGCCCAAGCGAAACAATTAACTTTGGCTTGATAATCTCAAGTTGTTTTATTAAGTAAGGACTGCACAATTCTATCTCGGATGGTTGCGGGTCGCGATTTCCGGGAGGACGGCATTTTAAAACATTGCAAATGTAACCCTCATCTCTTCTAAATCCAACGTTTGCAAGCAATTGGTTTAAAAGTTGTCCAGCTCTACCAACAAATGGCTCACCTTGTAAGTCTTCGTCAGCCCCAGGAGCTTCTCCGATAAAAACTATTTCCGATTTTGGATTTCCAACACCGAAGACAAAATTAGTTCTTGTTTGTCCAAGCGGACATTTGACGCAATTTTTTATCTTTGATTCGAGTTCATCAAGCGTCTTTGAATCAATCCATGTAGGGTCAACACCGAATTGTTCTTCTGATTTTGATTTATTTTGCTGTTTCTCGAGTTTGACTTCTTTCTTTTCTTCCTTTGGCAAAATTATCTCGTCTCCAAAGAGGCTTTCTTGCTGGATAAGATATCGTTTTGTATCATCGATTATTTTTTTAATCTCTTTTTTCATCTTCCTTGGCTTTAAGCATTTGTGAAACTTTATCAAGGATTTTGTGTGCGACTTCGTATTTGGTCATTTTCGGCAGTTTTTCGATTTCACCATATTTCGAAATTATCGTTACGACGTTTGTATCATACCCAAAGCCAGAGCCTTCGCCAAGCATATTTAATACTATGATGTCGAGGTTTTTTTCTTTCAATTTTCTATTTGCATTTTCAAGCCCATTATCTGTCTCAAGCGCAAATCCGACAAGGATTTGCTCTTTTTTATGCTCTCCAAGATATTTAAGAATATCTTTTGTCTTTTTCAACTTTAACTCGATAAACTCATCCTTCAAATCTTCCTTCTTCAATTTTTTGTCAAACTTTTGAACCGGCGAGTAATCCGCAACCGCTGCAGACATTATAACCGCATCAACTTGGTCGTAAAATTTAACGACTTCCTCAAACATTTCATCGGAATTTACAACATCGATTCGCTTTACATTTTTAGGCGTTGTTAAATGAGTTGGTCCCGAGATTAAAATTACATCAGCTCCACGATGCACAGATGCCTTCGCAAGTTCGAATCCCATCTTTCCGGTTGACCAATTCCCTATGAATCGAACTGGATCTATCGGTTCATAAGTTGGTCCAGCTGTGATGAGGATTTTTTTGTTTTGTAAATCAAATTTAGCTTTGGAGAAGAAATCCTTGACGAATTCAATTATTTTTTCAGGTTCTGCCATTCTACCGATACCAACGAGCCCACTTGCAAGTTCTCCTTCTTCAGGTTCTATGATGAGATAACCAAGTTCCTTTAAAGTTTTCAAATTTCGTTGTGTAACTTCGTTTAAATACATATCGACATCCATAGCGGGAGCAAGTATCAATGGACATCGAATCGCGAGGACGAGCGATGTAAGAAAATTATCTGCGATGCCGTGTGCGATTTTAGCGATTGTATTTGCCGATGCCGGTGCAATGAGCATAAGATCAGCCCAAAGCGCAAGGTCGATGTGTCGAGTTCCAATGTTTGTGTCTTCAGTTGTGGACTTCGGAAACATATCCACTATAACCTCATTTCCTGAGAGAGTTGAAAATGTAAGTGGCGTTATAAATTGCGTTGCCGAGGGGGTCATCACCACTTTTACATTTGCGCCGAGTTTTTTCAAACCACGAACGACATAACATGTCTTATATGCGGAAATTCCACCTGTAACTCCAACGATTATCTTTTTACCCTCGAGCATTGGTTTGAAAGTTTAAAATTTGTTTGGCAAATTTAAATTACAATCGGAATTTACGAAAAATTTTTAAAAAACAAAGCCGCCCTGACTCGATCCAAGAGCTTGAGATAGTTTATCTAAATTTTCACGGATTCCTTATTTTATGAGCCTTTGGTGAGCGAAGAAAGAACACACATAGTTCTTGAAGCGGTTGATAGAATTTAAAAAGGGGAGGAAAACTTCATTGATAAAGTCATAGAGTTTAGAAAAGAAATCGATAAGTTTATAAGGAAGGTCAAAGCAAAGCCTTCTTTTTAAGCAAAGTTTCTCTCGCAAGTTCGTAAACCTGTTCAACTGGTATATCGTTTATCTCGCCTGTTTTCGAATGAATGAAAAATTTGTTTTCATTAATTGGAGACCATTGATATGGATCGGTCGGACCAAAAAGCGAGATAACGGGGGTTTTTGTCGCCCCAGCGATGTGCATCGTTCCAGTGTCGTTCGTTATGAAAAGGTCTATTGATTCAATTACAGCGACAACGCGAGAAATTTTCTGATTTCTTAGAACAAGACATCTCAATTTTCCGTCAATTTGTTCTATCATCTCTTTGACTGGTTCATCATCCATTGGACCGGCTGTTATTAATGTCAAAGCGTTAAACTGTTCCGCAAGTTTTATCGCAACTTGAGCAAAATTTTTCGCGCTCCATCTGTTTTTGACTTTCCCGGCCCCCGGGTGATAGCCGATGACGAAATCAAATTTTTCTCGCCCTTTTAAAAAATTTCTCGCAAACTCTTTATCTTCATCAAAAGTTGGAATTACATAACTTAAGTCGTCGGTCTCTATACCAAATGCCCTTACGATATCAAGATTTCGCTCCGTTTGATGTTTTCTTAGTTCATTTCTCCAATCAAGTATGACTTGGTAGTTGAACAAAAAAGATGTTGGGTTTTCCATGCCATTTAAAGATTTAGGACCGATGCGAATTCGTGCATTTGAAATATATGCGAGCAGATTACTTGTTGTTGAAATTGAAACTGTGACTGGGACGATGGCAATATCGAAGCCCGACTTAAGCTTATTTATAAATTCAAAAAACTTCTTCGGCGATTTGAAAAATTTCGCTTTATCAAAGTTTAAAACTTCATTAACAAATGGATTATCCTTCATCACTTCATAATTTACTGGGCTTGTGACAAGAGTTATTTTCGAATTTGGGAACTTTTGTTGAACCGCTCTTAACAAAGGAACAGCGCAGAGCATATCCCCAAGTTGATTGTGCTGTCTTACGATGAGAATTTTTCTTGCCTCGCCGAAGTCGATGTTTAATCTCGTGGATTTGTCGACAATGACAGCGGTTTGCTCGTTAAAAAATTTTTTTAAGAGTTTGATGAGAAAAAATTTGATTTCTCTGCTTATGCCCTTCACTTTATCTCTTCGTAATCTGTATCTTTGAGCTCGTCTATCTTTCTTTTCTTGAATTCTCGTTCAAGTTCGTCTACTTTCCTTTTGTAACTTATGAAAACCCGATAAAGTTTGTAGGCAATATAAGCAAGCAAGATTAAAATTAAAAATCTTAACATTTTCTTTCACCTCACTTTTTCCCGGGATTGTAGTATTCGAAGTATGGTTTCCTTGGGTTTAGGATCTCAGTTACAAGGTCTTCGAAGTCATCTCTATTGTTTACGAAGTCAATTTCGGTTGTGTTTATCACAAGGACTGGAGATTTTCTATATTGATTGAAGAAGAATTCGTTGTATGCCTCGTAAAGTTCGCGTATGTAATCCTCGCTTATGTTTTTCTCGTATGGTCTACCGCGCTTTCTTATATTTTGCATTAATCTTTCGACGCTCGATTGAAGGTATATCACAAGGTCTGGGATGGGGATATTTTTCTCAAGCATGCTGACGAGCATCTCGTATAACTTTAATTCATCTCCTTTTAAGTTTATGTGGGCAAAAATCTTGTCCTTATCGAAGATGTAGTCGGTGATCAAATACTCATGAAATAGGTCTATCTGGTGAAGTTCCATCTGTTGTTTGTATCTGCTCAAAAGGAAGAAAATTTGTGTTTGGAAAGCGTATCTTTCTCTGTTTTCGTAAAATTTCTCAAGAAATGGATTTTCGTAATACTGTTCGAGCAAAACTTTTGCGTTTAGACGTTCACCGAGCAATTTCGCAAGTGATGTTTTTCCTGCTCCAATTACTCCTTCGATTGCTATGTACCTTATTTCCTTAACTTCTGGCTCTATTATGTTTTTTAAATCTATTTTCTCTGGGATATGGATTATCCTGGTTGTATCTTTGCATTCAATTAGAAGTTCTGAAATGCTTTTTTTAAAAACTGGGTGGATTACATTTGGAGCAATTTCGCTCAACGGGATCAGGACGAAGCGACGATTATGCATATCTGGATGTGGAATTTGAAGTTCTGGCGTTGAAAATATGATGTTGTCATATAAGAGTATGTCGATGTCGATTTCACGTTCAGCCCACTTTTCGCGCTTTTGTCGACCAAGTTTATTTTCTATTGATTTACATTTTTTAAAAAGTTCAAGTGGACTTAGCCCTGTGGATACTTCAACAACAATGTTTATAAACCACGGTTGTTCCTTTTTTCCATAAGGTTCCGTTTCGTAAAGCGAGGATACTTTTGTTACCTTAGTTTTCGGCAATCTTGATAAAGCAACGAGCGACCTTCGTATATATCCAATTCTATTCCCGATATTTGATCCGAGCCCGAGATATGCTAATGGCATTCTTAATCAAAATTAATTTCAATCTCTTCTCATTTCAACTTCAGCCTCAACGCAGTCTACAACACCTCCAACTGGTGGAGAAGGTTTTCGAACTCTTACGATGACTTTTTGAATCTTTTCAAATTTTTCTATCAATCCGTGCGCAATTTTTGAAGCAAGTGCTTCTATAAGATAAAATTTTTTCTCCGTAATTAAATTTTTAAGAAAGTTGTAAACCTGTTCGTAGTCAATTGTGCTTTTCAATGAATCGCTTTCAACCGCTTCTGAGATATTGCAATAAATCTCAACATCAACTTCGAACTTCCCACCGGAGTTTTGCTCCGATGTGTGAACCCCATGATATCCATAAAAGATTGCGTTTTTAATCCGTATTATTCCGGTAGAGTTCATCGCTTGGATGTAAAATGTTTTCGTTTTAGGAAAAATTTTGTCAAAATATATTAAATAAAACTTGCAATTTCAAACCGCTTGTTTTTGAAATGAGTTTGTCTTAATTTTACTTAAGTTAAAACACAAACTTGCCAAGTTATGGGAATCAAGAGAAAGGAAACCGGATTGAGGTTAAGCCCAGATTTGATAAGTGAGATCCAAAGATTGATAGATGAAAGAGTTAAGGCCATATATGTGACGCGTGAGGATTTTAATGAGTTGAAGGAGATTGTAAAAGAAATGGGCAATAGCATTCTTAAGCTCGCAGAAGCTCAGAGAAGGACGGAGGAGAGGTTGGAAGCGTTTGAGAGAGCAACTGAGGAGAATTTCAATAAGGTTTGGGATGCGATAAATAAACTTGCGGAAACACAAAGAAGGACGGAGGAGAGGTTAGATGCGTTTGAGAAAGCAACAGCGGAAAACTTCAACAGGGTTTGGAGTGCGATAGATAAACTTGCAGAGGCACAAAGAAGGACGGAGGAGAGGTTGGAAGCATTTGAGAAAGCAACAGCGGAAAACTTCAACAGGGTTTGGAGTGCGATAGATAAACTTGCAGAGGCACAAAGAAGGACGGAGGAGAGGTTGG
>FWPU01001079.1_pt1 | contig 84779 bp, 86 predicted proteins | sample 2228361 | NCBI WGS metagenome assembly FWPU01 (sample SAMEA103939777, study PRJEB20133) | metagenome | reverse complement strand
TATAGGATTGAAAGTTTGCAGACATGCAGAACAATAGAGTATTGTTCAAGCGTTTGAATCGAACTATTATAGGATTGAAAGTCAGGATGGTCAAAGGTCAGCTTGCCCGACTGCGTCGTTTGAATCGAACTATTATAGGATTGAAAGTGCATAACCGTCATGTGTAAGGACTGCTTGACTGAATGTTTGAATCGAACTATTATAGGATTGAAAGGCGAACAACTGACCGGGGAGCGAAAAGTGTTCTAAAGTTTGAATCGAACTATTATAGGATTGAAAGTTGTTCGACTGCGCTTGGCGCGTCTGGCAGGTGTTCGTTTGAATCGAACTATTATAGGATTGAAAGTCACCTTTCCGCCAACGACCAGAGAGCGCCAGACAAGTTTGAATCGAACTATTATAGGATTGAAAGAAAAATCAAGTGTCGAAGCCGCAGTATTGATTGACGGTTTGAATCGAACTATTATAGGATTGAAAGTATTGCACTTAGTATAAGTGCGGACAAAAACGGTATCGTTTGAATCGAACTATTATAGGATTGAAAGAACGGAGTCGCTAAGGTCTCGACTGGCTCGAAGTTAGTTTGAATCGAACTATTATAGGATTGAAAGTTTGCAGACATGCAGAACAATAGAGTATTGTTCAAGCGTTTGAATCGAACTATTATAGGATTGAAAGCTGGCAGGAGCGTAGCCCGTCATGGCTCCGATCTGGGTTTGAATCGAACTATTATAGGATTGAAAGGTGGTACATGATGTCGCCCCTCTGCTCGCCTTCGTAGTTTGAATCGAACTATTATAGGATTGAAAGCTTGTTTTTTCAGTTGCTCAAAGGCGGCGAATCTCGGTTTGAATCGAACTATTATAGGATTGAAAGGCGAAGATGAGAAGTCACGCGTTAAAGGTCATGTTGAAGTTTGAATCGAACTATTATAGGATTGAAAGCGCAGCTTGCGGAGCGTTACAAGCTTGGGCTTGCCCGCCTCTAGTTTGAATCGAACTATTATAGGATTGAAAGCTGGAAGTGGCCAATTTCGCAATCATGCGGATCAACGGGTTTGAATCGAACTATTATAGGATTGAAAGACACGATAATCAACGGCGTGAAGGTGATAGCAGAGAGTTTGAATCGAACTATTATAGGATTGAAAGACAAAGTGGCAAAGAGCTGCCATATTTTATGTTATAGTTTGAATCGAACTATTATAGGATTGAAAGTAGCGATGACGGCGGTAAGGTGCTTGACCGAGTCCTCGTTTGAATCGAACTATTATAGGATTGAAAGTGTCACGACGTCGCGCAGGTGGAGGACGGCTCTGGCGTTTGAATCGAACTATTATAGGATTGAAAGGTAGTCAAGGAGGCGGCCTAGATGGTCGAATGGAAGGTTTGAATCGAACTATTATAGGATTGAAAGAAGAAAGCGGAATAACAGGTGGCCACCCAAAATGACGTTTGAATCGAACTATTATAGGATTGAAAGCTAGTCTGGCTTCCGATCTTGGCAAGCAGACAAGCCAAAAGCTTCACAACTTTTGGAGCCACAACTACATCGTGAAGAGAATCAAGGAGCGCGGCGAAGAATATATGATATTGCAGAAGAAGTATCTGAGAAGGGGACATCAAAGACATGCTGCATCTGTGGACAGCAGCATAACGACAGACACAATGGGAGAATCCACAGGGGATTGCATTACTGCAAGGAAAACAATGTAATAGTCAACGCAGACGTGAGCGGCGCGTACAACATTATGTTGGAAAAGGTAGCTGCAAATGGCTCTTCTTCTCCTGGATGTCTTGAGCAAGATACAACACAACAGGAGAGGAACAGTAGTAGCAGTAGCAGGCATTTGGCTATGCCCCTAATGCTCAGGTGGGAGAAGTACCATCGATGGCATTAGGAACAAGCCCATACTCTTTAGAGGTGAGAGAATTCACTTACGATGATGTCCCAAGGAGGCGAGTTCAGCTTTACCGTGTAAGGAGTGTAAGCGAGAGTTTCAGGCAGAGACAATAACTCTGTCGCTAATGAAAGGAAAAGGACTGCAGGGATCAACGTCGCCATGAAAAAGTTCCTGGGATCATTTTCCGTTACCGAGAAGATTATTGCTTTCCTTGTCTTCGCTCGCTGCAAGCAGTGAGAGGACCTTTTCACCGCTCCTTGTCAGAGAATAGTATCTTGTGGTTCCTATCCTGTTTTTCTCCTCTACAAGCCGGGCTTCAAGCAGCATATCAATGTGGTTGTCGATTGTCTTCCAGTCAACATTGAGCTCTTTTGCCAGCTGAAGCTTGTTCTTCTGCGCATTTCTCAGTGAATCTAGCAGACGCTGGCGCATCGGGCTTCCACGCATCTTTGCAACAAGTCTGAAGGTATCATAGTCATAGCCGTGACTGTTCCACTGCGACCTGACTTTTCCTCTCCAGATTACTGTTCCTATGAATGCGCCCCACGTTATGGGGAGGATGATGGGCGACGAACCGTAAACCGCTTCTACAAATTGCGCGCCGGAATCCTCTACGCTTGCTTCATACCGGCTTGTCTCAACAATTTGTAGCCTTGTATCCGTCTGGTCTTCTTCATCTGCATCTTTATCGGCGTCGCCCTCCTGGAAGCCATGGACGGTCTGAGGAGGAGCATCATCGTCGATCTCGGGTTGATCATTTATGTCAGGGTCTGTTATTACAAGCGAGACATCTCCGCTCCTACTTGCAAGCAGATGCGTAGAGAAGGTATCTGCCAGGGCTTTTGCCAGAACAACAGCGGTGATCGAAATCGCTATTATTGCCAGAACGATGAAAACAATGTCTATCGCTAGTCTGGAAGGAACCAATGGCAGCTTGTAAGCCCGTTGTTGTATATTCTAATAAAGTTTTACCCAAACGGCCTGTAGTCGATGCACTGTGCTCAGCTAGGAGTTGGTCATGATGTCAGATCGACATTCTTTACTTAACGAGGCCTTTCTTTAGATAAATCCTTATTAGTCTACTGCATATGCATGTCACAGTTGCGGCGTCTGCTTGCAATATTTATGATTGTGGTGCTCTTCACCCTGCTCGCTCCCGTTGTATCGTATGCTCAGGATGCCGAGCCAGTACACTTGCAAATTACCGAAGTTGAGCTCAACCCGCAAACAGGACCGCAGAGAATACAATGGATCGAGTTCTTTAATCCAACAAACGATACCTTCACAGTCCTCGTAACTGTTACGACAGCTAGAGGAGCGCCAACCTTCGAAGCTGGTGCTGCGACTTTTTCGCCGGGCTATGCGGTTCTGACAATTTTCGAATTTGTCTCTGAGCCGCGTGTAAAAGTACACGGAGAACTTGGCTTTCCAAAGAACGGCACCTCGCTGGTAGTATATGTGGATGGCCGCGAGATCGCCAGAACTCCCGAGATATCAGATACCTTCTCTGATTCCCGGACATGGCAGTATGACCACGAAAGCCGGAGGTGGGCATTTGCAGAGTCTACAATGAACTGGCATGCAAGTAACATAGAGGAAAGGAGTATTGATGCAATAACTAGTCTCAGGCCTCTGGCAAGGTACGAGGCCAAAGATAGTGCATATCTGCGCTCTATGGACTGGTCCCAAGACACACTGGTGTATTCTGCCGAAATAAACGGGAGGGTGGATATCTGGAGCATAGACACTGCAGATATCTCTGCAAAACCGCAAAGGCTGGAATTTGGGCAGGAAATTTTCACTCCAGAGGGTCCAAGACTTGACCACGATGCATCAAAGCTTCTGTTCATAGGGGCAACTGCCCCGCCCGGATCGCCCGACAGGCTGCCCGCGCTTTGTGTCTCGAATGCCGACGGGACTGAGCTTAGGCAAATAGCGCTCAATGTTACCCGCGCTGACTGGGTAAATGCAACTGCCATCCTTTATTCCCAAAAAGAGTTGATAGACTCTGCTGCAGACGCAGGCACTCTATTTGTTTTTCTCAACCTGGAGACGGGCGAAGAGCTGGTCAAGAGAGAACCCGGATCCCTCTGGCTTGCCGAGGTCAGCCCGTCGGGCAAGCTTGCCTTGGCCATACGGCCCGTTAACTACTATGAGAGCGAATACGTGATTGTGGAACTACCATCTTTTGAGGTGAGAAAACTGGATGTGCATGTTGCGACTGAACACTACTGGGGCGGAGGATACAGCCAACAAGAAGAGTTCCACTGGGCTGCCGATGACAGCCACCTCTTTTACATCAACCCCGAGGCCTTTGGAGCGGTATCAATCTACAGGGATGAAAATGCTGGCGTTTACAAGTCAGATTCAAAAATTGTGTTAAGAACGTTTGATCCAAACAATATAGACTATTCGGGGAATAGACTTGCTTACGTTGCAAATCCCGTGCTGGGCGTCGATGGGAAAAGCATTGCATTCCTATATCCCGGTGACCATAATCGGGACTTTCCTGCGCAGATAATGATAGGTCAGCTTGCAGTGACGGTTCCAGAATTTGGCTCGATTGTGTTGGCATTGATGATGGCGACGGGAATGGCGGGCGCCGTCATTATTGCATATCGGCTGAGGGCTGCCTAGAGGCGTTTGGGTAAAAGTTTACAAGTAGTGTACATACCGGCCGCGCTGCTCGCTGTTCTCATCGTTCATGGTGGTGGGATGTTTTTCCACTGCAGTAATCAAAGAGGCTTACGTACTTTAAGCCTTGTTGACTCCAGTGTACAACAACCAATAACCAGTTGCAGCACAACAAGGTACAGAATTGAAGCAAGATGAAAAGAATGTGATTCTTGCTGATAGTGTTCTTGAACTTTGCAAGAAACCGTGCATACTTGTTCCTTAATGAAAGAGCAAAATAGTCTGCCTGGACGCTAGTCTGATTTTCTATTAACTATGGATTTTTGTGCCGAGCTCCACTTGATGTTACCCTTCCTTTTCATCCATTCCACATATCTGTCCTGAAATTCCAGCCTTTCCCTAAAGTTAGCCTCCTTGATCTTTTCGAGCTCATCTAGGTCTATTTCAGGAAGCTTCATGTCAGATATTTATTGAATCTCCCTTCTTTATCAAGCTTTATCAAGAACTGAGTTAAAAGGCCCTTATCCAATCGGTCTTTAAATAGCATGTATAGATGTCTTGCATCCTCAATATCCTTCGAACTGCCTAGGAAAAGTTTGTACGGAATTTGAAGCTCGATTGGAGAGATTTTGAGGGAAATACCATTGAGAATTACTTCTATTCTGTTGGCCAGAACCCAGTTGTCTAGGTCCGGTGCCTTGGGGAACATAAATTCCATGTTGGGCACGAACTCACCTTTGCGAGCGAACCTTATCGAAGCCCGCTGGCTAAGATACGTATCATATGCATCCTTTGGATTTTCAGTTATGATGCAGTCAAAGCTCTTTGCAAGTTCCACCGATAGCGCCAAAAATCGTTCTTCTGACATTCTTTCTACTATTACGTCAATGTCTTCAGACGACCTGCTCCTACCAAAGAGTATCGCGACATAGCCTGAGATCAGGACATAATTGATGTTAGACTTGTCTAAGACGTTTACAAAGTCAATGACCAGCTTGTCCAAATCGTTAAGCTCTTTGTCTAGCGTTATCTGGCCATCGGAGAAGTCTATTTCCAACGGGATAATTGCCTAGATGTAGCGTATAATCTAATCGCAAGATTATCCTGAGTAGCAGGAGCCGGAATGGAAGCTTCAGGCAAGAGCTTTGAGCCTGAAACAATCAAGGTGATGATTGGTGTGAACAATACCGTCAGATGGATAAATCCAGACTACATTGCACACTGGATAGGAGCAGACGATCAAAGCGATCCAGAATTTTACAATGCAACAGGTGGCGAGCAGGGGAGCAAATTGATAGCACCCGGCGACTTCTTTGAATATACTTTTACAAGAGCCGGAGAGTTTGGCTACCATGGAAAGCCGTCGATGCGCGGAACTGTCATTGTGGTAGAATCTGAAAAGTAGACAAAGACCCCGCCTCGTAACGTTTGGATAAAAGCTCAAAAGAATGGTGCAGCTATTAGAATCCAGTCCATAACATGGAAAGAGGAAGCTCGCCTCTGATAAAAAGGCAGTTGATGATTGTGGGCGGCATCACTGCAGTGTCAGCTGTTGTGCTTTTCATGACCATTCGCACAATCAGTGAAGGAGACTCGTTCTCACCTGCAGAAATTCCATTCTTTTTCATAAAAGGGCAAGAGATTACTGTAAAGGGGATGTTTGTGGATTGCGTGCCAACAAAGATGCTGGACACATGCATCTCCGGATTCAGGTCAAGCGATGGTGCTTACTTTGTTCTGATGGACCATAACATCGATGATTTGCGAGAGCTTGCCATTAAGGGGCATTTTCAGATTACCGGGAGATTCAGCACAACTGTCCCGGAACAATTTCAAGCAGCTGATGTGGCAGGAGTGATTTATGTTGACTCTGTCATCCCAATTGATTCTGTTTAAGACATAATAATGGACACTAGCAAAAGCCCTGCAGGCGCGTATGCGCGATACACAATGCTCAAGTAGACTTGTAGACGTTATTGCCACCACAGCTCAGATTCTCGCAGCGCTTGGACCCTGCACGTCTTTGCGCTTGTCTTGGTCCTTTGATTTGGGAAGTGGCAAAACCCTCAAAAGCAACAAATGCTGATCGTATGCCTGGTTGATAGGCAGCAGTAGGTTCAGTGAGCACCCGCCGGATAAGATAGGTCCAATGAGGACGAGGATGGTACTCGCTATTTCTTTGATTATCATTTTGATATTGCCCTCACAGTTACTGCTTGCGGCAGCAGATGCCGACTCTACAACAATTCCTATCGAAATAGATAGCCAAGATGGTTACTACTCATACAGCATAGCTGTCAACGAGAGAACCAATACGGCTTATGCCGCGCATCCAAATTCCGACTATGTCTCTGTAATTGACACAGCTACAAACAGCATAATCAAGACCATCCAGACAGATCATACTCCCATCGGAATAGCAGTAAACCCAAACACCAACTTTATCTATGTTGGAAATAGCGGTTCTGGCATTGTTTCTGTGATAGATGGCTCTGTCAACGAAATCGTCAGTACGCTCAAAGTCACAAATCAATCCGGCTTTTACGCGATTGGCGGGGTTGCGGTGAATCAGAGGACGGACAAGGTATACGTGTTGACAAATGAAATGGGCTCGTCGGGCAATGAACGGTCCCACGCCCTGATCACAGTGATCAATGGCAGCACCAACAAAATTGAACAGACATTCAAGGTTGATGATCTGCGCTTGGATTTTGATGTTATCGATGACGCAAGGGGACTGGCCGTAAATTCTGAGACCGGAATGATCTATGTATCCATGACTTCTGGTTCCCTCTATGTTATCGATGGCTCTGACAACAAGGTCATGACGAGCGTTGTCCTCGGAACACGCGGCCATGGCGAAATGCCAACCTATGTTGCAGTAAACGAGAAAACTAACACTGTATTTGTCTCCTTGTTTGGTTCCCATTTTGTCTCGGTCATTAACGGCTCGGACAACAGAGTGATAGGTTCGGTCGACATAGGCGAGCTAGACCCGCAGGGACTCGCAGTTGACGAGTCGGCTGACAGCCTGTTCGTTGCAAGCGCAGGCGGCATTTCTATAGTAAATACCGCCTCATTGGAGCTTCACAAGACTGTTGCGGCAGGACGATTTCCGGTTGGGCTCGCATACAGTTCAAACAACAGATCGATCTATGTCGCCAACTGGGGCTCAAAATTCTTCTCTGTAATACCGGCTCCAAAAGCGCCTGAGCCGTCTGCCCCTTTTGCTCCAATAGTCATAACAAAGGTTGACCCCTGGGCCCCCTTGAGGGGATTGGACGAGAGAACAAGGCCGTGTCTACCGGAAGACAGCCTGGGTCAAGTGGATGGCTTTGCGTACGCCTGGATTGAGCTCACCAACATCAAGAATAAAGCGATTGCAACTACCGGGCCCTTTACAATTGAGGTAAGGCCAGTCAATCCTCTCGGTATTGGGGGAGCTGGATCTGATTCTGAATTTCCTGGCAGGCTGGTGCTTGAACCAAACGAAAGCTGCATCATTTCCACAGCCAACCTTTTCAGTACAAGGCTGGGGGTGGGAGGCAGCGAGGGCAGCGGCCCGCCGCCTGGTGCGGATAAAGACGGCGCCACCGTCTCCATCAATTATTCAATAAACGATCCATCAATCTGGGGCGGAGAATATAGCGATAGCACGCCCGCTCTGTCCGATCCTTACGGAGACCTCGCATATTGGGAGCTGGATGCCGACAGCGGCCGGTGGATATTCAGAGACGACCTTGCCGGCATGCGAAACCTGACCAACATTACGCTAACACAGTTGACTTCGCCGGGGTCCGTACCCGTCATCGTAAACCTGACAATGCCTGAAGAAATCAGGGCACCATCTGTCGTCAAACTTGAGCTGAGCTTCTTCAATGCCACCACGAGGCAACTCATCAACGATAATGTGACAACCGTCGTCTACGAGATCGAATATAAAGATTCGCCACTGCCCAATGCTACAGAGAAGTACAACGGTCAAACAAGCACCGGGACTGACGTAAAGTATTTTGTAGCAAACCAGACTGGCTCAATTGACATAGCAGTCAAGATTACTGCCTTGAACAGGGAGGCTGCCGGCGGGTCCTTTGATCACCTTGATACCCCAGAGACCGCGCGGTTCACCGCGGTTGTGGTCCCGGAATTTGGAACGGCATTGGCGGACATCATCATTGCAGCGATATCGCTGGCTGCCATGGTTCTGGCTGTCAGAATCAAAATGTCTGGTGCCCGAGCTTTTTCGGGTTGAACCTGATGTCGATCCGCGCAGGCGTCATCGAAAATTCCCCGACGCCCCTGCCCTCCGGCTCGTCGCTGCCAAACAGCTCTCAAGCCGATCCCTGCTCTGCTAGGGAAAGCCGTGACCGTCGCGCCCATTTTGTGCCCTGATGTTCGCCTGGGTGCCTGACAACCCGTGGACAGGAAACAGACTGCCCCGAATCTTGTCCTTCGGTTAAATACTGACCGCACATTGTGGTGTATGCTTCAGAACATCGAAGGGGACGAAAAGGCAAAGGTAACCAAAGTAGTGGTCGCCGCATTGATACTTGGCACGTCTGTTGCACTGGCAGGTCCAATCATAGGATGGCTCTCAGGAGTCGATATAAGCAACCCATCCGTCTGCACATCGGGACAGACCATTACAAGCGGCAGTAGTGGATGTCTTCCACCACAGTTGGCAAACCTGATGAGAAACGGCATGACCATAATGATCCTCGTAGGCGCCTTCATAGCAGCTGTTGGGATCATAATCGGATTTGTCAAGTTGTAAATCCTGCCCGTTTTCTTTTCTGTTATTTCCTGGTGATTGATGGGGGCGACGGAATGGCTGCCTTGAGAGATCGTGCAGACACGAATGCGATTACCGATGTGGTCAAAGTGGTGCAAAGTCACGAGAGAGGATGAGGGCGGTGAACAAGACGGCAAGGAAAAGGTCAATAGCCATGATGGCTGCTGGAATGGGAGCGGCAGTTACTGCCATATTCGCCTGTGTGTATGTGTGGAGACTTCAAGACATCACTTCATCATCCATTCTTGCAGTCTCATTTACCACGTTCTGGCTCTTTGCCTGGCAGCTTGACGCGCGCCTTACCGCAAGGAACTGGCAGCACGTGATGAAAGGAGACGAGTCCAACATCTTTGTGAACTTTATGGCCGGGCACGTCACACGCGGCAGGACATGGCTTACGCTGGCGTTGCACGCGGCTTTTATCGTCACAGTGGCATGTGCCATGGCGGCCGCAGTGTCTGTTGCGATTTCCTCCTTGGATATGATTGATAGTGTAGCGGGAGAAGCTAGTCATGCCCAAACCCTGATGCTTTTCTTTGTACTTGCGTCTGCATTCCTAGCCTTCTTTGGCACAGGCCACCTTGACGCGTACCTTTGCAACAAAGATTTTCTGAGTTCTGCGCCTTCAAAGGAGAAGAGACACGGATGAGATGGAGGTGGAAAGAGGTAGAGGTGAAGCGGTCGACGCCATGAAACTGCATACAAAATATTACTTGCGGTTTTTGTGGCTGTGTCGACTCACAGGGCTTGCGGACAGCCAGCTGCGCATGTTCATAGCTTCGATCGAGTCGGGAGAACAAAAGCGACTAGGCGACTATATCTTCAAACTACTGTGTGTGAAACGCGCAGGGAAGGACATTCTCTACAGCATCGAAGTGTATTTTGTAGTGATGGACAACAACAACCACAATGATGGCAGTAGAAAGTCTAGGCCCCGTCTCGTGCTAAAGTCTCCGCTGCTGGTTGACGCCCCTCGACGGAACAGCAAGAGGCACATCCGTGCAGCAGGCAGCTGACGCCCTGGCACAACACACCCATGGAAGGAGAACCTGCCCAATTACGCTAATCCAAAAGTGATGTATTTGCAAAAATCATTGAAATCTGGCCACCGATCACATGCCGCAGGAAAACACCTTGGTAACGGCATGGCTTGGCGAAGCTAGCATTGCTGTTGCCGCTGTCATAACGTTTCATATTTCATGGTCCACTGCTATCACAACAAACCTCGTGGCAATGCTCACCTTTTTCAAGAACTTCTCCACCTCGCTCTTTCTATCTGTCGCGAGCTGCTTCACGTCGTCAAGATCGACGGTGCCGGAAGCAAGTCCGAGGAATTCTACCTGCTTGGGGCTGAGGCAGAACACCTGACTGCCGTTGCTCCCGTCGTCGCCGTCGCTGCGTATCACATTTACTGGCCCGAACTCTTCTATCCTGCACACGACACCGGTGGACTTGTCGACGATCTGCTGCTTTCCGCAATGGAGGCAGTGTATGATGGACTTGTTGCTGTCAGGCAATATTACGCCGCTGGCACCCTTCTTGTCGCTTGTGGCAGCAACCGGCAGATGAGATCCAATGTCGCCGCCATGATCATCACCATCGCCGCTCCCGGCACCGTACTCCAGCATTGCACCGCCACCCGCAGCCGGCCCCGTTGACGTCCTCTGGACAGCAGTTGATGACGATGGTGATGGCGGCGGTGATCGCGGGGTTGCCATCATGGCCGCAAGGGTCTTTTTCTGCTTGAGAGCCCCCGCCATCGCCATAACCTGGTCCGGCGTAGGAAAGACAAAGCGCTCCTGCGACCTTAGCATGTTGAGATAGCCCAGTATGTTTTCGATCAGCGTCTTCATCCTCCGCTGTATCTCTTCCATTCGCTCCCGCTCGCCCCTGCCTGAAGGTATGTCGCTGCTGCACGTTTCGTACACGGCTATGAAAAAGTGCGGTGGAACCTCCACGTGTGGAAATACAGCTGCCTTTTCCATGAGATATTTCTGCAGCATCGCCCTCAGCTCCGCATCGTACGCGCCGAGGATCAGCTGCACCGCGCGCTTCATCATCTCGCCGATAGGTATAGCTGCGTACGGGTCACTGACCCCTTGCTTTGCAAGAAAGGCTATCGCGTTTGCCATATTCAGGGGGTTGAGAGGCGACGTGACATTGCGCTTGACGTGCTCTGATACTACCTGCGCGACATCGTCTGCGACGAATTCATCGCTCACCACGACTTCAGCCAGTCCTGCAGCCCTGCATGCGTCGACCCTCGCGTGGCCGTCTACTATGTAGAACTTGTCTTCCACTCTGGCCACTGCAATGCCGTCGATGGGCCGGTCAGCTTCTATCGTGGCTGCTATGTTGTCAATGAATTGAGTCGTGTGCAGCCTTACCCTCACCGGGCTTGGCAAGAGTGCCGATATAGGTAGAGTATGTGTACGCGCTGGCATGCTATTACTATTGCTCCTGTTGGCGTCTAGCTTCTCTTCATTTTCCTTTTTGCCTGATACTGATGACGATTTCATACCCGAGACGATCGCCTCCCGCCACTGTTTTTGCCCGTCCTGCCTGGCGTGATGGTAGCCCGCGCCATATACCCGGGCAGCGCCGGCTGCCGCCATCCTGGCGATGCACCATCGATACTATTCAAGAACCGCCTTGCAATGGTGCCATGCATCCACATTGCAGAGGCCGTGTACCGCATCCCGCCTCCAGGCTGCATGGGCAGACCTTCGACCCGGGTAGACACCATGATGCGCAGATGGTAGAGGTCCCGCATGCGCGCGTGTCTCGTGCCAAATGACGACGACACTGCACTTGCTGCCTCGTATTCGTCCACCGTGCTGCAATAGCAGCAGATCGAATAGAACGCCGCTTCGGCTGCGCTTATGATTCTGGGCTTTGTCGTACACAGCTGCCGGTAGACCTTGCAGAACACTTGCCATGCACACTCGGCATCAGCAGGAGACATTCCGAGCCTGTCGCAAGCGTTTGAAAATGCACTGAGGTATCTGCTTGCGCTGGCATGATCAGAGCCATTCTTGGCGATCTTGAGGCTTCGGCTGTCAGAGAGCGAAAGCATCTCTTGCATCTTGGCATTCGTAGTGGCCGCTTCCACGCTGCCAAGCTGGTGGTTGACGTACAGGTTGACCTTTGACGTTGTTGTTTGTTGCCGCTGCATTTGGATGGCCGCCGCAGCGATCTCTTCAGCCGCATCAGGCGAAAGCACCGCGCCACACTTGACACACACATGCTCCAAGCCGTCGGGTGTCAATCGCGGATCGTGTGCGCATTCATCATAACGGCTGGCGTGACTGGCCGGAAAAGTGGCAGGAGTGGAGATAGAATTGTTCTTGTTCTTGACGTTTGACCTTGAAATACTCACATAATGCTGGATACGAAGTGTAGCACATAAAATTGCCTATGGTGTAGCACATAAGCATATCGCTGTATCATGCGAGTAGCTGCATTTCCCTTTTGATTCATGCACTAGAGTATTTTGTAGTAAACGCGTATGTGAGAATCAACTTTTTATTCTGTCTGTCGTCAAGGCAAGAGTTGCTGCGTACACCAACGGGTTCGTTGGTGTACACATGGGTTTCGAGTCGAAAGTACGTCCTCTAGCCTTGAAAATGGATGTGTTTAGGTAGAAAATGGCTCCAATCCCAGCAGTGCTGCCGGTTACCTGTGGGCCGTACAGCAATATGGTGAGTACCATTCAAAGTGAGACTCGAAGACAAACTCGGGTGATGTGAATATCGATGTTGGGCCGATTCTTGCTTTAGCAGCCGCCGCCTATTTTTCCTCAGACGACCGCCTTGGTTGGTGTTGCGTCCGCAAACATCGCAGCGATGTGTTTCTTCTCAGTTGTTCGACTGGAACGCGTGGCAAAGAACCTGATTGCCGACATCAAGTATTCCTCCGCTGTCATCACACGCGGCCTGTAGAATGCCATTATCAATGACACACCTGCCACCGCAACAGCGGAGTATGGGTTGACAGTCGCCAGCCCGTATGCAAGAAGCAATCCTGTGAATAGCAGGGCGAGTTGCTTCATAGTCAGCATTACGAATCCTATCGAAAATATCGGCTCAGAGAAAACTCCCATGCTGCTGAACCATACCACTTCGATGTGTTGGATCGGCGCAGATTGTTGTGATGTTGTTATTGTGGCTGTCATGTTGTTATACCTTCTCGCATAGGAAGTGCAGGCCGCCTTAAAAGACGCCGGCACATTGGGGTGCGTGGGCAAAACTAGCGGGAATGAGGACAAGAGCAACAAGCTGGGTGGCAGGATATTTTCATCATTCCGGATGGGGAGGAAGCTAGGACAGGTCCGGCGCCGGCAGGATGAGCCGAGTGAGGATTTGAATGCCGCTGGAAAGCACGGACCAATGCAGCGCAGCGGCCCGGCGCAGGCACAAAAGCGCATGCAAAAACAATACACATATGCGTTTGAAATCCGGCCTACCAACTTTTTCTCGCTGCCAGATGAAAAACAGCGTGTCGTGCTGACGCGCTTTTTGCAGCTGATAAACGCTGCTACAAGCGACGGCGCTCCTGTGCTGCTTACTGTGGCAAGGGCACGGGTAGACTTTGAAGGCACAGGCTACAGCACTGTGCGCACGTTCGTGTCCACCACCGGCAGGGACGGAGACGGCAGGGGCGCGGCACTTTACCACTATCTCTCGGCTCTTGGATTCAACCCGGAGCCAGTGGGCAATGACGGCGGTAGCAGTAATAATGAATTGCCTGTCATAGACGTCATATCTGAGAGCCCGCGCAGCGTGTCTGTGCGCTACAGCTATCATGGCGCTGGCGATAGTCGCGACTACAACTACGGCCATATCAGGTGCAGGACCTTTGTGCTGATTGCTCCGAGGTACTCGATGCAGCCAGCATGGGTACACTCTCTCATGCAGCACTGCGACCTTGTGCGAGTCAGGGTAGAAAAGATAAGCCCGGAGAGGTCCATAGCGATGGCGCAAAAGTACAGGTCGACGGTGGAGGTGGCGCTGCGCAGGAACCCAAACCTTGCGCACAAGTTCCAGCGTGCTTCAGCATTGTATGAGGGCCTCCAGTCACAGTCCACGGCGCTTTTCCACGTCGGCCTCTCGTGCACAATATTTGCAGCAGAAGGGAAGGATCTTGACGCCCGGAGCAAGGATTTTGTAAAGGCCATGAACGCGTCGGAAATGCGGTTTGCCGACGTTCCGTTTGTCCAGCGCGAGCTGGCAGCGGGCACCTGGAGGAAGAAAGACGCAATAGCCGACCTTGGCACGCTGGCAGTGATGTACCCCTTCGTATCTGCAGACCTGCTGGAAGTCGGGAAGGGGATATTGCTTGGACAGAACGTGGAGACAGGATCTCCTGTCGTCTATGACTATATGATGCGAAGCAACTACAACGTGGTGCTGCTCGCCTCGTCAGGCGCAGGCAAGTCGGTCACGGCCAAGACTATACTAAAGCGCGTGACAGAAAAGCACCCCAGTGCATATGTGTACGTAGTTGATCCGCAGGGCGAATATGAAAGGATAGCAGACTATTTCGGGCTTTCAGTGGTGAAGCTGACAGACCCTGTTACGGGCAAGGTGCGCCGGATGGGGCTGGACCCTTACGCGCTGTTTGAGCCGCTTGACGTTCCGCAGGTAATTGCAGACATTGGTGGAGCGGACGACCTTGCAAGAAAAGAGATAACGGCAAAATCAACTTCTGCCAGGTCCATATTCGACCTTTACTCGCAGGTGAGTGACGATACAAAGAAGCACCTGATGCAGCTTGTGGAGGGACCTTTCTCAGAGCTGTTCCGGGAAGAGTCTGGAGCCGATAATAATGCCGCCACAACCGCCGCAGGCATGCTCTCCAGGACTATAATCTCACTACAAGGCGCTTACGACAACCGAGAGAGGCAGGCGATACTGCTCACGCTGGCGCTTGCAAAGGCATGGAAATACATCATATCAGCGCCGGCACACGTGCCAAAGATCTTGGTGGTGGACGAGGGGTGGCTTGTGTTCAAGATACCCTCTACCGCCCGCTTTATCGAGATGATTGCGCGCACAGGCCGCAAGCTAAACGTACTATTCCTGTTCATCAGCCAGAACCCCGAGGACGTGATAAAGCAGGAGACGGGAAGGGCGATTCTCGAGAACGCTGACACCAAGATATTGCTGAGAAACACAGAGATAGCCGCGCACCTAGTGGCAGAGACCCTGTGGCTTTCTCAGCGCGAAAGGGAGATGCTGCCCGTCCTGCAGAACGGAGAGGCGCTCATGTTTGCCGGGGAGCACCGGCTTCGGGTAAAGATAACGCCGAGGTCGCAAGAAGAGCTGCGGGTATTTTCGACCACTCCTTCTACTGCTACTGCTACTGCCGTGAACGATGGAACCGTGGCAGACATGGTGGATAAAAGATGACTCTGCAGTCTGACAGGCGAGCAATAAGCCCTGCCATCGCCACAATCGCACTCGTTGCAGTAGCTGCGGCTGCAGCGGCCATTGCAGGATCGGACATGATAAGAAGGGCCACGATGTCACAGTCCGCGCTGCCTGTTGAAGTTTCCGAGATATTTATGATAAAGATATCCGATACGAAGGCCCATTTACACGCAGTCTACGAGATACAGCCGGGATGGACGACGACGACAACAACAACGGTTAACGTGTCGTTCAAGGATGATTCTGGCGCCACCGTGTCTTTCAACCTGCCGACTGGCTTTACCACGCACGACTCGGCAATCAATGCGAGAGTCACCATTGGCCAGAGATACAACTTTATCATTACAGCTGCTGGGGGTGATGGAATCAGCGCAAGTGTGGCAATGCCTGTCTTTGCGAGATAATAATCCATACTTGTCCGTTCTGGAGCATCGCTTGTGCCCTTGCCTCTTTCCTTCCATTTCTTCTGGCGCCTTGCTTTTAAGCACAAACTACCTTTTGTGCCATGAACCACCGGCGTGAACGCAAGCCACGGGCAGTCTCGCCAGCCATTGCAACGGTCGCGCTCATAGGGCTTGCGATTGTGACTGCAAGTGTCGTAGGTACCTATGTTATGAATCAATCGTCAACTCTGAGGCAGGATCTCAGTGTGGACATACTGGAGGCACATCTCGTACAGCTGAGAAAAAACGCGAACGACCGGAACGCCGGAACTCGTTCAAAAATACAGGGACTGTCGATATTACAAATGTCAGAATAGATATACGCAGAGATGACGGCAGCACATGGACGATATCCGGTACGCCGACAGGTGGCAGTGCATCAGCAGGCGAAACAAAGCGGATTGATAATACTGCAAGCACAGCCCAGATCTCGCCTGGACGAAGCTATGTTTTCTCTATCGCAATAACTGCCAGTGTTGCGGGTGACACGTACACGAGAACATACATCCGGACGGTAATCGCGGAAGGGCTGTAGTAGTAATAGTCTGTGCTCCCTTCATCACATTTCCTCTTCTACACACTTGGCCCTGTTGTATACGTCCCCTTTCTGCTGATGTTGAACCGCGCAGCCCGTGGATCTCCTGGAAGGGCGATGATGTTTGCAAGCTCGATGTCTGACAACACACAAAAATGACTGGCAAAAAACATTGGCTTCTTTCCCACCTCCATCCTGTAGGTAGAGTCCCTCTCCATAACAGATATGGAAAACCCGTCGCCGTCAAAGGACAGGATCTTCATCAGCGACTTTGCAATGTCGATGGTTTCAGCGCCTATAGCAATGTTGCAGTGAAAGTGCCTCAGTCTCTGCTTTTCCTTTGCCATTTCTGCCCTGGTTTGCCGGGCGACTGATGTGACCTTCCTTGCCTGCCTGTTACCATTGCCGCCAGCACCGCTGCCAATAAACATCCCCAGTATTTCGCCAGCAAGCGACGGCTTTGCGTACAGCTGCTTTTCCACATACTGTGCTATGGAATAAGATTCGTCATGGTATCTTGCAGTCACCGCAATGAAGCACGGTCTGCCTATTCTTTCCATCGCAGAATAAAGAAGCAGTGGGCGCTGTTGCAGCTCGTGAAAAATGGGGAGCGCATAATGCCTCTTCATTTTCAGGTACGAGACTGTAAGCGCAGAGAATGCCTTTGACTGCGTCCGTTCGGCGACAGCGTTTCGAAATATCCCTGGCACAATGTCAGCTTCTGCAAGCAGCGGAATGTGGAGGAAGAACCGGGTCATGCCGTCCATGCCCCGGGCAGTAAACTGGGAAAACCCTCGCAGCTTCATGACAAGCTCGTGCATGTCATTATACTTTTCGTCGGCAGGCTCAAAGAACGGCCTGACCTCGTACCAATTTGACATGCTCAAAAAGAGCCAGGTGATCTTTTAAGACAAGTTTCTTCTGTCAGGGGAAGAGAATGAAAATGGGGTACTGGCAATTCTCAGGGTCATTTTCTAGCTGGCGGGTAAATTCAGGACGTGGTAACTTGAGGTGACGACTCTTTACTGTCGATTGTGAATTTGAGAGCAATCTTGCCGGGCTGTTGACCCGCTTAGTCGAGGGCCCGCCTGATAATCGAAAGTTTGGGGGTTCGTATCGTGTAGACCCTCCTGGAAAATTGTAATCTTTTCGATTCTTCTTCACATCTGCGATATTGTGGAGGGGAGCGGAAACAAGCAACACGAGTAGGTCTTTCAGCTTAGATGCGTTCTCTTCTACCTTCTTGCCGATATCGTCCATTGGTTCGGTAACTCTGTCGGAAGTTAATTACTTTTCGATTTTGTTGCATAGCAAGATGCAGCCAGACCGGGGGTAATAGTATATGCAACATAGCGTGATTGATTTACCGAACTTATGATTTGGCAAGGTAATACAATCTATCATGCGGGTATTCTATCTAACAAAAAAGGAAAGGATAGCGATTAGCCGGTTGCTTCATCAACAATTACTGTACCTCTAAACCACGGATGGATATTGCTCAGATAATCATACCTGCCCTTCTCTGTGAAAGTGAAAGACCAAGTTCCACCGTCAGGCGGAATAAGGCTTTTCACTTTGCCAAACTCTATGTTTTCGTCTTCTCCTATTATCCTCTCCGGAGAATTGCTCTTGTTTATCCAAACGACCGTATTGTTAACTCCTAATACAACTCTGACTTCCTTTGGATCAGGGCTAGCACTGCCATTTGGATCCGAGCTGTTTTCAGGGATAGTTACGGTGACAGACTGAGGAGGATGAATTATGTCTGAGGCATAGGTGTTCCTTGGCATAGTGCTGTTGATGATTATGCCGACTACAACTGCTAAAGAGATTCCTGCTGCTATTGCCGCTACAACTGCTTTTGTTCTTCTATTGGGCTTACCTTTTTCTTCTGTTGACATGCATGTAGATTTACGACTGCTTGCTACTTTATCATAATGTTTGTATTTCTTGTTCAAAGGCTGCCGAGCAGTGTTCAGCGTTGTTCCAATATTGGAACAGACGATACGAAGAGTTTCTTTAATATCAAGAGATATGAAATCACATTGGAATTATGTATGTCAGTAAATGATGATAATAAGCGCGATAGCCAGACGACAGATGCCGAACTAAAGGAAGCATTGCAGGGCAAGACACTGCAAGTCTATCTAATCTTGCTAGATTCTCCTGAGCCAATTGGGGCTAGAGAGGTGCAAAGAAGGCTGGATTATTCAAGCGTAAATGTAGCTGTCCATCACTTAAAGCTTTGCAGAGTTGGTTTGGCAGTAAAAGACGAGCATGGCAGGTATCTTGTATCTTAAAAAGTAAGCGTAGGAATAATGGAACTATTCATGAATGTTGGAAGAATCCGTTTTCCAAGGCTTTTGTTTTATGCTGCCTTTTTAGCTGCTCTGGCCATCATGTATTTTGTTACTGCGCCCATAGTGGTTGGGAGAGACGGTGTGTACGTCATGATCTTTGCAATAGCTGGAACAGGATTGCTTGCCTATGAAGCGTTCAAGGTTTGGCGACAGATAAGATAGTGAGAAAAGGAAGCATGTGCTAACAGTGATGGTAGAGCAGCTAAAGGTTTGATGCAGTTTGGATAAAGCGATAAATCTTACTATCACGATAAGATGCATAATTTGAGCTCTGCCAAAGGCTCTAATCTTTTTGCAAGTGATAGGAAAAGTATCATCAAAATACTTACAATATCATTATTTTCTTTAGGCGTAATAGCAGCAGCGCTATTTGCATACCAACAATTTACAAAGCCGGCTATTCCAAATCTAATAGCAGAGAAAGATGCAATACAACTAGCAATTAAAGAGGGGAGATGGGACGAGCAGCGACTTGACGACAAGAAAAATGAAGCCACACTCTTGCATGTGAAAGCAAATGGTTTTTCATTTATAGTTGACAAGACAACAATGCAAGATACTTTAACGCTTTATCACAACCCATTTCCCAAATACGAAGGTCAGTACATATGGATAGTAAGTATTACCGCTCCTAGCAATAGGGACTGGGGTTACGTAATAGATGCCGCTAGTGGCGAAATACTGATGCAACCGTAGCTCTATGTACAGCGTAACTAGTATATGCAACAAGCCAAACTCATATGTGATTTAGCTCGTTACGTTTACCTTAAATACGTAAGTAACAAATCCGGTAGGTTCAGTAGGGTCATTGATACTGTTGCTCCATTCGGCAGTAGCCTTCAAAATAGACTCGCCTTTATCGATGTTGATTACATATGTATTTGCAGAGCCATTACCTAGCTTCTGTAATTCTTCAATCTGATTGCGATTAGTGACATCAAGAACCTCTATAGTGAATGTATCAGGCTGTGATGAAGCTTTAGTGATGAATTGCACAGTTGATCCTTTGTTTACGTTCACCGATTCCTCAGGGATACTAGCTATACTTGATGTCTCTTGACCATTCCAGTCGCGACTCCACATCATCCCCCTATACTCTTTACCATCGTAAAGCATTATGACCTGAGGAATTTCGCCAAAATTTTGAGTTGTATTCGCCGCGGGTCGAAAGTCAAATGGACTATTTGTTAATGCTGAAGAAATAATCACTCCGGCAATAATTACAACAGCAGCTACTATTCCAGCCATAATAGTGAACTTGCTACCGGGTCTACCATCATTTTTTCGCATCATCATTCACCAACGTGCCAATGTATGCTATAACTCTTCGGGATTCAAAAAATAGAGAGATTGGATGGGTTGATTGGCCTATCCATGCGAATCTGTACCCATCCTTGCTGCCCATTCAGTACGCAGATCTCCCGTGTTGGCTCCAAATGGGTTGTCAACCCAAGCGAAGCTAACATCCAATCTTCCGTCAGAGTTTACATCAAGCAGGGTTGCACCAGCTCCTTGCGTCTCTGTTCCGACAAATCTCCAGTCATTGGGGAACGTATCTCTGGCTGCCGTCCAAGTTGCGCTGCCTGTGCTGCTTATATCCTGACCAACCCTGTAGTATCCGTGGTTATTTCCTGTTGGATTGTCTATCCAGAATACGATTACGTCAGGATTTGAGGTGCCAATCCAGTTTCCTATAGATACACCCAAGCCTTGTGTTTCGTCGCCAGGAGCTATTCCGGGGGTGAATCTCGTGCTCCAAGAGGCTGCATCGCCAGAAGTATTGATATTCCATCCAACCTTGTAGTATACAGTGTTTGCTCCGGAAGGATTGTCAACCCAGAATACGAACAGCTCTGGCACTGTACCTGTATCAGGCGTGTCCGCTATAGCAATTCCTAATCCTTGACTTTCGGAGCCTACATCAGAGCTGGGCATAGTCTTGTCGGTGCTCCAGCTTGCTGGCACTCCGGCAGTGCTCACATCCCAGCCGATTCTGTATTTGACTGTGTTTGCACCAAAGGGGTTGTCTATCCAAGCAATTACGAGATCAGGTCTACCGTTGGCGTCATTGTTTATTTGTGCTAAGGCTACTCCAACGCCCTGCGTTTCGTCTCCTACGCTGCTGATGGATGCAGGTGTGCTCCATGAAGACGCTGCGCCAGTAGAAGAACTAATGTCCCATCCAAAGCTGTACTTGATCGTGTTTGCCCCTGAGGGATTATCCGCCCAAGCAAATACATAATCTCTAGTTGATCCGGAATTGACCAACCCGTTTGCTAAATCTGCACCTTGGGTTTCATCTCCAATGCTGGTTCCTGCGCCATACATGTTTGTGTAAATGTATCTGACACCAGCTATGTCGCCATACTGGAGGGTGCGTCTGTTTCCTTGGTATGCTGCAGTCATGACAAGGTCTGTCTGAGTAGCATGTTGAAGTCGCAACCAGTGGCCTGCTTCATGCAGCATTACTGTTTCAACATCGAAATTGGTTGGAGGCGAAGAAATGCAATTGCACCAAGTATCAGTTTCGTCAAATACAGTGTCCATTTCAACAAGTGGGTTTCCAGATATCGGTGACCTTGCTGTTACGGCTAGATCTGCATCAACTTCGCCGGGGTAAGTATTGAGCCATCGAATAACATTGACTCCATCTGTCGTGCCTGTCTCTATTAGACTTGCAGCATTTGTTGTCGTGCCACCGTCTACAAAGTCAATATAGGAACCAGCATCGTTTTCCCATGTTTGGAATGAATTCCTTAGTGCGATAAATTCGTCGGTGCCAGTAATATCACCTGTGCCTGTGCTATGATACCTGTAGGTTATAGTCTGACCGGGCGACCTATCCCAATGTTGCATATCACTGTGATTGTATGTGTCCGCTACAGATACAGCCATTGCCTGCAAAGGTGCCATAGACGCAAGTGCTGCCATGAACGCAATGAATGCTTTCATTGTTGTTGTCGTTGTCATTGTGTAGTAGCATCCTCCCTTACTACAACCTGAGTCTCAGCTGCAATTTCCACAGGCTCCAGAAGTACTGTGCGAATCGTGTAAGTTCCAGCCGAAGCAGGTTCAGCAGGCAATGTGTAGTTCCCTCCGGGCCTTATCAGCAAAGGCCACTTGTGCTCCAAAGTCAGTGTTTGTCCGGGCTTGATTGTGTCGGCATGTGCCATGAAGTGTTCCCTTCCTACACTCCATACTTCAGTTCCTGTCGAATCATAGACTATGTAGCCCTCATCAAGTGAGCTATATGTGTACGGCAAATTGCCAACGTTTGTCACAGCAAGATTGATAGCTGCAACTTCTCCTTTTCCATACGAAGATATCTGTCCGAACTTAGCATCAGGAACACTTTGTCCGCCTAGTGTAGTGACATCGATTTTTATATTGTCGCTTTGTTGAGGTGGCACGTATGCTTGACTAAAAGCAGATGGTACACGTAGCCAACTCTCCGATGCCTTATTGGTAGTACCAGTTATTGCTAAAGCTGTAACAAGTCCTGTTATAGCCAAAGCAGCTACTAGTACTATTGCCAAGGATTTTCTTTCTTTGGTGAACTTCTCCGGTATATCCTTCTCACCTTACTCAATAAGATACTTTTATATAAATTAGCTGTAAATAGATACTATTAGTATCCACTATCTATATATAGCAAATAGTGGTGCGATTTCCTAATCGCAGGATACAAAAATAACATTTTGTTGAGCGTGTTTTGAGCTTTATTCGAAAAATTGAAGTTATTGTTATCCAACTGCGTTAAAATACCAAATGTATACATAAGGTTTTACCAGAACGGCCGCAGGTCATTTAGGTAAAATTTTAATTATATCGCAAAGATTTTTTGCTTCATCCAAATCGAATAAATGGAATAGCAACATCAGGTTGTGCTGTAATGTTCAGACCCAGTGTATCAAATTTTACATGAATAGACTTTGCTATCTGTGCCTTGATATATTCCGGAATTCCTCCATAACACTTGTTCAACACCTCTGTATTTTCCCATCCACCCAAGCTTGCCACATACGCTAAAGACCAATTCGTGGCTGCCAGATAGTATTGAGCCATAGTATGTCTAAAAAGATGAAGCGGATGACCCGTAAAGTATAATCCATCTCCTAGCGCGTATATTCTCGTCTTTTCATTGAGCCAGCTGCTTCTATCAAGTTCCGCAAATATCTTTTTGAATCTGACAGCCATTTTTGACATAAAGTATGAAGCTTGCAGCGCGTTTGCCTTGTCACTTTTAGCATCTTCAAAGAACAAGAACTTTCTGTATTTATGCAGCCTATCATAAGCAGTCTCTACAACAGCTCTGCACTCTTCAGTCGGATACTTGACCCACCATTTTCCTTCTTTTGTTAGATACCAATCTCCTCTTTTCGTTTTGGACTCAAACTGTTCTACTCTAAATAGTGGAGAGAATGCAATCCTATCCCAGCTCATGGATGCCATCGCAAACGCTCTTGCACCTGTATGGAGGTCAATGTTCATAAAAGACCATAATTCCCAGTCTTTTTCATTTTCAAGTTTCTTGTTAATTGCTCCAATCTGTTTTGGCGTGAGCATGATATCTTTGTACTCGCCCAATCTTTCGGATGTTGTAGATAGCCCGTACCTTTTGCCCTCACCATGAGCAAAGTTGATGTTGTGGGCTGCGAGGAAACTGCGATATGCGTTAATGGTATTGGTCTTTTGCATCTGCGGGTACGCGCTGTTGAACCATGCGAGGAAATTCTGCCAGTATTCTACGGCTATCTCCTTGCGCTTTGCCGCATCGATAGGCACTCCATAGCTGATTAGAGTTTCAGGCATTATCTTTAGCTGGTTTGATATTCCGTGAATTACATTTACAAGATGGTTGATTCTGTTAGCTGGTATTGCACCTGACTTCAAGAATGTTATCCATTTCTTGATTGATGGCAGCTGGTTGAACAGTTCACTGTCTAATTTCTGGTATTGCTGCTCTATCTGTTTTTGTAATGAAATTACAATGTTACCATTTACATCGCGCCAAATTCCCCATCTGCCCTTCCTTTCCATTTCGGCAAGATATCTTGAGATTGTGCTGTGATCCTTACCTATGTCCGTGCCAATTTCTCTTGTGGTATAGCTGCCGTTTTGGATGCTGATTGCAATTGCTTCTTTGATCTTTTCCTTGTCCTTGACCTTTAATCCCTTGACCCTCAGGCGGCTCTTTCTTCGTACAAATGCTTGAGTCACTAGCCATCTACCTCTTCCTTGATAGAAACACTTAGAACTGATAGTAGCAGTGACGTGGTAGGGGGATAGATATACCGAATAACAGATAATAAAGTCGGAAAAATTGTTAGTATTACTTGATGAGTTCTGGAGTAAAAGTTTAGTGTCTTTATATTTTCAGTGTTAATCTGGAGCTCCGCGCCTATGCAACAAGTTATGCAACGGTTTTGGTGCATTAGACGCTTGTTGGAAACGATATTCTCAAATAATTAATTCTCCAGAGCACATAAAGCGATTTTATTGCATATCAAGACGCCTCCACTATCACGTTGACTGATAAGACAAAGTGGTATAATGAGGCTTGCAGCGGGTGGCTTCGCCAGTGCCATTATGTATCTATGGTACAGAACTGAAGAATTTGATGGAGCGGTTTATCCAGCAGGTCAAGGACAGGACAGATGCTTCGACGACTATTTCCCGTGCAGAAAGGAGAATTGCGACAGGCAACATGTGTGGAACTGGCTCAAGCTATTCTTGCTATATCTGGACATGGAGGCATACAGGATGCGGTTCACATTATTTCTGGCTAGGGATGGAGGGTAAGTTAGCAGGACCGATGGCAAGAAGAGACTACTAATATCATACGCACCTTGCTTCGATTAATTTCTGTTTACCTCCTCTAGTTCTTAATGGTTGAAGAAAAGCAAGCTTTCATATCTGAAAAGGATGTGGAGGTGCAGGACCACTTGAATAATTTGCTCTCCAAGCTAGGCTACCATCTAAGAATCGCCTAGTTCGTGTCAATAAGGACGAAAGGGTTTTCGATTTTGTCGGTCCTTTAGATGAATGGTTCCAAAATGAAGAAAGCCACCAAAGAGTTACCTGTGTAGAAAATGGGGCACTGGTAACAGCCTGTCTTACCGTGCACTGACTGTTACACTGAACGTATCAGTCGCAGTCCCGCCGTCTGAGCCTGTGTATGTAGCAGTGCCAACAAGTACTGTCCCTGTAACGTTATCTCCCATGTTTACAGCGGAGATACTTGCACTCCCTGACTTGGTCTGACCTGGTGCTATGTCGTTGATAGTGATAGTCGCGCCGGTTACACTCGGGATGCTAATAGACGCCGAATTGATGTGTATGCCCCCGTTGTTCTTTACAGTGGTAACAAAGGTACCTGCGCCTGCACTGTCCCTGATGAGCTCTATGTTTTCAATGACGGCCCTGATGCCTCCTTGGGCGGTGCTCGAGGTATTGAACGCAAAGGAACCTGCTACGGCGGCTATGGCGACAGCCACTGCTATCAGCGCTATGGTCGTTATTCCACCTGCTATCGCTCTCCTTTTCCCATTTGTCGTCGCTGCTTTTCGTTCTCTGTTATTGGATTGTGTGGATGTTGTATCCATACGAGGAAATGATTTGTGCGCTTAAAAGCCACTGTCTGATTTACTCCTGTGTCCATAATCTCACGACAGTCTCATCACACTTCTGATGATTCTCCTAATTTTGCTGTAATAGCAGACGGCAAAAATGTTGGGCTGCGAGAGCTTGCCAAGTATGCCGTAGGAGAAGCGTGGATAACAATCTATGGAGACTACAGGCGGGCCATCGGCAGGTATGTTGTAAAGGAGCCAGAGCTCACAGAACATGGAAAAATAGCCTACCGCATGCTGCTGGACGAGCTCCAGTCCTCGCCTTCAGTCAGCAGCGATGCCATGACCATCAACATGCTGGAAAAGGAGGTCGGTGCAGCCGCGGCTACTCTGGGTATAACCGGCGCGGTGAACAGCGAGCGCGACGCGATACTGTACAAATATTCAAGAGAGATGCTTGGCTGGGGCAGGGCTGACGTGCTGTTCAACGATCCAGAGGTGGAAGAGATAACGCTCCCCGGTCCGCGGGAGAGCATTTTTGTCATTCACCGCAGGTTTTCCGAGTTCAACTACATGGAGACGAACGTCAGGTTCGGAAATGCTGGAGAGGCCGACAGGTTTGTGCACAGGATGATGCACCGCGTGAACAGGTCGCCTTCGGTGGCAAACCCGATAATGGACGGCACGGACGGCACCGGCAACAGGTACGCGGTATTTCTGGGGGAAGAGGCATCACGCGGATCGACATTTACAGTCAGGAGGATATCGCAAAAGGTGAGGAGCCTCCAGCAGCTGGTGGCAGATAATATGCTGCCGACAGAGGCTGCAGAATACCTTACGCTTCTCTTGCGCGCAAAGGCAGTGGTGTTTGTTATAGGTCCCACCGGGTCTGGCAAGACTACACTCCTCAACGCCCTCGTAAACGAGATGCCTGAGAACTGGAAGTATATCACCATCGAGGAGACCCAGGAGTTGCAGCTCAACCACAGGGTGTGGACTGCCACGTTCACTAGGTTTTCGCAAAAGAAAGAGTACGGCATAAGCATCATGGACCTTGTAAAGGCGTCGCTCCGGCACAGGCCTGACCTTCTGGTAGTGGGCGAGTCAAGGGGAGAGGAGGTGCGCGAGATGTTCCAGGCTGCCGCGACCGGACACGGCCTGATAAGCACGTTCCACGCCACAGATACTGCCGCCATGCTGAGCAGAATGATGGGCGAGCCCTTGAGCGTCAAAGAGTCGTTCATTCAGGTGATATGGGCAGTCGTGACGGTCATGCCAATTTCCCGGGACGACGGGTCGCGCATCAGGAGGGTGGTAGGCATAGACGAGATTGTAAGAGAAAAAACGGGCTCGTACAAGGTAAAGAATACCTTCAGGTATGACTATGCCGGCGACAGGCTGGTGTGCACCGCTCCGGAGAAGGACTACAGGAAGACCGCCAGGGCGCTTGAAGCCATGAAGATAATCGGTATTGCTAGGGATGGCACGAACACAGGATAAGACGAGTGAGAGAGTGGGTGACAACCTGTGGTCTTTGTCAGCAGCAACAACGGCATTATAGAACGTTTGAAAAGAGAAGTGCGTGAACTTGTCGGCAGCCAGGATGGCGAAAATGGGGCAGCAGTCATTGAGTTTGAGTTTGAATTCAATGGTGGCAACGGTGGAAACAATAGAGCAGATGGCACGGGCAAGAATAGTATTAGCAATCGCGACGATAATGTTGGTGTAATCGCAAATTATGAAAACGTAGATGGCGGCAAAAAATACAGGTATTATTCCACCCCCATCACAAGCAGGGCTGCAAGCCTGCTCTCCTCGCCTGAAGCAAAGGCGCGAGCCTTCCGCGCTGCACTGATGGCAACCGCGGTGCTGTACGCTTATGCGCTCACCTCACACCCTTCCATGCTTGCGGGGCTTGCAATGGCTGCTTTTGATCTTACAGTGGGGCTTGGCAAGATACCACTGTGGGTCCATACCGCGGCATCATCTATTCTCGCAGTCAGGGAAAAAAGCGCGCAGCGCCTACGCTTTAACATCCGTCAAGTCCCTGCAGCGGTTGAAAGGTCACGCGCATACAGGTGGGCCCGCAAGGAGTTCCAGGAGAGGCTGCGCCTTGCGTCGTCCGGAGTGGAGCTGGCAGGGTCGGCCACAGACAGGGCCCGCAAGTACCTGAACGTCGCGCTCGCGCTTTCGCCTGCCATGATATTTGCCGCCGGTGCCGCGGCAGTCATGGTCCACCCGTATTTTGCGTTCCTCATAGCAGTGCCCGGGATGATCATCGCTGCCCCGTTCCTGTCGCTGAAGCTCAAAAAGGCAGAGAGGGGAGAGATAGACGACGAGCTGCCTTTCTTTCTGGTCGTTGCAGAGATGCTTGCGCTAGTGGAGAAACCGCTAATACATGCGTTCGAGCTGGTGGCCAGGAGCGGCGACATGCTGCCAAAGGTGCGGAAGGAAGCAGAGATAGTGAGGCGCGACGTGAACGCATTTGGATATACGCCTGACCAGGCGATAGACAGGCTCGCAAAGACGCACCCGAATGCTGAGCTGCGCTCCATTTTGAATGGGTACAGTTCGTCCATGAGCCTTGGCCAGAATGTCGCTCAGTACCTCCAGAACAAAGCTGAAACATACCTTGGCCGGCTGGAGGCCAAGTACGATCGGTACAAAGACAATGCAGGCACTGTCGGCGAGCTGGTGCTCATAATGCTGATGATAATGCCGCTCACGGTTTCGATCTCTACACCCGGAGGAGGCAATACAGCAGGTCACTCGTCCATGCAGCAGTTAATGCTTGTGCTGGCGATACCGTCAATCGCTGTAGCGATGTTTTTCATGCTCGCCAGGGCGCAGGTAAAAGGCCCGGATCAGTGCCGTAGTAGACAGGGTGGAAAAGGAGAGGACAACAAAGGTGGTGTCAGTAAAGAGAACGGCGCGCGTAGGAAGGGATTGCAACAGCAGTTGCCAATAATCCCGACAGTCTCTGCCGCCGTCTCCTTTGTCATTGTCATCTTTGTATTTGGATTTGCAGACCTTGTCGCCATGTTACTTGTGCCTGTCGCAGCGTTCTCTCTACCCTATGGAGTGATTGTCCGGCGCAGAATCGGGAGAGAAGACAGCCTGGTCCTCGAGCTTGCCGAGTTCCTCAGGACAGTCGCAGAAGTGATGAAAACAGGAATGGATGTAGTTTCTGCCATACGCCATACGAGCACCGACAGGTTCACGGTGCTCAGACCATACATAAGACAAATCAAGCATGGCCTGGCATCTGGCAGGACGCTGGACAGCATGCAATTGGCCTGGCAGGACAACGGTAGTTCGAGCAGCGGGTCATTCTACATGCGCTATTCATTGCTCATAATGTCGGCGTTGGCAGCTAGCGGGGCTACCAGCTACGCCATGCTCGACAGGCTTGCAGAGTACCTCGGCAGGATAAGGGAGCAGAATGCGAAGGTGAAAAAGTCGGTCATGGTGTACGGATTCCTTGTCGTAACGTCTCCACTCTTTATGCTGTTTACAATACATGCGATGGCATCGATGACAGGACAGTTTACCACCCTTACTGAAGGAACTGAGGGTGACGCGTCGCGTCAGGTCAACCTTCCGGGGGTTGGAGCGATGCCTACGCCCATTGGCAGCGTTGACCCGGAATCACCAACAATCAAGGCTATGCTCGTGCTGACCGCACTTGGCGCAGGGGTTCTCGGAGGCAAGATGATAAACAGGACGATAAGGGACACGGTGCCACTAGCTTTTGCATGTATAATCACATTGGTGGCACCTGTACTGCTGAATGCGGTATGGCTGCTATAGTAAGCCAGACATGGTGGTTCCACCAACCGCAACAAGAATAATTCATTGTGGAAATAACTTCTTTCACGCTCTTTGTGCAACCCTTTTCTTCAAGGTCCGGCTTACAAGTCCTCGCTTCCTGACTGCCTCGTTCCCATGAAGACATTGGTAAAGAATGTCTACAGGAAACTTGAAGAATGCTGGACTGGTAGAGAAATTCTATGTTGAAGATAGCGGCATTGTTATCGAATCAGGCGTAAGAAAGTTCAAATTGACCTGGCCAAGCTGGAAGAGGAGGTAGCGTAGATTGGCTGCGAAATGCAAAGTAATTTTTGGCAACTGCGCGGACATGAAGGAAATCCCCTCGCAGTCAGTACATCTTATGGTTACATCTCCGCCTTACTTTAACGCTCCTTTCGATTATCCTGATTTGTACAAGAGTTATGATGAATACCTCAAGCTAATCGATGACTTGTCAAAGGAATTGAAGCGGGTCCTGCAGGAAGGAAGAATAGCTGCATTTGTTGTTCAAGATGTAAGGATCGATGGTAAGCTATATCCTGTTACAGCAAACATAATTGAGATAATGCTCAGAAATGGGTTTAAGTTTAGGGAGAAAATCATCTGGCGAAAACCTGAGGGCTATGTACGGATAAGCCGGAGATCAGGCGTGCTATTGCAACACCCCTATCCGATGTATTTTCTATCCTGATAATCTATTTGAAGAGATTTTGATATTTCAAAATGGAGAGTTTGATTACAAATACTTACAGACACTTGAGAAGCAGGCACTAGAGCAATCCAAAGTTGACATCAAGGAATATCAAGAAAAGAAATGGTTTCTTACCGTTTGGGACATTACAAATGTGCTTCCTTCGGAAGGTAGGCTAGAAGAAGGCATAGCTGCTTTCCCTGATGAAATCCCAAGAAGACTGATCAAATTGTACTCTTTTGTCGGCGAAACTGTGCTTGATCCCTTCTTGGGATCCGCAACTACGTTAAAGGCAGCAAGAGAACTGTTCCGCAATGGCATAGGGTATGAATTAGACATCGAACTCAAGCCAGTAATAGGCCAAAAGCTCAAACTTGAGAACAGTCCTCTTACTGAGGACATTGTTGAATTTGTAGAAAGAAGCGATGCCCAACATTTGCGATCGGCGCTGCAAGAGAAAATCAAGAAGCAGAGATCAGTAACAAGCAATAATGGACATAAGAAAAGAGAATCTGGTCGTTTGTAGTACTTTTTCTTTCTCTTTTCGGCTCCTCTTATGACTAACTCTATTTTCGTGTTGCGAGATCAATAGATGCCATAGAATTTCTCTGACCATGCACTTGTAGTCACCTGGAAAATCGATCTTCTTATTCTTGAGGACTTTTTCACAAAGAGCACTGTGGGATACAATTTCCCTTGATCTGAAATCATCCAAGTCAACAGACTTTATTCCTGCACCCCGGTGCAAGGAGTCCCGAGAACAGGCAGCTACACCGTATCCCGTGTACACCAACGCTGATGTTGGTGTACACACACATACGTACCCCTTATTGCTGCCAGCACCTCCACCGCCACCACGGCCCTCTTCGCCGTCTTTTAAGGCACGTAAACATTGTCGTGTATGCCCGAGTCGAAGCAAAGATCCTTTGCTTTCATCCTTACTATCATGATGCTTATTACGTCAGTCGCAACAGCGTCTGTTACTACCAATGCGCATAGCGCTTTCGCGCAGAGCATTGAAATTGACGCAGGTCTTGACTTTGCAGGTACAACAACCGTCAGCAGGAGTAGTAGTAGTAGCATTGCCTTGTGGATCCCTCCAAAACTGCTGGCTGGAGAAAATTATTCTGGAGTTGTTACCGTGACTGTGGCCGAGAGTTACGACAGGGACGTATTGCTGGTGTCTGACAACCCCGGCGTGGTAAGGGTACCAGAGCGCGTTACCATAAAGGCAGACATGCACCAGGCAGTTTTCAACATAAAGGCCGCCATAGAGCCATTGTCGCGATCCTCTGTCACAGCCAGTGTGTCGGCAGTGGTGTCCGGTGGGGTCGTAAGCAGGACCACGTCGACCGTGTATGATGCCTCTGTGGGCGGGGGGAACGTCATACGTTTGCTGGCATTCGGAAAGACGGCTCTCTCTTTTGCCAGGGTCGTCGTAGTCGCCCCTGAAAGCAGTGGTGGCGATTATGACGCCGACGAAGATGATGGAAAAACAACAACTGTCACACTTGTATACCCAGCCGGCACGTCAAGAGTTACAATCGACAGCAGGACAGGGTACGGCGTCGCGGATGTCCCGCTGGTAGACGGGGAGAACCGGATTTCCGTCTTTGGCAGGCCAGGTGACACAATTGCAGTCACGAGGGTCCCTGTTGACCCTGCGATCACGGTCAAGATCTCGTCGCTGTCAACTGTGCCGGCATGGAGCCCTGAATGGGGTTACCAGCGCAGCTGGGTACTTGTAGACGCCGAAAGGAACGGCAAGCCGATCAGGGGAGGAGGGGATAATAGCTTTACCGTAACAGCTACGTCGTCGGACCCAGACGTGCTTGAGGTCGAGCAGGCTTTCTGGAGGAAATCCAGCATGCTATGCGACCTCCCGTGCGCAATACCAATACGTGGTCACTCTGAGGGCACCGCACGGATAGGTGTCCATGTGTCGGGCATAGGCGGAGGCACGGTAGACATTGCAACAGTAACGCCCGTGCGCTACGGGGCCAGCCTGAAAGACCTCGAGAGCCTGGCCAGAAAACACATTGCCGCTACCGTCGGGCCATCGACGCAGTTTACAATAGACAGCGTTTCTCTTTCCTCATATTCGTCAGAGAAGGTGACATCTTCTGATGTGACAGACGGGCCGGTGTACGGCCTTGTAGGACATTATGCCACGCTTGCTGCAAATTACACAGCAACCGGGGCCACAGACAATTCGACTATGACCAACTTCACTACTGCGTCGGCACAGTTTTCCAAGGAGATGACGCTGGTGGTGCCGGGTGCCAGCTACTACATGTCGCCGCCAGGTGGCCATGTACGGGTGGAGTGGAGCCTTTTCAGTGGCTTGCTGAAGGGAGATGTCCGCCGGCAGGAAAGCGATGCCCTGACTGGCGGCACGCCGGGCACAGTTCTCAAGAGCATGTCTGTGGGCATCGGGTCTTCACATGCTGCAATGGGCACCTTTGAACTCCTGTTAAACGATCCTCTTGGTCATGCAGAGCAGAAGGGCGAGCTGACAGCCGCCGTACTGGATGGCAGTGACATGCGGCTTGCGGGCTATGTCACCTCCGCAGATGGCATACTGCGCAGGTACGCGGAAGATGTTGTCGGCAACAGGGGCGTATTTACTTCTCTGTATGTCCCGCCGACTCTGCAGGCTGCGACGCAGATGCACGCAGCAGGTGGTGGTGAGGGGGAGATTGTAGGACAGCTAGGTCAGCAGCAGGATGTACAGCCGCCGTTACCCTTTGATGGGTCAGGACAGGGCGTGCAGGTGGGACCGCCACAGCTGCCATCACAGCCAGCTGGCATCTCGCAGATGCGCATGGAGGTCGACGTGCCGCCGCTGTCGTATCCTGCAGAAGGCTTTGTATTCGCGGCGCACATCGTCCGTCAGGATGGCGTCCCTGTGCGAAAGGTAACCCCGCTTTACGAGCTCGGACGGGGCGATGCTGGCATGTCTGGAGGCGTGCAGGAAATAGACAGCGTGTTCATACATGACAGGTACGTCGAGACTGTCAGGATGAAGGCTGTAATGAATGCCATAGAGTTGCACGTGGACTGGCCCGACGTGCTCAAGCTGGGCAGACAGGTGAACATGACTGTGACGGCCAGCGTGCCGGGAACCAGGGTGTCGGTATCCGGCGAAGTGCGAAGCGATCTGGTGGATGTGAGAGAGGGGGAAGGCGTGGCCATCGTGGCACTCTACCCTGCAGGCGCGGAAGGCGACAGAAGGGTCGTGGTGTCCGTTACAAAGCAGGGGTGGGTGGCTGCGACTGCCGAGAGGGTCATACCCGCAGCAAAGTATGAGATGTTGACAATAGATGCTCTGCCGCAGCCGGCAGGGATGATGATGGTTGTAAACGGGACCGGCGCCAGCGTACACGCTCCGTTCACCATCACCTATTCTACTGTTGACAGCATCGGTGACAATGATAACTTACCTAACCAAGGTCGGGGCCATAAGACAATCTCGGGCACCACACCATACGTGCTGGACGAAAGGCCGCTTGCATCTAGGTCGGTAATGTTTGGGAGTGCAGCAGAGCCGGCCGACAACAACGGCACGCGGTACGCATACTCCGGGCACAGCATTGATACAGGCGATAGGATTACCGGCCTGTACGAACGTCAGGTGCTGCTTGCCGTGACAGGCGGTAGCGGCGGTGGCTACTACAGCCCCGGCCAGCAGGCCGCAATAGAGGCAGGTCCTGACAGGCAGGTGCTCGGGTTTGCAGTAGTGGAGAAATTCTCGCACTGGGAGTATGACTCAAACTATGTGTACATGCAGAACGTACATTCCCGGTCGGGACAGGCCACTATCATTGTTGCTCCAGGATCTGGAGGAGCAATCGTAGAGGTAAGGGCCGTGTATGTAACCGACTACTCGGTGCTCGCTGTCATGGTCATAGTTACGGTTGCAGCAATCGGCACATATGCCTACAGGTCGGAGATAAGGACCATCTTTGATACGTACAGGAAGAGAGATAGCGATGATGGCGATGCAAATGGCGCGGGTAGCAGTAGCATTAACGGGGGTAATTGATACACAAGCATGGTAAGCGAGGTGATCTCTTTCATCGTCCTGACTGCCGCAACGATAGCTGCCAGTGCAATCGTCACCGGCTACTTGGCCACTGCCGCGTCACAGACAACAGCCAGAATAAGCGAACAGACCGCAAGGCAGATCCTGATGACCAGCGAATCGATAACAATCGTCGGCACCTATACATGCTGGAGTGAGCTCTGCATAGACGTCATGAACAACTCCGGTCGCCATGTAGGCATTTCGTATGCTTACGACGGAGACGACGGCAACTCTGTCACAAAGAGGCTATTGGATGGGTCAGGCCAGACAGTCCCAGAGCTGCCTCCGGGAGCGGGCACGATAGCACTCAGCCCAAACACGCTGACCTCGGCAGTGCTTATCTCGGAGAACTATGTTGTCTATAGAATAACGTAGATCAAAAAATGGGCTTGTCACATGGAGTGGTATCTGGCTATGTTTGTGTGAACGCGTCGCCCGTCCACGACACCCATTTCCTGAACACGGCAGCCGCGACGACTGCAGCCGCGGCAGCGACAAGCACCATCGTTACAGTAGAAAGGTCGTTTGCGACTGCAGTTGCAATCCCGACATTCGACTCTGCCGCCACAGGGGCACTGACTGCGGCAAATGCTGTGCCGCCCCATTCATTTGTCGCCAGTATAGTTGTTTCACTTGGGATGTTTACCGAACATGTCAACAACCCTCCAAGTGGCTGACATGACGCCTCTTTTCCACCGACCTTCGCGGCATCTATGCTGCCAAAGAGCTCCCTGTCTGCTGGCTGCACATACACGACCTCTGATGCACCCCCGGCGGCCCTCTCGGCTACCAGGGCGTTATTCTGACCCACGTTTGCCATAACCCTCACGTTGTAGGCCTCTGCGCTGTCATACAGTGGCACAGAGTAGTCCTTTGTCACACCGCCCACAGACACCTTGATTGACAGATAATAGGGCATCGAGAGGACTAGATCGGGCGGCATCATGTCTATGCCTCCGGGATACATCGACCTGTAGAGCAATATCTCGTCTAGCGGGATGATGGACGTGGCATTAACGAATGCGTAGGCGGTGCCGGTGCCCGTGACCTTTATGACAGTGCCATTCTCGTTATCATCTCCACAACTATACACGTCCGATCTGGCCATCGCTGCGATATTCGCATCGCCGCCAGTGGAGTACAGTGCGTGTCTTTCATAATAGTCACACACAGACACGGTCCCCAGCGGCCGCATGTCGACGGTAATCATGACGGGTCTGTCGATGGTATAGTTGTTCTCGTCTATCGCGTTGACAGTGATGATGTTGGTTGTTAGCCGGGGGTCGGGGTAGCTGTAACTGGCGCCGAACAGCCCTGTGCTGCTCTTGCCTCCAAAGTTTACAGAGCGGAACTCTTGCGATGCAGTGAGATTAGCTGTTCTTATCCACAGTTCGGTATTCGGGACATAGCCCATCATCCTGGACACGAATTTGACATATCCTTCTCGCTCTATCATCGCGGTTTTGCCTTGCTCTGTTGAGGATACTACTGTTACATCTGATGACAATCCCATTCCTGTCCCTGTCTCCGTAGAATTCCTGAAATGCTCTGTGTACAGCCATACTAGTTCTGCATCTTTTGTCATGTCGGCAGTGCTGTTTGTGCCGAACACCAGCGCAGTCACATTATTCGTGTAATGGTTGACCTTTGCCCTGCGCAGCGGCTTTATGTTTCCGTCAGAAGCGTCTACAGAGCCGAGGTAGTGGACACCGACGGTTAGCCTGCGCTCGTACATGTCCGATCCCGCATCATCCTTGAGGTTAAGATATGGATACGTACTGGCAAAGACAGGCCGATAGTCCACAATCGAGACGGTATGCGTGTATGATTTCCGCATGTTCGTATACACGCCGGCATTCTTGAGCGTGACGTCAAACCGGAATTCTTTCTGCCCCAGTCCCTGCTGCCCTGTGGCGTTTGCAACAGCAATTCCTGTAGCGTAGGAATACTGCGCGCTATATTCTGATGTTGCAAGGGTCTTTGGCACCACAAGAGTGCATGATTCCTGCAGGCAATCTAGGTCTGAGATGTAGGGATACGGGTGGACCCTGATGACCTCCGGCTCTATGACTCCCATGCGTACATCCTTGAACTTGTAGTCCAGCCCATACTCTAGCGCGATTGCGTCATTGATGTAGTACGTGCCGTCAGCATTGCGCATCAAGTACCCGTCGGTGTCTGTAAGATTTGCGGGAATGACCCTGACAGTTATCATGGGATCAGCGATCGTGATCGACATTGAAGTTGCCGCCGATCCAGGTCCGCCGGGGCCGGAGCCAGACACAAAGGCCCTGACAGCATAAGAGCCTGGAGAAGCGGATGGCAAAACGTCCACACGCGTGTTTGTGCAGCTTGAGCAGGCTATGTTGATGCCAGAGCCTCCGGATATGGATGTGCTTATGCTTGTGCAGTGCGACGAGCCAATAGAGAGAGAAACCGAGAAGGCGTCGCCCGGATAGTACGTCCCGTCAGGGTTGTTCCTTGGAAGCCCGTTATATGTCAGCTGGGAAGTCGTCATGCTTACCGAAACGCTGCATGGTGGGGGCGGAGGAGGTCTGCTCGGTACCGCAATCAATTCGCCACCACCACTGCCAACGCCACTACTATCACCACTGCCACCACCTGTGTCACCTTCGGCCAACGGCATAGCTGAGAACAGCAGAGATGACGAAAAGAAGACGAATAACAATATCAACACTACTACTGCTACAGTAAACTTTCCTCCAGGCTGCGGCAAAGAAGATGATACCTCGCCACAAAATGCCGGCGTCGTCTTTTAAGGCAGTTAACGCCCTTTGTTTCAATGCTCTCTTCTTTCCTAGACCGGTTCAACAAGCGAAAGAAAGGCACGCCCGGTCAGCCAGGCAACGGGCAGGCAGAGATAGGTGGAGAGGCCAGTGCCAGTACTGCAAAGGCGGAAAATAGCGATGATCTCGGACAGGAAAAAGTCGAGCTGATACGCATAGGGGGAGGGAATGATGGTGAGCAGGGAAGGAAGGCCGGCAGCGAGCCGTCTGCTAGCATTGACATCTTGGGCTACAGCAATAACTACAGCAGGGCCTATGGCATCTACTCCAAAGACAGGGTGCACATAGGCATTTTCGGCGAGACGGGAGCCGGCAAGACAGTCACGATAGGCCAGCTGGTATACCAGAACATCCAGCGGCGCGAAGGCTTTATGATAATCGATCCGCACGGCGACCTGGCCCGAGAAGCGCTTGCCGCAATCCCAAACGACATGATGGACCGGGTGATATACATCAATGCGGCCAGCCCGCAGTGGTTCAACCGGACGGTCAAGATCAACCCTCTCGAATGCAAGGACGCGATGGAGCGGCACATAGTCGCCATGAACTTTGTCAACTCGCTAAAGAACATGTACTACCGGAGCTGGGGAGACAGGATCGAGGCAATCCTGCGCAACTGCGTGAACGCCATAGTGGAGCTCCCGGACGGCGCAACGCTGTGGGACCTGTCAAAGCTGATATCGTCGTCAAAATACCTCTCCGAAGTCACGCGCGTAGTGCAGAGCCCCGGAACAAAGAACTTCCTGCTGAACGTCTTTCCCAACTACAAAAAGGACGCCGGTTCTGCCGCGTACAACAAGCTGGACAAGATACTGACCACGCCGCTTGTGGCTGCGATGTTTGACTCAAAAAAGACAGGCTTTGATATGGGAAGGGCTATGGACAGGGGAATGGTGGTGATAGCCGACCTGTCGTCAGGCATGTCTGACGACATCGCCAACTTTGTCGGCTCGATACTCCTGAACATGGTGTACGTCGAGGCCATGCGGCGCGTCGACGTAGAGAAGAGAGATAGGAGGCCATTCTACCTGTACGTGGACGAGGCCCACAGGTTCTCTGCCGAAGAGCTGCAGTCCCTGTTGACGACGGTGAGAAAGTTCAACGTGAAGGTTACCTTGGCGAGCCAGACGATCAACAACTTTCCGCCCAATGTGCAAAAGAGCTTTGGCGCGCTGTGCAAGACCATAATCCTGTTCAAGTCCGACCTGGCGACGGCAAAAGTGTTCGAGACTGTAATGCCGCTGCCGCCGGGAGAGATAACCTCGCTCTCGCTGAACACTTTTGCGTTCTACAGCCAGGCGCAGCCGCCCGTCACGGGCATAGCAGTGACAAAACTGGTGCTTGCAAAGAATGCTGTTGCAGGCGACTGGAAGGAAAGAGCGCGCTACAGCGTTGAAAGGTTCGGGACTGAAGTCAGCATGGACAAGTACGTTGCTGCCACCCGGAAGGCAGGAATTGTGCCCGACTGGCTGCCGATTGACATCAAGGTAGTATACCTGTTCCGCAAAATGAAGATGACAAAGCGCGGGATTTACGAAGAGCTTGTCCGGCATTATGGCGGGAAGGACGTGGATCCTGAGCTTCTTGACAGGAGCCTTGAAGCGCTGAGGCTTGCCCATATTGTCAGGAAGCAGTATGTCCTGCAGGAAGGCACAGAGCACGAGCTGTTCGAGCTGGAATACCGCGCATACAACCTCTTTTTCAGCACAAGCATGATAGGCGCCCGTACGGGAAAAGAGAAGCACAGGGCTGCCATCATCTACCGTGCCGAGTCGTTCTGGAACACTCTCACTTACTGCAGGATGGATCTTGGAGAGTCGCGCGGGGAGCTCGCAGATCTTGTCGTGGTGAACGAGGTTCAGTGGTACGAAGAGCAAGAGGATGACTGTGGCTGCGGCGGCAGCAACGGCAGGAAGATAAGGCGGCACGACCTGTCCACATGGGGCGAAGCTACAGCGATAGAGGTCGAGACTGATCCGCTGCACCGTGAAGAGCAGGTTGTCAAGAACTACAACAAAAACAGGGAGCAGGGGTTAAAGGTGCAGTACGTCGTTTTCAAGAAAAACGACGAGGACACCATAAGGCGCTTCCTCACTGAAAAGAGGGGCATACCTGCTGACACGTACAGCGTATCCATCATGGACATTGCAGAAGTCGAGCGGTTCAGGCGGGAAAAGCTCGGAGTGCTTGCTGACGACGGGAGCATCACGGGAGCAGGGGGAATATCGCCACAAGAGATGAGGGCGATCGCGTTCGTAAAGGGCAAGCAGGCAAGAGCGGAAGAAGGTGACAACGATGATGATAGTAATAATAACTTACCTAACCACCACAATATCAAAGACCTTTACAATGAAAATAACAATGAAGAATCCTCTGTCGAGGCCGTTGGAGCCGATAACAGTTCTATGCCAGACAGTCATGGCAATGACGACGCTTCAATTGCGACGCTACTGTCAGGCAAGTCAGATGAAGAGTTAAAGGCGATGCTCGTCGCGCTCCCGCCACACCCAGACGCGGCGGCCGCGAAGGCTGTCATGGAGGAAAGAGGGTACAGGGTGCTGCTGACTGTAAGGGGGAACTACAGGGTTGCAAGAATTCTTTGAAAGGAATGAGAGAGAATTAATGGACGAGGCTATCCGGCGATACTATCTTGAGGTTGCGTCCGCCATGATTCACTTTTCCCAATTCTAGTAGGGCCTTATCAAGCGTCACAAGTTTGCCAATGTGTTCGGACATCAGGTAAGACGCCAAGATAAGAGAGTCACGTCCGCCGATGCCGTGGTCCCTGGCAATCTTTAATCCCAACGCTACTGTACCATATGTTGTGTTGAGAAAAAGTGCCCTTCTCAAATATTCCAGAAGCAAGTCTGTTGTATCCCTCGGGTTGGCCTTCAGTTTGAATACGCAAGTGTGGTACGTTTCGTGTATCACGGTTGGAGTTAGGGCATGGCTTCTATTGCGTAGAGAAGAGACTTTGTCGTGGTCTGGATGCGCAGCTACCAGGTATGCCACAAGGATATTCGAGTCTATTCCCAGATGCTCTTTATCTCTTCTGGGCTTGGCCATTTTCTGACCTCCTTCACCATCAGCGCACCATAGAACTTTGCCATGGCTGGCATGTCGTCTTCGACCTTCTCTATCACTATCTTTGCTCTGTCGTCATCGCCCGCGGTCATGATGTTTACAGTATCACCCTCTTTTAGCGAAAGCCTTTCTGCCACGTCCTTTGGAATGGTAGCTCGAAGGCTATTGCCGACCTTTTGCAACTTGACTTTTCTTGTCGCCGCTGCTGTGGCTGCCATATGTATGTATATACAATATGGTATATACATATAAAGTTGTTGAAGCGCCTGCTTTACAGCTTTTTCAGATCTCGAATACGTCCTAGCCTGCAATTGCTGAGGCACGCTTCCTATCCGGGTAGACTTGATCTATATCATGTCCCAGCTGTTCCAAATTGAATATCCTATCGTGAATATTTTTATAATGGATTTCAGATATAGCGATCTGGGTGAGTCACATAGCCAGCCTCAAAAAGGTGGCGCTAATTTCTGCGGCAGTCACGTTGCCGAAGATTACTACAACTAGCTTGTTGTCGATTCTACCTCGATTCAAGAAAAGTTAGTTTGCCTGACTAGCCGCAAACTCGATTGATACTCCGTCATGATATTTCTGATTATCGGCTTTTCCTTCATCATCATTTACTTGGTATTTTCCATATATGCCCAGCTGGACATGGTAATAGTGTTCTGTGCCCTTGATCTTGATGTTGTTGTCTTCAGCTACATGAACTATGACCTTCTCTCCTTTATCGAAAGTTGATTCAGCCGGATTTATGTAGTAGACTCCTTCAATATTGACGGAGTCTAGATAGATCGTAAATACTTCTTCATTCCAATTCCTCTTGTGGATTTCTTGGACTCTTATCCCAACTGGAATCGCGGCGTGTTCGTATCCTGCATTGTCGATCCTGGTATGGGGTCACCTACGCTGAGAGTCTCTCCCTTTATCGTGAATATGACTGTGTCTTTTACATTTTCAATGTTCGTAGTCGCAAATGACACCTCTCCAACGGCTCTCCTCACAACTGGTGGTGATGTGTCTGTACCGGATGTCGTTTCTCCGTTAAAGAGAGTTGTGCTCGCTATTGCAATAACTATTCCCCCAATGACGGCAAAAATTATTCCAAGATGCATTCTATTCAACGTCTTCACTCTCCTAATAGAATGTGTTAATCTGGCTTATGTCGTCAGGACGAATTTGTGCATATCCCGGATTGCATCCAGCCTTCATCATGGTATGAGTGTCTGGAACTCCCCAGTCTGAGGTTGGATGGCTCAATCCCGCAAAGTGCCCAAGGCATGATATCTAATTTTATACCATTATGGGCGCTCATTGACAAAATTCCCTTGAAGCGTCTCTCCGAGGCATGTGAGCTCCAAAAACGGGAACTTTTAAATAGTTATTCTGCTTAACAAACAGTGCCCACGAGTCCGCGCCTGCGCGATGAAGGTCGGTACCTTAGAAATGTGAAGGATATCTCTGAGCGTTCGGAAGCGGCGACCCCGATGAGTTGGCGAACCATCTTGCAGAGACTGTGGGCTTTGAAATAACCAGGCGAAAATGCACGGCTACCGAGCTGAGAGTTGAGCACAACTTTTCTTGACTATGGCAATTATTGGATTAGTTAATGCTCACAATTGCTTTAGATCTTTTATCCTCTCTTATTCCTGAATAAAATCTTGAGCAATGGTTGCGCCGTTGTATTCAACTATCATCTTGTATTCCCCACTATCCAAAAAAAGCGGTCCGCGTGGAATCCATTCATCACTGATGTCGTGCATTGTCCATTTCTTGTCAATGTCTTGTGGATGGTCTTGCTGACATAGGGATCCGCCGCTTACTAGCCAAATAGTTTCACCGGTTTCTGACTTTACGATTTCTGCGATAGGTTTTGGGCAAAATATTCCGCTGCCCTTTGCAGTCACTGCAAAATCGAGCGCCTCGCCAGATGTGTATCTCGTCTTCAACCCCTCTACAGTTACTACGACGCCATCGCTGGTTGTGTTGGATGACTTTTGCTGAAAGCTGCTCTCAGGATGGATTGGCATCGTGGCGTTTGCTGTTGTTCGACTGACAGAACTGTCGCTATTAGTAGAAAGTAACAAAGCGGTTAAGACGACAGCCATTGACGCTGCCAAGAAAACGGCAAGGGCTATTCCTTTCTGCACTACAGTACATTTATTGTTGGCAGACTGTTTTAGATATTCTGGTACAAATACAAAACAGCACCGGTGGCTTTGAGTTCCGTCTTTGAACCTCCTGCTATTTTCTCCTGAGATTACCAAATGCAGTGATGCCCAAGCCTCGTATAATGATTATACAAATCCCATTGCGAGATTTGCCATCACAAATATGAGAGCTACCTGAAAGACTCCCTGGCTCCCGGCAAGCTTGATGTTCCTCATTCCCCATTTTATTATCTTGTCCCTGTTGGGCTCTTTCTTTTGGAGTTCCAGAAAGATCCGTACCTCTGTGGGCATGAGTATTCCAAATCCCTGAACGGAAAGAATTATGACAATGACCGCTGCTGCAATTATCGTGGGCGACGAAGGTGTCAGTATGCCCATCCTGTCGGCAAGGGTTATGCCAGACGTTATTGCAACCGCTGCAAGGGCCGGCATGAGGAATAACATCACTGGCACCAGCTTTTTGATTACCTTCGTGCGGGCCTGAGGATCGAGCCCCTTCATAACCTGGCTCATGACGATACCCATAAACAGGTCGATTCCAGTCCATGTGCCTCCCGTCAAGACATGCACATAATTGAGGTGGAGCAAATTCCCGAAAGCCAGGACTATTAGAAGACCTGCAACAGGTACTAGCAGGGTGAGAAGCGAGTACGGCGAAATAACCTTGTGCTCCTTTTCCTCAATCAAAGGCGAACCTCCATTCAAACCCAGAGTATTTAAAAGCATGGTAAAAGGCAGTTCTCACGGGCTGCCTTTTCCAGCTTCAAAATGCGATACTTAATAGGAATGTGAATTATCAAGGCAACTTGGTAGTAATAGGAGAATGTCAAGCAGGCAAGTATGGAAAAAGTGCACATTTTGCAATAATGGAAGGAAGACCTGTTTTAAATGCGGAGGAAGTGGCAAGGTTTCTCCGGGATGGAACACTTGCTACGACTGCAAGGGCTTTGGGACTGTGCTGTGCACCAACTGTGGCGGCAGCGGCGGCCGGCGCGAAACAATCTGGGTTCCTGAGTAGAGTTTTATTCCTGCTCTATTGATTGGCAGGCTGGAATATGAGTTCAAGCCTGAGCCTGGAGCTTACGCCTTCGCTAAAGGCCGCTCTTGCCGAACTGTATTACAAGGAAGGCTTCGACCAGCAAGGCTGGGCATACGTGTCGCTCAAAGACATCTGCATCAGTGACAACAACATTTTGATGTTCAACAAAGGTCCTCATAGGATCAGCATAAGGCTAATGGACAAGATCGTCCCGGAGATCAAGGAAATTTCTTCAAGGCAGGCTAATGACGGAAACTCTTCTGTATTTGACTATCTCGCGTGCAAGGTCGGCCAGCAGGAAAAATACGAAGGGGTGATGCTTGCCAACCCTGCAGCACTCTGCTGGGTCAAGGTTGGGAAAAGAACATTTTCTAGCGAGCAGATCGATGCTCTGGGGCTGATAAAACTTCCCCTGGCTGTATTCCGGATAAGGAACGTTCTTGTGCAGCCGGGAAACATCGAGATGAAATGGGAAATGAAATCCGGTGAAGAGTGGCTTGACGAGCTTGAGGATCAGAGGGATCAGGCAGAGTCTGACGACGATTATCTGTGAAACAAAAAGAAGAAGGAGAGGGCGTAACCTCGCTTAAGCAAGAACTCCTGTCTCTGTAATTAATTGCCAGCAGTCGACGCAATAGTTGCCAGTTGCTGTAAAGACCTCTGCCTCCCTGTCATTGCAGTTTTCGCAAGCTATCTTTTCTGACATTCTTTTTTCTCCCCCTTTTTCTCCCCAATCTACAAGTCTGCAGTTCACAAATTAAATCGTTGGCAGGCAATAGTATTGTTGTTCCGGCTGCCGGTCGGAAGCTATATCATTGACTGCATTATTAGCCGTCCCATGGAAGCAACGAGACAGTCAACAATGACCGTAGCTATTCTGGCAATCGGACTGGCAGCCACTCTAGTGGCGGCAATAATACAAAACAGTGCGACTGCACAGCAGCAGAACCAGGTTATTTACAGGATTCAGGAAACCAAGATGTCCAGCGCTGCTCCTGTGGCTCATACGGGGAACCTGCCGCATGCGGTGGTGTTCGCGCTCCCGATGAGAGATGACGGCAAGATCTATACCGGGAGGGTCACGTTCACTGCAAGCAAGCCCATCGAAGTAGAAGTGCTGCACGTATACAATCCAGCACAGGAACCTGACGCAGAACACGGAGCGCCGCCTACCGCTGTCATAAACGGCACGCTGATAACCTATTCTCACCTGACCGGCATTGTGGACAACAACTATGTCCTAGGAGATGTGCCAACTGCATCAGGCACGTTTGAATTCACAGGGAGCGGGCTTGTGTTCCACAAGAGAAGCTCAGAGCCATTCACTGTGACGTACACCATCGACGCGGTGGTAAAACCACTTTCCCAGTAAGTCTGGGCCCGCTGCTTTTTTTCAACAAAAGCAGCCATTGTTTTTTATCTGTATTCGTCGCCACAATCCCCGATAGCCTCAAAGAGGTTGTTTGACTTTTTGCATACGTCTTCAATCATGCTGTTGTCGTCGCTGTCCAGCCTAAAGCCAAAGACGCGTGCATTGTCATCGATGTGGTTTGAAATCCCAAGCCGCGCGCCGATAATCACTCCTGCCACGGCAGGCTTGTCGAGGATATAACGCGTGGCCACGTTTGCTATGCTGACCCTGTGTTTCCTTGCTATCGCGTCCAGCGCTGATAACAGTTCCTGGAAAAGCTCCCAGCCTCCCCATGCATCTATCATGCGCTTGTATTTCTTGAGGCTTGCAGTGTCCAGATCATAAGGCTCCTGTTTGCCGAGATACCGCTCTGACATGAGGCCGCCACAGATGGTGCCGTATGCAAGCAGGCTTGTCTTGTTGTCCTGGCAAAATCGCGCCATCTTGACCTCGGGCCTGCGGTCGACTATTGAATACTGCACCTGGTTTGACACTATCTGGATGCCTGCGTCCTTCATTATCTGCATGCGCTCTGTGTCAAAGTTGGTCAGGCCGACATTCCTTACCTTGCCCTCGTTTCTAAGATCGGACAGATACTTTAGCGCGTCGATGTAGTACGGGTTGTTGTAGTCCCACCAGTGGAACTGCACAAGGTCAAGTGAGCTGACTCCCATGCGCCTGAGCGAGCGCTCGATGCTTGCCTGCGCGATCTGCTTTGTTATCCTCTGGGGCTCTGGCACCCACTTTGTAAGGGCCTGCATCTTTTGCCGTTCATCTTCTGACAGCGTTTTCCTGAACTCTCCGATAAAATCCTCCGCTGGACCATAAATGTCGGCAAGGTCCCACGTGGTAAACCCCGCGTCATGATATTTTCTCATATCCTCCACCGCGGCCTGCGGATCTATGCGCCCGTGAGCCCCTGCAACCTGCCACATGCCATTGAGAACCCTGCAGATCTCTAGCCCCTGTGCCAGCTGGTAGTGCTCCATGTCACTCTTCTCTCCACCATTTCCATCATAAATCTTACCAATTTTGTTGTAAGCTAGCTTGCAGCATTGAAAATGTTGACTCTTTTGCTTTTCAAACAATCATTCCAGTGGATGTTGCGCAAAACGAAAGCATGGCGCAACATACGCCTGCAGACAGTAACGAAAGAAAAACCATGACTGAAGGAGCAGAATGATGAAGAATCCGATGTGAACGAACGGACGGACGTACGTACGTAGGACGCAGAGAGAGATATTGCCGAGGGCGCCGTAAGAGAAGAGGGCAACGGAAATATCGCGGGATAAACAGGGATGGCACGGGCCGGGACGCAGCCGTCAATGGATGGCAAGACTCGCCGGCCAGTTGCAACCGTGCGATCCCGAAAAAGCTGCAGGTGATGAAGCGTTCACGCATTTCAGTTGTGATCTGAAGGTACGAGAGCAAGCAACGAGGAAAAACACGCAAGAAAAAGAGGGATGCGCTGGCCCGCAATAACGTGCATTGGGCGGGTCAGCAGTTCATCCCCAATCAAATTATTGAATTATTGTCCTATCTAGTGGTGATGGCCACCGCAGCCACATCCGCCCATGCCATGATGTCCGCCCGATGATGACATCGATGCGCATGACGGACACTTGTTAGAACCGTTCTCGGACATGAACATTACGCCACATGAGGCGCACTTGGTCTTTTGCAATCCTTGCATGTATTCATGCTGCAGCCGCCAGAATATTAACCACTCGTCGTTCTCTGGATCGCAAGCAGGCTTTTCCGAAATAGCGAGACCAGAAGCATGGCATCCTTTTCCGTGGGCGTGCTCTTTGCAAGCAGTTTCTTGACCGCTGCTTCGAGCAGTGGCTTCTTGTGAAGATCATAATTGCTGGCGTCTGCAACCTTGCCCACATACTGAAGTACAAGGTCGATGTCATACTGCGACGCAGCCCTCATGTTCTTCTTTGACTTCTTTGCAGGCAACTCTGGGTCTGGCTTTGAAATTTCATACAAGATCACGGCAAGAGCGTGGGACACGTTCATTGTGCGGTATTTTGTCTTTGTATCAATCAGCGCTACGAGGTCGCACATTGCGAGTTCTTCGTTGTTGAGGCCTGAAGCTTCTCTGCCAAGCAGTATGCAAAAGTTCTTGCCACTGCTTTCGTGGACTATTCTTGACAGCTCCTCAGCATCAATGGATTCGCGCAGGACGTTCAGCCGGCTTGTGGCTTGTATTGCAGTTGTTCCAACGAGCACGTCAAATTTCTTCCTCAGTTGCTTTAGGGTGACTGTCTTTGCAGCCTCGAGAATCCCCTTGCCATGCGTAGAATATCTTACAGCCTCAGCCATGTCAAAGTCCGGCTTGACAAAGTATAACTTTCTGTGGCCAAAATTCTGCATCAGCCGTGCAACGTGGCCGACATTGATGTGCCCGTGAGGCTCGACCAGTGCGACTGCTATCACTGCTATCACTACGCAAAATCCCGCCGCCCATTTATGCTTTTGATTTTTTCTCAAAATGATCGAACTGAGTGAACAGTGTTTTGAAGACGCGATTGATGGCGTAGCTCTATTTGTTAGCGACCTTGCAAAAGATGGAAGAAAAGAAACGAAGGGCTAACTTGCTAGCGTGCTATTTCTTTGAAATAGCCGCATTGGCAAATTAGTACTGCAGAGCTGCTTTCAATCTCGTTCTCTGCAATGCAGACGGTCTCGGATGAAGACCTTCCGCAATTCGGACATTCCTTAAGGATTTTGCTCAAGGGTTGTGTAGCGTTGACCTTCCTTTCCTCATCTATATCATTTATGAATGGATGTTCTAGTTTATCGTACCAAAGCTTTTTGACCTTATTAAGGAACGTTCGGCGATAGTGGTATTACCAAAATAATGGTATTGTTCGGGTTCTGGTTGTTTTCAAAGCCTGTTCGGTTGGTTGGTGACTTTAGAGGATAATATTGGACACCATCACCTATCCAGAACTTACCATCTACCGCCCAGATGTCGTGGAATTTACGACACGTGTGCTGGTCTGATTCTTCAATAATCAGACTTGTGTTGCATCTAGGACAGCTAACGATATTATTCAATTGACGGTTTATTTTGATCCACCTTTCTTGGATGTCGTACTGTTATCGCATCTAGTTCTGCCTTATGTTGTTCAATACAGTTGGCTACTATCTCAACAACCTCTTTCATGCCTTCGTCAGAGGTAATCAAGGTACGCGTGAAAAGTTGCGTGAAGATTGGAGAGAAGCGCTCGAAAGTGCTTCTCGCATCGGGATCTTCCTCAAACAACTTCGCAAGACTATCAGCAGCTTTGTCCATAGTCATACTGCCTCTATTCCGAATTGAAGTTGGATCGTATTTATCATAGAGATAGAGTCCATGCACTAATTGATTGGATGTAGCTTTAGCAGCTTCATATGGCAATCTGACTTCATGCAATAGTTCACGTCTTGTATTACCAAATGTCAGTGAATCATTCTTTCCATGTATGGGATATTTTCTATCGAGATAGAACAACAGTGAAACATATCCATCAGCAAGTCGTACATATGCTCCATCAGCTGATAACACTGGATGTATGTTGTCTGCGTTAGACGGAATTGGTTCTTCGCTCATTATGCTTTCTCTCCTTTAACGGCGGGTTGTTTCACCTTTGGTTGAGTGACTCTAGGTTGTGTTATCTCTGACCTTCTTGGCTTGTCCCAATACGGACTTTTGCACTTTGGACAGACACGCGGTTTTTCTTCTGATACTGGTACCCATGTATGCCCGCAACGCTCGCATACAAAGGCGCGTATCATCTTTTCGCCCATGACAATAGGTTCAACATCACGCTATATAAGTATCACTATATTACCGCCAGGTAAGTTAATATGATACCTATTGATATATTACTGTCAGGTATATGCCCACGCAAATAAAACAAACCGCAAACGATTCGGAGGCTCGGATGAAGAGAGGATTGCAGATACTTGAAAGCAAGACGATAAAGGAAAACAAGGACGGCAGCTTTGCCGTCCCCTCTCAGACGAGCTCCACAACCTATGAAGTACGCTTGCTAGGTCAGACATGGGTATGTAACTGTCCCGACTTTCAATATCGTCAAATTGAAGCTTGCAAGCACATATTTGCAGTAAGGCTACAGATTGCAGCAAAAACGTACTTGCGCGACGAGCCAAAACCAAAAGTGTTTGCAGATGACGCGATTCCATGCGATAGGTGCGGATCAATCAGGGTTATCCACTATGGCAAGTACGGCAGCAAAAAGGTTTTCTACTGCAAAGACTGTAAGCACAAGTTCCGCGAAGGCTCTATCGTGAAAACTAAATTCAGTCCCGAGCTTGTCACCATGACGCTCGACCTTTACTTTTCGGGGCTTTCGCTCCGAAAAATAGTAAGGTATGTTAAAGATCACTTTGAGGTCAAGCTTGGAGTTACCACTATCTACGATTGGATTGCAAAGTATGTACCCATGATTGCAGAATATGCTAACGCTCAATGCCCCGAAGTATCTCAGACATGGCACGCTGACGAGCTCTTTGTAAAGGTGCGCGGCGGCACTCACAAGAGCCGAGGTATCGGCATGGTCTGGAACGTCATGGATAGGGAAACGCGCTTTTTGCTTGTCAGCAAGCTTACTAAGGATAGAGTCGCAACTGACACCACGGCAGCGTTTGAAGAAGCGGCTAGGAACGCTCATGGCATAAAACCAGTGATGGTTCTGACAGATTCGCTCAGACATTACAATATCGCAACAAAAGCCGTATTCCCTGATGCAGAGCGCGTACAGAATTGCGGTATAGCCAAGCGCGAAAACAATAACAGGATCGAAAGGATGAACGGCACTCTGAGGGAACGCGTCAAAGTGCAGCGTGGATGGAAAACAGCAAAGACGGCACTAGCAGAGGGAAACCGCATACAGTACAACTTTGTAAAGCCACACATGGCACTAGACGGTCAGACACCAGCTCAAGCGGCGAGATTGAAAATAAGGGGATGGAAGGAATTGCTTTCTGAAGCAATACCCAAAAAAAGAAATAGAATAGAGACGTATAGGCTATCAAATAATCGCGGGGTATTTTTCCTATTAAATATCGGCGTATGATTGAATATTGTCGCCTTGCTCGTCAGAAATCTTAATCCAGTTCGGTAATTGGTTGTATTCTTTCATAGTCGTTGTCATTTGCTCTTTCAACCAGCCATCTTTTAGTTTCAAGCTATCCAACCTACTCTTCCTCTGTGTATATTAATTTTGTTGTTCCGCTAGCGGATATTTCAGTTTCACTCCTTTATCCTCTAGTTTGTTTCTCAACAACTCAACTGCCTCAGATTCGCGAAGAATATAATGTCGTGATGGTTCATAGAAACGGGGGCTTGCTGCCGTATTTATCCAAGGGATCACTTTTCCTTCATCATCTTTCCTGTCTACCTTTTCAAATAGTCCCAAATATCGGCGCGGTGCCACACCAACAAAAGCTCTGAATTTTACCTTATCAGTGGAGTCAGATGCCCCATCGACTTGGATGAAATCTGAATAAAGTGGTATTGCCAAACTTTTGTGGTATGGTTCAATGTATGTTACATTCTTGATGCCTGAAGCAATTATGTGCTTGGCGCATTCATGGCATGGGAATGTAGTAGTGTACATCGTGCAATCATTGACTGACACTGTATTACGAGCAGCCGATGTTATTGCAGCCATTTCTGCATGAACTTCGCGATTGAATTCGATTAGATTCATTAAATGAGCATTCTTTATCTTTGGCTTTATCTCCTTAACTAGTTTGTCAACATTTTGCTCCTTTATGTAACCTAATTCGTTGAGTCTGGTTAGAATGTCTCCTAAAACTTGAATTTTTCTTTCATCACTAGGATCTCCGCCTTTTCGCCAATTCCTTAAGTCGGGCTTATCATCTGCGGTATGCACACCACCTTCTAATCTTGGCACTTCATTCGTACCCGCAGCAACTATATCCCCGTTTTTGTTAATAATGACAGCACCCACTTGTCTGGCCAGCGAAGATGACCTTCTTGCTGACGCGTGTGCCACAAACATTCCAAATTCGTCAGTAGAAGGAGTATGGAAAGTATTTCCAAATAGAAGCTCTACAAATCGGTCTAGAGATTGCTCAAGTTTTTCCTCATCACTCGAATCAATAAAGACATCACCTAGAGGAAAGGTATCGCGCACGTTTTGTCCTAGTGGTCGTACATCTGCTTCCGATTGATCACGCTTGATTAATGCTTCCGCTTTGTCGTAATAATTTTCGAATTGGGCATCATGATGTGATTTTGCAATTTGTTTGGCAAGGTTTTGTTTACGCACTTCCACGGGCGAGTAAACAGAAATTAGCATGAATGCAGCGCCATACACTTTACGTAAAGCAATAACTTCCTTTGGATGTTTTAATGAGTTAAAAACATATGCAACTTTGCAAAGAGGCTTTTTATCTGCTCCACTATACTCAATTCGGATTTTCTTGATTTTATTAATAGCTAGTAATGCTACTGCATCGCCAAGTCCAGTATCTTCTCTAAACTTGTCCCCTGCTTCCATATGAGTTGCTATTCTTTGCTCTTCAGGACTTTCTTTTAGAATGGTATCATACGTTTCTATCTCGCTAAAGAAATCACTTAACTTGAGAGGTTCTGTCTTGAAACTTACTTTACCGAGACAATTTTGTAAGACTTCAATCACACGGTTAAAATTTGTTCCAACCGCACCCACTAGTCCAAAAAATAACTCGGATTGTTTTGTTTCCGTCATTCTGGAATAATGTTACTAAAGTAACTACTGTTTAATATCTATATATTGCGCATCCAGTCCTGTCAATAAAATCTTGTTTTTCAACAACCAAGTCCGAACAACCAAAGAAAACAACCGTGCACCGAACAATACCAAAATAATGGTATTGTTGCATCGACTAGTGTCTAGGAACGCTGTTTCGAGTTGGGTGTTATCTTTAGTGTATATGGCAAAGGTGGCTTTCGAGTGTCTCATAGTATCTCTTGCAATGTGTACACTGAAACCTTGGTTTGAATTGCGAACCTTCTATCCTTCTGAGATGCTTTACTACCTTGAAAGCTGCAACTACCAGTCCTGCAATAGCTAAGGGAACGCCAATTATTGCAGGGTAAAACCATTGTTCCATCCTGTTTTGATTTACTTGCAGAGTTTAATAACCCTAGCCACTGGGTTTTGCCACTGATTTCTATTCCTGCCACTCGTGTTGGTGTCTTTCCTTCTAGTGTCATGTGTGGCTCTACAAAGTTGTACTGTATCCTATTGCCCTCTACGCGGAGTGAAACTGCAGCGCGGCTGGAAAACGGTAAAGACACCACTGGGAAAGTACCCTTCATGTGCTCTATGCGCTTGTTGTTTTCGCGCTTGGTGATGCCACAATTTCATGTATGTTGAGCATTCGGAAATACCGCTTTTCTTCCGCCGCCATAGTGGCAAAATAATGGTAATGTCTCATGAGTAGAATGCCGCAAGTGCAGCATCTATTTTTTCTTCGGGCACTCCAAAAAATTCGAATGCATCCTTCCGGATCGCGACTTGAAGGTTGGAGTTTGATGTAGCCTTCAGGTACGCATCTGACGCTCCTTCCATGATCGGCCCGGCATATGTATTCCACTGCGCAAGGCTCTCTTGCCCCGGCTCCTTCAAGATGGCAGCCAGTCTCGCGAAGGCTGCGATTGCAGCCACTCTGCATTTTTGCAGCATCATCTTGTTCGGATCATGATCGGGAAGCGAGGGAACAAGCGAGCATATGCGGAACTGAAATTCGTCAAGGTTCTTGGCTATGCTTGCAGTCTGCCCTATCGCCGGCATGCTTTTTCTGGCAGTCCGCACGTCTGGCACTGATGTTGCCTCAATAATACCCGGCATGCCCTTGATGCTCAAGTCAGAAGTGGTCACGCCATCTCCTGATAGGATCCGGATGCAGCCAGAGCCAGCCAGGTGTCTTGAGACTATTGCGCCTATTATCGATGCCAATTCTTCTTTCTAATAGTGGCGATGACGGGAGTTAAAAATAGTGATGATGGCGACCATGCTGATTTTGGCAGTAATAACTGGTGCTGAAATTATTGAAAGTCATCAACGAATAGAATAATGGGCTTCTTGCTTCCTTGACTGAAACTTGCTTATCGCTTGTTATTGTCCGACAGAGATTCCCTCTCTGCAAGGGTAACCTGCGTTTCAACTGGCTAGCAGGCAGCATCCCTTTTGCTGCTTTGTAGGATACATCAAAAACTCTTATTCTCTATACATTGCTCAAACTTCGCGTTTCTGCTCTTCAACATACTTCTTGATTACATCCATTGAAACATGGCCGTATGTTGATACAAAATAACTCCTGGTCCAGAGTGTAGGCAATCTCGTCTTCAGCTCCGGAAATTCCTGTCGCAGCATGCGAAATGTATAGCCCTTCAAATTAGCGACAATTCTGTTAGGGGTGTGTATGGGCTGGGCTTCAAGGAATATGTGGACATGATCTGGCTTTATTTCCAAAGAAATTAGTTTACAACCTATTTCTTTGACTCTTTCTATCAACAGTCCCCGCAATCGTTTTTCAATGTTGCCAACCAGAACTTTTCTCCTGTACTTTGGACACCAAACAAAATGGTAGTTCATGAAATGAACTGTTGTCTCTGATTTGCTGTACCCTTTTGGCAACATCGGCTTAGATATCTGGTACGTATATGTGGCTTTCTGATATACCACGACAAGTCAGTATGGGAGAACAAATTCTAAATCCCACACGCAAACGGCACAAGTATTTTCTTTGCTTTCCATACCTCTCCTACATCCCAATGATGGTAGCCTGCAAGAATGGAACGCTGCTGACACACAGCGGCTTTGTGTAAGAAGCATGTCTTTCAAAAAATATGGATTCTGTTAATAGAATCGCTTCGAGTGGCTCAACAAAATAATCTGCATATGTAATAGATTTTCATGGCACTTCAAGGAAGTACACGTTGTAGTACTTTACCAAACCGTTAGGGAACGTCACTTGAATGAGCGATGTATTAGTGCTTGTTTGTTTATAGAAATCGAAGTATGCCTCTTTCTCAACCTCATCAAGTCTGACAACAGTACCTGTTGTTATCTTTCGTCCAATATCTATCGTCCTGTCAGTCTCCGCGAGATTCCCTCTGCGATCCATCGCCCTGTGAAGCCAAATTGCATTGTCATAGGTTGGTTTGTTACGTGTATCTGGGTCTGTTGCTATCTTTGTAATCCAGAGGTGTGGGACTCCGCTAGCTGGAGCAATCCCTGGCTGAGATTGTGGTGGGACATGGGTCACGGTGCTCCCACTAGGTTCATCGTAGACAGTCTGGGGCGGCAGAATTGCTGAACTAAGAGAGAGCGAAAATATCATTATAAACGCAATTCCGACGACAAGACCGACAAATACGGGAATAGCAATATTGCTAGGTAAGTGAAACTACTGGATAGGTTGCGTTGCTTTTGAGCCTTCTGATACTTAATCAGAACGGCCTATTATCGTCAGAATTGAAAAAAGTCGAGGTCGTTAAGAAAGTCCACGACAGCACTGCCTTGTTTAACAAAGCTGGCGCGCAGCAGCTTCCAGAAGGATGCCCGAATAAGTTGAAAAATCCGTCACGTCATGTGTCGATAAAAAATCATTCGTATAGGATCTAATAAATACATGAAAGTTTCTGCAAAAATAAACAATTTGGTGTTAAACATGTAGATAATGAAAATTAATATTAAAACATAATGTTTTTATGTAATTCATACCAATATATGGTGATGACGTCGAAAGCCATGGCTTGACCCTGGCGCTTGGCGGACAAAACTGCATCGCACAAAAAACGCGACTTTAACGGCATGGGCTGTAACAAGGTCGTTGATGCAGGATCGCCAAGCGCCTTTTCCCTTCCCTTCTAATGAAACTTGTTACCGTAGAAGCAATCCAACCGATTAAGAATTATGCGCGTATCTTGCTGGCGATGCATTCCAAACTTGTTGTAGCCTCTTTAGTCGCTCTTGCTGCTACCATCGCTGGAATTTCAGGTACAGCACTGGCACAAAACCAAACGTCGCCATCATCAACAACAACAGCAGCAACAACAACAGCGGCAAACAATATTACTACTGCATCAAACATGACTCTTGACGAGGCAAGGAACCTGTACCTATCCGTGTGGAATCAGACCGCGTTTAATGTTACTTTTAGCACGTATGTCCAGCCGTTCACTGCCGCAGGTTATGGCGTTTATGAAGAACATGGAACAACCTTTGAACCCGGCGAATCGATGGTGCTTTATGTCGAGCTTGTGGGATATGACCACCTCAGCGTTCGGGACGACCAGGGCAATCGTCTGTACTTGATGAACATGACTGCCGACTATATCATTGCGGATGTTAACGGCACAGAGCTTCAGTCGATCGAAGACGTGCCAGCAGGAAGCATACTATCACACAAGCCCAACACAGAGCTTTTCCTCGAGCTATCGTTGACACAGGAAACACCATTTCCAGAAGGTGAATACCTGATCACATATGTCATCACTGACGAAGTGTCTGGCGAGAGCATTACGATTGAAAAGCAGGTCACCGTCGCCAGACAAACAGTGCCGTCCGGCACGGTATGATCAGGGGGCATAATCCACGAGGTATCTGGTTCCTCCAAGCGAGGGGTCAATCCTCGCCAGCACCTCTACCCAGTAGCTGAACTGCGAAGGGTTTCCGATGTAGAGGTCCTCTACCGGGAACTCTACCTTGTTCTCCGGCATGTCCTCGATCTTGACGGGTCGGAGAATATATGTATTAACAGTATTATCATAGACTCCAAAATACCAGCCATCTATCGTGGAGTCGCCGGTGGCAAAATGTGGAAACATGAGTGTGTACTGCTGCATCCTGTTGGTCACGGGGCTGGTGGTAACGATGTGCCAGCGGTAGATCGTTTCGTATTCCTGACTGTTGTTTGGGTTGCCTGCAAGGTTGATCGTGAAAAAGAAGGCGTCGCCTCGCTTTACCACGCTGGCGTCGAGAATGTCGTGGTAGTCCCTCATGATCTGGCCGTCGTCACCATCGATCTCTACAGGCACGGCATCGCCTGTTGCATCTACGATCCTGCTTTCGGCGTTGTCATAAACCCCAAGAACTGGATCATCATTACTACTACTTTGTGGAGCATAGGGGCTCAGGGCTATCGAGACTGGGACTATAGCCGCGATTGCCACCGCAACTGCAAGTATGTATGACCCCTTTGCCACAGGCAGAATAGTGTACAGGTGGTATTTTCGTATTTTGTTGGTATGATGTGTGCTGTGTGCGTTCATGCATGTGCTGAATGAATGAAATCAAAGAGGTGGCGGTAAGGTGCAGGCCAGCCGCTTTTGTCGCGCTGGTTGCACCAGCACATGCAAAAGTACAGCCCTCGGTACATTTCTACTCTCTGCATGTGCGCCCCCTGCATTTCTTGCGGCATTTACTTGGAGGACACAGAAGCTCTTGAAGAATCGTCGTGCACATAGCCTGCAAGACTTTATCACTTCTCCGTAATGGAATCAGCAGTCATGGTGGATAAAGCAGATCAGACACCTCTTTCAGATGCGGTTCTCTGCTAAGAAATAAAAGGTGACAGATGTAAGATTGCAATACCTTGTTAAGAACGATGGTTCTAGGTGCCGCAGTTGCAGCTGCGATCTTGCTATACTTCTCACTTGCCTTCTATGTTATTCCTGAGTCGTATCAGATACAGCAGCGCAGACCTGAAGCCATTGTAACGGATGTCAGCCTTTCTGAGACAGAAATCACTCTTGGACAATCATTTGTCATTTCAGTCGCAGGGACGAACAGTGGCGACGACGCTGACATGCAGATCGTCTCCATAGGATTTCCAAACCTCACGAGGACTGACAACGGTGTCAGGATAATCGATCACAATTTCGACCAGACTCCTACTCTGATAGACGCTGGCGATGATGTAGGCTCGGCGTATGGTGGAACGGCAGTTACGGTGAGTGCACAGCATGCATCTGTAGAAGCATTCAGCCGGCCCTGGAGGGGCGGCAACAGCTATAGCATCGACCTGCGGGTGGAGCCACAAACAGAAGGCAGGTTTGTGATTTTTGTCAAGTCAGTGGCTTTTCCCCACAGCTGGGATGGCGCTCACTGGCCGGCTGAAGGCACGGTCGATTACCAGCAAGAGTTTGTGCGAGTGTATGACGTGCAGGTCGTAAATCCTTAATTATCGAATACACGAAAATGTGCTGATGAACTATACCCGGCAGAGTCCTGCCCAGCGCATAATTGGCTCAAGCTCTAGACTACTTGCAGGCTATGTGTTGGTAAGCATAGGCGTTTTGCTCGCAGCTGGAGGCGGAAGCTGGGACATCAATAACCATCTGCTCAACAAACCTGAAACCTTCTTTGCTCCTCCTCATGCGGTGCTCTACGCTGGGGTGGGGGCAGTAGTCGCAGGTGCGGCAGCACTATTTTCTACTTCAAGAAGTGTCGGCTTTGTTCCCAAGCCTATAAAGATGGTAATAGTTGGCGTATTTCTGCTAGTCATCGCAGGGCCTGTAGATTTTGCATGGCATTCTGCATTTGGCCTTGACGGCCTGCTGAGTCCACCTCACTTTGTGCTGGTAAGCGGAATGGTGGTGAGCAGCATCAGTGCCCTGGTGGGTATGGTGCATCACGGCAGCATGGCCTTTACGGAGTTTCGTCTCGCACGTCCTCTCATCCTCATTGCTGTTCTGCCGGTGTGGCTGGCGCTCTCTGGAATAGTGGATATGTTCTCGCTACCCTTCTCAGAAACAGACTACTTCAATTTCAACCCGCACCCGGTGCTCGGCGTGGCGGTCGCAACACTTGCATTCCCTGCCCTGATGTCTGCTATGGCATACACCTCTTCTGCGCTATCCGGCAGACGCTTTGGCGTGGTGACCGCAGTAGCAGCGGCGTTCATTGCGACAGGAATGCTCGCCTCAATCGTACCCAATGATGCCATTGTCTCGACGATTCCGTTCTATCTTGTCAACATCATACCATTCATTGCGGCTGATGCATTGCTGTCGTTTTCCCGATCAAAAATATCTCTATATGCCGCAGGTGCCATAGTGGGAATTGGCTTCCTTACGCTTTACTATCCGCTGATTGTGTACACCTACGGAACCGTCCTTGGCGAATACCGGATCTGGCCGAGCATGATTGCAATGTCCTATTTTGAAATGCTTGGAACAGTGATGCCACTAGTGATCACACCTGCTGCCGCCATGGGAATAATAGGGGCCTTGGCATGCGATAGACTGCTGATCAAGAATAAAGATCTATAACATTACTATTGGGCTCAGAATTAGTACAACTCTGCATGCTCTTTTAATATTGAGATGCACTCTGAGGATGACAATGCCATCTGTACTAGAGATTCCTGAACGTGATTCCTTGCTAAGATTCTCCCGCCAGTTTCTTATATGCGATTCTTGCTTCTGGGCGGCTTCTGCCATCAACATCCGGAGGCACGATGTTTTCACCTGTCCTGAATGCAACACAGAAGTATCCCACATCCCTCTTACAGACAATGAGATCTTTACATTCAATTATGACAGCAAGCGCGGAGTGGAACTAGAGTTTGGTTCTGTTCGTTAGAACACATCCTGTATCATAACTGTCAGAAACTTTTTTTCCGTCAATCCTGTATTTCGCGAATTCATTATTGATATTCATCATAGCTAATCTTGAATCAATGGCAGCCTGAGTACTGCACACAGACGATACCTACAATGACGTCAGCAAGTTTGGCAGTAGCGGCGGAAAATGGACGCGCCAGTGTCTGGCATGTTTTGCAATTTTCAGTCCGCCGCCATACCCTTTCAATGTTTGATTGGCAGCGCGAAAATAAGTGTCTCCTGCATGAGGAATTCTGTTATCGAACAGGTCTTACCGGGATTTTTATTCAGTGTGATGATCATCTCCTCCAGAGTGAGATATGAAAACAAGAACGATATCGGCGTTGGAGCAATGCGAGTTTCAGGAGCATTTGGAATTGATGCGTCGTCGCCATCATCATCATCGTCTTCGTCGTGATCATACTTTCCCATAGCCAAGACAATAGTAAGAGGATGGTGTGATCCTTATGGTGCTGGAAGTTCGTCAGCCCCGCCCGCTCTGGGAAATCCTCTTCTCTACGCACCACACTGATGTCGGGCTCTTGTACATCATCTTTTCCCTCACGCTGTTCTTCATGGGTGGCGCATTGGCAATTGCCATACGCAGTGAGCTCTTCCTCCCCGGCGATGCGATAAACATCATTCCAGATCCTAACACGTTCCACAGGATATTTACGGTGCATGGGACAACAATGCTCTTTCTCTGGGTAATCCAGTTTTCTGCAGGGATTGGGAACTACCTGATCCCGATCATGGTCAGGTACAAAGACATGGCCTGGCCAAGGCTGAACGCCGTTGCGTTCTGGATGCTGCCTGTGGGGGCTGCTCTGGTATGGCTGGGATTTGCAGATACAGGGTGGACCGCATATCCTCCTTATTCCATTCTGAGGGCACCCGGTCCGGCGGCAGAAATGTGGATTTTCGGGCTAAAGATACTTGGCATTTCCTCGATACTTGGCTCGGTCAACTTTATCGTAACAATACTGAAGATGAAGCATCCTGACCTGCCGCTTATGCGAACGTCGCTCTTTACGTGGTCGATCCTTGCGACTTCGCTTATACTCATCGTTTCGATGCCTTCATTTGCCGCGGCGCTGATCATGCTGTACACTGACAGGCTCGGGGTATCAGGATTCTTTAATCCTGCAATGGGCGGAGATCCTCTAGCCTACCAGCACATGTTCTGGTTTACGTTCCATCCAGAGGTCTATGTCTTTCTGCTACCTGCCGTCGGCATCATCTATGAGCTCATACCGAAATTTTCAAGAAAGCCGGTCTTTAGCTATCAATCGGGAGTTGTCGCATTTGTACTGCTGACGATCGTTTCGTTTGCATCGTGGGCACACCACATGTACGCGACCGGAATGAGTTTTGCAGAAAAGACGGTCTTTATGGTAGGCACCCTGGCAGCAGTGCCAGCGTCAGCTATGCACATTTTCAACTGGATAGCGACCATGTGGGGTGGAAGGATCAGGTTCAGGGCACCCATCTCGTTTGCCGTTGGCGGCATAGTTCTGTTCTTCCTGGCTGGAGCAGGCGGCGTTGTCAACAGCGCCATGCCGCTGGACTTCCTGACACACGATACCTACTGGGTGGTGGGACACATGCACCTGTTCCTCATGGGCCTGATTACACACGCATTTGTAGGGTTTGTCTACTATCTGTTCCCGCTAATCACCGGGAGAATGTACAACGAAAGGGCGGCAATGGTGCACTTTTGGCTGATGTTCATCGGAGTTGCACTGATATTCGTCACGCAGCATCTGCTGGGCCTCTACGGCCAGCCAAGGCGTGTCTTTGACTATGCGCCGGTGCAGCCCCTGATCATAATGAACCAGATATCCACAGTCGGTGCATGGATAGTCGCATCAGGCATGGTGATCTTCCTTGTAAACCTCATCAAGAGCACAGTATCGGGCAGGCCCGCCAAGATGGACGACCCATTTGAGATCGGAGAGCAGTACTACGACTACAGGCGACGGGAGCCGCACCACTGAGAAGGTGAATGGTGATTCCTCCATGTCGCTATTGATATCGATCAGACGCACTTTCGGCCGACTGTTTGCAACAGACAAGCCTCATGGGGACGGCGATAAGTTTCAGAACATCTACAACCAGCATCGTGATACTTGGAGAAGCAGGGGTCTACCAAAACTTGAATGGATCGGCATGCTTGACAGGACCGTCTGCCTGAAGGATGGCTCAGGTCTTGGAAAAATCGAGGCGCTTAACGTGGAAAATGTTGTCGTCAAGAATGGAGCAATAAATCCCATCAGATACTACTTTGGCCACCCAATGCTAAAAAAGGAGCACCACAGCGGGCACTATGTAGTTGACTTGGCGAGCAGCGAATTGACTCTTTACCAGAGAGACACGGTTCCAAATCCGTCGTATTATGTGACGCTTGGCGGCTGGCATTTTGGATATATGCCAAAGCAGAATAACAACGCCACGGCTGATGAAGAAGGAAGGAAGGATCGCGGTTGATAGGCACATCTATGAAAATGCCATAGGAAGAGCCAGAAGAATTGCTAAATGGTGATGGTCAGAAAAAGAGAAAAGCTACTCGCCGAGGTTGCAGGCATACCGCCACTGTCCCAGAAGTTGCAACTGACACAACCCGGAACCTTCATGTGATGATGGTGGAAGGGAACCCGTTGATCAGCTTGGAACCTAAGAATACCCTTCAGGGCCGAGAGGATGCCGGACCTCAAGTCATGCTATACGAAGGCGTAGATCTTTTTTCAGTTGACGACTAATCTGAAACGATGTATTGATTTGTAAAATGATTCATTGTCATTCCAGTCTGCAATCACATTCAACACGTACTTCCCAGGAGGCAATCCGTTCATTTGGTATACTCTACCGTCTACTATCTCGTCGAGCTGGTAATTGGTCTGTCGGAACTCAAGATCATTTCCAATGGTTTCATATTCTTGAATGATGAAATCAAGAGATCTGGGACCGCTGGTGCCTCTTGTTTCGAATCGTATTGCTGTGTCATTATTAATTTCAATAGGAGGGAGAGATAAGACTCTGGCGTAAATCAAGAATTCACAATCTCCGGGACAATAGGCATTGAAATCTGCGATGTAACGCTTCCCGTCGTCGTCAATTGTCAGAAACAACTTGGGCGGCCCTGATGATTTACCAAATGACGCCGACGAAAACAAAACTACAAAAGCACTACCGACTACTAGGCCTGCTATCACCGGAAGAAGTAAGTAACGCAAGTTACCATTGTCATCGTAGGATGACATCTTGATATTCTTGCCGCCGAAGTTTTTTCGGATGCATGCTGCTTCTATCGGCTAGCCAACATCAGCAACAAGATATTATCTAGAACCCTCAATAACAGAAGCAGTGCCAACCGCAGTCATTACTTCGGAGCAACAAAAACACCGAAGTCCGGTGTGTAGATTGTGCCAAATGCCTATAGTAATTATTATTCAATATCTGAGGATTTACAGGGCAGAAAACGCTACTATTCCAAGCCCGCTATAACGCGCATGCTCTGCCCGTGTTATATCGGCGTGCCAATTACTTCACTAGTTGTTGGAACGAGATTGATAGCCATCGCTGACGAGGAGCACACCTGACAGTAGCCGCTTGCAAAGTGAAGGCCGCATTTTTCCGTGCCGCATCCATAGATGACTCCACACCTCTTGCACTGGTGGAGACACCTGGCTGTCCCAGACATTCGTACGCAAGCTACTGGGATGCCTTGCTTTTATTGAGAGTGCCTGATTCTTACCGCATCAAGAAAGAGAAGAAGAAGAAGAAAAAATGCAAAGGATAAATGCTGGGCTGCAAGCTTTTTTCTTTGTTGCAGAATCAGGACGCGCCTTACAGGGTGGTGCAAAAGGATGGTAGCATTTCTTGTTCTGCCACTTTTTACCTGAAGGATTGCGTGACCGGCCTGAATGAAAATGTCAGTGAAAAATCGGTTGACGTAATAGTTACGTCTCCCCCATACAACATCGGCATTGGCTATAATTCTTACAATGATGCCATGCCAAGGGAAAAGTACCTCGCGTGGATGGAACAAGTCGGCATCTCTGTCAAGCGAGCTCTTGCAGACGATGGCTCGTTCTTTCTCAACATCGGCAACAAGCCGAAAGACCAGTGGATAGCGTGGGACGTTGCGTCGGTGCTGAGGAAGCATTTTGTGCTCCAAAACGTGATCCACTGGGTCAAGTCGATTGCGATAACCAAGGCTGACGTTGGCAACTACCCAAACATCGTAGGAGACATCGCCGTTGGACATTTCAAGCCCATAGTAAGCAACAGGTTCCTAAACGATTGCCATGAATACATTTTCCACTTTACAAAAACAGGCGACGTTCACCTCGACAAGCTGGCTGCGGGGATCCCCTATCAGGACAAGACGAACATTGGCAGGTGGAAAGCCGCAAAGGAGGATCGGCGCGACAGGGGCAACACATGGTTCATACCCTATGAAACGATACAGCGCAAGAGCGAGCGCCCGCACCCGGCCACCTTTCCGGTCAAGTTGCCCGAGATGTGCATAAAGCTCCATGGCAAGGCAAAGCTGGTAGTCGATCCTTTTACGGGCATCGGCTCTACTGCTGTCGCGGCCATGCGACTTGGAATCTCTTTCGTGGGTTTTGAAATAGACAAGGAATATCTTGATACTGCAATTGCTAGGCTTTAGTGGCAGATATTATCATCACGGGGTTCCTTGCAAGCATCATTGTGCCTGTCGTGACCTTGCGCGCCTTTGCTATCGTCACCTGCGTGATGTCCACCTCTGCGAGCTTTAGATCGTTTACCGCAGAAAGAGCCTGATACGTCGTCTCAATCAGTATTGTGTCAATGACTATTCTGCCGCCGTTTTTCAACCGGCCGACAGCAAGTTCGATTACCTGGCGTGTGTCCCCCCACGTGCCGCCAACCATCACCGCGTCCACCTGCGGCAGGGTTGGCAGGACGTCCTGCGCCTTTCCCAAAATGACCTCTGCCTTTGTGCCAAACTTTCGGAGGTTTCTCTTGGTGAGCTCGACGGCATTCTTGTCAAAATCGATCGCATATACAATGCCTCCTTCTCCTCTTTCTCCTCCTGCTGCCGCCGTCTGCAAGCAAAGCTCGACTGTAATGCTCCCACTGCCGCAACCAACATCTATCGCAGAGTGGCCCTTCTTCAGCCGAAGCTTGCTTATCGCTATCGCCCTGATGTCCTCCTTTGTTATGGGAACGTCTTCGGTTCGGTCAAAAAGCTCGTCAGGGATCCCGGGTGTGCGATAGGGCCACAATTGCTTCTCGTTCTGCATGTGTCAACAGATCCTGATACTCTAACTTAGAACTACCGACTGGTGCAGCGCGGTATAGACTATTATCATGAATGTCAGGAGCAGGAAGATGAAAGGCATAATCCCTTCCGTCGCCACCTTTCTGCGCTTGTCCTTTGGAACGTTCTTGGCGATTGTCTTCCCGATCGCGAGGGAGATGAAATAGAACACAAATGCCATTCCGATGGCAATGCCTACCGATGTGCCCTGATCCAGCTGGCCCGAGGGGTCAAACGGTATTAGAAATGCTGTTATGACTCCGGCGATTACCCCCAGCAGAGCACGCATATAGTAGACCCTTTCAAATACGTCCAAGTTTTCCTTTTTGTGGTTAAATTATAGCCGGTAAAATGCCTTGCGGTTCTGAGCATTTCCAGTGGAGAATATCAAAAATTTGCATCTCATCTCATTTTGAGGTCAAAAAGTTGTTGCCGGCAACTAGTTGGCGCCAGATAGGGATTGCGATACTCGGCAATTCATAAGCAATGCATCATTCGCCCTTCTGGGGTACTTGGGGTTGTTCCTTGAGGGCTTGGTAAATGGAGGTGGCACAGGAGAATGCTGGAACTGTCGGGTAGCGGACTGCTATAGGACCAGTGGTCTTCTCACCACTTTTCCACAAACAAAATGTTCACAACGTTCAAAAATATCTTCTAGTAGATCGTCTTGATGGCCAATGGCAGCTTGATCCCTGCTGCTATAGCAGGGCTTGCAGTAGGGATTGCTTTTGTAATCATCTTCTCGCTAGAATTCATGCCTGCCACCGCTCTAACAGATGAGGAATTGATAGAGAAAACCAAGAGCCTGGAAGAAGTCCAGCTTTTCCTTGAGCTTTATCCAGACGCTGAAGTACGTGTTGACAGGAACGATCCGCCCGGACAAATTCATGTCTACTATTCTGTCGAAAGGCAAGCCCGTAAACCTAGTACATTTGACAGTGGTATCGTTGGAAAAGAGCTTGGCACAACTATAAACGCATACGGAAATGCTAGGGTCTCAGCGCTGTCTTGTCTGGATAGGATATCACTCACTATGTTTCATGTCACCAAAGATATGATAGCCAACGAATGCTTTGATGGTTCTGGGACGGCAGGAATGGAGCACGACTCTTCACCTGTCGTCGATGATGCTGAAGAAGGCCTTTACCTCAATTTGACTATAGAAGGTCTGCAAGATTCTTACAAGACCGGAGAACACATTATCTTTACTGTAAAGGCAGAAGGGGTGTCAGATAATGCATGCAATATTGACTCACCAAGCGTATACATTCGTGATGATAGCAACGGTGGAAAAATAATCTACTGGCCAAATCCATTTGGTGTATCTTATGCAATGGGTTGCCTAGGCCCCGGAACAGTAGACAAAACATGGACGTACGGAGATGACGCCAAGAGCGAGACTGTGCTAGGAACGCCGGGTTCTTATGCCATTGTTGCAGCACTTGAGGATGTCAAGATCGAAAAGAAATTCCTTGTCGCAGAATAATGAAGAGCAGTCCCGATGTGCAGCACTGCTGAAAAGCCAACTAGTATGTAAGAAAGAACTCGATTAGCCCGCTATAACAGAAAGAAGGCGGCGATTGTGGAGCCACATAACCCCATTGTTTAATATTTGTGAACAATCACTCTCGTAAAACATGGAGCTCTCCGGCATCGAGTTGAGGTACCTGGTCAATGAGATCAGGAGCAGGGTAACCTCGGGGTACTATGTGAGCGGCGTCAACGCCATAACAAAGAGCTCTCTTCTTCTCCGGCTCCACCACCCTACACTGGAAGACATTATGCTTGTAGTATCTGTGAGGGGCATCTGGATAACCCGGCTCAAGTTCAAGCCAGTCGAGGAGAACCGGCTTGAAAGCATTGCCCAGAAAGAGATCGAGCGCGCCAAGTTAGAGTCGATAGAACAGGCCGGGAGCGAGCGCATCGTCTCGATGAAATTCAGGCACCCGGACGGAAAACTGAGGGTCGCCGTCTGCGAGTTCTTTGGCGACGGCAACATTGCGATATGCGACGAGAACATGCAGATAATTGCCATCCTCAACCCGATCGAGGTCAGGCACAGGACTCTCAATGTCGGCTTGCGCTATGCATACCCGCCGGCAAGGGGGGTCGACGTATTCGAAGTAACACTTGAGCAGATGCTTTCACTGCGAAACGAGGCAAAGAACCTCGACGTTCTGAGATGGATCGGCCGCAGCATCTCGATGCCCAAAAAGTTTGTAGAGGAGGTTGGCAAGCGCGCGGGTGTCAGAGACAAGCTGGCAGGCCAGCTGTCCGACGAAGAGGTGGAAAGGATCTATTCTACAATCAAGAGCCTTGTTGAAGATGTCAGCACGGGCCGGAACCACGAGCCGGTGGTCATCATGTCCGGGGAAAAGCCTGTCGAGGCGCTGCCGATAATCACAGACGAGGCTGCAAAAATGAATACCAAGAAAGTGTCGTCATATATGGACGCGGTCGACGAAGTGCTCAGCACAGAGATTCTCGACATTGGCCGCAGCAGCAAGACCGTCGAACTTGACAGGCAGATTGCAGTACTCGAACACGACCTTGAAGAGCAGAACAAGGCAAAGGAGGCTGTAATGCAAAAATCGGCTTCTATCCGCAGGCTTGCAGACCAGCTGATGGCTCTTTCGTACCAGAACCCTGACGACGGCAAGATCCACGACGTCCTTGCAGCCAACTCTGCATCAATGGTGAAGGAAAAGGGCGTGAAATACATCGAGGTGGCAGGCGAGAGGGTGGAGATGCAGCCAAACCTGGCCAAGGTAAGTTCGATGCTGTTTGGAAGGGCAAAGGAGATGGAGCGGGGCAATGCATCGATAGAAGAAGCGCGAAGCAAGTTGCTAGCGCAGATCGAAAAGCTCCGGAGCCAGACCGCTGCAATCCACAAAAAAGTCGTAGTCAGAGAGCAGGCTCCAAAAGAGTGGTACGAGCGCTACAGGTGGTTCATCACCACCGACGGTCTGCTGGCCATCGGCGGCCGCGATGCCTCCTCCAACTCGGCCCTTATACGCAAGCACCTTACAGAGCACGACATTGTCTTCCATGCTGAAGTGCACGGCTCCCCGTTCTTTATTATAAAGAACGCAGCTGGCCCAGCACAGGAAGGCAGGATCGACCAGTCGCTTCTCGAGGTGGCAAAGGCCACCGTTTCATTCAGCAGGGCGTGGAAGGACGGGCTTTCCAGCGCCGATGCCTACTGGGTCATGCCCGAGCAGGTGAAAAAAGGCGCGCCGACAGGCCAGTTCCTGCCCAAAGGCTCGTTTGTAATAGAGGGTAAACGCAATTACCTAAAGGGAGTCGAGATCAGGCTTGCGATAGGGATAGTGCGCCTGGACAGCAGGGAGACGCTTGTGTGCGGTCCAGAAGAGTCGATAAAAAAGAGGGCCCTGTACTACGCCGTGCTCCTGCAGGGAGGGCTGGATCCTATGGCTGCAGCGAAAAAAGTGAAATCTGAATTCGTAAAGCTGGCCGGCGAGGAGAGCGAAATCGCAGAGACGATCAAGCGCATCAGCCTTGACGACTTTGTCAGGGCGCTTCCGACAGGGCAGTCGAGGATATCGTTCTCTGCAAGGGGAGGACCGACAGATAAGTAATTAAAGAGAGAACACGACTAGTCTTTGTGGTAAAAAAGCCAGTCAGGCAACACGCTGACGCAAACATGACAACGCGTGTGCTCGTAAGGGATATCATGAATAGCCCCGTAGTCTCTGCTTCTCCTGATGACACCGTTCGCGACATTGCCAAGAAGATGAAGGAAGAAAAGATAGGGAGCATTGTCGTGATGGACAAGGACAAGCCGGTCGGGATTGTCACTGACTGGGACATTGTTTCAAACGGCGTGACAAAGGACGCCAAGCCAAGCACGATAAAGGCAAAGGATGTGATGCAACAGATCCACACGATCGAAAGCGAGGAGAGCATCACCGAGGCCGCGCGCCAGCTGAGAAAACACAACATAAAGCGCCTTGGCGTGGTTTACAAGAATAGGCTTGTCGGAATCATTTCTTCTTCAGACGTTATAGCGGTCACGCCCGACCTCGTCGACGTCGTGTCTGAAAAGGCGGCCATTATCAGAGGCGAGCTTGGCATTACCAGATCTCCGGGCAACGTCTCTGGCTATTGCGACGAGTGCGGCGAGTGGTCCGATCTCCTGCAGCATGATGAGGGCACATTCATCTGCGAGGTGTGCAGGGGTGAGTCATCTCCTGTCGGCGGATCGGAAAGCTCCTAGCTTTATCGCAGACGCAATGCTTGGGAGCGTGGCGCGCAAGCTCCGCATTTTTGGTTTTGATACTCTGTACGTCGCGCACGCACCAGACGATGAAATCTTGAAAATAGGAATTGAACAGAACAGAGTTATCCTCACTGCAGACAAGGACCTGTTCAAGCGAATAGTCAAAGCAGGAGCCGACGGAGTGCTCGTCGACAGCAGGGCAGGCGACGACGTGCCAGACCTTGTTCACATTCTGGCAAAAAACGGGATCACTTCAATCGGCCTTGACGGCATTAGCTCTCGGTGCTCCGTGTGCAACGGGCTCTTGGAAGCAAGGACGCCGGAACAGGTGAGGGACTCTCTGCCGGGCGAGAGGATCGCAGAACTGCAGAGTGAATTCTACCAGTGTACCAGTTGCGGCAAAGTCTACTGGGAGGGCGGTCACCTAAAGCGCATAAGGGCGCTGGCAAAGAGGGTGGACAGAGAGCTCAGATCTGCAGCAGCTGCAACAACAACAACAGCAGCAGCTACGTGAGCAAATGCTGCTGTATCAAAAGGTTAAAATCGGGTGAGAAGGCCGAATTCCACCAAATGAGCTCAAATTCTGCTTTGGAGCGCACTATAAACAAGGTTTTATCACAAAAAGAAGCAGAACTAGTTGCAAAGATAGATTCTGCATATCAGGAATCGTTGAACAACCTTGAAGCTTCTCGCGGCAAGCTGGAGGCAGAGCGCACAAGGATTATCGAGTCTGCCAAAAAACAGGCCGAGAACCTGAAGCGCCAGATAGTAGGGTCTGCCAGGCTCACCGCCCGCAACCAGGAACTTTTGACTATTGAAACAGCTGTCAACAAAGCCTTTGACGAGGCGAGGAAAAAGCTCTCGGCCTCTAGCAGCAAGGACAGCTACAAGGCGCTAATGAGCAGCATCATCGAAGAGAGCATCTCATCAGTCGGATCAGGCGAAGTCGTCATCGAATGCAACAAGAACGACACCGAGCTTGTCAGAAAGATAGTGGCTGACATGCAGAGCAGGAACCCAAAGGTCAAGGCGAAAGTATCTGACAAGAGCATTGATGTTCTGGGTGGCATCAGGATAAAATCTGCTGATGGCACCATGACATTTGACAACACACTTGAATCTCGCATTGAAAGACTCAAACCTTTAATAAGGAAAAACATAGCCCAGATGCTGAGAGGAGAGGCGTAGAATAGATATGGTAGCAAAAGGGAGAATTGTCTGGGTTAGCGGCCCGGCAGTCAAGGCAGACGGCATGTCTGCAGCAAAGATGTATGAAACAGTCGAGGTAGGCGATTCAAAGCTCATCGGCGAAGTCATCAGGCTGACAGGCGACGTTGCATTCATTCAGGTATACGAGTCCACATCTGGTCTAAAGCCAGGCGAGCCTGTGGTCGGCACCGGTCAGCCGCTTTCGGTTCTTCTGGGTCCGGGCATCATCGGCAGGATCTATGACGGGATCCAGAGGCCACTTGATGAAATCGCTGCCAAGTCTGGCGCTTTCATCGGCAGGGGCGTTGTAACAAGCCCGGTCGACATGAAAAAGAAATACACATTCAAGCCCAGCGTTAAGAAGGGCGATCAGGTAGGTCCAGGTTCGATTCTGGGCACGGTTGAAGAGACGCCGCTGCTGACTCACAGCATACTGGTTCCACCAGACCACCCAGGCGGCAAACTGACAGACGTTGCCGGCGAGGGCGAATACGACCTTGAACACATTATCGCAACCACAGAGAAGGGCGGCGAAAAGCTTCCGCTCAAGATGTATCACAAGTGGCCCGTGCGCAAGCCAAGGCCATATGCAGAGCGCTATGACCCGACTGTACCACTGGTAACTGGTCAGCGCGTAATCGACACCTACTTCCCGATTGCAAAGGGAGGAACGGGTGCAATCCCCGGCGGCTTTGGCACCGGCAAGACAGTCACGCTACACCAGATCGCCAAGTGGGCAGACAGCAAGGTGGTCGTCTACATTGGCTGCGGCGAACGCGGCAACGAGATGACCGAAGTGCTTGTAGAGTTCCCGCACCTTATCGACCCGCGCTCAAACAGGCCGCTGATGGAAAGAACCGTTCTGGTGGCAAACACGAGCAACATGCCCGTAGCTGCAAGGGAAGCGTCAATCTACACTGGCGTTACCATGGCAGAGTACTACCGTGACATGGGCTTTGACGTGGTGCTCGTGGCAGACTCGACCAGCAGGTGGGCAGAGGCGCTCCGTGAAATGTCGGGCCGTCTCGAAGAGATGCCTGCAGAGGAAGGCTACCCATCATACCTTGCATCAAGGCTTGCAGAATTTTACGAGCGCGCAGGCAGGGTAAGGGCTCTTGGATCACCGGACAGGGCCGGCTCTGTCACTCTGGTAGGCGCAGTGTCGCCATCAGGCGCTGACTTTACCGAGCCAGTAACGACACACACCATCAGGTTCATCAAGACCTTCTGGGCGCTTGACACCCGGCTTGCATATTCGAGGCACTATCCATCAATCAACTGGATGCAGTCATACTCTGGATACCTTGAAGACGTCAGCAAGTGGTGGAAGGAGAACGTCACAGGCGAATGGTACGACTTGAGGGCAGAATCCTACCATGTCTTGCAGAGAGAAGACACACTCAAGGAAATCGTCAGACTGCTCGGTCCGGAGGCACTGCCAGACGAAGAAAAGCTGGTGCTTGAAGTCGCACGTATGGTCAAGATCGGCATCCTCCAGCAGAACTCGTTTGACAAGGTTGACACCTACTGCAGCCCAGAGAAACAGGTCAAGCTGGTAAAGCTCATGGTCAAGTTCTACAAGGAGGCACAGAAGGCGCTCAAGGGAGGCACTTCGCTTGCAGACATCAGGGCTATGCCAGTCATACCCGCGCTACTGAAAGCAAAATTCGAAATTCCTGAAGATCAGTTGAACAAGTTAGACGAGTTGGACAAGCAGATAGATGACAGTTTCCGCAAGGCCGCCGCAGGCGGATCCGCGACAAAGGAAGAGGAGGCGAAGGTAGTTGCCTGAGACAGCTGGAGTAGAATACACCAAAGTAGCCGAGATCAAGGGCCCGCTCATGGTGATTGACGGCATCACCAAGGCGTCTTTTGACGAGCTGGTCGAGATCGAGACTGCAGACGGAGAGCGCAGGCTCGGCAAGGTTCTCGAGGTGGGCTTTGGCAAGGCAATCGTGCAGGTGTTTGAAGGCACCACGGGCCTTACGATCACCGGGACAAAGGCCAAGTTCCTCGGCAAGACTATGGAGATGCCAGTTTCGCAGGAGCTGCTCGGCAGGGTGTTTGACGGACTGGGAAGGCCAAACGATGGTCTGCCAGATCCGATCGCAGACAAGTTCCTCGATGTCAACGGGGAACCCATGAACCCTGAGAGGCGCGAATACCCGACATCCTTCATTCAGACAGGCGTATCAGTCATCGACGGTATGCTGACCCTTGTAAGGGGACAAAAGCTCCCGATCTTTTCCGGCTCTGGCATGCCACACAACATCCTTGCTGCACAGATCGCAAGGCAGGCGACAGTAGTCGGCACAAAGGAAGACTTTGCGGTGGTGTTTGCAGCAATCGGCGTGCAGTACTCTGAGGCGCAGTATTTCAAGCGCAGCCTTGAAGAGTCTGGCGCGCTCAGGCGCTCGGTGCTGTTCCTCAACCTCGCAGACGACCCTGCAATCGAGAGAATCATCACACCCAGAGTGGCACTGACAGTCGCTGAATACCTAGCATTCGATCTGGGCATGCATGTGCTTGCGATACTGACTGACATGACCAACTATGCCGAAGCGCTCCGTGAAATCAGTGCAGCCAGGGAAGAGGTGCCCGGCAGGAAGGGATACCCTGGTTACCTCTACACCGACCTTGCGAACAACTACGAGCGCGCAGGCAGGATCAAGGGCAAGAACGGCAGCGTAACCCAGGTGCCAATCCTGTCAATGCCGGCAGACGATATCACCCACCCAATTCCCGATCTTACCGGATACATCACAGAAGGCCAGATCGTGCTTGGACGCGACCTGTTCAGAAAGGGCGTCTACCCACCGGTCAACGTGCTGATGTCGCTATCGAGGCTGATGAAGGACGGAGTCGGCGAAGGCAAGACAAGGTCCGACCACATGGAAGTTGGAAACCAGATGTACGACGCTTACTCGAGGGCTCAGGAAGTAAGGGCTCTTGCAGAAATCGTCGGCAGGGCGGGCCTGACAGGCGTCGACCTGAAATACCTTGACGCAGGCGACATGTTTGAACAGCATTTCCTAAAGCAGGCGCCAGATGAAAACAGGACGCTTGACGAGACGCTCGGCAGGGCGTGGGACGTGCTGTCAACCCTTCCAGAGGGCGAGCTGACCAAGATCAAGGAAAAGCACGTGAAGCAATACTACAAGGGCAAGCAGTAGAGAGAAGAGAGAGAAGAAAAATGTCGTTTGGAAGAAGGGTCACGGCAACAAAGATCGAGCTGATCAAGATCAGACGCTCGATGCAGGTTGCCAAGATGGTTCACAAGATCCTCGACGACAAGCGCGAAGTGCTGCTGAAAAAGATTGACGAAATGATCGACGAAGCAAACAAGGCAAGGGAAGATATCTGGACGCCGCTGGGCGAAATTTATTCGTCGGTGTTCCAGGCGTACATGAGCCTCGGCACCACTACGCTTGAATCGATATCTGACTCGACTCCCTCCGTGATGGAAGTAGACGTGAACGTCAGGCGTATCGTCGACGTCAAGATACCAACGCTACAGGTCAGGACAAGAGAAGGGGGCCAGTCGCTGTCCTATGGCTTCATTGAAACAAACGCGTCAGTCGACAAGGCGTCCAAACTCATCAAGAACATGCTGCCGGGCATCTGCAAGGCGGCAGAATACGAAAACGCGATATTCAGCCTGGCAAAGGAACTGGAGCGCACACAGAAACTGATCAACGCGCTGGAATATGTTATCATCCCGCAGTACCAGGATGCGATATACTTTATCAAGGCGACACTTGAAGAGCGCGAGCGCGAAGAATTCGTCAGGCTCAAGAAGGTTAAAGTAGTGCTTGATAAGAAGAAGGTAGCAGAAGCGGAGGCAACATCAAGATGACAGCAACAGAAGAAGCAGCAGCATCTCCGGACTATTTCGAAAAGGCCAAGGCCGAGCTCAAGTCAGAGCGCGACTCGATGATCCAAAGGGTCAAGGATGAGCTTGCCGCAAGCAAGCGCAAGGTGCTCTCCAAGGCCTAGCTAACCCTTATCTTTTTCTCAAAGACGTTATCATACATTTTATAACACCGTTTTATACAATATAGAGCCTAGTGAGGCAAGAATTGAACAGCAGCAATAATGGTGTTGACACCGTTCTACTTCAACAGTTCCAGACGGAGATATTGAGCAACGTCCCCCATCTGGAAGGATCCAAAGTTGTCAATGCTACTCCGATGAAGGATATCACTGAAGATCTGAAAGCATGTGCAAAGAGCGTTTTTGGCCTGGACCTGACCGATAGGGATCTGCGTGTTTTTGGCAAGTTTGATTCAAAGCTGCTTGCAGGCTCGATCAAGGCAAGACCCGCGATAAACATTATTCGCGACGCCATTGCCACCGGCAAGGTGAAGAAGGGCCAGACAGTGTTTGAAGCAACGTCGGGCAACTTTGGGATCGCGCTTGGACTGGTCGGCAAGAAACTCGGGATAAACGTCGTCACCCTTGTGTCCAGAAAACTTCAGGAAGGTGTGTTTGACGAGCTGAGAAACGAGGACATCCGCATCCTCAACCTCGACATGGATATCTGCCCTGCACCTGGAATGAAGGGAGATGCCAACCTGATGGCGGCCAAGGCGACAGCCTGGAACGTCCGCTCGCAGCTTGCAGAGCTGGGCTTTGATACTTCTGTTTTTGACAATTCGAGAGCGGAAATAGAGGCAGTTCTTGCAAAGCAGGACATCATAAATCTGGCAAAAGTCTTGGCCAAGATCTATGACGGCTGCTTCTGCCCTGAACAGTACGACAACGATCTGAATGTAGAAGTGCACAGGACTGTGACCGCCCCGGAGATCGAGCAGCAGTTACAGGAGCAAGGAGAGTCACTTTCTGACTACAGGATCTTCTGCACCTTTGGGACCGGCGGCACGTCCGGCGGCCTGAGCAGGTACATTGCAGAAAAGTATGGCAAAAAGGCCGTACACGTGGTCTTCCCGCCCGGCAACCAGGATGTCGCAGGGATCAGGACAAAGGGCAAGGCAAATGGACTAAAGTTCTACGAACCTGACAGATATGCAGGCCAGCATGAAGTGGACTTTGGTCAGGCAAGACAGCTGATGAAATTCTTTGTAGACAAGGGACATGACATAGGGGAGAGCAGCGCGCTTGCGCTCTATGCGGTTATGCAGATGGCCAACTTTGGCGGCGGAGGCAGGTTTGTCGTAATAATCGCAGACGGGGTACAAAAGTACAGGAAGAACCTGGAAGCAATGAGCCAGCAAAAGCAAAAGCGCCTTGAGGTCCCGCTGCAAGAAGCCGTCTCCAACATCGGAAGCTATGACAGAGTCGTCTGGATACACACGATGTACACCCCGCGCAAAGAGGGGATTGAAATGATAGCCAAGACGCTGGGAGTGGACGAGAGCAAGATCTATGTGCCAAAGGCAAGCGAGGTGGAACAGCTGCTTATGACACAACAGATTCCAAAGGAGATGGAAAAATCACTTGGAGGGCCCAACTCAAAGCCCCTTCTTGTCTGCATGATGGGCAACACTTCGCTCAGGGTTGCACAGGTGCTTGGTCAGAAGGGAATCACTGCCGAAAGCCTGACTGGAGGCATAAACACGCTCTCTGAGGGGAAGGGCAAGAACATTTCAGAACTTGTGCAGATGGCCACAGAATAGCGTAGTCGCAGTGTCGCAGCAGAGCCTGCTGCATTATCATCTTTTTTTCTTGCCGGTGCCGCTGTGACCTGTTGTCTGCTGCTATCCAAACGCATCTTTTTGCATCATAATTTTTTCATTTCGCGATGTAGTTACTATTAAATAGGGCTTAGATAGTCGGAACTCTGATTGATATGCAACGAAAAGCAATAGCCCTTTTGGCGGTTCTGGCAATTGCATTTGCAGGCTTTATGACGACAAACACTGCGTTCGCGCAGGAAAGTGAAGGCGCGGCTGTAACTGATTCAGCGTCATTCAAGTTTATCGCAGCTGGTATGGCTTTTGGCTTGGCAGCACTTGGCGCTGGCTTTGGCCTTGGCTTTGTAGGTGCCGCAGGCCTTGCAGCAATCAGCGAAAACCCCAAGATGCAGTCAAGCGTGTTCATTATCGTAGGTATGGTCGAGTCAATCGCTATCTACGGTATAGTCATGATGTTCATCATCTTGGGTCAGTAAGAAGGAAAAACCCAGCCACTTTTTTGGCACCACTCTTTTCATTTTATCCTACAACACATAAACACACTCATTCACACATACTTGTGTGTGTGCGCGCGCATGTATGTATGCATGCATACCTGGCCAGTTTTGCTGAAGAAAGGATTTTAAAGAGATAGGGTTCACAGAACCCCTGATCATGGGGCTAGCCAAATTAATGAAGGCCACGATCGTCTTGCCGAGGGTGGAGACACAAGAGGCCGTGAGCAGGCTGGCCGAGCTGGAGTGGTTCCACCCGATCCAGAGTTCTTCTGAACACATTAACCCGTATTACGACGATCTTTTGACAAAGGCCCAAAGGCTGTACCAGGACATTGACGAGGTGGTCAAGGCCCTGGGCATACCTCCAGAGACGGGAGTCCTTGCGACCATGTTCAAGGGCGCCCCAAAGGGCAAGCACGATTACGCTGCTGAAGACATTCAGGGATTTATAGCCGACCTTGAAGACAAGAGCGCCAAGCTGCTCGAAGGCCCAAGGAAGGTGCTTGAAGAGCGCAACAGGGTCAAGAAGGAGCTTGAAGAATACACAACTCTTGAGGCGCTTGTTTCAAATGCCGCAAATCTGAGCTTTAACCTGACCATACTTTCCAAGCTGAACAACTTTTCAGCCAACCTTTTCGTTATCGATGCTCATGACGAGGCCGAGATCAGAAAGAGCCTTGACGACCTTGCTATCTATTCCATCAAGCTCAACGAAAACAAGACTTCGCTTGTAATCATTGGCTCCGCAGACGACTCGGAGCGTGTGCTCAAGGTGCTCAGGAGCTTTGGCGTCAACCCGCTGCAGCTTCCTCCAAACATGCCACAGAACCCAAGCGAGGCGTATGCACTTGCAAAGGCCAAGGTCAAAGAACTTGAAGCCAAGGAAGAGCAGATGGACAAGGAGGTCGAGAAGGTCAAGAAGTCCATCCTGACTCAGCTGCTGTCGCTGCAGGAGGCCGCGAGGGTTGCCAAGGATGTCCTTGAAATCACGAGAAAGCCGGGCGGAACCAAGAACTTTGCAGTAATTGAGGGATATATTCCGCAGGAGATGGAGGGCAAGTTCAAGAAGCTCACATCTGATTATGTTTCTATAGTCGAAGACGCCCACATTACTGTGAATGGCCACGAGGGCGAAAGGGGATCTGAGCCACTTCCGTCGCTCCTCACCAACAAAAAGTACGTGCACAACTTCCAGGTCATTACCGAGACCCAGGGGTTGCCAAGGTACGGCGAAGTCGACCCGACGCCAATGATTGCGTTTGTCTGGCCGATATTCTACGGGTTGATGTTCGCAGACCTCGGCCACGGACTTTTACTCTTTGGCCTTGGCATGCTCTTTAGGTACAGGGGCAACGGCAGGTTGAAGGTGTGGGGGACACTCATCGCAGCAAGCGGACTTGGCGCAGCAGTAGGCGGCCTTGGAACCGGCGAGATGTTTGGATTCCACCTTGATCACATTGCTTTCCTCGAGCCGATCGCACACTCATTGCCGTTCATTGGCCTCCTGAGCGTATCAGAGCTGTCATTTGACCAGGTAGTCAAGATATTGGAGGTATCTGTAGCAGTCGGCATTGTTCACCTGCTGCTTGCGTTCTTCCTCAGGCTGAGGACGAATCTGAAGCAGGGCAACAAGCTGATGGTCTACACGCACGATATACCTGCTATCATCCAGTACCTTGCAGTCGTCTCGCTGATACTCGCAGCCATCGGATCCCAGTACGATATCATCGGAATGTTCCTGAGTGACAACTACTACGATACACCGGTGCCATGGCTGACATTTGCGTTTGGAAGCTGGGTTTCGGTCGGCCTGGTAGCAAAAGCCATGCCTCCTGTAATCATTGCATGCATCGCGATTACAATCATCGGCGGCCTGAAGGAACAAAAGCACGCTCTCGCTCACGGCAAAGAGCCAGAAGGGGGCGGAGTCGTCGGCATTGTGGTAGAGACAGTCATGGTCAGGACCATCGAGATGCTCGCCAACACCATCAGCTACTCCAGACTTGGTATCATGCTCCTTGTCCACACGGCGCTCTTGGTGACGGTCAACAACTCATTCGAACACGGTGGAGGTCTGGCCATACTCATTGGCGGCAACATTGGCATCATGATGATAGAGGGCCTGATCGTCTACATCCAGACCATCAGGTTGCACCTGTATGAGTGGTTCCCGAAGTGGTACAGATCTGACGGCGTCCAGTTCAAGAAGCTGGTGCCACAGATGCTCTACACCAACCTGGTGTGGAACTACGACGAAGGCAAGAAGAAGAGCAAGGCCACAGCCTAATTCTTTACCGAACGCATTTCCAGCACCGCGTGCGTGTGTGCCCTGCAAGGTCCGGGTTGGGCGACAGCCCTTGACACCTTACTTTTTTCAATTTGTTTCTTGGCAAAAAAGATCTCAAATTGCTCACTTCTTCATTTTGTAGATGCAGCATGGATGATGGTGGGTCAGCAAGGCCTTTCCAGAATTGAATCCTCTTCCAACAAGAAAGCGATGCAATAGGTCTACTCTTACCATTGTTAGTTGATGTTAGATCGCGGGGACTGATCAACTAGATGATAATAAACAGAAATCGTTGTCAGGTGGGCCGCACATCTTCAGTCGAATTGCTGTTACTGTCCTCACCTGCAACGGATGTTCCTGATCCAGACAGGTTTCGCAGCGAGGGCGGAACTTCAAGCTCCTCTGGGCCTACTTCTGGCGCTGGAGGGAGTCCATACATATCGCGCAACCGCTGTTGCTGATCCTGCATCACATTTGTGGAAAAGTTTGGTCCTTGGTAGCCTATCGTTGCCCAGACGACAATAATTGCGACTAAAGTTACTCCAATTACCAGGATGCTCAAGCCGATCCCTTTCATGTGGGGTGAAATGCCATAGCCACCGCCTTCATTTCTTGGGTGCTTCTTTGACACAGTTGCCGCAATGGTCAATATGCAATGAATAGCTAAAAGAACAATAATACGTAGCAGGTCTACTTTGCTCTTGGACTTTGATGAGTGGAGCGGTTCGAGTGAGAGCAGTGATTACGCTTGACGCGCGTGCGATAATGACAATGCCTCCGTTCATGCAGAATGTCCTCAATACTCTTATCTGCTACGCAAACTCTCTACACCATGCAACTCCCGTCCGTTGACAGGATCGATCACTTTTCCTCGTTGATTGAAACTGAAGTGAACCATCGACTCTGTTCAAAGTAATCGGTATCTTTTTGATGCGGGTACAAGCGAAGGCGGAGTCGTCACCAGCGCCGATCTTTTTGAAATTGATCTTCAAAGCATCGATGCCATGATATTGAGCCGCGGCCACTTTGACCACTTTACTGGACTACAGAACGTGGCAACGAGGATTTCAAGACCCATCAAGCTTTACGCCCACCCTGATGCATTCCTGAAACACTGGGATATCTATCCCGATGGAACCAAGCTAGCCAATCCTGTATTGGACGAAGCCGTTCTCAATGGGAGTGGGATCACCGTTCAAAGGAATGAGGCACAGACCGGCCTTCCAGACGAAAGGATTCCATGGTTGGTCATTACGGGGCAAATTCCGTAAGAAACAACCTACGAAAAGGGTTTCCCGCCCCAGTATGCAGAGAATGGGGGAAGGGGGAGCTCGTTCATGATCCTCTGATCAAAGATGACCAGGCAATCATAGCAGATGTAAAAGGGAAATGTCTGGTCATAATAAGTCGTTGTGGCCATGCAGGGATAATCGACACAATAAACACACCAAGAAACTCACCGGTGTAGAGAAAATTCATGCAGTTATCGGTGGGTTTCACTTGTCCGGTTCGCTATGCGAAGAAGTGATACCTCCGACGGTGAAAGCCCTGCAGGACGCTGACTCTGATTTCGTCGTCCCATGTCATTGTACCGGTTGGAAAGGCGTGAATACGATCATTAGTCGGATGGCAGAGAAGTTTATCCCTCCCAGCGTTGGAACCCGGTTTGTCTTTTAGTCATCACACCTCAACAAGGCCAGAATTATTGGATGCAGTAGTCTCATCCCCTGAAGTTCCCTGACATATTCAAACAAAAGAAGAGTAGATCTGGCAGGTCAGAGACCAGATCATCCCGGACTCCGCTAATCTTCCAGACTTATTTCGATCGGGCTCCCGTGGGAAACCACATCGGCTACAGGAGAACGACGCTCTGCGATCCTGACCAGCTCCTCCAATTCCTCTTTTGGAGCATCTCCTTTGACTCGGAGTTTTAGCCTGATGCTCTTGTACCCAGGCCGGACTTTGTCTGACATGCCGAGCAGCCCCTGTATGTCGATGTCGCCGTCTAGCCTGGCATCCACCTGCGTTATCTTTACACCTCTGGCTGCCGCGTGGTACACCAGAGTCGTAGTGACGCATCCTGCTAGACCGACGAGGAGATACTCCACAGGGTTTGCTCCGCGGTCGTCACCAAGGAGCACCGGGTGCTCGCTCTTGTCGTAGGTAAAGAACGTTCTGTCTCGCCTGTGAGTCTGGTTTGCACCATAAAAGTCGCTGACAACTGCCCTGTTATGCGCGCCGTCTATCCAGTAGTTGTCTATCCTGAAGTTGAACTTTGATATTTCTGGTTTTTGCCTGATGGCTTCCATAGTCTGCATTAGCTTGTCTACGTTCACACCGTTTACGATATTTTCAGTGCCTGCTGGTGTGGTTGTCATGTTTACTCAATCCCTCCCCACTTGTGTAGCTGAAAGCTGGGCTCATCTACGAGCACGTATCCGTGCGTGGTTATGAGCTTCACCAGCGTTGCGTCGCTCAGGTTCTTCCTCTGGTCCATGCAGAAGAGCGACAGCCTCTGGTCTACCTGCCTTCCAAGCATCTCTTCAGTGCTGAGTACTTTGGCCTCCAGTCCCCTTGCCATCAGCCAAGTGTCGTCTTCAAAAGCGCTTCTGGTGCTCTTTTGGCTCTGGTTCATGGAGACGGCTCTCGAGACCTTTTCCACCGCCCTCTCAAGGAATCGGTCCTCGTGTGTATGGTAAAAGTCGCCGTATGTCATGTTCTTTACCAGAGGTAGGTTTTTGGGGATAACGGAGAAAAGGACTGCTGACTCCCCTTCGTGTTCGGCACTGAACAGCTCCTGCACTATCATGTCCCTGTTTGCTTCACTTTCCCACAGGAATAGGATGTGCTCGCTCCCCTTCAACTTTCTCACGTACTGCACTATGCAGTCTTTTCCCTCTGACACTTTTTTGTAGTCGTTCTGCAGCAGCGTCGATGCTATCAGTTCGTTTTGTCTTTCGGTCTTTGAGACCAATTGATTTAGTTGTTCCATAAGGCATGATATCATGCTATCAGTATTTATGTATTATGATAGCATGATATCATGTTTATATAAGGGAAAATGGCTTGAAGGAGTATGGCGAAGAACCTCATTGTCAGAGGATTTGATGACGATACCCACAGCCAACTAGGAAGGCTGGCGCGGGAAAAGGGGGTATCCATAAATTCTATCGTGAAGGATGCGGTTGACAAATGGCTAAACCAACAACAGCAGGCACTCCCGACAAAGCACCATCTGATCCTGTATGATAACGATGATTCCATGTTGGAGGCCCTAAAGTCAATGAATGTTCTGGCCAAAGATAACGGGTGGTTCAGATCGTATGCAGGTCCGCCATCATCGCGCTTGACCAGCTACTTGGATGGCATGGGATGGTACCAAGGCACAATCTTGCCTTATGAGCCTGACCAACAAAGCATCATGAAATACTGTGCGTCTACGATGGAAAAGATAGGCAAGGCAGCAAACGACCGTAATGTTTGCTGCATGGACTTTCTTATCAATGACATAGCCAAGACATCACTGAAACAGGCGATACGAATAGAGCATGCATACGACAAAGCTAGAATACCTGGTTACATGTTTTGCACGTACAGGACCGATACATTGCTAAACGGGGAAATTGGCAGCATTATTGATCTCTTTGAGCTTCATGATCAGGTTTTTGTGCTGAGGGATTCAAGCATCTACAAACTCCACATCACGAAGGAAAACGTGCATAAATTCTTCTTATGACACGCATCAAATGTCGTGTCAACCTCGCGCTCGAAAATCCGTCTTTTTTCTTCTTTATGATCGAGGAGCCATTCAAGTAGCAAGAAGAGCTGGTGCTGGCTAGTTTGGATAAAGCGATAAATGCAACTTTACTCGTGATTGGTACTGATTGAGTTCCGCTATCTCTAGCTCCGGACTTTTTGGAAACGGGATGAAAGACATTGTCAGATTACTCACGATATCATTATTTTCACTAGGCGCATTGGTGGGAGCACTCTATGCATATCAACAAGCTACAAAGCCACTTGCGCCTGATCTAGTAGCAAAAGAAGAAGCAATACAGATAGCCCTGAATGCAGGAGAATGGGATAAATGGGATGTACAAAAGTCAACCGGAGAAATACAGATTGAAGCTGATTTGGTACATGTTCAGCCAAATGGATTTAGCTTGAAGGTTGATGAAAAGACACTACAGGATATTCCATCTGTGGGTGGCAGGTTTGATGGTTATGAAAACCTCTACCTGTGGGACATAGATATTTTTGGGCCGGACATATATGGAAACAAAGGAACTAACACCCTGATAGATGCTGAGACTGGCGATATATTGAGCCAATATCCAGAGAGCGACTTGCCAAATGCTTAAAATCGCACTTTATGCAACTCTGACTTGTGGTATCTTTTATGGACCATGCCCGATCTTTGCCGCCGTGCAAGATATGCGGCAGCCATGATGTGAAACCAAATACTGTAAAGTTTGATTTTTGGTCCAATGGCAAGAAAGGCGAATGGATGTGCAGCAACGGCCACAGAAATGTCTTTGAATGAGTGAGCTAGCCATACAAGCTCCTCTTGAGATTCGTGGAAGGGAATCTGGCCTAGGGTTCAAAAACAAATCACGAGATTGTTTAGACAAAAACCCTCAAAAGAAGCTCTACACACACATAGCACTAGTTGGCAGGCAGCGTAACAATCCCTGCAGTCGCAGGCTTGGCCGTTGGAATAATGCTGGTACTTGTGTTCTCCTCAATATTTGTCAGTGGCTCGCTGAATAGCAGTGAAGAGGTTCTCTGTTGGTATAGCATTGAAGAAGTAAAGGAAAATGCTTCATTTGAAATACTGCTGCCAGAGAAGCTGCCTGATGGCTATTCACTGCAGTCAGTCGACTTTGTGCCACCAGATATATCAGTCCATATGCAGTATTTCACCCGTCCAGTATGCGACCCCGACAACCCTTCATCGCCCGAGGAAGGGTATATCGAGATTGTCGAATCTCCTCTGAGCAGAGTAAGCAGCGCAAGAACTGGTGAAGAGTATGTTCAGAGAGCCATCGCAAGCCTTGCAGAAAGCGGTCTTGAAGGAAAGAGCTATGTATTCCAGAATGGCAGGATGCATGCCGCCGGATACGACAGGGGGTTTTCTGAATCGATAGCTATGGATGAAAATGGCGAAATAGTGCACAGGTCCATAATCGAACATCCTGCAACGATATGGGTAGTTGACGACAAGACAGGAGCCATTGTAAAGATACAGGCTCGGTCAACTGACATTCCACTGGAACAGCTGGCGGCTATTGCAGAATCTTTGAAGGAATACTAGCAGGTAAATATTCAAAATCATGTGGAGTAAGAGGCAGCACTCCATCTCAAGCGACTGGCATCAGCCTGAATCTTGTAAATGACAGAAATGAATCGCTGATACAAATGACTTCCTCAAACTAAACTAATAATATGCTTCAAATACCATTAATTCAAGTCATTGTCATCAAATGGCGCACAATGTTTGAACGATAGTAAAGTAGTGAAATTGCTGACATTATTTGAGCTCGATGATAATGATGGTAGTAGTAGCAGCGACGGCACGATAACATATGTTAGTGCACGGTGTCTTGTTGTGGATCCGGAAACAAGGAGGACTATTGTAGACGAGAAAGCCGCAATAGAGCGGCGGCTTGGAGAGGGCATACTTGATCTGCCAGAATTCTTGACTGATGAGCGCTGTCCAAAGTAATAATACTGATACTGATACTGATTATCGCAAAGGCTGGAAAAGGCTCAAGAACAGCTGGCTGCTATCTCAAATTAGATTCCTAAACAATAAGCATGGCGTCATTGGATTTTCACTCGGAAGAGAGAAAAATCATTCTGGCCGGACAATTTCATGAGGGTGGCTTTCTTCCTCAAAGTGCTTGGAATTGTTGTCGCTGTCTTCCCTCTTTCTCGTAGTACGATGGGAATCCGGCCGGGGAAGCTTTATTCTGTTATTGTCATTCTATGCGCACAAGGCTTGCCAGTATCTTGTCTGATGTTATCTTTTGCTCGACGCCAGCAGCAATCGCTGCAAGGTTCCTTATTTCAAATTCCATCAGCTTGATGGATGCAAGAAGGTTTGCTACTGTAAAGACAGTGCGGTAAGAGTTCATTATGCGCCTGAGAGCCTCTTTCTCAAATCCTGTCTCGAGTTGCATGATGGCATCGATATCGTTTGAAGCGCTGCGAGGGATCAGCTCCTTGTATGCGGTGCCTGCAAGCTCGCCAATCGCTTCCTGTATCTTTTCGGTGTTTATCATGCGCTGGAGCACATCTTTTGAAACCTTGCCGGTGGTCACTATCAAGTCGCTCACTTCTGCAGGGCTCAGACCCCAGAACTTGCCGCGGAGGATTGCGAGGACGTTGTATGCATCAACGTCGACCGAGACAACCTTGGTCGTGTCCTGAAGCTTGGATTCAAAGACTACTGCCCTGTCAAGCGACTTGTAAAACGCATGATCTAGAAAAGTGTCAAAGACACGTACGTCGCCCTTTTCCTTGTATGCCTGAGCGGCCTTGCGAGCGTCTTCGCCAAATTCGCTTCCTGCAAGCGAGTTGACTGCCTCGTCAAAATCCTTGGCGACAAGAGCCTTGACCACCAAATCTCTGCGTCCCACAAGCTCTTCTGCCCTCAAGTTTACTTTTGGCAGCAGCTCTTCATAGGTCCTGCCAAGGGCCTTTCCCTTCAGGATGATCTTCAAGTTCCAGGTGATGTATCTGACAAAATAGGCGCTGAGGATTGCCGAGCCGTTTGCAATATTGACTATCTTTGCGTGCTGGTTAACAAGGTGCTCGCGCAGCGCCGACTCGACCTTTTCCGCAGTATATGGCTTGGTTAGCTTTGCAAGAGCGTCAAGGTAAACAGTGTTTTTCATTCTGGTAACGAGCTCGTCCACATCTCTGGACTCTGCCAGAGTCTGGAACTCGGTCCTGGATAGCATCTTGCCTCGCATGCTGTGGGCAAGAACAGTGCCGAATATCTTGTTTGGCAGGCTGACCTTGTTAGTGTTCAAGCTGCACTCAGTTCCTCTGGTACTTTATAAAAACTATCCTTAATTTTGTAGGGCTCTGTTAACTTAGGGTAATGCGTAAAGCTAGGACTGTCCTAGCTTTTTTCATTGGCATGAATAGAAAGAGGACAGACCCAGCTGTAG
>FWPU01001076.1_pt1 | contig 84816 bp, 77 predicted proteins | sample 2228361 | NCBI WGS metagenome assembly FWPU01 (sample SAMEA103939777, study PRJEB20133) | metagenome | reverse complement strand
CCCGCAGGGGCCGCCACAGCGAGCAAAATCATGCCGCCCAAGCCCGTACAGCCCGCATCGCTGCCCCTGCGGCAACTTGATCAGCGTTTCGTTAACTTCGGCTGCGCCAAAGTTAGCCTTCGACGTAAACCAAGGAACCTGGGCGCGATTCACTCGACAGTGACACTCTTTGCCAGGTTCCTCGGTTTATCAACATCCGTGCCGCGGGCTACCGCGGTGTGGTAGGCGAGAAGCTGCAGCGGCACAACGTGCAGGATCGGCGAGAGATCGCCGTAGTGCTCCGGCAGGCGTATCACGTGAACGCCTTCGCTGGAGTCGATGTGTGTGTCGGCGTCGGCGAAGACGTACAGTTGGCCGCCGCGCGCGCGGACTTCCTGCATGTTGCTCTTGAGCTTTTCGAGCAGCGCGTCGTTCGGCGCGACGGTGACGACCGGCATCGCTTCGGTGACGAGCGCCAGCGGCCCGTGCTTCAGTTCGCCGGCCGGATACGCCTCGGCGTGGATGTAGCTGATCTCCTTGAGCTTCAGCGCGCCTTCCATCGCGATCGGGTAGTGCAGCCCGCGGCCGAGGAACAGCGCGTTTTCCTTGCGCGCGAAGATCTCGCTCCAGGCGATGATGTGCGGCTCGAGCGCGAGCACGCTGCCCACCGCGGCGGGCAGATGGCGCAGACGCTTGACCGCGTTGTTCTCGCGCTCGGCCGACAGGCGCCCGTGGGCCTTGGCGAGCGCGTTGGCGAGCAGGTACAGCGCGACGAGCTGTGTCGTAAACGCCTTGGTCGAGGCCACGCCGATCTCGGCACCCGCGCGCGTGAGGAACTGCATCGCGGTCTCGCGCACCATCGCGCTGGTCGAAACGTTGCACACCGCGAGCGTGTAGCGCATGTCGAGCGACTTGGCGTGCTTGAGCGCCGCGAGCGTGTCGGCCGTTTCGCCCGACTGCGAGACGACGACGACCAGCGTGTTCGGATGCGCGACCGACGTGCGGTAGCGGTATTCGCTGGCGATCTCGACCGTCACCGGCACCTGCGCGATCGCCTCGATCCAGTAGCGCGCCACGCTGCCGGCGTAGTAGCTCGTTCCGCAGGCGAGCACGAGCACGCGGTCCACGCGCGGCAGCACGTCGGCGGCGGCTTCGCCGAAGATCAGCGGGTCGATCGCGACCACCGGGTCGAGCGTGTCGGCGATCGCCTTCGGCTGCTCGAAGATCTCCTTCTGCATGTAGTGCCGGTACGGGCCCAGCTCGACGTTGCCGAGCCCCGCCTGCACCGTGCGCGCCTCGCGCGGCGCCGGCCGGCCGTCGCGATCGACGATCCACACGCGGCCGAGCTGCAGGTCGACGACGTCGCCTTCTTCGAGGTAGATGACCTTGTCGGTCGTGCCCGCGAGCGCGAGCGCGTCGGACGCGAGGAAGTTTTCGCCGTCGCCCAGCCCGACCACCAGCGGCGATCCGGCGCGCGCGCCGACCACGCGGTGCGGCTCCTCGCGGCAGAACACGGCGATCGCGTAGGCGCCGTGCAGCTCGCGCACCGCGCGCTGCACGGCCTCGAACAGGTCGCCCTCGTACAGGCTGTCGATCAGGTGCGCGATGACCTCGGTGTCGGTCTGGCTCTCGAAGACGTAGCCGGCCGCCTTCAGCCTCGAGCGCAGCGCCTCGTGGTTTTCGATGATGCCGTTGTGCACGAGCGCGATGCGCGGCGCGCCGGCGCGGCCGGAAAAATGCGGGTGCGCGTTGGCGGTCGACGGCGCGCCGTGGGTAGCCCAGCGCGTGTGCGCGATGCCGGTGAAGCCCGGCATCGAACGCGTCTGCGCCTCCAGCTCGGCCACGCGCGCGACGCTGCGCGCGCGCTTGAGCTCGCCATCGGCGTGGACCGCGATGCCGCAGGAGTCGTAGCCGCGGTATTCGAGGCGCCGCAGCCCCTCGACGAGGATCGGAACGATGTTGCGCTGGGCGACGGCGCCGACGATGCCGCACATGATCGGGGACTCCGGAGGCAAAGGACGGGCGGATGCTACCGGCCGCCACGCGAAATAAGCTTGCAAGTTCCGCTGAAAGGCGTCGTAAGATTCCGAGTGGTCGTTGCATTGAATGTTCGTTTCTTCGGAGCAGACATCGGTGGAAGATTCGGTCGCGCCCGGGCGGTTTCAGCTCGATCCAATCGATCGGCGGCTGCTGAACCTGTTGCAGGAGGACAACTGGCTGACCAACCAGGCGCTCGCCGAGCGCGCGCACATCTCGCCGCCGACCTGTCTGCGGCGGGTCAAGCGGCTGGTCGACGCCGGCGTGATCGAGCGGCAGGTCGCGATCGTTTCGCCGCAGGCGGTCGGGCCGGGCGTGACCGCGATCGTCGAGATCACGCTCGAACATCAGGCCGCCGAGCGTCAGGCCGAGTTCGAGCAGCGCGTCGCGGCCGAGCCCGCCGTGCAGCAGTGCTATCGCGTTTCGCCGGGACCGGATTTCGTGCTGGTCGTCTACGTCGCCGACATGCCCGCCTATCACGCGCTGGTGCACCGGCTGTTCACGGCCGAGGCGAACGTGCGCAACATCCGCACGTTTTTCTCGATCCATCGCAGCAAGTTCGAGCCGAAAGTCCCGCTGTGAGCGAGGAGCGAGGATTGAGGGCTAAGGGCGGCAGATCGCGCGGACGACCCGCGCACGCTGCAGGCCAGCCCCCTTTCGTAAAGGGGGCCGCGCGCGCAGCGCGCGGGGGGATTTGCGGTTTCGCGCAGATGGATGCGGCTGCGCTAGGCGACGCCTCGAAATCCCCCCTGCCCCCCTTTGTGAAAGGGAGGTCGCTCCTCGCCTGCGTGAGATTCAGCGCTGGCGAGCAGCGCGTTCACTTTTTCTGTTTGGTCGGGCGCTTCCAGTGCTCGATCGTCTGCTGCCTGGCGCGCGCGATCGTGAGCTTGCCCGCGGGCACCTGCTTGCTGACCGTGGAGCCGGCGCCGACCGTCGCACCCGCACCGATCGTGATCGGTGCGACCAGCACGCTGTTGGAGCCGGTGTGCACGTCGTCCTCGATCACGGTCTTGTGCTTGTTGGCGCCGTCGTAGTTGGCGACGATCGTGCCGGCGCCGATGTTGCAGCGGGCGCCGACCTCGGCGTCGCCGACGTAGGCGAGGTGGTTCGCCTTCGAACCGTGGCCGAGCGTGGAGTTCTTGACCTCGACGAAGTTGCCGATGTGCACTTCGTCGGCGAGCACGACGTCGGGCCGCGTTCGCGCAAACGGACCGATGCGCGCGTGCGCGCCGATCTTCGCGCGCTCCAGATAGCAGAAGCCGAGCACCTCGGTGCCCGCGCCGACCGTCACGTCGCGCAGCACGTTGTGCGGGCCGATGTATACGCCGTCGGCCAATTCCACCTTGCCCTCGAACACGCAGCCGACGTCGATGAACACCTCGGCGCCGACCGTGAGCTCGCCGCGCACGTCGATGCGCGCGGGGTCGGCGAGCGTGGCGCCCGCCTCCATCAGGCGCTCGGCGGTCCTGCGCTGTGCGACGCGCTCCAGTGCGGCGAGCTGCGACTTGCTGTTGACGCCGAGCGTCTCCTCGGCGTCTTCGGCGACGACCGCATGGACCGTGACGCCCTCGCGCACTGCCTGCGCGATCACGTCGGTCAGGTAGTACTCGCGCTGCGCGTTGTCGTTCGAAAGCGCGGCAAGCCAGCGCTTCAGTCGCGCGGTCGGCGCAACCAGGATGCCGGTGTTGACCTCGTCGATGCGACGCTCCTCGTCGCTCGCGTCCTTGTCCTCGACGATCTTGAGCACGTTGCCGTGCCAGTCGCGGACCACGCGACCGTAGCCGTCCGGATCGGCGAGCCGCACCGTCAGCAGGCCGACATGATCCGCCGCGGCCTGCATCAGCCGCGCCAGCGTGGCCGGCCGCACCAACGGCACGTCGCCGTAAAGCACGAGCGTGGGAACGGCGTCGTCGAGCCAGTCGGCCGCCTGCCGCACGGCATGCCCCGTGCCGAGCTGCGTTTCCTGCAGAACCCAGTGCAGATCGGTGCGGTCGGAGAAGGCTCGACGCACCTGCTCGGCGCCGTGGCCGATCACGACAGCGATGCGCGCCACGCCGCCGCAGGCCCGGTCCGCCGCCTGTGCCGCGTCGATCACGTGCGCTAGCATGGGCTTGCCTGCGAGCGGATGCAGCACCTTCGGCAGGCTCGAGCGCATGCGCTTGCCCTGGCCGGCGGCCAGGATGACGACGTTCATCGCGGCAGGAAGGAGGTCGGATGAAGGCGCAGAATCGTAGCACCGGGTTCGCGTCGCACCGGCTCGCCGCGCTCGGCCGCCGCGCGCGCGCCTTCGTCGCCGCGAGCGCGGCGTTTCTGCTGGCATCCTGCTCGTCGATCCAGCTCGGCTACAACAACGCCGGTGCGCTGCTGCTGTATGCGCTCGACGGCTACTTCGATCTGGACGAGCCGCAGGAAGCACTGGCGCGCGCCCGCACCCGCGCGCTGCTCGACTGGCATCGCGCGACGCAATTGCGCGGCTACGCGGCGCTGATCGAAGGAGCGCAGGCGAAGCTGACCGGGCCCATCGGCGCCGCCGACGTGCTCGCCTTCCAGAACGACCTCTACGCGCGGCTCGCCGCGCTCGGCGAACGCGCCGCGCCCGACCTCGCGGCGCTCGCGCTGACGCTGACGCCGGCGCAGCTCGAGCGATTTGCGGGCAAGCTCGCCCAGGACACCTCGAAGGCGCGGCGCGAGCTGGTGCGCTTCGCCGGGCGCGAGTCGTTCGACGAGCGCGTCAAGCGTTACACGGAGCGCGCCGAATCGTGGTTCGGCCGGCTCGACGCCCGCCAGCGCGAGCTGATCCGCGACGCGCTCGCGGCGCGGCCGGGCAACCAGCAGTTCTGGATGGACGAGCGCGAGCGGCGCCAGCAGGACCTGCTCGCGGTGCTCGCGCGCATCCAGCGCGAGCGCCCCGACGAGGCGACCGCGGCGCGATGGCTGCGGGAATACTTCGCGCGGCTCGCGCTGCCGGCCGAGCGCGAGCGCGCCGAGCGCGTCGTCGCGTTCCGGCAGGCCAACGCGGAGCTGATCGCACGGCTCGTCAACAGCGCGTCCGACGAGCAGCGCGCCACACTGCTGCGCAAGCTGCGCCGCTACGCGGAGGACTTCACCGTGCTGGCCGCCTCGGGCGCGCGCGGGTAGTTCCGCGCTCAGGCACCCTGCGTGCCGTGCTTGTGGCTCGCGCGGTGCGCGCGGTTGCCCGCGGTCGGCACGAGCGATCCGACCACCATGCCGACCGCGGCGAGCAGGAAGCCGCCGAGTACCGACGGGAACGCCTCGCCCAGCGGCGTGAAATCGAGCAGCGCCCAGGTCGACATGCCGAGCACGATCGATGCGATCGCGCCCTGCCTGGTCGCGCGCTTCCAGTACAGCCCGCACACGAGCGGCCAGAACGCGCCGACCACCGGGAACTGGTAGGCCTTGGCTACCAGCTCGTAGATCGGCGTGCCTTCCATGCGGATGCTGTAGCCGAGCACGATGACGGTGAAGACGAACACGGTGACGCGCATATAGCGCAGCGACTGCCGGTCGTTCATGCTCACGACGTTTTTCAGCACGTTCTCGACGAAGGTCGTCGACGGCGCAAGCAGCGTGGCCGAAGCGGTCGACATGATGGCGGAGAGCAACGCGCCAAAGAAGAACACCTGCAGCCAGGTCGGCATGTGCTCCATCACGAGCGTGGGCAGCACCTTCTGCGAATCCTCCTTCAGCAGCGTGGATGCCGCCTCCGGCATGATCAGGAACGCCGACAGCCCGATGAACATCGGCACGCCCGCGAACAGCAGGTAGGCGATGCCGCCGATGATCGGGCCCTTGACGGCGGTGTCGGCGTCCTTCGCCGACATCACGCGCTGGAACACGTCCTGCTGCGGGATCGAGCCGATCATGATCGTGATCGCCGAGCCGAGCCAGAACAGCCACGCGTGGGCATTTGCCTCCGGGAAGAACCTGAACATGTCGCGCTCGGCCGCATAGGCGACGACCTTGTGGGTGCCGCCGGCGAGATCCGCGGCGAAGACAGCGATCAGCGCGAGCCCGATCACGATGATGACCATCTGGAAGAAGTCGGTCAGCGCGACCGACCACATGCCGCCGAACAGCGTGTAGACGAGCACGACCAGCGTGCCGAGCGCCATGCCGGTGGCGATGCTGATCGCGCCGGCCGACAGCAGGTGGAAGACCAGCCCGAGCGCGGTGATCTGCGCGGCGACCCAGCCGAGATACGAGATCAGGATCACGATCGCGCTGAAGATCTCCACGCCTTTGCCGTAGCGCTGGCGGTAGAAGTCACCGATCGTCAGCAGGTTCATGTTGTACAGCCGGCGCGCGAAGAACATGCCGACCAGCACCAGGCACAGTCCTGCGCCGAACGGGTCCTCGACGGTTTTGGACAGTCCGCCCTCGACGAACTTGGACGGAATGCCGAGCACCGTCTCCGAGCCGAACCAGGTCGCGAAGGTCGTCGCGACGATGATGTAAAGGGGCAGCGAGCGCCCCGCGATCGCGTAGTCCGCGGTGTTCTTCACGCGCGAGGCGGCGTACAGGCCGATCGCGATCGACGCCAGCAGGTACAGGACCACGAAAAAGACGAGCGTCATGGCGTCGACCCTTCGGAAAAAGTGGCGGCGATTATAGGAACGGAGCCGCGCCGCCGCGCCGTCGATCGCTGCGGCCGGGGTCGTGCGCGGCCGCGGGTGTCCCGCGCGCGCAACGGCGCGCTCAGCCGCGCCTTCGCCAGACCATCCAGCGCTCGCGGCCGGCGAACACCGCGATCGACTCGCTTGCGGCGATCGCCCGATCCTCGACGCACTCGAACGCCGGCGCGAGCAGCGCGTCGAGTTCGGCGCGCGTCATCGCAAATGGCGGCCCGCGGCGCGGCTCGGGTGGCGCGGCGTCGACGAAGAACAACCCGGCGAGTTGTCCGTCCGGCCGCAGCAGCTCCGCGCAGCGCGCCGCGTACGCGGGCCACAGCCGCGGCGGCAACGCGCACAGGAAAGCGCGCTCGTAGATCGCATCGAACGGCGCGGCCGTGAAGGCGAAGAAGTCCGCCTTGCGCAGTACGCGGTCGGCGACATCGGCCGGCAGCGCCGCGCGCGCCCGCGCCAGCGCCGCCTCCGCGATGTCGATCGACAGCACGTCGAAGCCGGCCGCATCGAGCGAAGCCGCCTCGTACGCGCTGCCGCAGCCCGGAATCAGCACGCGCGAGCCGGCCGCAAGCGGCGAGCGCGCGAGCCAGCGCGCGAGCGCCGGCGGCGCCGCGCCCTGATCCCACGGCGTGAAATTCGCGGCGAAGCGCTCGTCCCAGAACGCCGCCTGCGCAGGATCGCGCGTCGCAAAATCGGGCATCGCCTACTGAGCTCTCGGCAAACGGTTGACAAACCATTTGCCGCAAGTAACTCCCCTCGCCCGCTTGCGGGAGAGGGGCGGGGGAGAGGGCAATTGAGCGTTCGCCATGTCAAACAATCAGCGAACCCTCAATAACGCGCGCGCTCGCCCGGCAGCTTCGGGATCGCGCCGCGGCCGCGACGCTGCGCCCGCTCGAGCAAGTAGGCGTCGTCGGCCTTCGACGCGGGCGCACGCACCGATGCCGGACCGACACCGCCCGGCGGTGCGGGCAGCACGAGGTTCGCGTTCCAGCTTTCGCCGGCGCGCATCGCCAGCGGCGCGGGCAAGGCATCGACGCTTGCCGGATCGATCCACGGCGCGAGGCTGCCGACGGCAAGCTTCACGCGCGGCCGTACCGCCGTCTCCGCGACGCGGCCGCGTTGACCCCAGCGCACGATCAGCGTATCGCCGGTCGTCGTCGGTCCGATCTTGTCGGTGATCGCCACGTCGCGCCGCACGCCGTGGTTGCGGAACATCATGAACTCCTCAAACAGCATCGCGATGTCCTCGCGCGTGGTCGAGTAGTTGTATTCGTCGGTCGCGCGGTCGGGCGCGAAGAAGCCGGCGACCTGCTGCGGCGTATACGCGCGCTGCGTCGGCGTGGCCGTCGCGCCCTGGAACTTCACCTGCGCAAGCGCGCGCATCTCGGCCGACTGCAGCGGCAGCGTGCGCGCCAGATCGTCGGACGGAAGCTGCGCGTTCGTGTAGCGCGGGCCGAGGTTGTCCCAGACGGTCGCGGCGTCGTTCAGCGCGCCGCGCGTCGCCGGCGGCAGGAAGTCGCTCGCGTGCGCGAGTTCGTGGTACATCAGCCAGCCCGCCTCGTACAGCAGGTAGTCGACGGTGCGGGACAGGCGCGACGTCGCCGGCCAAGGCAGGAAGACGTTGTTGTCGTTGAGCGTGTAACGCCACACACCCGAATACGCGAGGTCGCGGTCGAAGTCGGAGCGGAAGTCGGGCGCTTCGTTGATCACGTCGCGCTGCTCGGGCGTCAGCCAGAAGTTGTCGGCGTCCAGATAGATCGCGCCGGTCAGCCCGTAGTAGAACGAGGGCCGTACCTGCGCGCCGATGACGATGGCGGTCACGCCGTTGAGCAGCCGGCGGATGTCGGCCTTATCCGCGCCGGCGATGAACTGCTCGAATACCGCACCCATCCAGTCGTGCGAGACGAGCACCCGGTCCATGATCTGCGCCACCGTCGGCTCGGCACCGCCCGTAGTCTGGTGCAGGAAGGGCAGCGTGGCGAGCGTGCAGGCGTTCTTGCCTGCGCCGGTCCATTGCAGCGCGGCGTCGTATGTGCAGCGCACGAGATCGGCGGCGAACGGGCTGGTCGCCTTGTACGGGTACACGCGCGAGACATGCAGCCCGCTGAAGACGTGCGCGCCGCTGTTCTCCGGCGCCTGCGCGTAGTTCTCGACGAGCACGAGCGCATCGTCGCTGTCGGTCGCGCCGGCCGCGGTGCGTCGCGTCACGCGAAAGCGCAGTAGAGTGTCCACGTTCACGTCCGGCGCGGTGAACAGCACGCGGTTCGGATCGGTCGTGTCGAGCGTGACGGGGGGACCATCGAGCTGCGTCCACGTCTGCGTGTCGCCTTGCCCGAGCGCCGGCCATGTCCGCAGCGACACCTTGCCGCCTTTGCGCACCGACTGATCCACGCGCACGACGACGGCAGCGCCGGCCGATGCGGTCGCGTTGACGCTGACCGCGGCCGTGCGCGCCGCGCCCCCGCCGTCGACGAAGTCCACGCGGAACGTGTAGGTGCCCGGCGCCGGCGGCTCGAAGCTGATCACCTGCGTACGGTCGGAAAGCAGCGCGACGGCCGGACCGCCGGTCTGGGTCCACCGCACGTCGCGCGGCGCGCCCGAGCAGCCGGCGACCGCCGCGCCGGCCGCCTTGCCGACGGCGACCGATGTGTCCGCGTACGTCGAAAACGACCCGCCGCCCGGTGCGCAGACCAGCGGTGCCGGTGCCGGCGCGTTCGCCCCGCCGCCGCCCCCGCCGCAGCCGACCACGATCAGCACGGCCGCCGCCGTGCCAAGCAACCGCACCCCATGGTTCACGTTTCGCGTCACACCCTCGTCGCGCAGCCCGGTTCGCTCCCGATCCTTGCGGCCGTCGCCGCAAAGGTCAAGACCGCGCGAAGGATGATCCTGCACGCTACCGCCCCGGCAGCGGCATGCCGATGAACATCCACGCGAGCATGATCACGAGCGCGCCGAGGCAGGTAACGCCGACGAGCAGCAGCCGGTTGCGACGCTGCGTTTCCTGCCGCAGCTTGCGCATCTCGGCGAGCAGGCGGTCGTCGCGCGACGTGTCCGTCAGCGCCTGGTGCAGCAGCCGCGGAAGCTGAGGCACGAGGCGCGACCACTGCGCCGCCTCGCGTCGCAGCTTCTCCTCCAGCCCCTGCCAGCCCATCTGCGCCTGCATCCAGCGCTCGAGGATCGGCTTGGCGGTCTTCCACAGATCGAGGTCGGGGTCGAGCTGGCGGCCGAGCCCCTCGATCTGCAGCAGCGTCTTTTGCAGCAGCACGAGCTGCGGCTGGACCTCGACGTTGAAGCGGCGCGAGGTCTCGAACAGCCGCAGCAGCACCTGCGCGAACGAGATGTCCTTCAGCGGCCGGTCGAAGATCGGCTCGCACACCGCGCGGATCGCGCTTTCGAGCTCGTCCACGCGCGTGGCGGCCGGCACCCAGCCGCTTTCGACGTGCAGTTCCGCCACGCGCTTGTAATCGCGCCGGAAGAACGCGAGGAAGTTCTGCGCCAGGTAGTTCTTGTCGCTGTCGGACAGCGTACCGACGATGCCGAAGTCCAGCGCGATCCAGCGGCCGAAGTCCTCGCCCGAGTCGCCGACGTAGATGTTGCCCGGGTGCATGTCGGCGTGGAAAAAGCCGTCGCGCAGCGCCTGCGTGAAGAAGATCTCGACCGCGTCGCGCGACAGCTTCTTGATGTCGATGCCTGCGGCGCGCAGGCGCTCGACCTGGCTCACCGGAATGCCGCGCATGCGCTCCATCACGAGCACGTTGGCGCGGCAGCCGTCCCAGTACATCTCGGGCACGCGCAGCAGTTTCGAGTCGGCGAAGTTGCGCCGAAGCTGCGAGGCGTTGGCCGCCTCGCGCATCAGGTCCAGTTCGTCGTGCAGCAGCCTGTCGAACTCGGCGACGACCTCGCGCGGCCGCAGCCGCTTGCCTTCGCGCCACAGGCGCTCGACGAGACCGGCGCCCACCTCCATCAGACCGAGGTCCTTTTCGATCGCCGGCAGCATGCCCGGCCGCAGCACCTTGACCGCGACCTCGCGGCCGGCCCACGCGCCCAGCGCGGGCTCGTCCTTCATCACCGCCAGATGCACCTGCGCGATCGACGCGCTCGCCACCGGCGTGCGCTCGAAGCTGGCGAACACCTCGTCGATGCGGCGGCCAAGCCCGCGTTCGATCTCGCGCACGGCGACTTCGGGGTCGAAGGGCGGAACGCGGTCCTGAAGCTTCGCCAGTTCGTCGGCCACGTCCTCGGGCAGCAGGTCGCGCCGTGTGGACAGCGCCTGCCCGAACTTGACGAAGATCGGGCCCAGGTCCTCGAGCGCGCGCCGCAGGCGAACGCCGCGCGGCTCGCGGAACGAGCGGCCCACCGGAACCGCACGCACGAGCCGCACGAGCCACGCGCTCTTCAGGCTGGCGGCGACGATCTCGTCCAGCCCGAAGCGGTAGACGGTCAAAACGATGCGGGCGAGCCGGAGCAGGCGCAGCATCGCAAAGGGTTAAATGCGCTCGAGCAGTTCGATGCGCTTGGCCAGCCGCTCGACGTCGTCGCGCAGCCGCGCGACCTCGCGCGAGAAGTCCTCGACCTCGCCGCGCGCGGCGAGCATTGGATTCTCGGCGACGAAGTAGTCCGCCGCGGTGCGCGCCAGCCGTTCGGCGTTTTCCTGGGCCTGGGTCAACGCAGCCCGCAGGAAGCCGACGATGCGCACCGCGGCGGCGTCGCCGACGAAGCGCGCCAGTTCCTCCTCGGGTTCGGGCCGCAGGTTCTGCAGCACCTGCGACAGCGCCTGTGCGAACTCGGCGTCGCCGGCCAGCCGCACGTTGCGCAGCATCGCCTGCGGATCGACGAGCGCTAGCGGAAGCGAAGCGCCGTCCACCGTCACCGTCACGTTCGCGTCGCCCTGCGCGGCGGCGAACATGCCGCCCTCGGCGACCGCCAGGTTCAGCACGAAAGGCGGCGCCTCGATGCGCGCGATGCGGCCGGCGTAGGGCGCGAGCCTGTCGCGCGCCCAGGTTTCGCGCGCGAGCAGGCGGTTGAGCAGCGCCACCGCGGCGCCGGACGCGAGCTGGTCGATCATCCAAGAGAAAGGGCACCCGAAGGTGCCCCGGATTGTCGCAGATCGCGCGCGCGGACCGGCTAACTCAACTGCTGGATGCCGGCGAGCAGCCAGCCGGTCTTGCCGTCGACCGGTTTCACAAGGTTCCACACTTCGTCGACCTGCTCGACTTCGCCGTCGACGCGCAGCGTGCCGGTGAACCGCACGCTCGCCAGATGATCGGTCGCCGACGTTTCGATGCCGAGCAGAGCGGCGTCGAGCGCGAGGACTTCGGTCCTGCTCGTGCCGCCGCCCCGCGCACGCAGCTCGTGCGTGAGCGCGGTGAACATCTCGTTCGTCGTGAATTCGGCGAGCTCGTCCAGATCGCCCTTGTCCCACGCCGCCTGCAGCCGGCCGTAGTAGGACTTCGCGTTGGCGAGAAAGCCGGCCGTGTCGAAGCCCGCCGGAACGCCCCAAGGCTGCGGCGCGGCGGCAGCGCCGCGCATGAATTCGTCCATCGCCGAGCCGGGCCGGACGGCGGTCGTCGGCTCAATCACGGTGCGCGCGATCGGCGCGGGTTGTGCCTCGTAGCCGATCGGCTGTTCGCGCGCCGGCGCACCCGCCGTGCCGTACGCCGGTTGCGGCCCGCGCGCACGGCGCAGCACGAAGCCGATCGCGAGCGCGATCGCCAAGCCAAGCAGCACGACCGTGAGAATCGCGGCAAGGGTTTCACCGAAGCCGAGCCAGGACGCGAGCGCGGCGATACCCAACCCCGCAGCCAGGCCCATCAGCGCACCGCGCCACGGGCTCGCGGCCCTGGTCGCCGCGGCGGCACCGCCTGCGGTGGCGGCGGCGGGACTGGCTTGCTGCGCGGGCGCGGCCTGTTGCAGCGACTGCGCCGGCGGCGTCATCAGCCGCTGCTGCTGAAGCTGCTGCGACTGCCGGCCGAAGGTCTTGCCGCCGCCCAGACGGCGCTGCGCTTCGGCGTCGAGCGCGAACGACGCGGCCACCAGACCGATCATCGCGCCCACCAACCACTTCTTCATGCGTCCTCCTCGTTGCGCCGATGCGCGCCCGCAGCGCGCTTCAGATCTTCACGCCGACGTGCAGCGCGCACACGCCCGCCGTCAGATTGAACCATTCGACCCGTTCGAACCCGGCCTGTTCCATCATCGCCGCGAGTTCCTGCTGCGACGGGTGCATGCGGATCGATTCTGCGAGATAACGGTAGCTGTCGGCATCGCCCGCGATTTTGCGGCCGAGCCACGGCAGCACGTTGAACGAGTACGCATCGTAGAGTGGCGCGAGCGGCCGCCATATGCGGGAAAACTCCAGTACGAGAAGCTTGCCGCCGGGTCGCAGCACGCGCCGCATTTCCGCGAGCGCGCGGTCCTTGTGCGTCATGTTGCGCAGACCGAAGGCGACCGACACGATGTCGAAGCGATCGTCGGGGAAGGGCAGTTGCTCTGCGTCGCACTGCGCGACCGGAAGCATCAGGCCCGCGTCGAGCATGCGGTTGCGGCCCTCGGCGAGCATCGCGCCGTTGATGTCGGTCAGCCACACTTCGCCGGTGGGGCCGGCCTTGCGCGCGAACGCGAGCGCCAGATCGCCGGTGCCGCCGGCGATGTCGAGCACCTTCATGCCGGGCCGGACGTTCGCCTGCCGCACCGTGAACGCCTTCCACAGCCGGTGCAGACCGACCGACATCACGTCGTTCATCAGGTCGTATTTCGGCGCGACCGAATCGAACACGCCGGCGACGTGCTTGGCCTTCTCCGGCTCGGGCACTTCCTTGAAGCCGAAGTGGGTCGTCTTGTTCGCTTGATCGGCCATCCTGGAGCTCTTCGGACTGCAGATCGCTTGGGACTTCTACCGCGCGCTGCGTCCCGCCGAAGTCCGGCGATGGTTTGCGAAGGCCGAGACTCCTCGCCGCTTCGCGGCTCGGAACGACCGCGCACGGCTCAGCGAAATCCGCAATCGGCGCTCCGCAATCCGAATTTCAGTGATGCCCGCAAGCCGAGCCGCCGTCGGCCACGAACGCGGCGTTGCGCGGATCGGCGGGATCGCGGCTGGCGCCGACTTCGTCGAGCCGCGCCAGGTACTCGGCCCACAGCCGCTCTTGCTCGACGCCGAGGTAGTACAGGTATTCCCACGAGTAGATGCCGCTGGAATGCCCGTCGGAAAAGTTCGGCTGCACCGCGTAGTGGCCGATCGGGTCCAGCGAGTTGATCGTCACGTCGCGCTTGCCGACCTGCAGCGTCTCCTGCCCCGGACCGTGCCCGCGCACCTCGGCCGAGGGCGAATAGACACGCAGGTACTCGAAGGGCAGCTTGAACGTCTTGCCGTCGTCGAACGCGATCTCGAGCACGCGCGATGCGGCGTGCAGGGTGATATCGGTAGGTTGCGGGGCGCGAGCCATGGCGCAAGCATAGCCGCTCCCGCGCGCCGCAGAACCCACGCGGCGCTCATGGCCGCTGCGAGCGGACTTTCGTCACACAAGCGGTGCGGGCGCTCGATCCTCAGCGCTGCCAGCAGGCGGCGACCGTGCCGGTACCTGTGATGCCGCGCACGCCGGCCTGCGTCAGCGTCAGGTTGCCGCATTCGGCGTCGGTGAACGCGTCGCTGCCCGCCGGACAGGTGCCGGCGGTGCCGCAGGGCGTGGCGGTCAGGGTGTAGGTCTGTCCGGTCGCGCTGCCGCTGAAGTCCACCGTGACGGCGTAACTGGCCCGCCCTTCCGCGGGCGCCACCGCGGGGATCGTCGGTGCGGCGCCCGTCTGCGCCTGGCAGTTGGCGACCGTCGTTCGGTTGTAGCAGCCGTTGGTCGTGTAGTTGCGCTCGAGCGCGTTGGCCGCATCCAGCAGCACGGTCTTGGCGCCGGCGCGCTTGGAGCGGGTCACGTAGTTCGTGTAGTTCGGGATCGCGATCGCGGCGAAGATGCCCGCGATCACGATCACGATCAGCATCTCGACCAGCGTGAAGCCGCGCGCGGCGCGGCGCATCGTGTTCGTCTTCTTCACCGTGTCACCTCGCGCCACGCGTCGCGACCGAGCCGGTTGAAGGTCCGGTTGCGTTCGATCTGGATGTTGCCCGACGTGCCGCTCATCACCTTCTGCGCGGTCGGGCTGCCCTCGAGCACCAGCGGCTGCTTGACGATACCCACGCCGAGCGGAACACCGCCGACGCGCGTATCGCTGTCGTTGACGAGCCCGTCGCCGTTGGTGTCGAACACCGAGTACGGCAGCTTCGCCCCCGTCTTGGCGTCGACCTCCATCAGCCAGCCCGAGCCGCCGAAGTTGCAGGGGTCGCTTGACGGGATCAGCGTGGTGAAGATCACTCGGCCCGCACGCACGACCGCGCTGCCGATCACGCGCTCGCCGCTGGTCGGCAGGTCCATGTACCAGCCGCGCTTGGTCGTCCAGTCGACCGCGTGGGTCGACACGTCGCGCAGCGGCGTGTCGACACCGCGGAAGTCGACATTGACCAGGTTGATCGTCTGCTGCTGCAGTTGGCTGCGATCGGTGGTCGTCACACGCGTGCCGTTGTCGAGGATCCCGTAGAACGACTGCGCCGTGGTGTCGATGTTGTCGGTCGTCGTGAAGAAGCGGCCGGTGCCAAACAGCACGATCACGCCGGGCACGCCCAGCGGCGGGCGGGCGAGCTCCACGCGCGGCTGGATCCACTGCACCTGGCCGGAGGCATTGCGCGCCTGGAACAGCGGTGCGCCGTTCGGAAATCCCGTCGCGGCCGAAAACGCGATGCCCCACAGGCTCGGGTTCGGATTGCCCAGGTCGAACTTCCACACGTTGCCGCGCATGTCGGTCGCGTACGCGTAGTCGTAGACGTCGTCGCCGTTGGCGTCGTACAGCGTCGGCGTGCCGAGTCCGTTCGGAGCGCTCGCGTTGCCCACCCCCGTGTCGATCTTGCGGATCAGCGTGCCGTCGGCCACACGCACGATGTACAGCACGCCACGGTCGTTCGCGCTGCGATAGCCGTTGCCGAACACCACGCCCCATTCGCCGTTGTTCAGCTTGACGACCACCCCCTGCCCCAACGTGTAACCGAGATCTGCGGCGTAGGCCGGATCGGCCGCGTCGCCCGCACGCGCGGCGGTGCCCGAGTTGATCTCCCACAGCACCTTGCTCGCATCGAAGGCGTCGGGGTTGGTCACGTCCAGCGCGAAGATCGACTTCGCGCCGGCCCCAGTCGTGCCGATCAGCACGGTCTTCCATGCACCGCCGAAGAAGGCGTCCCACGCCGACGGCGAGCCGTCGACGAAATAGCGGTGTGCATACGCCGGATCCGACAGCAGCGACAGGTTCGGGATCACCGCGTTCGGCACGTAAGCGAAGCGTTCCTCGCCGGTCAGCGCGTCGAAGGCGCGCAGCATGCCGTCGTTGGCGCCGACGTACAGCATCTTGCGGCGCGACTGCTTGCTCGTGAGGAAGCTGCGGTACGGCGTCAAGCCGGTCGCCAGACCTTCCGGCAACCCCGCGTAGCCGAAGTTCTCCGCACCGACGAAAACCGGATCGGAGTTGACGATGTCGCCGAGCGCGGTGCTGCGATTGCGCCACGAGCCACCGTTCTTCTCCTCGCGGCTGTCGTCGCCGCGCAGGTAGGCCAGCAGTTCCGGCGAGCCGATGGACGGCCACAGGCCCGCCGCGGTCAGGTCGGACTCGGTGAAGTTGATGCCCGCGGCTCCGCTCCACGAGTAGACGTTGCGCAGATCGTGGCGCGGGATCTTGCCCGGGTCGGTCGCCTGCCAGACGGCGCTGCCGAGCGTGCCGTCGACGTTGATGCGGTACGCCGTCAGCCGGCCGGTCCAGTCGCCGCTGTTGAAGCGCGCCTGGAACAGCAGTGTGTCGGTGGTCAGTCTCGTCGAGTTGGTCGCCAGCGCGGCAGCCGCGCTTTCGCGCTCCAGGATGCGGTTCAGCGCGGTGCCCAGCGCGTCGGCCAGCGCCTGCGGCGTGTCGGCGCTGAACGACTGGCCGCGGCTGTTGATGGCGGCATGCCAGAGGTCATACACGTTGCCGGGCGACAGGTTGGGGCCCGTCGCCGGCCAAGTGCCTGCGCCGCTCGACAGGTTCTGGTAACCCGTACCGGCGTGCGTCGAACCACCCCACTCGATGCCGGGCACGCTGAGCGTGTTGCTCATTCCCACGCCGACCGTAAAGGTGACGACGTGCTGCCAGGTGGCCGGGTCGTTCTTCGGGTTCCAGTACTGCTGGTCCGCGGTGCCGTTGCGATCGACGCGGTACGGAATCAGGTTGTTTACCAGATCGGACCGCAGATCGGTGGCCCAGTAGTGGAAGGCGATGTCCGCGACGCTGTCGCTGTTGCCGTCGCGGTAGATCGAAGTCTTGGCGTCGGTGACGCTGTACGCGGTGCCGTCGGGCAAGGTCGTCGCGGTGCCGTCCTTGTTGCCGCAGGCGCTTCCGCTGCAGTAGTTTCCGGCACCGTCGTTCCAGATACCGTCGGTCATCAGGATGTGAAAGTTCGGGCGGCACGAGAATTCGGTTCCCACGGAAACCTGCGGGTTCTCCGCGTATGGGCTGCTGACGCCGTTGGTACGGAAATATTCTCCGGCGCGCCTGGCGCCACCACGAAGCGGGGTGCTTCCGCTGGCCGGAATGCGCGACATCCAGCGGTAGAAGTTGGCGCGATGCGTGCCGTCGAGCACGCGGATACGCTTGTCGACGCTCGCGCCGTCCCAACCGCTACACGCCGAGGTGAAAAGCTGCCCGGACGTCGTACCCGACGTCGTCGTCCCGTTGCACGAGCTCAGTGACTGCCAGGCCACACGCGCGGTGTTCGGCACACCCATGATCGCGCGCGTCGCGGCGGTCGCGGTCAGCAGGTTGCGTGTGCGATAGAAGGAATACCAGTTGGCGAAGTTCTGCTTTTCGTCTTCGCCGTCGACGGCGCCGTTGCCGTCCATGTCGGCCGGTCCGGGCTGGTTGCCGACGATGCGCAGCGCATAGCACGCGTCGTTGGTCACCGCGGGCGACGTGCAAGCCGTGCCCGTGGGGTCATAGACGTAGTAGTACGCGGGCACGCCGACGTAGCGACGGTCGCCGCCAGTGCTGGTATTGAAGTCGGCGTCCGGGTTCGAGGCGAGGTTGTTCCGGGTCGCGTTGAATCCGCAGAAGTTGAACCCCGCCGCATACGGGCTGACGGTCCGCGACGTATCCAGAAGACTGCTCGATGACGGGTTGTACGCCCATGTGACCCGGTAGTTGACGGACAGATCGACCCACCCGCGCGACGGATCGAAGCCGTTGATGTACGCGTGGGTGAAACTCGTCGAGTATGTCGTGTACGTTCCGGATGCCGCGTCGTAGCTGACCGGCGGGTCGTAGCGGCTGCGCGGGTTGTAGTAGATCGGGTTGTAGTCGGACGACTTGGCGCGGCGCGTCGAATGATCCACGCACAATTGATCGGGCGCATACGCCCAGCGCATCGAGCCCGAGTCGTCGAAGGTGATGACGATGTTCGGCGCCAGCGGTGTCGGCAGGAACGGCGGATTGTTCGAGATCGTGAACGCCGCGGCACCCTGGGCGACGAGCAGCGCGCAGACGCCGAGCAGGCGCTGCCACGGGAAGCGATCGGAATGGCTCTTCTTCATCGCGGTCTCCAGAACCTTCGCGCGCGTTTATGGCCGCACGTACATCGATTGCACCGTCGCCGTGGTATTGGCGTTGATGCCGAAGCCGACGGCCGTGACGCGGTAGACGGTCAGCGTGGTCGGCAGGCTGCCGGCGACTCGGACCTCGGATCGAACCTCGATGTCGTCGACTTGCTCGACGATGCAGCGCGGCTGGATCGACACGTCCGGCAAGGCCGTCGGGATGACCCGCACGTTGGCGTCGGTCTTCCACCACGACAGCGGCATCTCGTACTGCTGCGGTAGATCCGGCGCAGGCGCGGTGTACATGCCGTTGCTCCCGTCGAAAACGGGCAGCCCGCCGCCGATCGGCGCCAGCACCGACTCGCAGTCGCGCAGCGACGCCTCCGCCGCCTCGAAGGCGCGGATGCGGTCGCGCGTGTTGCCCGACATGCGCTCTTCCTGCGTGGCGACCGAATACGCCGCCACGCCCATCAGGCTCAGCATCGCCAGGAAGATCAGCCCGACGACGAGTGCGGCACCGCGCTGCCGGGCGCGGAAGGCGCGTCCGTGATGTCGCCCATTCATCTTCGTACCCTCAGAGCACGCGGTTGCGCAGCGCGACGGTGGTCGTGAACACGTGGCGCAGCCTGCGGTCGGGCGCGGTCTGCGTCTCCGATACGCCGTCACCGTCGCTGTCGCGGAACGCGTAGGTCTGCGCGTTGGTCGTGACGTTCCCCTCCGGGCCGACGACCAGCAGGTTGATGCGCACGCTGACGACCTGCCGCCAGTTCGGTGTCGCCGGCGCAGCCAGTAACGAGCTCGCGCGCACGTAGGTGTCGGCGACGTCGTCGGGCTCCGGCATGCCGGTGTCGACGCCGTAGACGATGTCCATGTCCTCGACGTTGTCGACCAGTTCCTCGACGCTGTTGGCCGTGATGCGATACAGACTGCGCCCGCCGGCCGGGTTGGTGCCGACGAAGTACGTGGTTTCGACAAAGCGCAGCGCCGTCGCGCGGCCGGCCTCTCCAAAGTCCGCCGCCGCGGCCGGCGTGATGACCGCAACGTTGCCGAGCGAACCGTCGAGCCCGCCGCCGCTGACACCGAATTGCAGAACGGTCGGGAAGTCGCCGATGCCGGTCGTCACGGGACTGTTCGTGACGTAGAACATCATCGCCTGCCTGCAGTCGCTCAGCACGACGATGTCGCCGTTGCGGATGCCCGCGCCGTTGTGGCGCAGCGTGACGGTGCGCGCCACCGGGTCCGAGCTACCGACGATGCCCGTCTGCAATCCGGCCGCGCGGCGCACGGTCAGCACGTCGCCCGCGGCGCGCGGAATCGGCGTGGCGGTCGCGAGCGTCGGGTTGACCCAGCCCGCGCCGTCTTCGTAGCCGATCACGCCGTCGCCAGTGCCGTTGAAGGCGACCGCCGGCTGCGTGATGTTGTAGAAGTTGCCCGCGTCGGTCGACAGGCTGCGCGAGCGACAGCCCGTGTAGCTGGTCATCCGCAGGTCCTGCGCGATGAAGTCGAGCGCGAAGCGCCCGCCCTCCTGTACGCGCGCGAGATTCTCGTTGGCGCGGTAGGCGCCGCGCGAGCCGACATACACGTAGGTGATCGCGCTCACCACGACGAGCGCGATCGTCATGGCGATCATCAGCTCGACGATCGTCAGGCCGCGCTGCCGCGCGCGGCGCATGCGTGCCGGCGCGCGGCGCATCAGCTGTTCCATAGCCGCGTCACCAGCGTGTAGTTCGCGTTCGCGGGCCCGCCGGCGCGGGTGTCGTCCCACTGCACCGTGATCGTCACCAGGTTGGTGGCCGCGTCGATCGCGATCGAACCGTCGCCGCCGGGCAGCGTCTGCACGCGGGCCAGCCAGTCGGCGCGATCGCGATAGCAGACCTGCGTCGTGGCAAGACAGATCGAGTTCGTCGTCGCCGCCGTGTCGGCCAGCGCCAGGCCGTAGCCGCGCGCCTCGCCCAGGTTCGCGCGCATGCGCTCGGCCATGTCGTCGGCGTGCTGCGCGGCCTGCGCGCGATAGAACGAACCCTGGCTCGTGCGCAGGCTGGCGGCCTGCAGGCCGGCCATGCCGAGCAGGCCGAGCGAAAGGATCACGATCGCGACCAGCACCTCGAGCAGGCTCAGGCCGCGTTGATGGCGAATGGGTCGGGCGGAGAAGGTCATCGTCGGGTGCTTTGGCGGTTCACACGTCTCTATGGATTGGTGCAGCTCGCGACGGCGCCGCTGTCCTTCTCCGGCACGCCGTCGTTGTTCGCATCGAGGCCGAAGCGCACGCGGCCCGCGCCGTTGACGAGCACTGCGCGCGAACGCGACTGACCGTCTTCGACCAGGTTCGCGCCGTGGCAGATCACGAAGGCGCCGCCGCCGGCGGTGGTCAGCCGACCGGTCGCGTCGAAAGCGATGAAGTTCGCGACGTTGCCGTTGCCGTACAGCGTCAGCGGCGCTTCCAGCGCGGCGCCGGCGCGCAGGGTTTCCTCACCGGCATCCTGTGCGCCGTTGCCGTCGGCATCGACGAACATCGTCCAGCCCGCGCCCCAGTTGCCCGAGCCGTTCGCACCGTGGTGGACCAACGTGACTTGCTGAGCCCGCCGCACCGCCTCGCTGCGCGCAAACTGCAACGCCGTATAGAACTCTTGCGTCGCCGACGCCAGGCGGTTGTTCAGAATGAAGGTCTGCATGTTCGGCACGCCGATGCCGAGCAGGATCGCAGCGATCGCCATCACGACCAGGACCTCGATCAGCGACAGACCGCGGTTCGCGGCCGATGCCCGACGCCGTGCGTTTCCGAGATCCACTGCCGCCCTCCAAGGCCGAATCGGCCGCATCCGAACGTGGATTCGGACGCGCATTCGGCGGCTAAAGGTAGACGGCGTTAGCCGGCGCCTAAGCACCGATAAGCGGCGAAAACCTCAGGCGGCCACCGGCCGCTCGTGCCCGATCGACGGCGAAATCGTCAGCGGCAGGGCACGTCCTGCGCGAGGATCCGGGTCGAACCGTCGGTCGTCACGCAGACCCGGCGCGACGCCTCGCCGCCGCCAGGGGCGATGGCGAGCACGACCGGCGTGGCATGGTCGAGCGCGCCGATCGGCCGGAAGCTCACCGCGGTCAGCGGCGCGGCATGCGCCACAGCGGAAGCTCTGACGTCGATGCGGCGCGTGGGCTCGACGTGCAGCACGGTTTCGCCCGCGTCGATGCGGCCGTTGCGGTTCGCGTCTTCGAAAACGACCCAGCCGCGTGTCCAGTGCTGCGCCTCGACGATGCAGCGAACTTCGTGCAGGGGCCGCCCGGCGCCGCGCTCGTCGACGCCGCAGACGGCCGCCGGGACGCGCCGCGCGATCGCCACGGAGCGCGCGAACTCGAGGCTTGCGACCAGCGCGCGCGCGCCGGCCGACTGCTGCTCGTTGACCGCAAGCGCCAACACCGAGGTCGTGCCCAGCCCCAGCACGAGCGCGCCGATCGCGGCCGCCACGAGCGACTCGACCGCGGTCACGCCGCGCTGGCGGCGGGCGAACGAAAAGGGAGGGCAGGTGCGGCGCACGTCGAAAACCTCTGCCCGGGCTTTCGACGTGCGGCTTGATCGCTTGAGTGCGTGAGATGCCGCGCAAAGGTGTAGGAAAAGCGCCTACACCGAAGATCCGGTGTTCGCGCCGGCGGCGGATGTATCGGGAGACCGGCGCGTCAGTGCCGCCAGCACTCCGCTGCGTCGCGCGTGTTGTTGACGGCCCCGCGCGCGCCCGTATGGGTCAGCGTCAGGTCGCCGCACTCGTCGCCGGTCATCGTGCCGGTTCGCGTGGCGGTCAGCGTGTAGGTGGTCGAGCCCGCGCCGCCGCCGGCGCTGATCGCGATCGTGTATTTGGCCGCACCCGTGGCCGGGCTCTGCGTGAACGGCAGCGGGCAACCGTAGTCGTTGTTCTGCGTAAAACAGCGCTGCAGGAAGGCGGCGGCCTCCAGCAGCGTCTGCTGCGCCTCGTTGCGGTTGGCGCGCTGCACGTACTGCGTGTACGACGGAATCGCGATCGCGGCGAGGATCGCGACGATCACGACGACCGCCATTACCTCGATCAGCGTGAAGCCGCGGACAAAACGTGGCGACGGCATGCGCGAGCCCTTCGGTCAATCGAGCAACTGCCGCCAGGTGCGGAACGCGCCGAAGCCGCCCAGATCGACGCGCTTGCTCGAGGGTTCGCCCTGTATTCCGAAGGAGAAAACCACGCCGCTGCGTTGGCGCGGGTCGCCACCGTGCGCCCCGGTGCGCTCCAACAAAGGCAACAAGCCGAAGGCGCCAGGCATGGCAACAGCCGCGGAATTCGGCTGACCAAAGCTGCCGCTACCGATGAACCGCCCGGTCATGGGGTCGAGCCGGAACAGAAAGGACATCCCGCCGAGATCGCAGGGGTCCACCGACGGCACGAACGACTGCACAAGCAGATTTTGCCCGAAAGCGATCGGCGCCTCGACCACGCGTTCGCGCGACGTCAAGACGATGGCGGTGCCGGCGTCGACACCTGAGGCGGAAGCGCTATAGGCGACGCCCAGATCGAGGTACCAGCCGCGCGCTCCGCCGGCGTAATTCACGCTGTAACCGGTCGCAAAGTAAGTCGCCGGGCTGCCCGACCGCGACGTGATCGCCTGCTGCACGAGCAATCCGTCGCGCACGTTGCCGGACAGACCGCTCGTCTCGCCCGGCTTGTCCCACACGCCGTAGACGGTCTGGATGTCCTCGCTTTCGCGGTCGCCCGGCGAGAACAACTTACCGGTGCCCACAATCACCATCACCCCCCCGTTCGGATGCGACCGTAACAACGGCCTGGCGAAGACCGGCTGCGGCTGGCCGCGAGATGCCATCGGCCCGACGCTGCTAGGACTGCGCGTGGTGAACAGCGGTGCGCCACCGAAGGCGACCCGCCACTGCGAAGAATCGGCGCTGCTCAGGTCGAACTTCCAGACGTTGCCGCGCAAGTCGCCCGCATACACGGCGATCAGTTGCCGATTGGCGTCGAACAAAGGTGCTGGCGTGAACAGCCCGTTCTTCTGGCTGCTGCTGCCGTTGCCAGTGTCGAGCACGCGCAGCACCGAGCCGTCCTTCAGGTCGACGACGAACAGCGCGGCGCGATGGTTGTCGCTCTCCGGCCCATTGCCGAAGACCGCCACCCAGCGCCCGCCCGACGGCCGCGTGTCGTCCTTGACCCGCGCGATGATGGCCGGGCCGAGCACGTGTCCAAGGCTCGCGTAATGCGAACCGAGCGACTGCTCGTCGAGTTCCCACAGCACGCTGGCTGCGCCGAGGTTGTTCGGGTCGGTCGCATCGATCGCGAACACACTCCGCCCGCCGGCACCCAGCGACGAGACGACCACTGTACGCCAGCATAGATCGACGCCACCGATGACGTTCGGGCAAGCGCTGCCGAAATAGGCATCACCCTGCGCTGGCACCCCGTCGACGAGATAGCGATGGTTGTACGCAGGATCGACTAGCATCGGCAGGTTGCGGAGCACGGAGCGCGGAACGTACGCGAAGCGCTCCTGTCCGGTGTCGCCGTCGAACCCATGAAACATGCCGCCGTTGCTGCCCGTCCAGATCATGCCGCGGCGGCCCGGGCTGCTTCCGTGGCCCTGGTTCGCTCGCAGGTAGCCGAGATACGTTTCTCGCCCGGTCGACGCGGACGCCCCGCTCGGCGGCAGGAAGTCGTACTGGAAGTCCAGCGCCTTGACGTAAACGGGGGTCGCATTGGCGATGGTGCCGAGCACGTTGTCGCCGCTGCCAAGCACGCCCGGCTCGGCGCGGGGGCGCTCGCGCAGGTTGCCGCCTGGCAACTCTTTGCTCCGGTCGCCGCGCACGTAGGCGATCACATCCGCCGCCGAAGCCAGCGGCGAAACCAGCTCCGCAAGCTGCGCCGCATCTAGGGCGAACGCCGCAAACGGCACCACCGGACTGCCCGGTGCGCTGCCGCCGCGCATCGTGTAGATGTTGCGGTCGGCGGGTGCGGGCAGCGCATCGCTGACGCGCCAGACGTAGGGCTGGTTGTTGCTGTCGCGCGGCAATGGCGTGCCGTCGGCGCGTGTGGCGCGGAATGTGAGCGTCAGCGGATCCAGTTCGCGCCGGTACAGATTGCCGGCCCAGGCGCCCTGCACGAACTCGGCCGTGAAGACCGCGTTGCCGGCTTGCAGACGCGCGCTGCTCGAGGCCGCCCCGGCGGCGGCCACGGAACGCGCACGCGTAATCTGCTGCAGGATCCGGCTGAAACCCGCCTGCAGTTCGTCTGCGCGATCCGCGCTGAACGCCAGCCCGCGACTGTTGATGGCGGCATGCCAGAGGTCGTACACGTTGCCGGGCGACAGGTCGGCGCCCGTCGCCGGCCAGGTGCCTGCGCCGCTGAGCAGGTTCGTATACCCGGTGCCAGCGTACGTCGACCCCGCCCACTCGATCCCAGGCTCGCTAAGCGTCTTGCTCAGGCCGAGCCCGACCGTGAAGGTCACCAGGTGCTGCCAGGTGGCTGGGTCATTCTTCGGGTTCCAGTATTGCTCCGCGGCTGAGCCGCTGCGATCGATGAAGTACGGGATCTGATTGTTGGGTAGGTCGGGCCGCAGGTCAGTGGCCCAGTAGTGGAAGGCGATGTCGGCCACGCTGTTGGCGTTGCCGTCCCGGTAGATGCGCGTCAGGGGCGAGGACGTGTCGTAAGCGGTGCCGTCGGGCAGCGTGCGGTTGGTGTTGTCCTGGTGTCCGCAGGCCGAGCCGCTGCAGTAGCCGCCGCTGTCCGAATCCGAGTTCCAGATGCCGTCGGTCATCAAGATGTGGAAGTTGGGGCGGCAGGCGTGCTCGGTCCCCGCGGAAACCTGGGGATCCTCTGCGTATGGACTGTTGACGCCGCTGGTGCTGAAGTACTCCCCCACACGTCCGGCGGCTGTGCGCAGCGGCGTGAAGTCATTCGCGTTCAGACGAGACAGCCAGGCAAAGAAGTTGTCGCGGTGACTGCCTTGGAAGCGACGGATGCGGTTGTCCACCGTCGTGCTGTCCCAGCTGTCGCACGACGTACCGAACCCGGCGCAGGTGTTCAAGGCCTGCCAAGCGACGCGCGCCGATGGCGGAAGCGCCGCAAACGCGCGCGTGGCGGCGGAGACCGTCAGCAGATTGCGCGTGCGGTAAAAGGAGTACCAGTTGGCGAAGTTTTGCCGCTCGTCCGGGCCGATTGCCGGATTGGTTCCCGAGGTGGCCGAAACGATGACGCGCCGGTAACAGTTGTCGTCGCTCGTCGTGCTAGTGCAACCCGCAAGACTCGGGTCGTAGACATAGTAGTACGCAGGCACGCCGGCTTGGCGCTGATCACCGGTGGCCGCGGTGTTGTACTCCTGCGCGGGGTTTTCCGCGAAGCTGTTCACTAAGCCCGTGCAACTGTTATAAGCGGTCGTGTCATCCACTTTGGAGGCCGGGTCGTAGGTCCAGGTCACCTTGTAATCGGCCGACAAGTCGCGCGCACCTCGGCTCGGATCGAAGCCGTTGACCCAGGCATGCGTGAAGGAGGTCGAATAAGGGCTGCCATCTGGGCGCAACGGCGGCTCGTAGCGCACGCGCGGGTCGTAGTACAGGGGATTGAAGTCCGCCGACTTTGCGCGCCGCGTGGAGTGCGCGTTGCAAAGGGCGTCCGGCGCGTAGGCCCAGCGCATGGAGCCCGAATCGTCCATCGTCACCACGATGTTGGGCGCCGGCGGCACCGGGAGGAACTGCGGCACCTGGGCCAACGACCCCGGCGGGGTCGTCGGGGCGGCCAGCGCGCCGACCGGCTGCAGCGTTGCCGCGACGTAGATGCCAAGCATGGCCGCGGCGAGCAGCCGGCGCCGGGCGTTGGGCAGTGGAACGACCCGCTTCGAAGTCATCGTTTCCTCTCCCGCAGACTGCCGGTCAAAGGGGCGGCACCCGAAGCTGGCTTTGAACGGTTGCGCGGAATCCGGCGTTGTTGTCCCCAAAACCTCGGGCCGTCACGACGTAGGCGCTGTTCGCCTCCAGCGTTCCGGCCACGGTCGGGTCCGGCGCCGCGCGGACTTCCTCGATCAGGCACTGGGGCGCGGTCACGGGCCGCGTTGGATACTGGTACTCTGCCGTCGGCGGTGACTGCAGCTTCGGGTTGGCGCTGCTCCAGTTGCTGGCCAAACGCCAAGCCTGTCCGGCAGTCGAGGTCGAATCGATACGGGCATCGGCCAGGCGAGCGCCCCCCTCGAGCGCGATCTGTTCGCAGTAGCGCAGCGCGAGCTCGGCCTGTTCGAAGGCGACAGCCGAAGCGCGCAGGTTGGCGGCGATGCGTTCCTCCGTCGTCACGCCGCGCAGCGCTGCAACCGCGAACAAGGTCACCATGACCAGCATCACCAGCGCCAGCGGCAGCACGACGCCGCGCTGCTTGTCGCTTGTGTTCGGAGCAAGATCCATCGCTTCGTCTCAGAGCAACCGGTTGCGCAGGGTCACTACCTGCGTGAACGTACGCCGCAGGCGGCCGTCGTTCGGGAAGGTCCGGCCCTGGCAATCGACGCCGGATTGAGGCCCGGTGGTCAGGCCGGTTTCCTCGGAGCGTACCTGCACGCACAGCTCGATCCCGATTACGCGATCCCAGTCGGCGAAGCCGTCGGGATCAACGACGCGTTCGGCGCGTGTGAACGGCTCGCCGACGCGCAACCGCACCTGGAGGTCCTCTACATTCGGAATCAGCGGCTGCGGAGTGTTGGCACCGGGGTCCGGGCCGCCGTTGCCACGACACATCAGCGTCGGTACGCCGTTGGAACTGGCGATCAGAAACCGGTTCTGCGCGGTCCTTGTGCCGCTGATCGGATCCGGCAGCACCGGCAAGCCCAGGCAGTCGCGGTTTTCACCGGAACCTGCAGTCGCATCCCCGTCGAGTTGGTAGCGGACTTGCAGCGCGTCGGGGGCAGCGGACGTTCCGGCACACGCGGGCATGTCGCCGAGCTCATTCGGATCCGTGAAACCGCCGGCACACGCCCGGACCGGGTCGCCGGTAAAGGTGGAGGGGTTGGAGACACTGGCGAAGTCCCCTACGAGCTGTCCGTAGCCGGCCATCCGCACGTGAAAGGCCAGCCGGTCAAGCGCCAGCTGCCCGGCCGCCTGCATGCGCTGCAGGTCGGCGCTGGCGCGGTATGTCTGTCGGTTCGCGGCGTACACCGCCACGACGCCGACGGTGATCATCAGGCCGATGGCGATCGCCACCATGACCTCAATGAGCGTTCGACCGACTTGGCGGTTCCGCCCGTGCAGGTCACGCCCGATCATGGCTCGCGTCATGGACGCACCCGAATGGTCATGCACTCGACTTCGGTGCGCCCCGTAACGCAAGGCAAGCCCCCCAGAAGGCCCCGTGCACGAAAGCCGGTCTCCGCCCACATGAGCGTCACGTCCCAGACGCGACCCTCCGTGCCCGGGACGGGCTGGACGTTCGCCCATCCGCCGGGCAGCGCAACGGCGATGCGACTCACCCAGCCCGCGAGGTCGAACTGCGCTTGTTGCGCAAGGTCGCATACGGCCAGGCTGCAGTCCGTTCCCGCCACCGGAGCCGCGCCACCATAGCCCGCTGTGAAGGCGTACTGGGCAGGTGGCGCGGCCGTCACCGGGTCGCGATTCGCCCGCATGCGGTCCGCCAGATCGAGCGCGAGCTGCGTGGCGATCGCGCGGCCGTGCGCATCCTTCTGGATCGAAAGCCCGCGCACCTGCAGTCCCGCCAGCCCGAGCAGGCCGACGGCGATGATCACGAGCGCGACCAGCACCTCGATCAGCGTCACTCCGCGCACTCGTCGCGGAAGCGAAAAGGTCGTGGTGCTCATGCGCAGGAATCCCAGGTGGTCGAGACGCGGGCGCGCCCCGTCGCGTTGATGCACACGGTACGGCGGTTGGCGATGTCGGAGCCCTCGACGTTGAAGCGCAGCGGATCCGTGGAGCCCATCGCACCGAGCGGCGTGCCGGCGCTGTCGAACACCGTGCCGTCGCTCGTGACGTAGATGCCGGTCAGCGGGAGGTTCGGCGTCATGGTAATGTCGGGGGCGCTGCGCGTATGCACACGAATGACCTCCTCGCCGGCGTCGCGCGTGCCGATCGTGGCACCGTTGTCGACGTACACGATCCATCCGTGGGTCCACGCGCCTGCCGCGCAGGTGGCACCGGACGCTGTCGGATCGGTCGAGGCGCACATCCCGACGCGCGCGCGTCGCGCCAGCGCCTCGCTGCGCGTCAGTGCGAGGTCGGCGATCAGTTCGCTGACTTCGGCGGCCACGCGGTTGCGGTCGACGAAGGTCGCGAACATCGGCACGCCGACCGCGAGCAGGATCGCGGAGATCGCGAGCACGACCATCAGCTCGATCAGCGTGACGCCGTGCTCAGATGATCTGGCGGCCGGACAGGCCATCGCGGCGGCTCCCTTGAAATGCGCCGGTTTCACCGGCCTTATTTGACGCCCGATTATTCCGATGCGCTCGGCCGAAACCGAGCGTAGAAGGACCCGCCGGTTGGACGCGCCCGACAAGCGGGCCTCAAGTTGCGCGACGCTAGTTCGGGCGGATGAGTGCTTGGGATCGTTCGAGCGCGCGCGCCCTCGCGCGTTTGCGTGATGTCGGCGGCGCTCGTTGCACGCCGCAGATTCGGCCGCCGCCGCCGTGAGTTTTCGGCTGCGCCGCGACGAAGCGCCCGCAACAATGCATGGCATCGATGCCGTCCACAAAAGCGCCCAGGACGCCGTGACGAAGATGCCGACCACGGTTCAGCGCCGCCAGCGCGGCGTAACTCTGATCGAAACCGCGACCGCGGCCTGCGTCTGCGCAGTGCTTGCCGCCAGTGCGCTGCCATCGATGTCGGCCGCGCTCGATGGTCATCGACTGACCACGGCCACCAACGACCTCGTGCTCGCCGTCAATCTGGCGCGATCGGCCGCGACCGCGCAGCGCACGCGCGTCGTGCTGGCGCCGCGCAGCGGCGCGGACTGGGCGTCGGGCTGGCGCGTTTTCGTCGACGACGACGACAACGGCAGGCTCGACACCGGCGAAGCGATCGTTCGCGAATTTGGCGCCGTTCCGAAGGGCCTGAGGATCACGCCGAAGTTCGGCCCCTCGTACAGCGGCGCCTATCTGAGCTTCGACAACGTCGGCAACTTGCGACGCATCGGCTCGGGCGGCTACGTGCTCGGCCGGCTCGTGCTCGAAAACGGCGAGGGTGCGCGTTCGCTGTGTTTCTCGACCCTGCAGGTGCGCACCGTTCGCGCTCCCACATGCGATTGAAATGGGTTCGGCGACGCCGCAACGCAGCTTCGATGGCGCGCCTGGCGGGACTCGAACCCACGACCCCTGGCTTCGGAGGCCAGTACTCTATCCACTGAGCTACAGGCGCTTGGCTTGCGCGCGCATCGGCCGCTGTTCTCAGCGGCGTGCATCCCGGGCCGCGTCGGCCGAGAACGTACGCGCGGGGCGGCGAAGGATACGCCGATCAACCGCGAGCGTCCAACTCAGATCGCTCCGCGCGCCGCCGCCGCCGCTTTTTGCGTAGCGGGCGGTACCACGGCATGCGATCTCCGGCAAACCTCGTAGACCGCGCTTTCGCAAGGCGCGAAGGCGGGATTTGAAGCGGCGCCGCGGCCGCCTCCGTGCGCGCGGCTCGCGCGAGCCGGCGGAACGAAGGCGGTGGATATAATCCGCCCCGCATTTTCCACGCGCCTTCCATCGTGCGGATGCGCATCGTGGCGATGCGCAACGATGCCTCCGCGGAGCCCCCACATGTCCGACCAGCACAGCTCGCCGATCAAGACCCCGCAACAGTTGATCACCATCGTCGTGCTGGCGTTCGTGGTGCCGGTGCTCATCATCGTGCTGCTGGTCAAGTACGTTGCCGGGGGGAAGCTGGAGGGCGCGGGCACGGCGTCGATGACGCCGGAGGCGATCGCCGATCGGCTGCGGCCCGTCGGCACGGTCGTCCTCGCCGAAGCGGGCGGCGCCCGCGCGCTGCAGTCGGGCGAGGCCGTTTACAAGCTCGCATGCGGCGCGTGCCACGCGGCGGGTGTCGCCGGGGCGCCCAAGACGGGCGACGCCGGTCAGTGGTCGGCGCGCCTCGCGCAGGGCTACGACACGCTGGTCAAGCATGCGGTCGAGGGTTTCAAGGGCATGCCCGCCAAAGGCGGCAATGCCGATCTGGATCCGGTCGAGGTGGCGCGCGCGGTCGTCTACATGGCCAACCAATCGGGCGGGAAATTCAAGGAGCCCGAAGCTGCAGCCCCGAAAGCGGTCGAGGCCAAGTTCGGCGAACGCAGCGGAGAACTGGTCGTCGCCGCGGCGTGCGGCAAGTGCCATGAAACCGGCCTGGGCGGCGCGCCGAAACTCGGCGATTGGACCGCATGGAAGCAGCGCGTGGAGATGGGCCTGGCGAAGCTGACCGAGGCGGCGATCAAGGGGCACGGCGGCATGCCGGCGCGCGGTGGCATGGCCGAGTTGTCCGACGCCGAGGTTCGGCGCGCGATCGAGTACATGTTCAACATCGGCAAGCAGGCCGCGCCGAACGCAGCACCGGCGCCGGCCGCCGCGAAAGTGGCCGCGCCGGCGAAAGCCGGCACGGCGTCCGGCAAGAGGCTTTACGACAGCGCCTGCATGGCCTGCCATGCGACGGGCGTGGCCGGCGCACCCAAGTTCGGCGACAAGGCGGCGTGGGCGTCGCGAGTACAGAGCGGCATCGACGCGCTGACCGCGAGCGTGATCAAAGGCAAAGGCGCAATGCCGCCGAAAGGCGCGGCGCCTGCCGCCACCGACGCCGAACTGCGCGCCGCCGTCGAGTACATGGTCGCCGCGGTGAAATGAGAAGCGCCGCGCTGCCGCCGATCGGCGCGGCCCGCTGAATCAGGGGTTCAACTGCTGATAGACGAGCCGCGCCACCGCAGCCAGCGAATCCTTGTCCAGATTGCCGGCGAGCGCATAGCCGAACGGTCCGTCGATCCAGTAGAACACGCCGGTTTCACCCGACTGCGAAAAGCGGAACGCCGTATCGCGGCTGGACGGCTCGCGTCGGACGAGCAGTGAAAGCCGCCGGCCTTGCGCGTTCTCGTACATCAGCAGTGCCACCGGTGCGTTGCCGACTTCGCCGGCAGCGGGCAACAGGCGGCCGCCGAGCAGCTCGTAGCCTGCCGCCGCGAGCGAAGGCGCGCGCAGCGGAGCGCCGAGCCGCTTCGACAGCCAGCCGACCAAGTGCCGCTCCTCGGCCGCGGCGACCTCGACCGGATGACGAACCTCGGGCACATAGGTGGCGTGCGCGAGCACGGCCTGTTGCGCGATGCCCGGCGCTGCAGGCGCTGCACCGCGGCCGAGCGGTCCGCGCGCGACGTAACCGATCGCGATGCCAAGCGCGAGCGCGGCGGCAAACCCGCCGACGCTGCGCCAGAAGCGCGCCGCGTTGGCCGCCGGCGGCTGCGTGTCGATGCGCAGCGCGTGCGGCTCATCGAGCACTGGATCGAACAATCGATGCAGCGCCTCGTTCTGCGCGACATACGCGCGCACGCGGGCGGCCTCGTCGGGGTGCGCGGCCAGATAGGCCTCGACCGTGCGACGCTCGTCGGCGTCGAGCGCGTCGTCCACGTACGCGTGCAGCATGTCCTCGCTGACGCCCTGCTTCATCACTTGATCCGGCGCAGACCTTGCCGGCCCGCGCCGCCCTCATCCAACATCTGCCGCAGGCGTTCACGCGCGCGCGACAGCCGCGACATCACCGTGCCGATCGGCACCTCCAACGCCTGGGCGGCCTCCGCATAGGAGAGCTTCTCCAGCCCGACGAGCAGCAGCACCTCGCGCTGCTCGTCCGGCAGGCGGCGCAGCGCCGCCTGCAGGTCGCTCAATGCAGCGTCGGTCTCCGCGCTGGCGCCGGCCGACGCAGGTTCCAGTGGCGCGAGTTCGTCGAGCGAGTCGAACTGCCGCGTTCGCTTCACGCCGTTGACGAACACGTTATGCATCACCGCGAACAGCCAGGCACGCAGCTTCCCGTCCGGGCTGCCGGCCTGCTCGCGCCACAAATCGCGCTTGACCCACGCGCGCTCGAGCGTGTCCTGCGTCAGGTCGTCGGCGGCCTCGCGCGATCCGGTCAGCGCGCGCGCGTAGCGGCGCAGGCGCGGAATGTGCGCGCAAAGCTGCTCCGCGGTGAATCCACTGTTCATCGGCACGCGCGCCCCGTCCGCGCCAGGACCGGGAACACGGCGATCAACAGAGCGCCGCCGTCCGTTATTCCTGCGATCGACATCAGATCTCCTGCGGATCCACCTCGACCTGCCAGCGCGCGCGCGGCGCGCCCTCAGGCGGATACTCGCGCAGGTCCCGCAGCCAGCGCTTCAGGAAACTTTGCAGCGCCGGGCGCCGCTCGGCTTCGACCAGCAGTTGCGCGCGATGCACGCCGGCCACGCGCGCCAGCGGCATCGGCACCGGATCGTACAGCCGAACGCCCGCCGCGTCGCCCGCGGCGGCGCGCGCCGCGGCGAGGAAGGCGAGCGCATCTTCGAGCCGGCGCGCCTCGGCGCGCAGCAACGCCTGGTGCACGAAGGGCGGCATCGCCGCGGCGCGCCGCTCTTCGAGTTGACGATCTGCGAACGCGGCAAAGTCGTGGCGCACGAATGCGCCAAACAGCGGATGCGACGGAAAGCGCGTCTGCACCAGCACGCGGCTGGCTTGCCCGCCGCGGCCGGCGCGACCGCCCACCTGCATGAGCGTCGAAAACAGGCGCTCCGGTGCGCGGAAGTCGTGCGAGACGAGCTGCGCGTCGGCGTTGAGCACGCCGACCAGCGTCACGCGACGGAAGTCGTGTCCCTTGGCAATCATCTGCGTGCCCACGAGCACGTCGACCTCCCCGGCGTGCACGGCATCGAACGCGCTGCGGCCGGCGTCCTTGCGGCGCGTCGAATCGCGGTCGATGCGCGCGATGCGCGCCCCGGGCAGCGCGGCACGCAGCGCCTCCTCGATGCGTTGCGTGCCCTGGCCGACGCCGCGCAGATCCTGGTTGCCGCAGGTGGGGCAGGCGCGCGGCACGGCGCTCGCCCAGCCGCAGTGATGGCAGCGCAGCGTCGCGTCGGTCTTGTGAAAGGCGGCGAAGGCGGCGCAGCGCGGGCAGTTCGACAGCCAGCCGCAGGCTTCGCACGCCACCACCGGCGCATAACCGCGCCGGTTGATGAATACCAGCGCCTGTTCGCCGCGCGCGACTGCGGCTTCGAGCGCGGCGCGCAGCGGCGGCGCGAGCCCCTGCACTGGTCGATGCGCACGGGTGTCGATCAGCTCGACGGCGGGCGGTGCGGCGGCCCCGTGCGCGCGCTCGGGAAGCGGCAGCAGCGCGTACCGCCCGGCGCGCGCATGCGACCACGTCTCGAGCGACGGTGTGGCCGAGCCGAGCACAACCGCAGCGTCGACGAGCTGGCCGCGCTTCAGCGCTAGGTCGCGCGCGGAGTAGCGCACGCCGTCACCGGCCTTGAACGACCCGTCGTGCTCCTCGTCGACGACGACGATGCGCAGCCGAGGCAGCGACGCGAACACCGCGAGCCGCGTGCCGAGCACGATACGCGCGCGGCCTTCGTGCGCGGCAAGCCACGCGGCCGTGCGTTCGCCACTGGCCATGCCGCTGTGCAGGGCCGCGATCGACTCGCCGGGAAAGCGGCTCCGCAGGCGTGCTTGCAACTGCGGCGTCAGGTTGATCTCGGGCACCAGCAGCAGCGCCTGCGCGCGCGGATCCGCGGCGAGCTTGCGCGCGATCGCCTCCAGGTACACCTCGGTTTTGCCGCTGCCGGTGACGCCGTACAGCAGGAAAACGCGAAAGCCGGAAGCCGCGCCGATCGCGTCGACCGCAGCGCGCTGCGCCTCGTTCAACGGCGGTGCCGTGGCCGCGGCGCCGGCTTCGGCCACCGCTAGGCTCGCGCGCAGGCGCTTGAGCGCAGCAGCGAAGCGCGGTCCGGGCGGCGCGCGCAGCGTCGGCGGCAGCGACGGAATCGCGGCTTCGCCCCACGCGTGCTGGTAGTAGTCCGCGGCGAAGCGCGTCAGCGCCAGCCAGTCGGTGGACAACGGGTCGATCTCGGTGAGCACGCGCTTGATCGGCCGCAACCGCCATGCATCGACCGCGCTGTGCATCGAGGTTGCAACGATGATGCCCGTGCGCTCACGCCGTCCGACCGGAACCACACACAGGCGCCCGACCACGGCGCCGTCGCAATCGATCGAGTAATCGAGCGGCTGCGCAATGGGCACGTCAACGATGACCTGCGCGTACATGCGGCGCTGCATTCGCCCGTCCGGAAAAGGTCATTGCACCCTGAACTGGCTTTGCTAAGTGCATGATTTTTAGGTCGCAATGACGCCTTTGAGTGCTTGTGGACAACTTTGTGGACAAAAGCCTCGCATCGCTTGCAAAGTCGCGCCGGACCGTGCGTCCACTGGGCAAGCGGCTCTGTTCAGGTTTGCGAAGGCTTTTATGAATCAATCATTTAGCCAAAAAATCGCGGGCTAGCGGGCCGCCGGCCCGCGGCAAGCCGCATCGGATCGCGATGAGCGCGATTTTGTGAATAAGTCAAGCACCGTGGCCCCGCGTCGGCACGCCCGCAGCCTCGCCAGCGAGGCCGCAGGCGGGTCGGGTCGGTCACATCCGCAGCCTGCGGCTTTGCTCGTGTACCGCATCGACGAGCACGGCCACGGCCTCGGGTGGCGTGAACTGCGAGATGCCATGCCCCAGGTTGAAGACATGGCCCGCCCAAGTGCCGTCCGCATTTCGAGGGGGGCCGAAAGATCGAAGCACGTTCGCGACCTCGCCGCGAAGCGCGTCCTCACCTGCGAACAGGGCCATCGGGTCGAGGTTGCCCTGCAGCGCGCAGCGGGCGCCGATGCGCGCGCGGGCCTGTCCGAGGTTGACGGTCCAGTCCAGGCCGACCGCGTCCGCCCCGATGTCGGCGATCTCCTCCAGCCACAGCCCGCCGCCTTTCGTGAAGACGATCACCGGCACGCGCTCGCCTTCGTGCTCTCGCTGGAGCCGCGCCACCGCGTCGCGTGTGTAGGCAAGCGAAAAGCGCTGGAATGCGCCGTCGGCCAGCACGCCGCCCCAGGTGTCGAAGATCATCACCGCCTGCGCGCCCGCGCGGATCTGGGCGTTCAGATAGTCTGCGACCGCCTGCGCGTTGACCGCGAGGATCCGGTGCAGCAGGTCCGGACGCGCGTACAGCATCGTCTTGACGATGCGAAAGTCGTCGGAGCCGCCGCCTTCGACCATGTAGCAGGCGAGCGTCCACGGGCTGCCGGAGAAGCCGATCAGGGGCACGCGGCCGTCGAGCGCCTTGCGGATCTCGCGCACGGCGTCGATCACATAATCGAGCGACAGTTCCGGGTCAGGCGCGGTCAGCGCGGCCACGTCGCTTTCGTGTCGGACGGGCCGCTCGAATCTCGGCCCCTCGCCTTCGGCGAAGTACAGGCCAAGGCCCATCGCGTCGGGTACGGTCAGGATGTCGGAGAACAGGATCGCCGCGTCGAGCGGATAGCGCTCGATCGGCTGCAGCGTGACCTCGGTGGCGTAGGCGGGCGATTTGGCCAGGCCGAGAAAACTGCCGGCACGGCTGCGCGTGGCGTTGTATTCGGGCAGATAACGCCCCGCTTGACGCATCAGCCACACGGGCGTGTAGTCCGTCGGCTGCCTGAGCAGCGCACGCAGGAAGGTGTCGTTTCGTGGTTTCACGCCGAACTCGAAGGGCCGTCGCGGCCGCCGATTCTCGCACGCGAGCGGCCGCACCCTTGCCGGAATGGGTGACCGGCACCGCGTCCGGCGTCGAGGTCGCGCTGCACGTTCAACCCGGCGCGCGACGCAACGCGGTGGTGGGCGAGCACGGCGGGCGGCTGAAACTGGCTTTGCAGGCGCCGCCCGTGGAGGGTCGGGCCAACGAGGCGCTCGTCGAGTATCTCGCGGCGGCGCTGCGGATTCCCCGACGGCAGGTGCTGCTCGTGGCCGGCGAGCGCAGCCGCGACAAACGCGTCGATCTGCGGGGTGTGGATCCCGCCGTGGTCGCACGGGCGCTCGCCCCGCCCGGCGACCACGAATGAAAAAGGGCAGACCGTCGGTCTGCCCCATTTTGCGGAGAAGTTCCGCAGCGGATTACTTCTTGGCTTCGGCCTTCTTCTCTTTTTTCGATTCGGCTTTCTTGGCGGCGGGCGCGGCGCGTTTCTTCGCCTCGGCCTTGGCGGCCGGCTTGGCCTCCGCCTTCTTCTCTTCCTTCTTGGCATCCGCAGCGATTGCGGTACCGGCCGCGAACACGGCGGCGATCAGAGCAGCAAGCAGCTTGTTCATGTCATTTCCTGATAACGGTGGGTTGATCACAAAGCAGGGCGCGCGCTCCGAATCCACGCACTTCCGGCTCGAAGTCGCGCGCCCGCCGCGGCTAACGAATAGCCGGCCCGGAGGTTGACACAAGCGCGCCCGGATGTGGCTCGGCGAGGGCGGATCGGCGCGGTTTTCAGCTCCCCGCTGATGCATTTTCGCTACGCGCCGACCGGCACGTGCACACCTTCCGCTACCAGGCCCAGTCCAGCCCGATCAGCCACGTGCGCCCCGGCGCGGGCTCGAAGAAGCGGCTGTTGCCTTCGTTGACGATCACGGAGCCGACGTGGCGCTTGTCGAGCAGATTGTCGATGCGCGCGAACAGGCGCGGGCGAGCGGCGCCGACCGCGAAGCTGCGCGCCGCCGAAACGGCGAGCAGGCCGTAGCCGGCCGCGCGGTCGGTGTTGCGGTCGTTGACGAAAAGCTCGCTCTGCGCGCGCCATTCGGCGCCGAGATCGGCCCAGCCCGCGCGGTACTTCAACTCGACGAAAGCGGTTCGCGCGGGAACACCGGGCAGCTTGTTGCCCGATGCGACCGGCAATGTCGGCGTCGCACACGGCGGCGGGCCGCAGGTCAGGAAATCGGCGCCAAAGCGCGCGTCGATCCAGGCCACGCTGCCGTAAAGCGAGCAGTGCGCCGCCGGCTTCCATTCGAGCGAGACCTCGGCGCCGTCGCGGCGGGTTTCGGCGACGTTGGCGAACGACGAGCGGCCACCGACGTTGGTCCGCACGACGATGTCGTCGGTCGTCTTCGTCGTGAACGCCGCGAACGTGCCGCGCAGCGCCGGCGCGAGCGCGAACTTCGCGCCGACTTCGACGTTGTGGCTGCGGCTCGCGCGCAGGTCGGTGTTCAGCCCGGCGCTGCCGTCGGGGCGATACGCGAGCTCGTTGAGCGTCGGCGTCTCGAACCCCCTGCCGTACGCGGCGTAGTACGCCACGCGCGGGGTGGCGCGGTAGACGATTCCCGCGGTCGGATTCGCCGCGCGGTAGTCGGTCGATCCCGAGTCGTCGCCGTTGGCGAGGAAGCGGTCTTGCGTGCGAAAGCGCACCTGCGGAACGCGCACGCCGGCGAGCAGCCGCCAGCGCTCGCCGATCCGCGCTTCCGACTGAACGTAGGCGTCGACCGCTTCGATGCGGTTGTCCTCCTCGCGCCGCAGAGCGCCGAGCACACCCACGGCCGTCGGCGCGGCCGCCGGACCGATGAAGTTCTGGTAGCCGCGCCGGTCTTCGTCTTCCCGCTCCAACGCGAGTCCGGCGCTGGTCGTCCAGACGCTGCCTTGCCACGTGACGCGCAGGTCGGCCCCACCAAAGTCGCGATCGAAGTCGATCACGCCGCCCGGATGATTGATCGGCGTCTGCGTGGTCGGCGGGATCGACTGGAACTGCGTGACGGCGCGCCGCCCCAGCCAAGCGGTCGTATTGAGCGCCGCGGTCGGGCCGAGCTTCGATTCGACGTCGCCGCCGACCGTCGCGTGTCGCGTCGACTTGCGCGTGTTGAACTGCAACGCCGCGGGCGACGCCTGCGTCGGATCGGCCTCGAGTTCGCTGCGCCGCAGCCCGAGCGGGTCCTGCGCGTCCGGCATGTCCACGGCGACGAGCGACACGCGCGCGCGGCCGAGCGGCGAATCGAGGAAGGCGGTGCGGATCGCGAGCGTGTCGCGGCGCGCGGCGCTATGCGCGCGTTCGCCTTCAGTGCGGAAGCGATGCGCGTCGACGAAAAACGCGTACGGCGCTTCGCCGCCCACCGCGTTCAGTCCGATGCGCCAGGTTCGATTCGCGCCGAACGCAGCACTCGGCTCGAACCGCTGCGGTTGCGGCTTCAAGTCGGTCGTCAACGCGATCACGCCGCCCGAGGAGTTGCCGTACAGCGCGGAAAACGGGCCGCGCAGCACCTCGATGCGTTCGGCCGCGGCGAGCGGGAAATGCGACACCTGCCCCTGTCCGTCGGGAAAGGTCGCCGGGATGCCGTCGACGTACAGGCGCACGCCGCGTACGCCGAAGGTCGAGCGGCTGCCGAAGCCGCGGATCGAGATCTGCAGGTCCTGCGCGTAGTTCTGCCGGTTCAGCACGACCAGCCCCGGCACGCGCCCGAGCGACTCCGACAGACTGACGCGAAGCCGCGCGTCGCGCAGCGTCTCGCGCTCGACCACGTCGACCGAAGCCGGTACGTCGAGCGCGCCGCGTTCGGTGCGCGTGGCCGTGACGACGACCGGTTCGAGTGCGGCGGGGCTTTGCGCATGCACCGGCAGCGCCGCGCACAACGGGGCGAGGACGAGCAGTCGTCGGGTTGAACTCATCGACATCGGCGTCGAGATCGGATCAAGCGTAGGGCGGAGCGCGCGGCAGCGGTTCACTGCGGCACGGCCTTCACTTCGATCCGGATCGCACTGTAGTACGCGGCGAGGTCGCGGATGTCTTCGTCGCTGAGCGCCCTGACCGCCACCGACATCACCTCGTTGCGACGTTCGCCGCTGCGGTATGCACGCAGCGCGCGCTCCAGATAGGGAGCAGATTGCGCAGCGAGATGCGGCGCATCCGGCAGCTTGGCCAGCCCGTCCAGACCATAGCAGGTCTGGCAGGCGATGGCCTTGCGTCGGCCCGCGGCGACGCCCTGCGCCGCGGCAGAACTCGCGCCAAGCGCCGCCGCCGCAACGAGCGCCGCGGCGGCGGACGTGCTGAGCTTCATGCGCTCAGGGCTGGTAGGAGATTCGATAGATGGCGCCGGCGAAATCGTCCGACACCAGCAGCGAACCGTCCTTCATCACCGCGACGTCGACCGGCCGTCCGCGATACGTGCCGGTGGCCGGGTCGAGCCAGCCTTCGGCGAAGACCTCGGACCTGTCGGCCGTGCCGTCGGCCTTTAGCGAGACGAAGTTAATCAGCGCGCCGCTCGGCGTCGTGCGGTTCCACGACCCATGCGCGGCGACGAAGATGCCGCCTTGATACTTCGCCGGGAACATCTTGCCCGTGTAAAAGGCCATGCCGAGTTGCGCCTGGTGCGCGGGAAACCCGATCTGCGGCGGGGACCAGTTTGCAGGCGCCTTCAGGTCTTTCAGGTCGGGCGCGGCCGCCGTACCGGCGATCTTGACGTTGCGGCCATGAATGAACGGATAGCCGAAGTGCTCGCCGGGCTTGGTGATACGGTTCGGCTCGCCCGGCGGCGTGTCGTCGCCCATGCCGTCGGTCTGGTTGTCGGTGAACCACAGCGTCTTGTCCTTCGGATTGAAGTCCTGACCGACCGAGTTACGGATACCGACCGCCACCACCACGCGCTTGCTGCCGTCGAACGGATTCAGCCGCACGATGCCGCCGATGCCGATCTTCTCGTACAGCGCCACCTTGTCGCGCGGCTGCACGTTGTAAGGCTGTCCGAGCGTGACGTACAGCATGCCGTCCGGGCCGACGCGGCAGATGCGCGCGCCGTGGTTGAAGGATTCCTCCTCGACCGGGATCGGCCCGCCTTGCGGCACGACCTCGATCACCGCGACGTCCGGGCCTTCGTAGAAGAACTCGGCCGCAGGGAAGTTCAGTATGCGGTTGTGCTCGACGACGATCAGGAAGCCGTCGCGGGTCCAGCACACGTCGCTGGGCACGTTGAACTTCAGCGAGGGCGCAAAGGGTTTCACTTCGTCGGCGACCATGTCGCCGTTGCGGTCGGTCACGGCCCATACGGTCGTCTTGCGCGTGCCGACGAACAGCATGTTGGTGCTGGGGGCCACTGCCATGTGGCGCGCGTCCGGAACGATCGCGTACGGCTCGATCTTGAATCCGGGCGGCAGCTTGATGCGCTTGAGGTTCTCGCGGATGGCGTCCGCGTTTTTTCCCGTCTGCGGAACGACCGGGATGTTCAGGTCGGTGCCGGATACCTTGAACTGCTTGAGCTTTTCGAGGCTCGGCTGCGCCTGCGTCGGGCCGACGGCGGCGAGCGCGGCCGCGACGACCGCCGCTTTCAACGTGTTTCGCATGGGTGTCTCTTGTCCGGTTTGTCGTTGTTGTCTGCGTCGCGCACTGCGCGCGACGCGTCGAGTCTAGGCAGCGCCCGCAGGCGGGCCAATCGGAGAAAAGCCGCTCGCGACTTCGCATCCCGCGAAGGCGTGAGCGCGCGTTCAGCGCACGACGAGCACCGGGCACTCCGCGTGCGTCAGTACGCGCTGCGTTTCGCTGCCGAGCAGTACGGCGCCGAGCCCGCGGCGGCCGTGCGAGGCCATCACGATCAGGTCGCAGCCGGCGTCGCGCGCCGCGTCGATGATGGCCCGGTAGGGCGCCGACGATTCGGCCATGCGCGACTCGTAGGCGAGCCCCGCGGCGCGCGCCGCGCGCTCGACCGCGGCGAGCCGGTCGTTGGCCATCGCCGCCGCGTGCGCCTGGAAATCGTTGTACGCGGCCGGACTGAACTCGCCGACCGCCGCGTACGGGTACGCCTCTACGGCGGTCATGCCGACGATGCCGGCACCGACCGCCTTCGCAAGTTGCACGGCCACCCCGATCGCCTTGTTCGACAGCTCGGAGCCGTCGGTCGCTACAAGGATCTTCTTGAACATCGCAGCCTCCGCAAAAAGCCCACGCGCCGAGCCCGTGACGCCGTCGGACGCGCGGCCCAACGCGAACGGGCGGCGCCTGCTGCCCCGTGCGATCGCACCCGAGCGCCGCGGCGCGCTACTTGCCGCGCAGTCTGCGGATCGCGGCGAGTTGTGCGGCGAGCGCCGACATCTCAGCCTCGACCTTCGCGATCTCCAGCTCGCTGGTCGCGTTCTTGCGCGCTTCCTCGGCGCGTTTCAGCGCCTCCTGCGCCTTCGCTTCGTCGAGATCCTTGCCGCGGATGGCGGTATCGGCGAGCACGGTGACGACGGTCGGCTGAACCTCGAGGATGCCGCCGGCGACGAACACCTGTTCTTCTTCGCTGCTGCCGGCCGGCTTGATGCGGACCACGCCGGGCTTGATGCGCGTGATCAGCGGCGCGTGGCGCGGATAGATCCCGAGTTCGCCGGCTTCGCCGGGCAGCACGACGAAGTCGGCCTCGCCGGCGAAGATGCTCTCTTCGGCGCTGACGACGTCGACGTGGATGGTGGCCATGTGCGTGATCCGTCGTCGGTTACTGGAGTTTCTTGGCTTTCTCGAACGCCTCGTCGATCGTGCCGACCATGTAGAAGGCCTGCTCGGGCAACGCGTCGCACTCGCCGTCGACGATCATCTTGAAGCCGCGGATCGTCTCCTTCAGCGGCACGTACTTGCCGGGCGAGCCGGTGAACACCTCGGCGACGTGAAACGGCTGCGACAAGAAGCGCTGGATCTTGCGCGCACGCGCCACCGCCAGCTTGTCCTCCGGCGACAGCTCGTCCATGCCGAGGATCGCGATGATGTCGCGCAGCTCCTTGTAGCGCTGCAGTGTCGCCTGTACGCGGCGCGTCGTGTTGTAGTGCTCCTCGCCGATGATGTTCGGGTCGATCTGCCGCGAGGTCGAGTCCAGCGGATCGACCGCCGGATAAATGCCAAGCGCCGCGATGTCGCGGCTCAACACCACGGTGGCGTCGAGATGGCCGAAGGTGGTCGCGGGCGACGGATCGGTCAGGTCGTCGGCGGGCACGTACACGGCCTGGATCGAGGTGATCGAGCCGACCTTGGTCGAGGTGATCCGTTCCTGCAGCTTGCCCATCTCTTCCGCGAGCGTGGGCTGGTAGCCGACCGCCGAGGGCATGCGGCCGAGCAGCGCCGACACCTCCGTTCCCGCGAGCGTGTAGCGGTAGATGTTGTCGACGAAAAACAGGATGTCGCGGCCCTCGTCGCGGAAGCGCTCGGCCATCGTCAGCCCCGTCAGGCCGACCCGCAGCCGGTTGCCCGGCGGCTCGTTCATCTGGCCGAACACCATCGCGACCTTCGACTTCGACAGGTCCTCCTGCACGATGACCCGGGCCTCGGACATCTCGTGATAGAAGTCGTTGCCCTCGCGCGTGCGCTCGCCGACGCCGGCGAACACCGACAGGCCCGCGTGCTCTTTAGCGATGTTGTTGATCAGCTCCAGCATGTTGACGGTCTTGCCCACGCCGGCGCCGCCGAACAGCCCGACCTTGCCGCCCTTGGCGAACGGACACACCAGATCGATGACCTTGATGCCGGTCTCGAGCAGTTCGATCGAGGGCGACAGCTCGTCGAACCTCGGCGCCGGCTGGTGGATCGGCCGGAACTCGTCGCTCTTGATCGGGCCGCGCTCGTCGATCGGCCGGCCGAGCACGTCCATCACGCGGCCCAGCACGCCGGGGCCGACCGGGACCTTGATGTTGTCGCCGGTGTTGCGCACTTTCATGCCGCGCTTCAGCCCGTCGGAGGAGCCGAGCGCGATCGTGCGCACCACGCCGTCGCCGAGCTGCTGCTGCACCTCGAAGGTCAGCCCCTGCTCGACCAGCGTGTTGCCGGGGTCGACCTCGAGCACGAGCGCGTCGTAGACCTTGGGCATCTGCTCGCGCGGGAACTCGACGTCGACCACCGCGCCGATGCACTGAACAATGGTTCCGGTTGACATATTGACCTCGATACTCAGAAAGCTTTGTTCACCACAGAGACACGGAGAACACGGAGAACTGCATTCGAGCGATTTTCGCTGTGCTCTCTGTGTCTCGGTGGTTCATTCATCCGTTCATTACGCGACCGCGGCGGCGCCGCCGACGATCTCTGAGATTTCTTTCGTGATGCCGGCCTGGCGCGTCTTGTTGTAGACGAGCTGCAGCTCGTCGATCAGCTTCTTGGCATTGTCGGAGGCCGCCTTCATCGCCACCATGCGCGCGCTCTGCTCGCTCGCCATGTTCTCGGCGACCGCCTGGTAGATCAGCGCCTCGACGTAGCGCGTCATCAGCTCGTCGATCACCCGCTGCGCGTCGGGCTCGTAGATGTAGTCCCAGCTATAGGCGCGCTTTTCTTCCTCGCTCTGCGCGAAGCGCTCGGCCGACAGCGGCAGCAGTTGCTCGATCACCGGTTCCTGCTTCATCGTGTTGATGAAGCGCGAGTACGCGAGGTAGACCGCGTCGAGCCTGCCCTCGGCATAGGCGTCGAGTTGCAGCTTGACCGGGCCGATCAGCTTCTCCAGATGCGGCCGATCGCCGAGCTGGACCACGTGCGAGACGATGTTCGCGTTCAGCCGCTGCAGGAAGCCGTAACCCTTGTTGCCGATCGCGGTGGCCTGGAACTTCACGCCTTCGGCTTCCCACTGCTTGACCCGCAGCAGCACGGCACGCTGGATGTTGGTGTTCAGTCCGCCGCACAACCCCTTGTCGGTCGACACCATGATCAGGCCGGCTCGGCGGATCTCGGTGCGGCGGACGGCAAAGGGGTGCCGGTACTCGGGGTTCGCGGTCGCCAGGTGCGCGACGATGTTGCGGATCTTGTCGCCGTACGGGCGGGCGTGGCGCATCCGGTCCTGCGCCTTGCGCATCTTGCTGGCTGCGACCATCTCCATCGCCTTGGTGATCTTGCGCGTGTTCTGCACGCTCTTGATCTTCAGGCGGATCTCTTTGGTGCTCGGCATGGAAGTTCTCCGTCGCGCGGCTCGGCGGATCAATACGCGCCCGACTTCTTGAACTCCTTGATCGCCTCGTGCAGCGCGGCCTCGTCTTCTTTCGACAGGTCCTTGGTCGACTCGATCCGATCGACCAGCGCCGCGTGCCTGCTCTTCAGGTATTCTCGCAGCGCCCGCTCCACCGCGAGCGCGTTCTTGACGTCGACGTCGTCGAAGTAGCCGTTGTTGACGGCGAACAGCGTGATCGCCTGCTCCCACACCGCGAGCGGGTGGTACTGCGGCTGCTTCATCAGCTCGGTGACCATGCGGCCGCGCTCGAGCTGCTTGCGCGTGGTTTCGTCCAGGTCGGAGGCGAACTGCGCGAACGCGGCAAGCTCCCGGTACTGCGCCAGCGCCAGACGCACGCCGCCGCCGAGCTTCTTGATGACTTTGGTCTGGGCCGCGCCGCCCACCCGCGACACCGAGATGCCGGCGTTGATCGCGGGGCGGATGCCCGCGTTGAACAGGTCGGTTTCGAGGAAGATCTGGCCGTCGGTGATCGAAATGACGTTGGTCGGCACGAACGCGGTCACGTCGCCGGCCTGCGTCTCGATGATCGGCAGCGCCGTGAGCGAGCCGGTCTTGCCCTTGACCGCGCCCTTCGTGAACTTCTCGACGTAATCCTCGTTGACGCGCGCGGCGCGCTCGAGCAGCCGCGAGTGCAGGTAGAAAACGTCGCCCGGATACGCCTCGCGGCCGGGCGGGCGGCGCAGCAGCAGCGACACCTGCCGGTACGCCCACGCCTGCTTGGTCAGGTCGTCGTAAATGATCAGCGCATCCTGGCCGCGGTCGCGGAAGTACTCGCCCATCGTGCAGCCGGAGTACGGCGCGATGTACTGCATCGCCGCTGACTCCGAGGCGCTCGCGGCCACGACGATCGTGTACGCCATCGCGCCATGCTCTTCGAGCTTGCGCACGACGTTGGCGATCGTCGAGGCTTTCTGCCCGATCGCCACGTAGATGCAGATCAGGTCCTTGCCCTTGGAGTTGATGATCGTGTCCACCGCCACCGCGGTCTTGCCGGTCTGGCGGTCGCCGATGATGAGTTCCCGCTGGCCGCGGCCGATCGGCACCATCGCGTCGATCGCCTTCAGCCCCGTCTGCACCGGTTGCGACACCGACTTGCGCGCGATCACGCCGGGGGCGACCTTCTCGATCACGTCGGTGAGTTTGGCGTTGATCGGGCCCTTGCCGTCGATCGGCCGGCCGAGCGAGTCGACCACGCGGCCGATCAGCTCGGGGCCGACCGGCACTTCGAGAATGCGGCCGGTCGCCTTGACCGTGTCGCCTTCCTTGATGTGCTCGTAGCTGCCGAGCACCACGGCGCCGACCGAATCGCGCTCGAGGTTCAGCGCCAGCCCGTAGGTGTCGCCGGGAAATTCCAGCATTTCGCCCTGCATCGCGTCCGACAGGCCGTGGATGCGGCAGATGCCGTCGGTCACCGTGACGACCGTGCCCTGCGTGCGGATGTCCGCGGTCGCGGCGAAGTTCTGGATCCGGCTTTTCAGCAGTTCGCTGATTTCAGATGGATTGAGTTGCATGTCCCAACTCCGAGTTCGTGTCTAGGCGGCGGTCAGCGTGGCGTGCATCTGCGCCAGCCGCGTCTTCACCGTGGTATCGAGCACGTGGTCGCCGACCGTGACGCGCACGCCGCCGATCAGTCCGGCGTCGACCTTCACTTGCGGCTTGAGCTTCAGTCCGAATTTGCGCGCGAGCCCCCACAGCAGTTCGTTGACCTGCTGCTCGCTCAGCGGAAACGCGCTTTCGATCAGGCAGTCGGCCGCGCCCTCGGCTTCGTTCTTCAGCCGGCGGAACTGGCGTGCAATCTCCGGGAGCGCGGCGACGCGGTCGTTGTCGATGACGAGCTTCAGGAAGTTCTCCGCGGCAGCGGGCAGGTGCGATTTCACGAGTCCCGCGAGCAGCGCGTAGATCTGCTCGTTCGTCAGCTTCGGGTCGCGTACCGCCTGCGCGACGTCCGGATGAGCGGCGACGGCGGCGATCTCGTCGATGACCGCGAGCCACCGATCGAGCGCGCCGGCGGCGGACTGGTCGGCGCGCGCCGCGGCGAACAGCGCCTGCGCGTAGGGACGGGCGATCGTCGACAGCTCGGCCATGGCTCAGAGCTGGCCCTTGAGCTGCGCCAGCAGGTCGGCGTGCACCTGCGCGTTGACCTCGCGCCGCAGGATCTGCTCGGCGCCGGCGACGGCCAGCCTGGCCACTTCGTCGCGCAGCGCGGCCTTGACGCGCTGCATTTCCTGCGCGGCCTCGGCTTTCGCCGCGGCGATCAGCCGGTCGCCCTCGGCCTTCGCGGCCAGCCGCGCCTCGTCGACGATGGCCTGCGCGCGCTTCTCCGTTTCGGCGACGATCGCCTGCGCCCTGGCGCGGGCTTCGGCTTCGAGCTGCGCGACCCGCTTCTGCGCCTCGTCCAGACTCTTGGCGCCGCGCTCGGCGGCGGCAAGTCCGTCGGCGATCTTCCTGGCGCGCTCGTCGAGCGCGTTGCGCAGCGGCGGCCAGATGTATTTCATCGTGATCAGGACCCCGATGAAAAGGACCGCCGTCTGAACGAACAGCGTTGCGTTGATGTTCATAGGAAACCCGGAAAAAGCCGATCGCGCCCGCGGGCGCGCCGGCAGCTTCAGTCACTCTGCTGCGACGGTGCGTGCGGCTACGCGGCAGCGAACGGGTTGGCGAACGCGAACATCATCGCGATGCCCACACCGATCAGGAACGCCGCGTCGATCAGGCCGGCGAGCAGGAACATCTTGGTCTGCAGCGTGTTCATCAGCTCGGGCTGACGCGCCGCGGCCTCGATGTACTTGCCGCCCATGATGCCGATGCCGATGCAGGCGCCGATGGCGCCGAGGCCGATGATCAGTCCGCAGGCCAGGGCGACGAGAGCAACGTTGGTCATTGGTGACTCCTTGGTTTCAGTGAGGTTGCGAATCCGGTCGAAGGTCAGTGGCCTTCGTGCGCCTGGCCGATGTAGACCAGCGTCAGCATCATGAAGATGAAGGCCTGCAGCGTCACGATCAGCACGTGGAAAAGCCACCAGGCGAGGCCGGCGAGCACGTGTCCGACCGCAAGCAGGATCGAGCTATCGAGCCGCCAGGCCCAGAAGCCGCCCATCAGCGCGATCAGGAAAAACAGAAGCTCGCCCGCATACATGTTGCCGAACAACCGCATGCCGAGCGACACCATCTTGGCGACGTACTCGATCAGGTTGATGCCGAGGTTGGCGATGCCGAGCAGCAGCGCGAAAACGGGATTCTTCGAGGTGCCGAACGGGGCGCACACCAGCTCGTGCAGCCAGCCGCCGAACCCCTTGATCTTGACGCCGTAATACAGCATCAGCAGCAGCACGCCGAAGGACAGTCCGATCGTTCCGTTGACGTCGGCGGTCGGCAGCGGCCGCAGGTATTCGATGTTAAAGAGGTTGTGCGCGATCCACGGGAACCACTCGACCGGGATCAGGTCGATGGCGTTCATCAGGAAGATCCAGACGAACACGGTCAACGCGAGCGGCGCGATGAACGTGCGGTCGCCGTGCACGATCGACTTGCTCTGCTCCTCGACCATCTCGACGATCATTTCGACGAAGGCCTGGAAGCGGCCCGGCACGCCGGCGGTCGCACGCCTGGCCGCCGCGCGCAGCGTGATCAGCGTCACGAGCAGGCAGACGATCGAGAAAAACAGCGTATCGATATTGACGACCGAGAAGTCGACGATGAACTTCTGCTTGTCGGTCGCGTGATGCGTCAGGTGATGGACGATGTATTCGGTGGCGGTGGGTGCCTGGCTCGCGGCCATTTTTTCGTCCCGTCGATCAGCGCCAGAGAAAGGCGGTCACGTAACTTTTCAGAGCGGCGATGACCGCGACGATCAGCGCCAGCCAAACCACGTCCCGGTAAGTCCAGGCGATCAGTGCGAGCAGCCCGATCGTCGAACCCACCTTGACGAACTCGCCTACGAAAAACGTGGCGGCGCTGGTCCCCTGCGGGCGCCGTCCGGCCAGTGCGAGCCGCAGCGCGAACATTCCGTTCGGAACGAAACAGGCCGCCCCGCCCAACAACGCCGAGACCGCGGCCGCGCTCCCCCCCAGAGGCCACGCCGCCAGCGAAACGATTGCGGTCGCAAGGATCTGCAGGCCGACGATCCGGAACATGCTCATTCGCCCCGAACGCCCGGCGGATTCGCCGCCGAGCGCATGGGCCACCCGCGTCGCTTCGTCCTGCGTCGCTTCGTTTTCCGTAAAGGCGCGGGATTCTAAGGGCGCCGGCAAAGCGCGGTCAAATTGCCGGCGCGGAGCGGACCCGGTCGGCGTCGTCTACTTCTTCAGGCGCTCGACGATGCCGTCGAGTTGCTCGAGCGAGGAAAAGCGGATCTCGATCCGGCCCTTGCCTTTGGCGTCGGCATGCAGGCGCACCACCGCGCCGAGCGCATCGGCGATTTCTTCTTCGAGTCGCTCGATGTCGCGGCTGCGCGTCGCCGCTTTCCGGACCTTGCGTTCGCCCTGCTGTGCGCGCGCCACCAGCGTTTCGGCCTCGCGCACGCTCAGGCCCTTGACGACGATCTGATGGCCGAGCTGAACCTGGGTGGCCGCGTCGACCGCGAGCAGCGCGCGGGCGTGCCCCATGTCGAGCCGGCCTTCCATCAGCATTTCCTGAACCGGCGCGGCGAGATTGAGCAGCCGCAACAGGTTCGACGTGGCGCTGCGCGAACGCCCGATCGCTCGAGCCGCCTGCTCGTGCGTGAAGTCGAACTCGCGAATCAAGCGCTGCACTCCCTGCGCCTCCTCCAGCGGGTTCAAGTCCTCACGCTGGATGTTCTCGATCAACGCCATGGCCAGCGCCGCCTCGTCGGGGACGTCCTTGACGAGCACCGGCACCTCGTCCAGCCCCGCCATCTGCGCGGCGCGATAGCGGCGCTCTCCGGCGATGATCTCGTACTGCCCGCCGTCGACCGGACGGACGAGGATCGGCTGCATGACGCCTTGCGCCTTGATCGACTCGGCCAGTTCGGCGAGCGCCTCAGTGTTCATCTTCGTGCGCGGCTGGTACCTGCCGGCGCGCAGCTTCGCGACCGGCAAACTGGTCGGCGCGCCGGTCGGCGCGGCGGCGGGCTCGCCGCCGAGCAAGGCGTCCAGGCCGCGGCCCAACCCGCGCACTTTCTTCATCGTCACGCCTTCCTTGGATGCGTCACAGCGTCTTCACGCGTTCGATCATCTCGGCGCCGAACGAGATGTACGCCTGCGCGCCGCGCGAGCTGCGGTCGTAGGCCACGCCGGGCAAGCCGTAGCTCGGCGCCTCGGCCAGCCGCACATTGCGCGGAATGATCGTCTTGAACACCTTGTCGCCGAAGTGTCCCTCGAGCTGGTCCGACACCTGCTGCTGCAGCGTCATGCGCGAATCGAACATCACGCGCAGCAGCCCGATGATCTTCAGATCGGCGTTGAGATTCGCGTGCACACGCTTGATCGTGTTCACCAGATCGGTCAGTCCCTCGAGCGCGAAGTACTCGCACTGCATCGGGATCACGACCCCGTGCGCAGCGCACAGCCCGTTGACGGTGAGCAGCGACAACGACGGCGGGCAGTCAATCAGCACGAAGTCGTAGTCGGCATCGACCTGGCGCAGCGCGGTTTTCAGGCGCGTTTCGCGATCTTCGAAGTCGACGAGCTCGACTTCCGCGCCGGCCAGATCGCGATTGGCGCCCAGCACGTCGTAGCCGCCGGCTTCGGACTTCACGCGCGCCTGCGCGATCGTCGACAGCCCGAGCAGCACGTGGTAGACGGAGCGCGCCAGCGATCGCTTGTCCACGCCGCTGCCCATCGTCGCGTTGCCCTGCGGGTCGAGGTCGATCAGCAGTACGCGCTGGCCCTGCGCGGCCAGCCCCGCCGCCAGGTTGACGCTCGTCGTTGTCTTGCCGACGCCGCCCTTCTGGTTCGCGATGCAAAAGATGCGCGCCACGGTTCAGCCGATTGCGAAGGCGCGGTCCGCGGCGCACCGCCGCACACCGCATCGTGCGCGAAAAAGTCGCGTCCTTCTCATTGCGCGAGCTTGATCCCGAAGCCGACGAGGAACACCCCCGCCAGGCGCTGGAGCCATTGCGCGGCCTTGCGATGCGCGCGCACGCGTGCGGCGACCGCGTGGGCGAAAGCGGCGAGCAGCAGGCAGTAGGCTAGCGTCAGCAGCGCGATCGAAAGCGCCATCGCCGCGAACGTCAACACCCCCCGATGCGTCGCCGGGTCGATGAACAGCGGGAAAAACGCCATGTAGAAGACGATCGCCTTCGGGTTGAGCAGCGTGATGAAAAAGGCCTGCCTGAAGTAGCGTGCGGCGCGGATCGCGATCGGCTGCGTCCCGCCGGGCCCGGCCACCGCGAGCCGGATGCCGATCCACACCAGATACGCGGCACCGGTGTACTGCAGCAGCTTGAACAGCGTCGGGTTCGCCTGCAGCACGGCGGCCACGCCGAGCGCCGCGAGCCACATCAGCACCTGATCGCCGGCGATCAGCCCGAACGTCGCCGCCGCTCCCGCGCGAAAACCGCCTTTGCCGGTGGACGTCAGCAGCGCGAAAGTCCCCGGCCCGGGCAGCATCAGGAAGACCAGGACCGCTGCGACGAAGGCCCAGTAATCGGCAATGCCCAGCATCAACAGGTTTCGAGAATGATCAGGTGCCGCTGGCCATCCAGCTGCGGGACGCGAAGTTTAACCGTGCGCTGCACGCGGACATCTCCGCGCAGCGCGGCGATCTCCGCCTCGGGCACGCCCCCTTTCATCGCGAACCACACACCCCCCGGTGCGAGCAGATGGCGTGTCCAAGCGACGAGGTCGGCGAGCGAGGCGAAGGCGCGCGCGACGACGACGTCGAAACGCTCGGCGGGCTGCCAAGTCTGAACGCGTCCGTGCACGACTTCGGCGTTTGCAAGGCGCAGTTCGACGCGCGCCTGTTGCAGGAAAGCCGTCTTCTTCTGCACCTTGTCGATCAGCCAGAACCGCCATTGCGGGCGGGCGATCGCGAGCGCAACTCCGGGCAGACCGCCGCCGGCGCCCACGTCGAGCACGCGCAGCGGCCGCGCGCCGGCCAACGCATCGAGTTCCGGGACGATGGCGAGCGAATCGAGTAGATGCAACGGCACGACGTCCTCGGGCCGATCGATCGCGGTGAGGTTGTGGACGGCATTCCACTTGAGCAGCAGCGCGGCGAAGCGCGCGAGTTGCTCCGATTGCGCGTGCGACAACGCAATGCCGAGCCGCGCGGCGCCGGACGCGACGGCGTCCGCCAGCGCGGCGGCGTCACGCGGCAAGCTTGCCCGCGTCACGTTTGCCGAGCCGCTTCAGATGAACGAGCAACAGCGAGATCGCCGCCGGCGTCACACCCGAGATGCGCGCGGCCTGACCGATGGTTTCAGGACGATGGGCCTTGAGCTTCTGGCGCACTTCGATCGACAGTCCACGCACCGCGTCGTAGTCGAGCGATGCCGGGATTCGGGTCGTTTCGCTCGATTCGTGCTTGGCGACTTCTTCTTCCTGGCGCGCGATATAGCCGGCGTACTTGACGGCGATCTCGACCTGCTCGGCGGCTTGCGGGTCTTCGACGCCGGGTCCGCCCAGTGGCTCGCCATCCGCGCGGCGTAGTGTGACGAGGCGCGCGTACGCGACGTCCGGCCGTCGCAACAGGTCAGCGAGCGTGTGCTCTCTCTCGATCTGTTTCCCAAGAACCCTTACGGCCTCTGCGCTGGAGAGAATGCGAGGGTTCACCCACGTTGACTTCAGGCGCTCGATCTCGCGCTCGACGGCATCGCGCTTGCGGCATAACGCTGCCCACCGCGCATCGTCGACGCAGCCGAGCTTGCGTCCGATTTCGGTGAGTCTCAGATCGGCGTTGTCCTCGCGCAGACTCAGTCGGTACTCGGCACGCGAGGTGAACATGCGGTACGGTTCGGCCACACCGCGCGTGATCAGATCGTCGACCAGCACGCCGAGGTAAGCCTGATCGCGGCGCGGGCACCACGGTTCGCGCTCCTTCACTTTGAGCGCAGCGTTGATGCCCGCGAGCAGGCCCTGCGCCGCCGCCTCTTCGTAGCCGGTCGTTCCGTTGATCTGACCGGCGAAGAACAGGCCTTCGATCGCTTTCGTTTCCAGCGAAGACTTCAGCGCGCGCGGATCGTAGTAGTCGTATTCGATCGCGTAACCCGGGCGCAGGATGTGCGCGTTCTCCAGCCCCTTTATCGAGCGCACGATCTGGAGCTGGACATCGAACGGCAGCGAGGTCGAAATGCCGTTGGGATAAAACTCGTGGGTCGTCAGCCCCTCCGGCTCGAGAAAGATCTGGTGGCTCGTCTTGTCTGCGAAGCGATGGATCTTGTCCTCGATCGACGGGCAATAGCGTGGCCCGACGCCTTCGATGACCCCCGAGTACATCGGGCTGCGGTCGAGGTTGGCGCGAATGATGTCGTGCGTGCGCGGATTCGTGTGCGTGACCCAGCACGGCAGTTGCCGCGGATGCTGTTCGGCACGCCCAAGGAAGGAAAAAACCGGGACTGGGTCGAGATCACCCGGTTGCTCCTCGCACCGCGTGAAGTCGATCGTGCGGCCGTCGATGCGCGGCGGCGTGCCGGTCTTCAACCGTCCTTGCGGGAGTTTCAGCTCTTTCAGACGGGCGGCAAGCGAAATCGACGGCGGATCGCCCGCTCGGCCGGCCGAGTAGTGCTGCAGACCGATATGGATCAGACCGTTGAGGAAAGTGCCCGCGGTCAGCACGACCGTGCGGCCACGAAAGCGGATTCCCGACTGAGTGACCGCGCCGACGACGCGTTCGCCTTCGAGCATCAGGTCATCGACCGGCTGCTGGAACAGCCAGAGGTTCGGCTGGTTCTCGAGTCGCGTCCGGATCGCGCGCTTGTACAAGAGCCGATCAGCTTGCGCCCGCGTCGCGCGTACGGCCGGACCCTTCGAGCGGTTGAGGATGCGGAACTGGATTCCGGCCTCATCGGTGGCGCTGGCCATCGCGCCGCCCAGGGCATCCACCTCCTTGACCAGATGCCCCTTGCCGATGCCGCCGATCGAAGGGTTGCACGACATCTGACCGAGCGTCTCGATGTTGTGCGTCAGCAGCAGGGTCCGGCACCCCATGCGCGCGGCGGCCAGGCACGCTTCGGTCCCAGCGTGACCACCGCCGACGACGATCACGTCGAACTTGGTCGGATAGTCCATAGCTGAAACCGTCGAACGAAGCTCGAACCTTGGAACGGCCGCGCAGTATACGGTTCACGCCCGAAACCTAAGGTGGACCCGGATCGAGGTTTCACGTGAAACAGGATGCGATCCCGGTTTCACGTGAAACAGGTCGGATACGAATCGACCGGTCGCGCGCGCCGGAAAACGGCGCCCCTCGCTGCTAACGACCAAACTGCGGCTGCAGTGCCGTGCCGCGCACCTTGACGTTGATCGGCGCCTGAACCCGCTGGGCGCCGAGGTCGACCCGCAAGTCGCCGCTCAGACCGAGGTCCGGTGCCACGCGAATTTCACCCCGGGTCGCCATCGCACCGGCCCGGCCGTGAATCCCGGTCACCGTGAGCCCCGTGCGCGCCAGTGTCACCGATGCTTCGAGTTCGCTGAACCGTGTGACCCCGCCACCCGTGCCGCCGGATGCCCCACCCCGGGTCGCGGCGTAGCCGAGATTGACGCCGTTCAACGTCGCCCACCGCACCTGCAAGGGGCCGGCGGCGATAGACTGATCGATCGCCTGTGCGAGGGTATCGCCGCGCCCGGCGACGAGCAGCTTAAGCACCGCGGTCCCGTGCATCGGCACCGCCGCCAGCCCCTTTGGACGCGCCTCCGCCGGCTTGCCCGTAAAGTGCAGCAGGACGGACTCGAGATCCAGATTCGGCGCTCGCGCGACTCCGGTGACGGCCCACTGTACATCGTGTGCCGCGACCATCAGGCCCTGCACGACGCCGAAAGCGCCGCCGAGGCTGAAGCTGTCAACCTCGACCAAGTCCGGCCGAACGCGTCCGTTCGCGACGACCTCGCTCCATCGAACGGCCGGCCCCACCGGCAGGATCCAGTCGGACGCGTCGAGCTGAAACTCGACCGTCTCGCCCCAGTCCTCGTCGTCCTTGGCCGACACGGTGAGCCTCATACGTCCCTCGGTACCAATCTCCGTCAGGCTCACCGGCCCAAAACGACCGTCGGACCCGCGCCTGGCCACGACCTCGTACCTGCCCGGCAACAACGGTACCGCGACGAATTCGATCGATTCGAAGCGCAGCGTCGAAATCGTCGAGGGCACAGCGGGCCCGACCGCCTGCAACGAATGAAGCAGCGCAAGTCCCTGCGCAGCATCGAGCTTCAGCGGCGCGACCGCGGCCTCACCCCAGATCCAGTTGCCGCCGCGCACCGCGCGCCACGCGTCTTCCCAGTTGAAGTGCAACGACACTTCGCCGAGTCGGTAGGCACCCGCCACGTCGACGTCTTGCAGGACCAACCGCGGTGTCGGGGTAAAGCGGAAGTCGGCGCTTGCCACCCGTACCGGCTGACCGAGCCCTTGTGTCAGGCGCGTAGCGATGCCCGCCGCAGACACATCCTCACGCAGCGGCAGAAGCGAGAGATAGGCGTAGTAGGCCAGGGCAGCCAAGGCCCCGGCAACGAGCAATCGCTTGAACCATACGCCGAGCCGATACGTGTCGACGACCAGACGCCGACGCGGCGCATCGTCGTCCTCGTCAGCGCGCGCGCGGACCTCCTGCAGATCCAGTCGGTCCGGAACGTTCACTGTCGTGATCGCGAAGTCGGTCGCGCGCGTCGGCTCCCACTGCTGAGCGTTATCGCCGATTCGTTTGCTTGACGGTGAGCGCACACTGGCCCCCGATTGTTTAGCTCCGGCAGCGCGCCCGCTCACCGCGACCCGGAAGCGCATCGCGCCGCCGGGGGCAGGACGCCCTCGCGCCTGACTCGCTGCCGCCTGCAGTTCGCCGGGCCGACCGCGTCGCGTCGCAACGGCGGGCATCATCGCGGCAGCCCGATACGTTCGTCAATGTACAGAGCACAGCGGGCTGCGGATTCGCGCGATGCGCTCGCCGTCAGTCCGACCGCGCGATTCTATCGACGGGCGCGCTGCGCGATAGGCCTGCAAAGGCGCCGAGGGGCGAGCGCAATTCCGGGGTTCTGCACGCGCTAGCATTCGCGATCGAACGGGCTCGACGGAGAAAACGATGGCGGAGGCCGACCGCTTCAAGCTCACCTATTCGACGATGTTCAATCCTCCTGCGGCGCTGCACGAGCGCTTCGATGCGGCGCTGGCGCGCGCGAAGCAGGCCCTCGGCGGCGACTACCCGCTGTGGATCGGCGGTCGCGCTCGCGCGACCGAGCGCAGCTTCGAAGTGCGCTCGCCCATCGCGCGCGATTGGCTGATCGGCCGCTTCGCCTCGGCCGCCGCGTCCGACATCGACGCCGCCGTGCATGCCGCACGAAGGGCTTTCCCGGAATGGGCCGCCACGCCGTGGCGCGCGCGCGTTGCGCTGCTCCGACGCGTCGCCGCGTTGATCGAGGAACGCGTCTACGACATCGCCGCAGCGGTCGCGCTCGAAGTCGGCAAGAACCGCATGGAAGCGCTTGGCGAAGTGCAGGAAACCGCGGACCTGTTCACCTGGTACTGCGACCAGATGGAAGCGAACGACGGGTTTGCGCGCGCGCTGCCGAACGACCCGCTCGCGGGCTGGGTCAGCCGCAACCGCACGGTCCTCAAGCCTTACGGCGTCTGGGCGGTCATCGCGCCGTTCAACTTCCCGTACGCGCTCGCCGGCGGCCCGGTCGCCGCGGCGCTCGCGACCGGCAACACGGTCGTGTTCAAGACCGCGAGCGATACCGCATGGAGCGGCTGGCTGCTGCTCGAAGTGCTGCGCGACGCCGGCCTGCCCGCCGGTGTGGTGAACTACGTGACCGGTAGCGGCAGCGGGGCTGGGGCGGCGCTGGTCGATCACGCCGGCATCGCCGGCATCACGTTCACCGGCTCCTACGATGTGGGCATGTCGATCCTGCGCAAGTTCGCCGGCGGCCGCTGGCCGCGTCCGTGTATCGCCGAAATGGGCGGCAAGAACGCCGCGATCGTCAGCCGCCATGCCGATCTCGACCGTGCCTCCACCGGCATCGTTCGTTCCGCCTTCGGACTGCAGGGGCAGAAGTGTTCGGCCTGTTCGCGCGTGTACGTGGAGAAGCCGGTCGCCGCGGCGCTGCGCGAGCGGCTCGTCGAGCTGACGCGCAAGATCGCGATCGGCGATCCGACCCAGCAGGCCAACTGGCTCGGGCCGGTAATCAACGCCGCAGCCTACGACCGCTACGAACGGTGCATCACCCACCTGCGCGAGCACGGCAGCATCTTCACCGGCGGCGAACAGCTCAAGGAAGGCGCGCTCGCGCAGGGCTATTTCGTCGCACCGACCGTGGCGACCGCGCCATTGGACTACCGCCTGTGGCGCGAGGAGAAGTTTCTACCGCTTGTGCTCGTCGGCGAAGTCGATTCGATCGATCAGGCGATCGATCTGGCCAACGCGTCCGACTACGGACTGACCGCGGGCTTCTACGGCGCCCGCGACGAGATCCCGCACTTTCTCGACCGCATCGAAGCCGGCGTCACCTACGTCAATCGGCCGCAGGGCGCGACCACGGGCGCGTGGCCGGGCTATCAACCTTTCGGCGGCTGGAAGGCGAGCGGCACGACGGGCAAGGCGATCGGTTCGTTTTGGTATCTGCCGCAGTACCTGCGCGAGCAGTCGCAAACGATCGTCGAGTAAACGGTGCGCTCGCCGCCGAGTCAACTGAGCATGTAGGCGGCCGCGCCCGTGGCGATCAACCGGTCGGCGTCGTCGACCAGGCGCATCTGCGCCGTGCCCACACGGCCGCCCAGGCGCAGCACCTCGGCGCTGGCCGTGAAGTGCCGACCGATGCCGGGACGCAGATAGTCGATGCGCAAGTCGATCGTGCCCAGCCGCGCGAACCGCTGCATCACCTGATCGCTGGTCTCGTCGGCGTGCTTTTCGCCGAGGGCCACCATCATCGCGAGCCCGGCCATCGCATCGAGCGTGGCCGAGATCACCCCACCGTGCAGGCGGCCATACAGAAAGTGCCCGACCAGTTCGGGACGCATCTCGAACCGCAGTTGCGGCCCGCCGGGGCCCAGCCGCAGCACCTTCAACCCCAGCGTCCGGTTGAAACAGATGCGCTGCTCGAACAGTTCGGTCAGCGCCGCGTCGAGCTTGCGCTGCTCGGCGGCGCTGCGGCGGGCTGCCGGAACTCCCGAGCTCATCCGCGGCGATCCCGGCAAGGCGCGCGCGGCGGCGGCTTTCCGGTCCCAGCGCTGCGCGCCGTCACAGGGGCTTGCGAATCGCGTGGCCGATCTCCCCGATGACGCCGCGCCGGAAGGCCAGCACGCACACGACGAAGATCACGCCCTGCACCACGGTCACCCACGCGCCCAGTTGCGCGAGGTAGTTCTGCATCGTGACGATCACCGCCGCACCGACGACCGGGCCGAAGATCGTCCCGAGCCCGCCGACCAGCGTCATCAGCACGACCTCGCCCGACATCGTCCAGTGCACGTCGGTCAACGACGCGAGCTGGAACACGAGCGACTTCGTTCCGCCGGCCAGTCCCGCCAGTGTGGCCGACAGCACGAACGCCAGCAGCTTGTAGCGATCGACGTCGTAGCCGAGCGAGACGGCGCGGCTTTCGTTTTCCCGGATCGCCTTCAGCACTTGACCGAACGGCGAATGCACGACCCGGTAGATCAGCAGGAAGCCGCCGATGAAGATCGCGAACACGAGCGCATACATCGCCCACACGTTCGTCAGGTCGATCAGGCCGAACAGCTTGCCCCTCGGCACCGCCTGAATGCCGTCCTCGCCGCCGGTGAACGGCGCCTGTAGGCAGAAGAAGAACACCATCTGCGCCAGCGCGAGCGTGATCATCGCGAAATAGATTCCCTGCCGCCGGATCGCCAGCATTCCGGCGAGCGCGCCCAGCACGCAGGCGCTCGCGGTGCCGAACAGGATCGCCACCTCCGGCGTCAAACCCCACACCTTCGCCGAATGCGCGGTCGCGTAGCCGGCCATGCCGAAGAACATCGCGTGCCCGAACGACAGCAGCCCGACGTAGCCGATCAGCAGGTTGAAGGCGCACGCGAACAGCGCGAAGCACATCACCTTCATCAGGAACACCGGGTAGATCGCCAGCGGCGCCAGCGCGAAAAAGCCCGCCATCACGAGAAAGGCGATCTGCTGATGGCGCAGCACGCCCGCGCCGCGCGCGATCGCAAGGACAGGAGCGTTGCTCGTCATGCCGCACCTACTTCTGCGTGCCGAACAGCCCCGCGGGCCGGATCAGCAGCACGATCGCCATGATGATGAAGATCACGGTGTTCGACGCCTCGGGATAGAACACCTTCGTCAGGCCCTCGATCAGCCCGAGGCCGAACCCGGTGACGATCGAGCCCATGATCGAACCCATGCCGCCGATCACGACGACCGCGAAGACCACGATGATCAGGTCCGCGCCCATCTGCGGACTGACCTGATAGATCGGCGCGGCCATCACGCCGGCCAGCGCGGCCAGCGCCACGCCGAAACCGTAGGTCAGCGTGATCATGCGCGGCACATTGACGCCGAACGCCTGCACCAGCGCCGGGTTCTCGGTCGCGGCGCGCAGATACGCGCCGAGCTTGGTCTTTTCGATCACGTACCAGGTACCGAGGCAGACCACGACCGAGGCGACGATCACCCAGGCGCGATAGTTCGGCAGGAACATGAAGCCGAGGTTGCGGCTCCCGGTCAATTCTTCGGGGATGGGGTAAGGAAGCCCCGAGGAGCCGTATTCGTTGCGGAAGACCCCCTGGATGACCAACGCCAGGCCGAAGGTCAGCAGCAGCCCGTACAAGTGATCCAGCTTGTACAGGCGCGCGAGCATCGTGCGCTCGATGATCACGCCGGTGGCGCCGACCACGATTGGCGCGATCGCGAGCGACCACCAGTAACCGACGCCCAGCTTGTTCAGCAGCAGGTAAGCGCAGAAGGCACCCACCATGTACTGGGCGCCGTGCGTGAAGTTGATGATGTTCAGCAGCCCGAAAATCACCGCCAGGCCGAGCGACAGCAGCGCGTAGAACGAGCCGTTGATCAGGCCGATCAGCAACTGCCCGAACAGTGCCTGCGTCGGGATGCCGAAGATTTCCATGGGCTCGGACCGCGGACTGCGTTATGCGGATCGCGTACGACGAACCACGCTCGATGCGAGCGCAATCCGCGGTGCGCGATCCGCAATCCCGCTGTCACTTCACCAGCGGGCAGCCACCCTCGGCCAGCGGCCGGAACGCCTGATCGGCCGGGATCGTCGCGCGGATCTTGTACAGATCCCACGGGCCCTTCGATTCGGCGGGCTTTTTGACCTCGACCAGGTAGGCCGGATGCAGCTTGCGGCCGTCGGCCCGGATCGTGCCCTTGCCGAACAGCGGATCGTCGGTCGGCATCTTCTTCATCTGCTCGATGACCTTGGTGCCGTCGTCCGTCTTGATCGCCTCGACGGCCTTCAGGTAATGCAGCACGGCCGAATACACGCCCGCGTGGATCATCGTCGGGTAGTTCTTGCGCGGTGCGCGCTCCGAGAAGCGCTTGGCGAACGCGCGCGTGGCGTCGTTCAGATCCCAGTAAAAGGTCTCGGTGAAGATCAGACCCTGCGCAATCGGTAGCCCCAGCGCTTTCACGTCGGTCAGGAAAACGAGCAGGCCGGCGAGATTCTGGCCGCCCTTGCCGATGCCGAATTCGGCCGCCTGCTTGATCGAGTTGATCGTGTCGCCCCCGGCGTTGGCCAGCCCGATGATCTTGGCCTTCGACGCCTGCGCCTGCAGCAGGAAGGACGAGAAGTCCTGCGTGTTCAGCGGGTGCCGCACCTTGCCGAGCACCTTGCCGCCGCTTCTTAGCACGACCGCTTCGGTGTCGCGCTCCAGCGCATGGCCGAACGCATAGTCCGACGTCAGGAAGAACCAGGTGTCGCCGCCCGTCTTGACGATCGCGTTACCCGTGCCGTTGGCCAGCATCCAGGTGTCGTAGGTCCAGTGAATCGTGTTCGGTGAACAGGCCTTGCCGGTCAGATCGGAAGTCGCCGCGCCCGACACCAGCAGCGCCTTACCCTTTTCGCGCGTGATCTGGTTCACCGCCAGAGCCACCGACGAGGTCGGCACGTCGACGATGACGTCGACCTTTTCGGTGTCGTACCACGTGCGCGCGATCGTCGAACCCACGTCGGGCTTGTTCTGGTGGTCGGCCGAAACGACTTCAACCTTCATCCCCTTCTTGGCCGCGCCGAAGTCTTCGATCGCCAACCGCGCGGCGACCACCGACCCCGGCCCCGTCAGGTCGGCGTACAGGCCCGACATGTCGTTCAGCACACCGATCTTGACGACCCCGTCCGAAATCTGCGCGCCCGCCGCGCCCGCGCCGAACGCGAGTGCGGTGCCGACCAGCATCGAGATCAAATTGCGTTTCATCACAACCTCCTTGTAGTCCGGCTCTCGCCCAAAAGCTGCGCGCCCTCAGACGCCCAGATACTCGTGCAACAGGTCCTTCTTTTTCTCCAGCTCGCCGGCGGCGAAGCTTTCAACGATGCGGCCGTGTTCCATCACGTAGAAGCGGTCCGCCAGCGGCGCAGCGAAGCGGAAGTTCTGCTCGACCATCACGATCGTGAAGCCCCTCTCGCGCAGGGTCCGAATCGTGCGCACCAGCGCCTGCACGATCACCGGCGCCAGGCCCTCGGAGATCTCGTCGAGCAGCAGCAGCTTGGCGCCCGTGCGCAGGATGCGCGCGACCGCCAGCATCTGCTGCTCGCCGCCCGACAGCCGCATGCCGGGGCTCGACCGGCGCTCCTTCAGGTTCGGGAACATCGCGTAGATCTCGTCGAGCGACATGCCGCCACTGGCCACCGGCGGCGGCAGCAGCAGGTTTTCCTCGCAGGTCAGGCTCGCGAAGATGCCGCGCTCCTCGGGGCAGTAGCCGATGCCGAGCTGCGCGATCTTGTGCGGCGGCAGGCCCACCGCCTCGCGGCCGTTGATCATGATCGAGCCGGAGCGCTTGCCGACCAGACCCAGGATGGCCTTCAGCGTGGTCGTGCGGCCCGCGCCGTTGCGGCCGAGCAGCGTCACGACCTCGCCGCGGTTCACGGTCAGATCCACGCCGTGCAGGATGTGCGATTCGCCGTAGAAGGCGTGCACGTCCGTCAGGCGCAGATACTCGACGCCCTTATCCATGCGCGCCCTGCAGCTCGACTTCGGTGCTGCCCATGTACGCCTCGAGCACCAGCGGATTCTTCGACACCGTCGCGTACGGCCCTTCGGCGATGACCTGGCCGCGCGAGAGCACGGTGATCGTGTCGGCGATCGTCTCGACGACGTTCATGTTGTGCTCGACCATCAGCACGGTGCGGTTGGCGGCGACCTTCTTGATCAGTTGCGTGACGCGCTCGACGTCCTCGTGCCCCATGCCCTGGGTCGGCTCGTCGAGCAGCATCAGCTCCGGGTCCATCGCCAGGGTGGTCGCGATCTCCAGCGCGCGCTTGCGGCCGTACGGCAGCTCCACCGTCACGTAATCGGCGAACTCGCGCAGCCCCACCGTGTCGAGCAGCTCGAGCGCGCGGCCGTTCAGCGCCTCGAGCGAGCGCTCCGACTCCCAGAACCGGAACGTCTTGTCGGTCTTGCGCAGCAGCGCGACGCGCACGTTTTCCAGCACCGTCAGATGCGGAAAGGTCGCTGAAATCTGGAACGAGCGGATGATGCCGCGCCGCGCGATCTGCGCCGGCTTCTCGAACGTGATGTCCTGCCCGTTGAACAGGATCTTGCCGCGCGTGGGGATCAGGAACTTGGTCAGCAGGTTGAAGCAGGTCGTCTTGCCCGCCCCGTTCGGCCCGATCAGCGCGTGGATCGTCCCGCGCACGACCTTCAGGTTGACGTCGTTGACCGCGACGAAGCCCTTGAACACCTTCGTTAGCGACTGCGTCTCGATGATGACGTCGCGCGCGCTCACGCGCTGTCCTCCGTCGCACGCACCGCGCCCGGCACCTGCGCGCGGTGCCCTTCGGACCGGCCGCCCTCCGAGCGGGCTTGCGTGATGTCGCGTTTCGGCACCGGGAACCGTCTCCTCATGGCGGCGGGTGAGCGTGGCCGATTCCGCCGACGCCAGCATGTGCTTGTTGTGCGCTGGGCGGCGCGACTTTAGCGCAGCCCGCCGGGCTTGTCCCGTCGGGGTCGGCCCGGTATGTTGCGCGGCTGCAATCGAGTCGCAACGCGATACTCGCCGTGAGTTCCGGTCCCCTTGCGCGCCTGCTGAACTTGCCGGCGTTGTTGCGCCACTTGCGCACGCACCGCGCCGACCGCGCCGTGCACGACCCGGCCGACGACCTCGAACTCGCGCTGTACGGCGCAATCCTCGGCAACGACTTCCTGCACTACGGATATTTCCGGCAGCCGCCGGCCGACGCCGAATCGATCAGCCTTGCGGACCTGAAGCGAGCGATGGACGACTACGCCACACTGCTCGTCGAGCGCGTGCGACCGGGCGAACGCGTGCTCGACGTGGATTGCGGCATGGGCGGGTTGCTGGCGCGGCTTGACGCGGCCGGCGTGCGCGCGGTCGGCGTCACGCCGAACAGAGCCCACGCGGCGCACATCCGCGCGCGCTGGCCGCAGATCCCGTTGATCGAAAGCGTGTTCGAACAAGTTGACCCGGAGGCGATCGCGCCCAAGTTCGACGCGATCGTCAACGCCGAGTCGTTCCAGTACATCGATCTGGACGCCGGCATGCGCAAGGTCCGCGCGCTACTCGCACCCGCCGGGCGCTGGATCGTCATCGACTACTTCCGCCTGAGCACCGACGCGAAGAACCGGTCGGGCCATCTGCTCCCCGACTTCGAGGCCGCGCTCGCACGGCACGGCCTCTAGGTCGTCGAGCGCATCGACGTCACGGAAAACGTGCTGCCCACGCTCGCGTACGGCCGGCTGCTCGCGACCCGCTTCGCGCTGCCGCTGGCGCGCTTCGCGTCCGAGAAGTTCTTCCTGCGCCGGCCGCTCGCCGCCTACCTGTTCCAGCCGTCGGTGCGCGCCAGGCTCGACGCCGTCAGGTTCGATACGCTCGACCCCGACGTGTTCAGGCGCGACAAGCGTTATCTGCTGTTGACGCTGAAAGCCGTTTAGGCGCCGAGCCGCCTCGCGAGACCGTGCCGCGTGGCTTCGAGCTGTTCGGGCAGACGGTCGCGCAGCTTGTCGAACAGTTCCGTATGCGACTGCAGCTCCTCGCGCCAGGCCTGCGCGTCGATCGACGCAATCCGCGCGTACGCCGCCGGCGAAAACGCCAACCCGTCCCAGTGCAGGTCTTCGTAGCGCGGCGAGATGCCGAACACGTGCTCGGCCCCCTGCGCGCGGCCTTCGATGCGGCGGACCATCCATTCGAGCACGCGCATGTTCTCGCCGAAGCCGGGCCAGACGAACTTGCCGTTTTCGTCGGTGCGGAACCAGTTGACGCAGAAGATCTTCGGCAGCCTGGCACCCCCGGCCTGCAGTTTCGCGCCCAGCTCGAGCCAGTGGCGGAAGTAGTCGCCCATGTGGTAGCCGCAGAACGGCAGCATCGCGAACGGGTCGCGCCGCAGAACTCCTTGCGCGCCGGCGGCCGCCGCGGTCGTCTCCGAGCCCATCGTCGCGGCCATGTACACGCCTTCCTGCCAGTCGCGCGCCTCGGTCACCAGCGGCACCGTCGTCGAACGCCGCCCGCCGAAGACGAAGGCGTCGATCGGCACGCCGTCCGGGTTTTCCCAGTCCTCGTCGATCGACGGGCACTGGTTCGCCATCACGGTGAAGCGCGCGTTCGGGTGCGCCGCCTTGCGCCCGCAGTCCGGCGTCCAGTCCTTGCCCTGCCAGTCCGTGAGGTGCGCAGGCGCCGGCCCCATGCCCTCCCACCACACGTCGCCGTCGTCGGTCAGCGCGACGTTGGTGAAGATGACGTTGGAATGCAGCATCGCCATTGCGTTGCGATTGGTCTTTTCGCTGGTGCCGGGCGCCACGCCGAAGCAGCCGTACTCCGGGTTGATCGCATACAGCCGGCCGTCGGCATGCGGCTTGATCCACGCGATGTCCTCGCCGATCGTCGTCACCTTCCAGCCGTCGAAGCCGGCCGGCGGGATCAGCATCGCGAAGTTGGTCTTGCCGCAGGCCGACGGAAAGGCCGCGGCGACGTGATACTTGCGGCCCCGCGGCGACGTCACCGCGAGGATCAGCATGTGCTCGGCAAGCCATCCTTCGTCGCGGCCCATCGTCGAGGCGATGCGCAGCGCGAAGCACTTCTTGCCGAGCAGCGCGTTGCCGCCGTAACCCGAGCCGAAGCTCCAGATCTCGCGCGTCTCGGGAAAGTGAACGATGTACTTCGTCACGTTGCACGGCCATGGCACGTCCTTTTCGCCGGGCGCGAGCGGCTTGCCGACCGAATGAACGCAGGGCACGAAGGCGCCGTCCTCGCCGAGTGCGTCGAGCGCCGCGCGGCCCATGCGCGTCATCATCCGCATGTTGGCGACGACGTACGGGCTATCGGTGATCTCCACGCCGATCTGCGCGATGTGCGAGCCGAGCGGCCCCATCGAAAACGGGATCACGTACATCGTGCGGCCACGCATGCAACCGGCGAACAGCCCGTTCAGGGTCCGGCGCATTTCCGCCGGCGCGATCCAGTGGTTGGTCGGCCCGGCGTCGGCGCGGTCCTCGGTGCAGATGAACGTGCGGTCCTCGACGCGCGCGACGTCGCTCGGGTCGGACCACGCCAGATACGAGTTCGGCCGCTTCTCGGGGTTCAGCCGCCGCAGCGTGCCCGCGCGCACCATCTCGTCGCACAGCCGGTCGTACTCCGACGGTGAGCCGTCGGCCCACACGATGCGATCCGGCTGCGTGAGCCGCGCGATCTCGGCGACCCACGCGATCAACTTGCGGTGCCTGACGTGGGCGGGGGCGTTGCTGCTCGGGCTGGACGGGACTGCGCTCATCGATCGGTCTCCCTCCGCGGAACCGCAGCGGTTGCCGCAGGAGCTAAGGTCAGATGCGACTCGGCTTGTGGCCGGCACGCGGCCGAGTTCTCGGAGGGACCCCGATCGGGCCTTGGGACCGCGCGGAAGGCGCGCAGTTTACCGCGCGAACGCAGCCCCACCCGGCGACGGTATGACCCGCGGAAGGAAGGCGCGTCGTCGCCGACCGCAGCGGGGTGTGTTGCGCGCCGCATCAACCCAGGGCAAAGTCCGCCGATGCGCATCGCCATCCTCGACGACTATCAGGACGTGGTCCGTCACCTCGACTGCTTTGCAAAGCTGCGCGGCCACGAGGTCGAGGTCTTCGGTCACCCTGCCCGCGGAACGGGACAGCTCGCCGCGCGGCTGAAGGGATTCGACGCGATCGTGCTGATCCGCGAGCGCACGCACATCAACGAGGCGCTGTTGGCGCGGCTGCCCGATCTGAAGCTGATCAGCCAGACCGGCAAAGTCGGTGCGCATGTGGACGTCGCCGCCTGCGCGCGGCGCGTGATTGCAGTGGCCGAATCCGTCGGCTATCCGTCGGCGACGGCGGAGTTCACTTGGCTGCTCGTGCTGGCGGCGCTGCGCCGGCTGCCCGCGTACATGGCCAACTTGTACGCCGGGCGCTGGCAGCAGAGCGTGCCGGCCACCGCCGCGAATCCGCTCGCCGGCCTCGGCGAGCCGCTGCTCGCACTGCCCAACGCGATCTGCACACCGCACCTTGGGTTCACCGAGAGGCAGTCGTACGAAACCCCGCTCGGGGGCGCCTTCGATAACGTCGTCGCGTTTGCCGCCGGCCGGCCCGTGAATCTCGTCGGGGGCTGAGCGAAGGAGCCATAAAAAAAGCCGGTCCGCGGACCGGCTCCGGCCATGCCAACGGCGCGCCGTCAGCCGATCGGCACGATCTCGACGGCCTGCGGGCCTTTCTGGCCCTGCTGCACCTGGTACTCGACGCGCTGGTTTTCCTTCAGCGTGCGAAAGCCCTTGGCCTTGATGCCGCTGTAGTGGGCGAACAGGTCGGCGCCGCCGTCGTCCGGCTTGATGAACCCGAAGCCCTTGGTTTCGTTGAACCACTTCACGGTGCCTGTCGGCATGTCTGACTCACTCGAAAAAACGCGGGATGCGCCCGCGGCGCGCAAGCGACTCGTCGGTTGTGGGCACTGCTGCGACAGGGACTGCCAGAAGGAACCGAGGGGAAATGGCTGGAGGCGGCGCCGCGAGAGGCAAACCGCGCTTGGGACGGACCGGGCGAGCACTGATGACGAAGTCAAACCACAGCGCAGAATCGACTGCGCTGCCAACGTACACCACGGCCCGCAAAAAAGCCAGTGCCCATTTTGGCCGATGCGCCGCGCGCCAACGGCGCCGCGCGCGGCTCGGCGGCGCATTGCAACGGCAAACTCCGGCCGATGACAGGCGCATTTTCAGCGCGTGCGGTGCACGAGACGAACTACGCGGAACAGGCCGCCGATCAGCAGCACGAGCGCGGCCAGGCGAACGCCGTGAAAGGCGGCGACGATCGGCGCGCCGAGCGCGAGCACCTTCGCGGTGATCGCCATTTCGCCGATGCCGCCCGGCGTGGTCGCCAGGATCGCGGTGGCGACCGGCAGCCCCGCGTATTTCGCAAGCCACCCACCGTACAGCGCTGCGACGCCGAGCAGTCCGAGCGTAATCAGCGCGACCGCCGTCAGATAGCGCGGCGCCGCGCGGAAGAACTCGGGCGAAAAGCGTGCGCCCAGCGCGCTGCCGATCAGAAGCTGTCCGCCGTCGACCACCGCGCGCGGCAGCGAGGAAAACGCGTAGCCGCCGGCGGTCAGCGCACCCGCCACCAGCAGCGGGCCGATCATCCAGGCATTCGGCATGTGCAGCCGGGTCAGCGCGATCGCGCCGCCGCCCGTCACGGCCATCAGCGCGACGAGGCCGATCGGGTCGAAGTCCTGCGCCGCCGGCCGGTACGGGTCGGTCCCCTGCACGCCCGCCCACTGCAGCGCAAACGGAACGATCAGCGCCACGAGCAGGATGCGCAGGCTGTGCGCGGCCGCGACGCGGTCGACGCGGCCGCCGTAGCGTTCGGCCTGCGCGGCCATTTCGCTGGCGCCGCCGATGGCCATCGCGAAGAAGCTGGTGGTCCCGCTTTCGCCGGTCGCGCGCTTGAGCACCCACACGGCGGCCAACCCCAGCGCGATCATCGCCAGCGTCGTCAGCCCGACCCAGGGCGCGAGCCGAGCGAGCACGCGCACGACTTCCGGCGTGAAATAAAGGCCGAGTGCGGTGCCGATGACCCACTGCCCGCCGTCGCGCGCGTACGGCAGGCCCGGCAGCCGCGCGCCCAGCATGTTGGCCGCGGCGACTGCGGCGAGCGGCCCGGTAAACCATGGCAGCGGAAGCCGCAGCCACACCGCCGCAGCGGCGCCGACAAGCGCCGCGGCGAGCGTCTTCGCGGAGTCGAGAAAGGTTCGAGGCGCCGCGCTCAACGAACGACGGCCGCCGATGCGGACAGGGTCGCGGCGGCCGCGCGGCTCGCCTGCGCGGCGAAGTCGCGGACGGCGCGGTCGTACTGCGCGCCGCCCACACCGATCACGCCGCGATGACCGGCACCTTCGATCTTGACGACGCGCTTGTATTCGGCCGGAACGCCGACTGCGGCGGCGTACAAACGATCGGCCATCGCGTGCGGCACCACGCCGTCGGCGGTGCCGTGCAGGAACAGCAGCGGCTCGTTGACGCGCACGATTCGCCCGAGCGAATCGAAGTCCTGCGTCACCAGCAGGCGGACGAAAGGCAGCCACCCCCACTTGGTCGTGCGCACCAGGCCGGGGATGCTGGTGAACGACGACTCGACGACGACCCCGGCGATCTCGTCCTCGTGCGCGGCCAGATCGATCGCGAGCGCACCGCCCAGGCTGTAGCCGTAGACGAAGCGCCTGGCCGGATCGGGCTCGCGCCGTTTCAGCTCCTCGAACGCGCGCCGCGTGTCCTCGATCGCGCTCGCCTCGCTCGGCAGGATCGGCGTGGAGCGGCCGAAGCCGCGGTAGTCGATCGCCAGCACGTTGAAGCCGAGCGACTGCCAGTGCGCGATGCGAGAGGCGCTGCCGTTCAGGTTGCGGCGTGCGCCGTGCAAAAACAGCACGGTCGGCGCGTCGGCGGCGTCGGCGCGCAGGTACCACGCGTGCACCTTGTCGCCGTTGGCGAGCGACAGATCGTAGGTTTCGGCGCCGTCCGGCGCCGCGATGTGCACGAAGCGCGCGGACGAGGTGTGCTGGAAGATCGCCTTGCGTTGCCAGCCGTCGAGCGACGCGCAGCCGGTCGCGCCGACCGCGACGAGCGTCGTGACGATGACCAGGCGCGCGACGAGCTTCATGGGAACGGCGACAACGCCGCCCGCGCGTTTGCGGACGACGTTGAAGCGGATTCTAGCGACGGCGCTCGCCGGGCGAAGCCGAAGGATCCGCGCCGCGCGCGCCGACCACGCGTTTCAACCGCGCGTCGGCGCGGACGAACGGCGCGCGCGCCACTCGCGCCGCACCTTGACGAGCCAGGGCACGAGCACCAGCAGCGCGGTCAGCGCCAGCAGCGCCGCCGAGATCGGGTGCGTCAAGAACACCGAAGGATCGCCCTGGCTGATCGCGAGCGCCCGCCGGAACTGCGATTCCGCAAGCGGCCCGAGGATCAGCCCGATGACCGCCGGCGCGACCGGGAATCCCCAGCGCCGCATCAGGAAACCGAGCAACCCGAAGACGTAGAGCATGGCCAGATCGACCACCGACTGGTGCAGGCTGTAGGCACCGAGTGTGGCGAACACCAGGATGCCGCCGTAAAGCAGCGGCTTCGGGATCGCGAGCACCCTGACCCACAGGCCGATCAGCGGCAGATTCAGGATCAGGAGCAGGACGTTGCCGACGTACATGCTCGCGATCAATCCCCAGACCAGCGTGGCCTGCGTCTGGAACAGCAGCGGCCCCGGCCGCAGCCCGTAGTTCTGAAAGGCCGCCAAAAGAATCGCGGCAGTGGCCGAGGTCGGGATGCCGAGCGTGAGCAATGGCACCAGCACTCCGGCCGCCGATGCATTGTTCGCCGCCTCCGGGCCGGCCACGCCTTCGATCGCGCCCTGACCGAATTGCTCCGGGTGCTTGCTGAGCTTCTTCTCGAGCGCGTACGAAAGGAAAGTCGGAATCTCCGCGCCGCCGGCCGGAATCGTGCCGAACGGAAAGCCGATCGCGGTGGCGCGCAGCCACGCGGGCCACGAGCGCTTCCAGTCCTCGCGCGACATCCAGAGCGACCCCGACAGCGGCTCGCGCGTTTCGGGCAGCCGGCTCTGGTACGCGGCCACATACAAGGCTTCGCCGACCGCGAACAGCCCGACGGCCAGCACGACCACGTCGATGCCGTCGAGCAGTTCGGGGATGCCGAAGGCAAATCGCATCTGGCCGGTCTGGTCGTCGATGCCGACGAGCCCCAGCAGCAGCCCGACGAAAAGCATCGTCAATCCACGCACGCTCGAGGCACCGAGCACCGCGGCGACGGTGACGAACGCGAACACCATCAACGCGAAGTATTCGGCCGGCCCGAACTTCAGTGCAACCTCGACCACGACCGGCGCCAGCAGCGTCAGCGCCACGGTCGCCAGCGTGCCGGCGACGAACGAGCCGATCGCCGCGGTGGCCAGCGCGGGCCCGGCGCGGCCGCGCTTGGCCATCCGGTTGCCTTCGAGCGCGGTGGCGATCGAGGCCGATTCGCCCGGCGTGTTCAACAGGATCGTCGTCGTGGAGCCGCCGTACATCGCCCCGTAGTAGATGCCGGCGAACATGATCAAGGCGGCGGTCGGGTCGAGCTTGACCGTCAGCGGCAGCAGCATCGCCACGGTCAGCGCCGGGCCGACCCCGGGCAGCACGCCGATGGCGGTGCCGAGCGTGACCCCGACGAAGCCCCACACCAGGTTGATCGGCGCGAGCGCGACGCCGAAGCCGTTCAGCAGGGCCGTCAGCGTCTCGCTCACAGCCCCGCCGTGCCGAGGACCGGCGTGAGCCAGCCCGCCGGCAGGTTGACGTTGAGGAACTTGACGAAGAACAGGAACACCGCCACACCGAGCGCCAGGCCAATCGCGCCGTCGCGCACCCACCGGCGGCTGCCGAAACCGCGCGCCACGCACGCAAACAGCACCATCGCCGCGAGCACGAAGCCCGCGGTATGGATCAGTGCCATCTGCGCGAACAGGCCGGCGCTGACCCAGACGAAACCGCCGGCGCAAAACGCGTGCTCGCCGCGCGCGGCGGGATCGTCGGGCACGCGCTCGCGCCAGCCGCCCGTTAAGCACTCGGCCAGCAGCCACAGGCCGAGCACGATCAGGCCGCCCGCCACCACCTTCGGCATGAAGTTCGGGCCGATGCGCGCATAGCCGCCGGCCTCCGGCAGGCGGAAGGCGACGACCGACGCGACGATGCCCAGCGCGAGCACGCCGAGCGAAATGGCGAACTCGACGCGCGCGCCGCGCGTGGCGGGCAGCATGCGCTACTTGACGAGGCCCAGCGACTCGAGCGTAGCCCGCGCGCGCCTCGATTCCTCATCGACGAACGCCTTGAACGCGTCGCCGCCGAGGAACACGTCTTCCCAGCCCATCTTGGCCAGCGTCTGCTTCCATGCCGGCGATTCGACGGCCGTCTTCACCGCTTTGACGAGCGCATCGCGCTGCGCGGTCGTCAGTCCGGGCGCGCCGAATACGCCGCGCCAGTTGCCGAGCACGATGTCCACGCCCTGCTCCTTCAGCGACGGAATGCCCTCGAGCCGGCCGGGTGCCGACACCGCCAGCGCCCGCATGCGTCCGGCCTTGATGTGCTCCGCGAATTCGCCCAGTCCGGCGATGCCGACGGTCACGTGGCCGCCGACGATGTTGGCGATCTGGTCGCCGCCGCCCTTGGACGCGACGTAGTTCACCTTGTTCGGCTCCACGCCGACCGCACGCGCGATCATCCCCGCGAGCATGTGGTCCGTGCCGCCCGCCGAGCCGCCGTTCCACGACACCTTGCCGGGATCCGCCTTGAACGCCTTGATCAGGTCGGCGAGCGACTTGTGCGGTGAGTTCGCCGGGACGACGACGACCTCGTGCTCGCTGGTCAGCCGAGCGATCGGCGCGACCATCGACAGATCGACCGGCGACTTGTTCAGGACGATGCCGCCGACCATCACCAGTCCGCCGACCATCAGCGCGTTCGGGTCGCCCTTGGCGCTGTTGATGAACTGCGCCAGACCGATCGTCCCGGCCGCGCCGCCCTTGTTCTCGAACTGCACCGACTGCACCACCTTGGCCGCCTGCATCGCCGCGCCCAGCGCGCGACCCGTCTGATCCCAGCCGCCGCCGGGGTTGGCGGGGATCATCATCTTCAGCGTGCCGATCAATTGCGCGTGTGCGACGCGAGAAAGCGGGAACTGCAGCGCGCTCGCCGCACCGAGCGCGGCGAGCGAAAACTCACGGCGTTTCATGTTCATCTCCTCGGGAAGTGTTGTGTATGGCGTTCGACCCCCTGCGGCAAGCATACCCGTCGCCGCGCACGCTTCGCGTCGGGCGATGCCGGGTCGTCGCGCAGGGTGCGTGCCTCGAAGCGATCGCGCCGCGCGTCGCCGCACGACGCAGGAGCGGCGGACTGGGACGGGGTCAATCGGCGCGCAACGCGTCGACGATCTTCATCCGGCTCGCTCGAATCGCCGGCAGCACGCCGCCGACCAGCCCCATCGCGAGTGCGAAGGCGAGGCTCGCCACGACGATGCGCGGCGTCAGCGCGAAGGAAAAGGCCAGTTCGGAGAACGACTGAAAGTTGGTCGTCGAGATCGTGATCGCCTGCAGGAAGGTCGCGCCGAACAGCCCCACCGCGCCCCCGGCCGCCGCCAGCAGCAGCGACTCGAGCAGGAACGCGGCGAGGATCGAGCGGCGGCGGAAACCTAGCGCGCGCAACGTGCCGATCTCGCCGGTGCGGGTGGCCACCGCCGAGTACATCGTGATCGCCGCGCCGATGATCGCGCCGAGCGAAAAGATCACCGACAGCGTGATGCCGAGATAGCTGATGAAGTTCGACAGCGCGCGCGACTGGTCCTCGTAGAACTTCCGCTCGAGCTTGACCTCGACCGTGAGCCGCGGGTCGGCGTCGATCGCCGCGCGCAGCGCGTCGAACGCGTCGGGCGACGCGAGCTGCGCGATCACCGAAGAGAAGCCGCCGAACCGGCGGAACGCCTGCAGAAGCTGCTCGGCGTCGCCCCAGATCTCGGAGTCGAACGCGGTGCGGCCGGCATCGAACACGCCGACCACCGTCCATTGCCGCTGCGCGAATGCGAGCGAACGGCCGATCTCCACGCCGGCGAACTGGCGCGCGACCGCGCTGCCCACGACGATCTCGTTCGACCCGGGACGGAACATCCGCCCGGCGACGAGCCTCACCTGCGGTCGCAGCGCAAGCCCGATTGGCGGAACGCCGCGGATCGGCACGTTGCTGCGCCGCCCCGTGTCGACCTTGGCGAGCGAGTTCAACACGACCACCTCCTTCGAAACGAGCGGCCGACCTTCGGCGTCGCGCGCGATCTGCGGCAGCGTCTCGATCAGCGCGGCCTGGTGGCGCGCGATGCCGCTCTGGATCTCGGTCTCGGCACCTTTGCGGATGATGAGCACGTTGGCGTCCGAACCGGTCGCCACCAGTGTGGCCTTCAGACCCGCGTCGAGCATCAGCACCGCCGCGAAGACGAACACGACCAGCGCCATGCCGCCGGCGGTCAGCACCGTGGTCAACCGCCGCACCCACAGGTTGCGCGCGACGTAGCTCAGCGGCAATCGCGACGACGTCACGACTTCAACCCACATGCCGCAGCCCGTCGACGATCTTGACCTTCGCCGAGCGGATCATCGGCACCAGCGCCGCGAGCGCGCCAACCGCGAGCGCGGCCACCATCTGCCAGGCGAAGGTGACCGGCTGCACCTCGAAGCGTGCGAACACGCTTTTGCCGACCGACTCGAAGAAGCCGGCGGCGACGGCCGGCGTGGCAGCGAGCGCGATCAGCCCGCCGGCCAGGCCGATCGCCACGCTTTCGGCGAGGATCAGCCGCGCGACGAAAGCCGGGCCGAAGCCGAGCGCCTTCAGCGTCGCGTACTCGGCGAGCCGCTCGCGCGCCGTCATCGCCATCGTGTTGGCGGCGACCGCCAGGATTATCAGGATCACGACGAAGCTCACGCCCGAGATCACCTGGATGATCGTCTCGACCATCGCGACGAACGAGAGCTGAAACGCCTTTTCGGTTTCGGTCAGCGTCTCGGCGAGCGAGTTGGCGAACTCGGCGTCGATGGCGCGGGCGACCTCGGCCGCGCGGTCCGCGTCGTCGATCTCGACGACGAACACGCCGACGCGGTCGGCGCCGCGCGGCAGTCGCTGCTTGACGAACTCGTTCAGATACTGGTAGTGGAAGTACATCTGGCGCGTGATCGTCGTCTCGTCGCGTCCATCGAAGATCGCGCGCACCGTGAACTCCCAGCGGCCCGGGTAGATCGTCCCGCGGATCGGCAGCCGGTCGCCGACCTTGAAGCCGTACAGATCGGCGAGCTGGCGGCCGATCGCGGCACCGCGCCGGTCGCGAAGGTAAGCCTGCCACTCGTCGGGCTGGAAGCGGAACTCCGGATACATCGCGAAGAAGTTCTCCGAGTCGACCGCGAACTGCGCGAAGAAGCTGCGTTCGTCGCGCCAGATGCCGCCGAACCAGTTCGACACCGCCACGGCGCGCACCCCTTCGATCGAGCGGATCCGCTCACGGTAGTAGATCGGCAACGGAAACACCAGCGAGATCGCGTTGCGCGTGATCAGCCTCGTCGCCGAGGCCGCCTCCGCGCCCGCATACCACGACTGCACGACCGTCTGCAGCAGCCCGAACGCGACCAGCGCGATCACCAGCCCGAGCACGGTCAGCACCGTGCGCAGCTTCGCGCGGAGAGCGTTGCGGAGAACGAGCTTCAGGAAGAACATGGTTAAACCACCGAGACACCGAGAACACCGAGAAGTGCTTGTGATTTTCTCGGTGTGCTCCGTGTCTCCGTCGTGAATACCGGTTCAATGCGCAAACGGCGAGGTGTCGGTGAGTTGTCCCTTGTCGAGGTAGATCAGGTGATGCGCGGCGCCGGCCGCGCGCGGGTCGTGCGTGACCATCACGATCGTCTTACCCAGCTCGAGGTTCAGCCGGTCGAGCAGCTTTAGGATCTCGGCGGCGGAGCCGCGATCCAGATCGCCGGTCGGCTCGTCCGCGATCACGAGCAGCGGATCGGTGACGATCGCGCGCGCGATCGCTACCCGCTGCTGCTGGCCGCCCGAAAGCTCGTTCGGCCGGTGGTCCATTCGATCCGCGAGCCCCACGAGCGCGAGCGTCATCTCGACGCGGTTGCGCCGCTCGCGCCGCGACAGATTCGTCAGCAGCAGCGGCAGCTCGACGTTCTCGTACGCGGTCAGCACCGGCATCAGGTTGTAGAACTGGAACACGAAACCGACGCTCGCCGCGCGCCATGCGGCCAACTCGGTTTCGTCCAGTTGCGTGATGTCCTCGCCGGCGACGACGATCGCGCCCTCGTCCGGTTTGTCGATGCCGGCGATCAGGTTCAGCAGCGTGCTCTTGCCCGAACCCGAAGGCCCCATCAGCGCGACGAAATCGCCGCGGCAGATCACGAGATCGATGCCGTTGAGCACCGGGACGATCTGCTCGCCGCGCAGGTACGACTTGGCCACGCCGCGGATCTCGATGAGCGGCTCGCGCGCCGGCGCGGTCGCCGGGGCCGCGCAGTCCTGCGCGCGTCGGTCCATCGTCACTTCTTCAAGGCGGTGACCGCCTGGCCGTCGGCAAGCCGCGGCGGCGGTGCGATCACCACGCGCGTGCCCGGCGCGAGCGCATCGACCCGCACCAGGTCGCCGACCTTGCCGCCGACCGCCACCGGCGTCAGCTTGACCGCCGCGGCTTTTTCGGTCGCCTTGCCCGCAGCGCCGCCCTTCGCGGACTCGGCCTCGCCCGCGACGACGTAAACGAAGTCCCTCCCGTCGCGCTGCACGATCGCCTCGGGTCGCACCGCTGGCACCGGTTTGCGTTCGTCGGGCGCAAGCGGGCGCGAGAGGAACGCGACCTTCGCGCTCATGTCGGGCAGCACGCGCGCATCGGTCTCGTCGAAGCGCACCTTGACCAGCAGCGTGGCCTTGCTGCGGTCCACCGTCGGCACGATGCGCGACACCGAGCCGGCGAGCCGCAGGTCGGGAAACGCATCGAGCTGGATCTCGGCCGGCTGGTCCAGCCTGATCTTCGCGATGCTCGATTCGGAGACGTCGGCCTCGACCTCGAGCGTGCTCATGTCGGCCATCGTGACGACCGCGCCCGTCGTCCCCGCCGCCGACGAAAACGGCGTGACGATGTCGCCGACGTTGGCGCTTTTGGTTAGCACGATGCCGGTGAACGGCGCGCGGATCAGCGTCTGTTCGAACGCGACGGTGGCGGCGCGCAGGTTCGCCTCGGCCACGCGGACGTTCGCGCGCAGCGACTCGATCGCCGCGCGTGCCTTGCGGTAGCGCGCCTCGGCCGCATCGACCGTCGAGGCCGAAACGAAGTTCTTCGCCGCGAGTTCCTGCGCGCGCTTCAGCGCCGCTTCGGCGTCGGCGAGTTCGGCCTGGCCCTGCACCAGGTTCGCGCGCGCCGCTTCGACGCCTGCCGCGGCCTGTTCGCGGCTGGCGGCGACGTCGCGGTTTTCGAGCCGCGCGATGACCTCGCCTTCCTTGACGCGCTGGCCTTCCTGCACGCCCAGCCATTCGAGCCGGCCGGTCGCCTTGCTCGACACCGACGCTCGCCGCGCCGCGACCACGCGGCCGGTGGCGTTGAGCACCGCGATCGACTGCGACGGATACGCGGCGACGACCGTGCCGATCTCGACCGCGAGCGGGCGCGCGCGCTGCAGCGCGCCCATCGTCGCGCCGGCGACGACAACGACCGCCACGAGCCAGACCCACCAGCGCTTCCACCACGGCCGACGCCGGCGCAGCGGCGCGGCGCGGTCGATCGCGAGCTTGTTCAGTGACGCCACCTCGGTCTGCATTGCCTTCACCGATCGTGCCAGCGATGCTACCGGACGCGTGCACCGCGCCCGCGGCGATTGGCGCCGCGCAGCCGCGCGTTCGCGCCGCCGCGGCCGGCGGCGCTACGCAAGAAGATCAAACGGGGATTAGTCGGGAATGGTCAGCGTGTCGTCGAAGGTGATGCGATCGGAGGCCTGCGGATTCGCCGACCACGCGGGCACGTTGGCCGGCGTGAGCGCGGGCGCCGGCGAAGTGCCGCCGCGCGGCGTGGTGCGAACGACCTGCGAGGCGGCAGCGGCGCGCCGCTTGCGAGGTGCGCGTACATCGCATCGAGCGCGCGGTTGAAGTACACGTTCAGCGGAACGTAACGCGTGTCGAAGCCGGGGAGCGGGAGGAACGCGTCGCAGTGCTGCGCCTGGGTCACTTCGATGTACGACAGCTTGCTGTGCCGCCCTTCGACCTGGCGGTTGCGCGCGTAGTACGGCCGCGACGAGAAGTTCGCCGGCACCAGCGTGTCGTCGCGGCCGTGCACGACGATCGCCGGCTTGCGATTCAGATTTTCCGTGCGCTGCACCTCGGCGATGCCGAAGCGAACGCGCAGCGCCTCGCGCAGCCGGTCGCGGTTCGCGCCGTTCCACAGCTCGCGCTGGCACAGCGCGCCGTCGACGTTGTAGTCCTGCCGATTGGTCGAAGGCGAAATCGACAGCGCGGCGCGGCCCGCCGACCGAGTCGTTGTTGATGATCTGGATCGGGCCGGTCGGCGGAACGCCGTTGCCGGTGCCCTTGTCGGCGTACGCGACCGCGCAGCCGCGCTTCAGCCCCCATTCGCCCGAGGTGCCGATCGCGCCGTAGACGCCGCGCGATCCGCTCGACGTGCCGGTGACGATGCAGGCCTTGGCCGGATCGAAACTCGCCGGCACCTGCACCATCAGCGTGACGTTCTGCCGGCCGCGCCCGCGATCGGCGAACGCCAGGTACTCGGTGCCCGCGATACGGCCCTCGTCGGTCGTGACGGTGCCGTCGGCTCTCACGTTCGGCCCGTAGAACGTGCCGTAGCCGCCCCCCGGGCTCACGTCGACCAGCGCGCGGTAGTTGTTGTAGATCGCCAGCCGCCGGAGCTGCTTCGGGTCGGTCGGGTCGGTGACGGCCGGTGGGACGGCACTGCCAAGACCCGTCTTGCCGAGCCCGGCCGTCAGCAGGTCGTCGGTCACGCCGTCGTAGTCGGCGGCGATGACCGGACCGAGCCACGATGGCGCGATGTTCGGCGTGCCCGCGACGAGCGGCCCGCCTTCGTGGGCGAGCGCGGCAAGGGCAAGGCTCGACAGCAGCGCTGCAGGCAGCGCGAGTACGGCGCGTTTCATGTTGTTCTCCTCCTTCTTCCGGGCGGCCAGCCCGCGTGGGACGGCAAGCTTGCACCGGCATCGTGTCCGCAGCAAGACTCGATGCGGCATTCCGGACGACCGCGCGTCGGCCCGCGACGCAATGCACTGCGATGGGGCGCGCAAACCGGATTCCGGTGCAGCCTGCCCTGGCGATGGCGGGGGACAACGCGTCGGCGCCCGATTGCCGCGCGCCAGCGCTGGTTGCGCCCGCGCCGATGCAGAAGCGGGTGAGCGGCGGCGGATCCTATCAAGCGCTCCGGATCCGTCGCGGCGAATGTGTACCGTGCGTGTACTCGAAATCGGCTTGTCATGCGCGGCTGCGCCTCGGCCGGTCGCCGCAGTGCCGTCGAGCCCGGAACATGCCGAGCGCCTTGCCCGCATGGCGAAGGCGGCCGTTCGCATCAGGCTTGCTTCAGCTCGAGCCGCATTGTGGTTCCCGGCCCGAGGCCAACTTCAGCCTGCCGCGGTAGTGATGGGCATCCGACCTGACGCAGCGCGCCGGCTCGATCTTCGATTCCCGACCCGGACAGGCGCGCCGAGCTTGCCAATCCGCGCGATGAATGAATATCGTCCATCTCGTGAAGATCCTGCTCCGCGTGGTGGACGAAGCGCTCGCCGCGCCGCTGCGCAGGATGCCCGCCGTGGCGCTGCACCTCGGCGCCGCGGCGCCAACAGGCGCGCGCCGAACCCCCGCTGCACACCGGCCGCACGGTACAGTGGCGCACCCCCGATGTGCAGGCCGTGCACCGGTGGAGGGTGCTGTGATGCGGCGTTTCATTGAACGCGCACGGCCGGGGCCTGTGGCGGGATCGTGGTGGGACTTCGGCGTGCCGCCCGTGGGCAAGGCCGGCTGGGGAGACGAGATCGCGGCTGGGGAGACGAGATGACCAACGATGCGGCGCTCCACCCCGGCCAGCTTCTGACCGGCCCGCTCTTCAACGAGCCAATGCGCATCGAGACTGTCACCCCGAACGGCCCGGCGCGCTGGGTCGTCGGACTCGTCGGGCTTCAGACCGAGCGCTTCCGCAGGGTCACGCTCTCTGCCGCGGATCTCGCGCAGCTTACGATTCTGCACACCCAGCACTCCTTCGACGGCGACGGCCGCCTCCTGCGACTCGGCCTGCAGGCCTACGCGCTCGGTATTGCATACGAGTTCGATCCCTACTTCGGGCTGTCGATCTCCCGGGTCGATCCTCTGCCTCATCAGCTCGAGGCGGTCTACGACTACCTGCTCAAGCTCGCGCGCGTCCGCTTCCTGCTCGCGGACGACGCAGGCGCGGGCAAGACGATCATGTCCGGCCTGCTCATTCGCGAACTGGAATTGCGCGGTCTGGCCGAGCGCATTCTCATCGTCTGCCCGGCCAACCTCGCCTTCCAGTGGCAGCGCGAACTCAAGGAGAAGTTCGACGCCAAGTTCCTGGTGATGAAAGGCCAGGACATCCGCGAGCAGTTCGGCGTCAACCAGTGGCTGGAGCGCAACCGCGTGATCACCTCGCTCGATCTGGCCAAGCGCAGCGACGTGCTGCCGGGGCTGCGGCAGGTGCGCTGGGATCTCGTGATCGTGGACGAGGCGCACCGCATGTCCGCCGCCGACGAGTCGCACAAGAGCCTGCGCTACAAGCTCGGCGAGCTGCTGCGCGACAGCACCGACCACCTGCTGCTGCTCACGGCCACGCCGCACAAGGGGGATCCGCAGAACTTCAGCCTGTTCCTGCAACTGCTCGACGCCGATGCCTACGCCGACGTGAAGTCGATCCGCGAGGCGATGAACCGGCGCCGTGCGCCGTTCTATCTGCGCCGCACGAAAGAAGCGATGGTCTACTTTCCCGAGCGGCGCGCGCACGGCTCGTGGGTCGCGGCGCCGATCTTCACCAGGCGCATTCCCCACACCGTCGACTTCCAGATCGACGGTGCCGAGTTCGACCTGTACCGCGAGGTCACGCGCTTCGTGAGGCGCGAGAGCGCGCGCGCGGCGGCGCAGGGCGAAGACCCGCGCGCCCGCGCGATCGGCTTCTTGATGTCGCTGTATCAGCGGCGGCTCGCCTCCAGCACCTTTGCCATGCGCCGCTCGCTCGAGAGTCGCGCCCGGCGCCTGGAAGACGGGCTGAAGCGTGCGCAGGACCTCGCCCGGCTGGCGCCGCCGGAGCTTCCCGATCCCGAAGACCTGGAGGAGATGGAAGAAGGCGAGCGCGAACGGCTGGAGCAGATGCTTGAGGCCGTGACGCTCGCCGGAAACGCCGATCAGGTCCGGCAGGAGGTGGGGGAGCTACGCCGACTGGCCGCGCAGGCGCGAGCGGTCGAGGACGCAGCCGCGGAAGCCAAGCTGTCGCAGCTCAGATCGCTGCTGCAGCGCGAAGGCTTCTTCGACCGGCCCGAGCAGCGGCTGCTCGTGTTCACCGAGTTCAAGGACACGCTCGACTACCTCGTCGATCGGCTTCGGCAATGGGGCTTTCGCGTCGGCTTCATCCATGGCGGGATGAAAGCCGGATCGCGCGACGAGCCCGGCACGCGCCTGTATGCGGAGCAGCAGTTCCGGGAGGGTGCCATCCAGATCCTCGTCGCCACGGAGGCCGCCGGCGAAGGGATCAACCTGCAGGTGTGCAACGTCCTGTTCAACTACGACATCCCCTGGAACCCCAACCGCCTCGAGCAGCGCATGGGCCGCATTCACCGCTACGGCCAGCGCAAGGACTGCCTGATCTTCAACTTCGTCGCCACCAACACCATCGAAGGCAGGGTGCTGCGGCGTTTGCTCGAGAAGCTGCAGGAAATCCGCGACGCGCTCGACGACGACGCCGTTTTCAACGTGGTCGGCGAGGTGCTTCCCGCCGCGCACATCGAGCGCGTGCTGCGCGATTACTACGCCGGCAGGCTCGGCGATGCCGATCTCGAGGACCGGCTGCTGCGCAACGTGGACGAGCAGCAGTTCCGCGCCATTTGCCAGAACGCGCTCGAGGGGCTCGCGGCCAAGAAACTCAATCTCGAGATGCTGATCGAGCGTCGCGCGCGCGCGCGTGAGCGCAGGGTCGTACCGGAAGCCATCGCACGCTTTCTGCGCGAGGCGGCCGAGTTCGTGCCCTGGACGCTCAAGCCCGTGCCGGAGCTTGCGCACGCGTTCGAGCCGGCGCGCACGCCCGCCGCGCTGCGCCGGTACGAGCATGATGCCGACTGGAAGCTCCCCGCCCTGGCCGAGCGCTATCCCCGCTGCTCGACCGATCGCGACACGGCCGAGACCGGAAAGCTCGAGTGGGTCACGCCCGGGCATCCGCTGTTCGAGGCGGTGCGACGTCATACGCTGACGCGCGCGAAAGACGCGTTCGGCAAGGGCGCGGCTTTCTACTCCCTGCAGCACGATCGGCCGGCGCGCCTGGACTTCTATCGCGCGCGCATCGTGGACGGGCTGGGGCACGTGGTGCACGAGCGCCTGTTCGCCGTCGAGCTCGATGGCCTGAACGAACCGCGGCTGCGGGAACCGGGCCTGCTCGGCAACTTTGCTCCGGCTGCGGCTCCATCGCCGTTGCCCGTTGTGGCCGAGCTGCCCGAAGAAATGGCCTGGCTGCACGAGCGGGCGCTTGCGCCGTTCCTGGAAGAAACCCGTGCCGAGCGGCTCGTCGAAGTCGAACGCATCGCCGCGCACGTCGAACTGTCGCTCACGGAGCTGCTCGCCCGCGCCGACGAAGAAATCGGCCGGGCGCAGGAAGCCGCGGACCGGGGCGAACAAGGGGCCGAAGGACGTCTCGCGCAGGCCGAGCAACGGCATGCCGAGCTGCTTGCGCGGCGCGAACGGCGCCGCGCGGACCTGCAGCGCCAGCGCGCGCTCACGCTGCAGGCGGTGGAACGGATCGCCAGCGCGCTCGTGTTGCCGCACCCCGAGCGCGAGGCCCCGGAAGTGCGGCGGCTTGCCCCCGATTCGGAGACGGAGGCGGTCGCGATGCGGGTGGCGATGGCGTACGAGCGCGCGCAGGGCCGGCAGGTGTACGACGTGTCCGACAAGAACCTCGGCTACGACTTGACCAGCCTCGATCCTGCCTCGGGCGAGCTGCGGCTGATCGAGGTCAAGGGACTCGGCGCCGCCACCGGGACGGTGCTGCTCACGCCCAACGAGCGCCGAGTGGCCGAAGATCGCCGCGACTGCTTCTGGCTGTACGTCGTCACGAACTGCAGCACCGCGCCGGTGCTGCAGGAGCCGATCCGCGATCCGGCGCGGCTCGATTGGACGGAGGTGACCAAGGTCGCGCACTACTACCTTTCGGTGGACGCGATGAAGAAACCCATGCAAGTCGGCGAGGAATCGCCACCGTACGGAAGCGGAAGCTGATCTGATGGCTACGACTGCACTGACCGAGGCTGACCTTCGTCGCGAGCTTGACGAGTTCAAGGAGCGCTACCCGAAACTAGCGGACGATGAGCTGTTCGTGCTCTGGTTCCTGCGCGCCTTCGTGGCCGAGGACGAGGGCTCCGCAGCCGCCGCGCTGTGCGGCGGACCGCGCGACAAGGGCGTCGATGCCGTGCTGATCGACGACCCCGCACGGATCGTCTTCCTCGTGCAGGGCAAGTATCGGCACAAGGTCGCGGCGAAGGCCGAGCATCGCGGTGACGTCACGGGGTTCGCCCAACTCGCCGTGGACCTCTGCGGCGACGGGCCAGCATTTTCGAGCCTGAGCAAGGACCTGTCGCCGGAGGTGTCGCGGCGGCTCGAGGAAGCCCGCGACCGGATCAAGAGGCGCGGCTATGCGCTCCATCAGTACTACGTCACGCTTGGAACGTGCAGCAGCGCGCTCCGCGATGAAGCCGCGCGGATCGCGCGCGCGGCCGACGGCGCGGCGACGTTCGAGGTCTTCGAGGGGAAGCGGATCCTTCTCCTCCTTGCTGACTACCTCGACGGCGTCGCGCCACCGGTGCCTTCCCTCGATCTGGAGATCGAGTCCGGTGGTGGCGTGCGCACCGGCGGGGTATTCAACCGCTACGACAGCAAGACGGACATCGAGTCCTGGGCCTTCTCGATGACCGGTGACGCGGTCGCGGACATGTAAGAGCGAGCCGGCAGCCGCCTCTTCGCGCGCAACGTCCGCGGTTTCCTCGGAAGCACGGAGATCAATCGCGGCATGGAAGCAACGCTCCAAAAGGAGCCCGAGTACTTTTGGTACTACAACAACGGAATCACGATCGTCTGTGACGACGCGAAGCAGGAGTCGAGTCGGGGACGGCAGATCCTTCGGGTCACCAACCCGCAGGTCATCAACGGCCAGCAGACCACGCGAACGCTGGCGCGCAAAGCGAGCGGGCGCCGGGGCGCAAGCGTGCTCGTGCGGGTCATCCGCGTGCCGCGTTCGCCGAACCGAAGGGGCAACGGCTTCGAGCTGCTCGTCTCGCGCATCGTAGCCGCGACCAACTGGCAGAACGCGATACGCCCCTCGGACCTGATGTCCAACGACCGGCGCCAGATCGAGATCGAACGCCAGCTCCGCAAGCTTCACTACCTCTACTTGCGCAAGCGCATGACCAAGAGCGAAGCACGACGCGCCGCCGGAGGACGGCACCTGCGTCTCATCAAGAAGGAGGAGATCGCGCAGGCGGTGGCCGCGTGCGACCTCGATCCGTTCATCGTGCGCGAAGGCAAGGAGGGCTTGTTCGAGGAGCGGTGGTATGGGCAGGTATTTCCGACCGCCGATCCGAACTACTACCTCTCGCGCTACTGGCTCATGCGCGAAGTGAGCTATGCGGCTCGCGGCTATCCCGAGCGCGCCTATGCCAAGTGGCTGACGCTGCATTTCGTCTGGCAAAGCCTCGCGCCGTTGTGCCGCAAGCGGTCATGCGCCACCGCGTTTCGGGAGGCGTGCGAGCGAAACAAGACGGACGTCGTCAAGCCGCTGCAGCGTGCGATAAGTCTCGTGTTCGTCGCCGCGCTCCGGTTCTTCCGGGCCAGCCGCGGGTCGGGCCCCACGGCCATCGACGTCTCGACGTTCTTCAAGCGACGCGGTCTCGACCAGGAGTTCGCGCGCTTCTGGCGCAGCTCGCGCAATCCTGGGCGCAGCAAGTTCAACGAGGCATGGAAACGAGTCCAGGAGGCGCTCGACGAGGAAGTGGCGAGATGATCCCCAAGGCCTGCAAGCGCCTCGCCGAGGTGGACTTCCCGATCGCCGAGGTGTCGAGGCACGCGGCGCGCGAGAAGTCCATCCGCCACGGTCATCCGAGCACGCTGCACCTGTGGTGGGCGCGTCGGCCGCTGGCGTCGAGTCGCGCGGTGCTGCTGGCGCTGCTGTGGCCGGACCCGTGCGATCCGCTGTGCCCGCCGGCGTTCAAAGTAGAGGCGAGGAAGCGCCTGCGCGAGGTGCCGGGCTGCAACCCCGGCACGACGGACGAGCAGTTGCGCCAGGCGCTGCTGCGCTTCATCGCGGACTTCGCCAACTGGGACAACGCCGCGCAGCGCACCTACTTGGAGGTGAGCCGGGCGCTGGTGAAGGCGGCGCACGCGCCGGACGATGGCAGCCCCTACGAGCCGCCGCTCGTGGTGGATCCTTTCGCCGGCGGCGGGTCGATTCCGCTGGAGGCGCTGCGTATCGGCTGCGAGGCGTTCGCGAGCGATCTCAACCCGGTCGCGTGCCTGATCCTCAAAGTGATGCTGGAGGACATCCCGCGGCATGGGCCGGAACTGGCCGAGGAGCTGCGGCGCGTGGGCGCCGAGATCAAGCGCCAGGCCGAGCAGGAGCTGGCCGACCTCTACCCGAAGGATCCGGACGGCGCCACGCCGATCGCCTACCTCTGGGCGCGCACCGTGCGCTGCGAGTCGCCGAACTGCGGCGCGGAGATCCCGCTCGTGCGCTCGTTCTGGCTGTGCAAGAAGGCGAGCCGCAGGCGCGCGCTGCGCTACCACGTCGAGCGGCCGAAGGGAGAGCCGCCGCGGGTGGCGTTCGAGGTCTTCGAACCGAAGGCCGAGAAGGACGTGCCCGGCGGTACGGTGACGCGCGCCAAGGCGACCTGCGTGTGTTGCGGTTCGGTGCTCGCGCCCGAACGCGTGCGCGCGCAGCTCGCGGCACAGCGCGGCGGCGCGGACGTGGTCTTCGACGACAAGGGCCGGCGCACCGGCGGCGCGC